>OFFL01000140.1_pt1 | contig 84027 bp, 113 predicted proteins | sample 1521391 | NCBI WGS metagenome assembly OFFL01 (sample SAMEA3504082, study PRJEB24116) | mouse gut metagenome | biome: mouse gut; feature: mouse-associated habitat; material: faeces | place: Denmark | collected 2011
CCGAATTTATTTAATTTTTAACCCCGTCCATTTTTTTAGTGGACAGTAGTGAGAATAGGTGTATTCTTAAATTTCTTACTCGCACTCGGCCGAGGGTGTTTCATGACGTAGTTTATCAGGTTGACATCTCCATTTTGTTAAGCAGAGGTTATCTCGCAAAGGTTGATTATTTCGACCTCTCCATCGTTGATCAATCTAAGCTCCGAAGAAACTCCACTGGAATGGACTTTGAAGATAAGTCACTGTTTGATGAGTTCAAGCAGACCAGTTTCGGTGACTACCTTTTAGGTATAGTCCAAAGGCTTCTCCATCCTAAAAATGGTCAGCCGAGGCACGGTATCCTCGTATTCACAAAGTATCTGGAGGAATGTGAAGCACTGGTCAAACGGTTGCCTTCATGTAGTCTTGTCAGCGGAAGCACACCGAAGAAAGAGCGAGACGAAATTCTCAACAACTTCAAGTCCGGATGTATTGATGTCCTTGTAAATGTTGGAGTTCTAACAACTGGTTTCGATTACCCGGAGCTTGACACGGTTGTAATTGCTCGTCCCACAATGTCGCTGGCTCTGTACTATCAGATTATCGGCCGAGGCATCCGTCCTCATCCTTCAAAGAAGTCTCTCTGGTTTGTAGATTTGTGTGGAAACATTAAGAGGTTCGGCAAAGTCGAGGACTTGCACCTTGCAGAACCTAATCCCAGAGAATACATCATCACTGGTTGTGCCGAAGGTGTAACTAAACAGTTAACTAACATCTACTTTTAATCGCAATGGGGAAAGTCAGCAAATACGATAAGATGGTGCTTGACTCCATAATCAGCGGCATTCCACTGACAAAGGAGCAGTACAAGAAGATTACTCATGCCAAGAAGTCCGAATCTGACATTCAGAAGGAGTGCATCGACTGGTTTAAGGAGCGCCATCCCCAGTTATGGTCAGATGGTGTCTTGTACCATATCCCAAATGAAGGCAAGAGAAGTTTGCGAAACGGTCGAGGTCTTGTTATGACTGGTCTCGTCTGTGGCGTTGCAGACCTTTGCCTCGCAGTCGGCCGACACGGGTTTCATGCTCTTTATATAGAGATGAAGAAAGTTGGGACATATCAACGTCCATCTCAAAAGCAATGGGAAGCAGGAATTACAAAGCACGGCAATAAGTATGTGGTGTGTCGGTCAAAGGATGAGTTCTCACAGATTGTTGACGAATATTTATCTGATTAGCCATGAATCCCTGTGTTAAGTTCTATCGGAACATCGTTGACTGGAAATGGTTCCATGTTCCAGAGATGGTTCAGCTTATAATGTACTTCGTATGTAAAGCTGACCATGAGCCGTATTATGTTGATGGTGTTTTGATTGAAAGGGGAAAGGTCTGCATACCACGGAAGGAGATTTGCTCAGAGCTTGCTATTGGGGAGCAGACCTATAAGACTTGCATCAAGAGGTTGATCAATGACAGAAAAATCGTCACATCCAATGAATTGTTCAGGATAGCAATAATAACAGTTTTGGACTTTTCCCGATATATTGTCGAAGACCATCCAAACGTACAAGCTCCATCCAAACCGAAGGAACCTCCTCAGCCGGACCCACAGTCGGCAACCGTCAGTGCCCTTCCAAATGATGCTCCTACCATAGATGATGCTGTCGTTGTAGGAACAGACTCGTTGTTCATTGACGAGATAGTCCTTGATGATAAACCCGAAAGCAAGCCAAAGAAGAAGGTTGAGGTCGATTGTGATTTCATAGTCAGGCTCTATCACGACAGATGCCCGTCCCTTCCGAGAGTTCTTAAATTGACCGATAAGCGAAAGATGAAGATAAGAGTTCGCTTTGAGGAAATGAAATTCAGCTACGAGACCTTGCAAGAGGTGTTCGACAAATGTGAAGCCTCCTATTTTATGAGAGGCGATAATAAGAGAGGCTGGAAAGCAGATTTTGACTGGATCTTCACCAATTCGCAGAATTGGGTCAAAGTGCTTGAAGGTAAGTATGATAATCAACCAAATATTTATAATGCACATGGAACAGCTCCCATCCAATCGACGCCAGTCGGGTACGGTGCAACGCAATCAGAACGAAATGCCGCTAACAGCGCTCGTCAAAAGTGTGATATCCTCAGTACGCTCGCAAAGTGTCAGCAGGACTACGACGCCGGAAATCTCCCAGCGCTCACTGGCATTGAGGCGAACCTATAACATCATTCAGATAACAGAGGCTTACAATCCTGACATACAAGTTCAGGTAGCCGCAGTGAATGATGTGTATCTGCTATACAACCAAAATGACACGCCCACGCTCCGTATGCTTGAACAGGCGTATGGTCAGGAGTATGCAAGCCGGGTATGGATAAAGACCCAACTGGTTATTCTCAATGATTTCGTCGGCGTAAAGAACAAGCTCGAAGATTTTCAGATCAATCCTCTCTGCGACCAGATACTTGTAGAGTATGGAGGTTTGAATCTGCTGGAGTTCTGTCTTTTCATGGCAAGACTCCGCTCCGGCAAGTATGAGCAATTCTATGGCTCCGTTGATCCGATGCTCATTCTCAAATCTCTCGATGAGTTCATGGAAGATAGACGTAGGGACATCAAACGGAATGTTGATGCAATTGAAAAAGCTCAGAATGAAAAAGAACAGGAAGAATGGCGAAAAAATTCCATCTCCTTTGAAGAATGGTATAACCGGTTGTCAGAAGAAGAAAAGGAGAAATGCTTATTCAAACCTACGACTGATGTTAAAGAGAGCACATCACTTATAGGAAAAGTTGTTGGGATGCTTTCCGGAAAGTCAAAAAAATCTAATTAAATCCCTAAAAATAAATGATTTAAGGCTTTCGCATATCAAAATTATTGGCTAACTTTACAGTAGAAAAATTAAAAATAACACATCAAAAGTCAAAGAAGATGAAAGCATTTGTATTCCTTATCAACGGTCGTTACGAATCAGTAATCAGCACTAATCAGCGTCAGGCTGAAAAAGATATGTGCGACAAGTGCATAGCTGCCTTCACCACCGTAGCTCTCGCAGATAAGTTCGCTGAAATGATGAACAACGGTAGCAAGTAATAGCAATGAAGAAGATTCGATTGAAAGTCCGGGTACTCGACCGCATCACTCACGAAGAAGTTGAGGTCGTAGTAACAAGGTCCATCTCCGAAAGCCTCGCCAACGCCATAGTCGCCGAGATAGGAGATGGAGATAAAGAATACTGGAAGCAAGAGCGCTCCGGCCACGGGGACGATGATAGCAACCTCGATATTGTGTCTCCCTTGAAAGATCAGGAAAGGTTTCACATCAATCCCCAATTACACATTATAGAAGATAATGGCACAGACGGCATCGTCCTCTGTGGTTTCAGCAGTTGATCTGCTTATATGCAAATAAAGAGAACCTAAAGAAAAGAAGATGAGCAATAAAGTATCACAGTCCTTCAAGGACACAATCAAGGCGCACCTCGATGCAAGGGCGCAGTCAGACCCTCTATTCGCCGCCTCCTATGTTAAAGAAGGCAAGAGCATAGACGAGTGCTGTAACTACATCATTCAGGAAGTTCAGAAGATGCATGTCAACGGGCTTTCAGATGATGAAGTTTATGGTCTTGCAGTCCATTACTTCGACGAAGATGACCTCGGCGCCATCAAAGCTACCAACTGCCGAGTAGTAGTAAACCATACCGTCGAGCTTACCGAAGAGGAAAAGGAGCAGGCTCGCAAGGACGCAATCGCCCAGTATCAAAAGGAAGAAGTTGCAAAGCTCCGGGCACAAAAGAAGACCGAAGAAAACGAAAAGAAGCCCGAAGTAGCTGAGAAGAAAAAGGCTCCGGCAAAACCTAAGCCCGAAGCCACATCCGATAGTCCATCATTATTTGATTTCTTCGATGAAGGCGAGGAATAAGTATCAGGAGCAGATTGTCGAGCTTTCATATAGGCTCCCTGCAATAACGAAGCAACAGATGGAATATGCCAACAGCCACATCTTTCCTCTCCTGGCATATCGTAACAAGAAGAAAGGTTGGTGCATCCACTGTGGTTCAGCATTGGCGTTTGACCCAAATTCCAAAGCGAAGTATGTCAAATGCCCTCATTGTGGAAAGAGACTGGAGATAGAAAGTAAATCCGACAGGAAATATACGTTCAGAGCTTACTTTACGGTCGTCTGCACCTTCGGAGGCTTTCAGGTAGTTCGACATTTCTTCTGCACCAAGAAAATCCACAAAGGTCTGGCTCCGGAGTATGATTACTGCGAGGTTGTTCAGAACTGGATAGATTCAAACGGAAAGGAGACAATACTGGCTCGCTCCACCATTCCGTTCACCGGTTATTATGATTACTGGAACCGGAACAGCGAATTATCAATCAAGAGCCGTCGGGGTTATTACTCTATGTATGCTTCTCGCTATGACATAGAGAACACTGTCATTTATCCTCATGTCGGATTGTTGAAAGAAGTCAGACGCAACGGCATAGTGTCATTTAAGGACTTCGATTGTGTCCCAGTCAACAAGCTATTATCATCCGTCCTTTCCGACACTCAGACAGAACTGCTTGTAAAGCACAATCAAAAGGAACTGCTCATCCACAAGATACGGATAGGCTACCATCATATCGAAGCCCTCAAACACCACGAAGCCATCCGCATTGCCTGCCGGCACCGCTACATTGTTCAGGATGCTACCATGTGGCTCGACTATCTCGACTTGTTGGAGCATTTCGGATTAGACCTCCATAATCCCCACTACGTTTGCCCTATGAATTTGCATGAAGCCCATGACCGGCTCCTCATACGCAAGAATAGAGAAGACGCCAAAGCAAAGCGAGAGCAGGACATCAAGGAAGCTCAGAAGTTTGAGAAGATGTATAAGGAAGCAAAGGCAGCCTTCTTCGGCATCGTCTTCGGGGATGATAAAATAGTGATCAGTGTCGTTCAGTCGGTATCAGAAATGGCAATCGAGGGGGAGGAAATGCACCACTGCGTTTTTACCAACAGGTATTTTTGCAAGGCGAAATCCCTCATCCTCTCTGCTAAGGACAAGGACGGCAACCGCATCGAGACGATAGAGGTTAATCTCGACACGTTCAAGGTCATTCAGAGCAGAGGTGTCTGCAATAAGAATTCTGTCTATCACGACCGGATTTTGAAGTTGATGGAGGACAATATGCATCTCATCAGAAAAGCAGCATAAGTTATTTACATTTAGGTTATTATGTGTCTGAATAATTTTGCCGTCTGCGTTAAATTTTGTAATTTTGGACTTAGAAAAACAGGTCATCCGACCTCATTGACAAGATGAAAAAGGTGAAGGTTCTTACTGGTACCGATATTCCTTTCTGCAATCCCTCCCATCCCTATTCGGTGGTTGTTCAGACAAAGAGGGTCATAGACAGGATAGCCACCAGTCCGGACGATGAATTTCAGTTCAACTGCAATTCAAAGGAAGGCATAGAGATGTTTGAGCTATACGGCCGTAAGCAAAAAGGCTTGAAGGTTCAGTATTACATCAATGGAAAGCTCTCAACTTTCTCCGAGGTTCTTGAAGATTTTGGTCGGGCGGACAAAATGTTATCGGAGATCACATCTCCACAAAGGAAATAAAGATGACAAAGGCAACTGAAATATTCAAAGGTCCCTATACCACGGACGGCATCTACATCTACGATTGCAATAATCAGATGTGCCTAATGGCTGGTGACTGCGAAAACTATCCAGAGCAAATGCTCGGTCGGATATGCGAAATCCTCAACAACACCAAACCGACCAAAGGTAATCCGGCGGTCAGTGTTGAAGACGGGCATATCTACCTCAACGGGGATTTGATACTTGTCGTTAGAGGCTGGGGCTATCTTACCGGCGCCGGATGTCTGAATCTAAGCAATGAAGAAGCCCTGAAGATACAGGACGAGTTTGCTCAACACGTCGTAAATTGTCTAAGGGGAGAAGCCTGAACCATCCCACCAATCTGTCGCAAATAAAGTAACCTAAAGAAGCAATGAAGAAAAAGAAAATTCGGCTTAACGTTGTATCGAGAAGCGACATCGCCATCGCTTTCTATTACCTCCAGTTGGCGGTAGTATCACCTATTATCATACCTGCTGTTTTGGTATGGCTCATATCCGCTCGCATCATAGACTGTTGGAGCAATTATAAGAACTGGTATCTTGCCAAAACACTTCGCTGAGTCATGAACTGGAAAAAACTCACAGAAGCCGATTATTCTGATAACGAAATCAAGCTCCTCCGCATCACGACCAAGCATGGTCGGGTCATATACGAAACAGGTGTTGCCGATAGTGAAGGAGAGCTGTGGCATCACTCGGATTCTATGGCATTCCCATCTCGATACCTCGGCCCAGTCAAACAGCACGAGGAAGTTTACTTCGTCCCAGTCGAAGAAATCCTTTTCTAAAGATATATGCAAATGAAAGTTTTAGTCAACCTATTCAAAGATTGCGCAACAGCCGCAGAAAGTCTGAGTGGAACAACAAGCTCAGAGAGATCCAAGACTCCTTCCAAGTCAAGGAGCTTAACGGCACACTTTACCTCATGTGTCAGGGAGTTCCTTACAGAGAGGTGTCCCAAATCTCATCGGCAGTAGAGATAACAGCTCAACTCGATGAAGCGAGAGCAGCCATGAAGCACTACCTCCAGAGCAACGACTATGACCCGATTGAAGAAAATCAGTAGTGCTGAACTGACCCCACATCGAATAAAGCCGACGCTGATATGCTCAGGTTATCTCTGTCCGAAGGCTGCACGATGTCTCAGATTCAAGGATGCTCAGGACTTCCACAGGAGAATGGTATCGCATCCTGGCGCCCGTCCGGGGAATGTAGTCTTCCAATCCCCAACAATCAATGCAAACGGGTATTGTGTCTATTTCATTGAAGCCCCGTCAGGGTCTTGTGTCAATCGCTAAGAACAAGAAAGCAGACCTGCCCTCACGGGTGGATCTGCTTATATGCAAATAAAGTTCTATAACCTAAAGTCGAAGATGGCCACCACGAGGGTGGACTTTGACTATGGAAAATAAAACTATAAGGCAAAGTTACAAAAAATCAGCGACATGGCAAAGCTGACGATTCGGATAATTCTCATATTCGGCCCAGTAAGATGCTTCTAAAACTGGCCCATTATTATCTATGGCAAGTGTGAATATAATCATTAACGAGTGGTATGATAATATTGTTTACTTGATACATTGTAAATATGATAAGATTTTGCTAATTTTGCATCATAGTTCAAGATTATGGTAAGAGAAAGAATTAGACAAGCAATCAACGAAAGCGGGATGTCTCATTCCCAGTTCAGCAGGGAGCTCGGCATGTGCTCGACAAACTTCAACGCATGGATAAATGGAGCAAGAACACTGCCGTTTCCATTCTTCATTAAAACCCTCAATATGCTCGGGCTCTCGGTCGGTCCTAAATCGGTTGGCTTCTCTTACATACCCGCCGATGAGCTGCCTGAGATTTTCTACATGCAGATGAGACAGACTGGGATTAAGATTTGCGACATTGCCCGACAGACTGGCATCGACCCCTCGGTGCTGTCTGCTTTCCTCACCGGCGCCCGAAGGATGTCAACAAACAACATAGAGAAGACGATGGAGATACTGGGGCTCGGAATCGTCAGATGCACCACCTCGGCTGTGGGTGCCGTCTGAACCACTTAAAAAGGCATAGTTCAATTCAACAAATCTCAACTATAAAAAATGGCAGATGCAAGTAAAGATATGAAAGACGAAGATGCTCGCTACAAGAACATCCCGTTCCCGGTCATTGCCAAGACTTACAAAGCAAATGCAGGCAACCTTGCATTGACGGCGGAAGCTCTCGGAATAGACCGAAGCACCCTCTGGCATTGGCGCAAACAGTATCCTGAACTTGAGCAGATGCTCGATGACTATGACGAAAGCCTCGGTGACCTAGCTGAGTCTAAGCTGATGATGGCTATAAATGAAGGTAACCTCACGGCAATCATCTTCTATCTAAAGACGAAGCACAAAGGACGTGGCTATGTCGAAGGTCAGGAGATCAAGGCAACTGTTCAGGGAGCCATCAAAGGCATGAGCCAGGAGGAAGCCGCAGAGTTTATAAAGCAACTGGAAAAAGATTGCTGATGTAGCCGATGATGTATGATGCCGATGACGTTCTGAGGAGTTGGATCCTGTCAGATTCCCTCCATTTCGCCCGCTATTTCTTCAAGCTGATGAATGGCGGGAAGCGTTTTGTTGTCGGCAAGCATCATAGGATGATATGCGACAAGCTCAATGACGTGCTGAGAGGCAAGATACGGAGGCTGATAATCAACATTGCCCCTCGTTACTCAAAGTCGGAGCTTGTATCGCGTGACTTCATCGCAATGGGATTGGCAATCAACCCTGCCGCCAAGTTCATCCACCTTTCGTATTCTGGAGATCTTGCCCTCGGCAATTCTGTCGCCGTCAAAGATATGGTCAAGTCCGAAGAATACCAACGTCTGTTTGGTGTCGAGATAGCAGTTGGTACTGATACCAAGAGCCAGTGGAACACTACAAAGGGTGGAGGTCTGTATGCAACCTCATCTCTCGGTCAGGTAACTGGCTTCGGCGCTGGCGCAATCGAGAATGAAGGCGATGAATGGCAATTCGGCGGGGCTATTGTCATTGACGACCCGATAAAGCCCGCAGACGCTCTGTCCGACAACAACAGGGAAGCAGTCAATCTGCATTTCGAGACAACCATCCGAAATCGTGTCAATAGCCGAAACACTCCCATCATCGTTATCATGCAGAGGCTCCATGAGCACGACCTCTGTGGCTACCTTATGGAGCTTGAACCCGAAGAGTGGGAAGTCCTGAGTGTTCCCTGTATCAGCTACAACGAAGACGGAGAGGAAGAAGCCCTATGGCCCTTTAAGCACACCTTAGAGGAACTGCATAAGATAGAATCGGCAAACCAATTTGTCTTTGATACTCAGTATATGCAGAACCCAAAGCCGCTTGAAGGTCTTATGTATTCCAATCTACGGACGTATGATGTGCTTCCTATGGAGCAGAGCATACGCAAGAACTACACAGACACAGCGGACAAAGGCGCCGATTTTTTATGCTCTATCTGCTATGTTGAGACGCCCACAGCAATGTATGTTACTGATGTCCTCTATACGGACAAGCCGATGGAATACACGGAAATCAAGACGGCAGAGATGCTGCTGATCAACGGCACTCAGTTGGTCAAGGTGGAGAGCAACAACGGCGGTCGTGGCTTTGCCCGTAATGTTGAGAAGAACGTCAGGCTGCAAGGCACCCCGGTAGCATTGAAGATGCACTTCACATCCTTTCAGCAAGGTCTGAATAAGGATGTCCGCATATTCTCTCACTCTGCGGAGGTCCAGAACCTCATCTATTTCCCTTCTGATTGGGAGAGGCGCTGGCCTCAGTTTGCTCAGGCAGTAAAGGGATACCGAAAGGTCGGACGTAATGGCCATGATGATGCACCCGATGTGCTGACCGGTATGGTTGAGAACTTCAATACCGGGTCAAACACTGGAGTTACGGGTCATGTGCATAAGTTCAGGAACGCCCGCTAACTGACCGCAGACGTTCATTGCTTCGCATAAGTATTTTGAGGTCAAGAGATTATTAAACAGTAATTTTGGAATATGAAAAAGAACAGACGTAGAAACAAGAAGAAGGCGAAGCTCACCACCTATGGCGAGTTTCTTATCTTGTTGCCTCTATGTCATAAGGACCATCAGACAGAGCTGCTTGAACAGTTGAAGTCTGCGAAGCGTCCCGCCTTCATTCTCGGCAAAGAGGTTCCTGCAACACTCAATACCATCACTTACGGACAGCTTGACGATTTCAGTCGCATCGACCAAGAAAAGGAAGACCCGGCTGTCAAAGTATTTTCCATTCTCATTGGGCTGACTCAGGAGGAAGTATATAAGCTGAATGTGTTTGATGTGTTCGGGGTAATCAACTTTGTCAGGTCTGAGCTTGACCGCATCAATAAGCTGTTTGCTTCAATCAAGGTCGCTCACTCTCCCGAAGAAATTGCTGCCGGTGTCGAAAATCTCAATTTCGGCACCTTCGGCGTGATTGACTGGTATGCAAAGCGCATGGGTATCACCAATCAGGATGAGGTTTACAGCGTAGCTTGGATTCGCATCTACACTTGCATGAAGAATGACAATGAGAAGGCAGAATACGAGCAGAGATTGAACAAGCAGTATGTAGAAAAGGCAAAACGGAAAAGGTAATGGAAGAACGCAATCCCACACATGACACAGAAGGTCGTCTCGGCACTGTTGAGGCGAAGGTTAGGAATGTGGTTGAATCTCTCGGTGAGGATGTCGGCTACCAGTTCTGTAACTGGGCGCAGGCAAATGTTGCCCTCGACGATGTAGAGAAGCCGACCATCATCTACGTCCTGCCGCCCTCCGGCTCGCTCCATTTCAAGTGGAACGAGGTGCTCGATCGTCCCAATGCTCAGATAGCCTTTGTAAGCCCGACAGACTTTGATTTCGATGGAGCAGAGAATGACGGTATCATCGAGGCGATGAAACGCCTCTGTGTCCGTTTCGTCCGTGCCGTCAACGAAAGCGGATACTTCTCGCCGCTTGAAGATGACATTCCCTATCAGGTGCTGTATGACCACCTCGACCACAATGTTACCGGCATAGTCATCAGCCCTACGCTCTCTGAGGAGGCTGGAATCAACCTCTGTAAAGAGCCGAAGCGACTGGAAGACGAGTGATTTTTTCGGTGTATTGTCTATATGATTATGGAGCAAATTCAGGAAATAATCAAACAGCATCTTGAAAATGTCAAGACTAAGATAACCAATCAGATGGCAGCGAATGATCGCAATGCAAGTGGTCGGTCTGTCGCATCTCTGACTGTCGAGGTCTCTGATAATGTCGGTGTGCTGTGGGGCTCGAAGTCCTTCCTTGCAATGGAGCACGGTCGCAAAGGCGGCAAAATCCCCAAAGGTTTTGTCGGCATCATCAGGCAGTGGATTATTGACAAAGGTATTGCTGTTGCTCCAATCCCTGCAAAGACAAATCGGGCAATCCTCTCGCCGGAGGAACGTGGCATCCGCTCAATGGCTGGAGCCATAGCCCACAAGATTATGAAAGAAGGAACCCGTCTGTATAGAGATGGTGGTTATAATGATATCTATACCACTGCTGTAAATGAAGAACTGGAGCTTCTTGCAATGGAGTGTATGGATGTCTCAGCTCAAAGTATAGCAGAAATAAACAATAACTTGTAATGAGAAAGCTTGTAAACAACGACTCGTCTTTTGAGTTCCCCGATAGTGTGGTATTTGCCTTCAATCCGCTGTACTGCACATTCAGCACCATCCTCACTCTTAGTGCTGTGAAATTCAGCGTTGTCTGCAACAACGTTGAAAGGAATATCAATGTGCAGCTTCTCAACGGCAAAGCTACCATCTACTTCTCCCGCATCCTTCAGTTGTTCTTCGATGACTATAAGCATTTCAGGACATTGAACTTCACCATAGCCATCAAGGACCCGAAAACCAACACAAATATATTCAGCACATCGTTGCTCGCAATATGGGGCTCGCTGACCCTCGGTGCAAGGTATAACGCCTATGGCTTATTCAACTTCACCGGCAAATCCCAGTATGAACGGACACGGATTTGGTTCAAGAAATTTCCGTTCAAGGTGTCGATGTTCTCGGTAAACCTCAATCCTCAGATCAATTGTACTTGTGACGGTAGCCCTGTCACATATACCTCCATCCCATCGCTGCCTTCAGGCACACCCTCCAACCTTCACGGGGAATGGGTCGATTCCAAAGGCAACCTCTGTCAGTACGATGCCTCGATGCAATCCTACTTCATCGAAGATGTCGGCAACGGCAGGGAGTATGGCATTTTCGATGTCAACCCTGCCCGTCTGTTTCCTTCTGCCAAAAGGAACGCCACTCTTCGCATTGGTGAGATAGGCACTGTGAATGTCTTTGACAATACGTTTGATTACACATTCTATCAGAACGGACTGTCAACCCATATAGTTAATCTGAAGGTGAGCAATGACAGCACGGGCTATTACCTGCGCTGGATAGACAGATTTGGAGAGTTGCAGTATTTTCTTTTCACAAACAGAATAGCCAGTGAGAAGAACGCCCTTGCTTCGGATACGACCTCGGACATGGAGCAGATTGGACCAATGTGGTTTCCCAACCATGTCCGTCACACTCAGGTCACATCCAAAATCACTTGTAAGTGCAGTGCTGTCGCTTTGCCAAGAGAAATCTATGAGTATGTAGCTTCCGTGGTCACCTCCCCTATAATTGACCTCTACCTCGGCAAGTCGGCATCAGGTCGTGAAATCTGGGTGCCGGTTCAGATTGTGTCGGCATCCCACGACTTCGACATCACAAAGCCTCTGAATGACCTGACCATAGCGTTCACGCTCCCGGAGTATAAATCGCAAACACTGTAAGAAGATGAGAGAAGATTTATATGCTTTGACAGACTCTGGGTTTCAAAGGGTTGACCTTAATGAACCGAGTGGCATACAGCTCAACTTCAAGAGCAATATGTTTGGTGACTTATCGAAAGTCACCTGTTCCCATTCATACACATTCAAGCTGCCGATGACGGTGAACAACCGTCGCATCTTTGACTATGCGGAAGACATTCGCCACCAGTCAGGGATGATCCGCAGACGCATCATTGCATCATATAGCCAGAATGGTATAAATCTGTTTCAGAACGCCAACCTCTACATAGAATCCATCGGCACAAGCTACAATGCTGTGATGACGTGGGATGTCATTGGAGGTCTGACTGCACTCAAAGACAACGACATTTCCCTGCGTGAGCTTCCGAACTCCAATGTTGAGACTGATTTTGGCTTCCCCGGCACAAGCACCGAAGTTGAAGCATTCGACAATACAGAGCTTGTCCTTAACCCCATTTACAACAGCGGTGTGCCATATTATCGCTGGAACATCCCATATGTTAAGACCACAGGAAGACCGAATCTGAGTAGATACACCGGCTTCTACGCATATCCTATGCCAGTTGTGCCGGTGTACAAACTTCTCCAGATGATTAACTCCCATTTCGGGACTTCATTCAATCTCGGCGATGCCGTCACCAAAGGCAACGCCAAATCATTCAATCCAAAGAAAGAGGTAATCGAGAAAGGAGTAATTCCCCTCGTAGGAAAGGACTTGAATTATGAAGAGCGACTGCAAAGGAAATGCTATCTGTCCGGCATAAAGTTTACCTATGTAAACACGAAAATTGAGGAAGAGAACGAGTTGTATTTCCCCGATGTCATTCAGTTTACTCAGGTTAAGATTGGAGCCCCCGGCGATTATTTTGAGAGTGGAAGCCTAAAGCTCTCGAAGCATGACAGAACCGGCACCAACTACTCCAATGTAGGAGTTAAGCCCAAGATCAAGAATATCTCCGTAGAGTTCGACGGCTGTATTCAAGCCGCATTTAACGATTTCCCTGCTAATCGTCATGATTCTAATGATGAAGTCCCGACCCTCTCCATTTACCAGCGCCAACAAGTCTGGTATAATGATAGAACTGGAGGACGGTCTGTTTATAGAGCCTATTATGAATGGTTTGAACTTGATAGCATAGATGGAGAAGCGATAGGCTCAAACGGAGGCTACCGCATATTTGAATTTGACTTTGCTCTTGCAAACGGAGCCACACGTCTTTCATGTGAGAATGTCAAGGCTGCCGGCGGCGCATTGCTTTTTGTATTCAGCCATCGGCTCAATCGCATTATGTCGATGCAGAAAGATATTGAGGTCTTCTTAAAGAACAGTGACCGCTGCATTGTCCCGCACAGCATGGATGTAATAAGCAACCTCCCGGACATAGGGTGCCTGGCTTTCGTGAAATCCCTCTTTTATATGATTGGAGCCTTCCCGGTAGTCACTTCTTCAAAAGAAATTGTCCCCAGGTTCTTTTCTGAAATCGAGGACAATCTGAAATCCGGAAATGTCCTTGACTGGTCAAGCAAGCTCCCTGGTTCAGCCTCAGATATGCCGTCTGAAATCAAGTTCACTTCGGGAGACTTCGCTCAACGGAATTTCTATCTGATGAAGTCGGATGATATTGATTCCACCTATGACCCCGAAGACCTTGACGATGATGTCTATGCTTCGGGCGTCGGCACACTCAATGTCGAAAACTCGACACTGGAGATAAGCAGTACGGTGATACAGGTGCCGTTCTTCGCTCCGTATATCCTCAATCGTAAAATTCCATCCTTTGACACTGGAAGCACCATCAAGAGCTGGACACTCGCTGATGAGGCAGACTCGAAAGAACGTAATTCAATCTATAACCGTCTTGAATTCTGTGAGCCTGAGCCTGCCCTTGGCATCATCAAGGAGAGAGACATCACCCAAGAGCTTAACACAGGTGAAATCTCGGTGAAGGGTCAGGTAATGACTATGGAAGTATGGAATGGCTTTAGCCAGTTACAGACGAATGACTCATACAAATATCTCCAAGAGATTATCCGGAAGCCCTTTGTGATAAAAGAAGATATGCTTCTCAATGAGTTTGACCTTCTCGACCTCGATTATACTCGCCCGGTGTATCTCGATAAATATAACTCATACTTTGCCATAGTTTCCATTCAACGTGATTCAAATGGCAAGTGCAAATGCGAATTGATAAAACTCCCCTAAGATGGCTGACAACGTAACGACCAAGATACTCCAGATCCAAGTTGACTATGGAGATGCTGTAAAACAGATAGCCGAATGGCAGTCAAAGATTGATGCTGTCCGTAAACAGCAGAAAGGCTTGAAGGATGACCTCAAGGAAGGTCGTATCTCTCAGGAAGAATACCAGCGGAGCATTCAGGCTGGCAACCTTGCCATGAGCCAGATGAAGGATGCCATGAATACTGTGAGTAAGGCTGTCAAGAATCAGCTCAAATCACAGGCAGAGCAGGAAGGCTCCCTTGTTCAGCTTAGGGCAGAAATCAGCAATCTTAATGCAGAGTATGACCGTCTGAGCCGTGCCGAGCGTGAAAGTGCCAAAGGGGACGAGCTGAAAGACAAAATCAACCGCCTGACCACAGAGCTTAAAAGTGCTGAGGAAGGTACACAACGCTTCTATCGCAATGTCGGCAATTATAAGTCTGCATTGCTTGGCGCCGGCGTATCGACCCAATCACTTTGTGATGCACTGTCAAAGGAAGCCAAGTCTGCCGAAGAAGCTGAGAAAGCCAATGAAGTGTTGAAGAAAGCTGTCGCCGCCATAGATCCATCCTCTGTTGGTGCCTCTGAATCCATAGCCCTCCTTACGAAGAAGATTGAGGAGAACGACAAAATCATCAAGGAGCATGCTGACAATCTCGCGGCTGCTCAGAAAAAGCAAGCCGAGCAGAGCGAAGGACTGATAGACACCATGTCGAACCTCACTGGCGTCAATCTCAACTTCGGCAATTCCCTCAGCAATCTTTCCAAGAATAGCGCAGGCTCCGTCCTTCAAGGATTGAATGTTAAGGCTAAAGCTCTTTGGGCTACGCTGACAGGACTGCTTGCCAACCCCGTAGTGCTTACCTTCCTCGGCATAGCAGGAGCCGGCATGGCATTCAAATGGTGGTACGATTACAACAAAGGTCTTGTTGAAGCAACCCGTCGCACACAGGAATTTACTGGTCTTGCCGGCGATGATCTGAAAGCCTTCCGCAATGAAGTGCAGGGAGTCGCTGATTCTTTCGGAGTTGATTTCATGGAAGTGCTTGAATCCGCAAACGCCATGTCACAGCAGTTCGGTATCTCTGTTCAGGAAGCGATGCAGTATATCAAGGATGGTTTTGTCAGTGGCGCAAACATCACCGGGCAGTTTACAGATATGTTGAAAGAATACCCTGCATACTTCAAGGAAGCCGGGATTTCTGCAAGTCAGTTTGTCTCCATCATTGCTCAGTCGAGCAAGATGGGTATTGTCTCTGACAAAGCTGTTGACACAATCAAGGAAGCCAATATTAGGCTTCGCGAAATGTCAACTGCCACAACCGAAGCACTGGACGGCATAGGTATCAACTCCGCTGAAATGCAGAAGAAGCTTCAGGAAGGAACGATGAGCACCTTTGAGGCTATGCAGCAGGTCAGTGCAAAGCTGAATGAGATTAGCGACAACAGCCCCGCAGTTGCCGCCGCCATCTCGGACATATTCGGTGGACCCGGTGAGGATGCCGGTCTTCAGTACCTCCGTACCCTCAAAGATATTGAACTCGACCTCGACACCACCAAAGCAAAGGCTGGAGACCTTGCAAAGATTCAGGAAGAGCAGATGAATAGCCAGATTGAGCTTGACAACACACTGGCTGCTATATTTGATGCTACCGGAGGTACCTTTGAGAAGATGACCGCCACGGCTAAGATATGGGTCAACAACGGCATAGTAGCCATGATCAAGGGGTGCGCTGAACTGGTCAACTGGTTCATCGACCTCTACAACAATTCTATGGTTGTAAGAGCCGGTGTCGCATCCATAGCCATCCAATTCAAGACAGCCTGGTCCATCATCAAGAATGTCTGCATCCTTCTTGTAGATGAAATCATCGGTCTCGGCAAAATCCTTAAAGGCACCCTCACTCTTAACTGGGATGACGTTAAAGCCGGTTGGGATCAGTTCAGAAAGGCTTCAAGCAATGCCGTCAGGAACATTGTCAACGACACTGTGGATGCTTATAAGGAAGCCTGGTCTGAAATCAAGGACGGACAGCTTGAACACGTGAACCTCGATATTTCATCCACCTCCACCACTGACAACGGCAACGGAGGTCAGACTGGCGGTGGAGGCACAAACAAAAAGCCCGGCAAGACTAAGCCTAAAGATAAGAAGACTGGCAAAGACCCCGCCGTTGAAGCCGCTAAGGAAGAAGCTCAGCTCCTTCGCAAAGCCGAAGATGAGTTGCTGAAAATAACGATAGAATCCATTGAGACCCGACGCAAGAGGGTAGAACTCTCCTACAAACGTCAGATTGAGGACTACCAGAAGAAGCTCACGGAAGAGAAGAACCTTACCGAAGCCTCTCGCACCGCTATTCTCTCCATCATTGACTCACTCCAAAAGCAGCAGATCCAGGCTCTCGCTCAATTCAATGCCGAGGAGATCAAGAAAGAAATTGAGCATAAGGAAAAACTCAATCAGTTGAAGCTTGAAGCCATTAAGAAAGGCACCGATGAGGAGTTTGACCTTCGCCGTCAGAGCCTCGCCAATCAGCAATCCATCGCAGAGCAGGAAGCAATTCTCGCCTATGACAATGAGACTGAGAAGCAGGAGGCTCTGAAAGCTATCCGTGAAAAGTATGCCAATGAAAACACCGCCCTCGATGAAGAGCAGGCGCAGGTCAAACTCGACCGACAGAAGGCAGAGCTTGAAAACGAGATAGCTGCACTTGAATACGCTCAGTCTGAAAGAGAGCTCCGTCAGATGAGAGGGTATCAGATGGATGAGGAGCAATATCAGTCATGGAGGCAGAGAGGTCTTGATGAGATGGATGAGCACCAGGCGGAACTTCTTTCCAAGCAGGAGGAAGCCACAGCCGCAGAACTGGAGGCTCTGATGCAGCGTGGTCAACTCTCAACCCAAACCACTGAGGAATTTGAAGCCGAAATCCTCGCAGCAAAGGAACGCTCTGCCGAAGCGCAGAAAAGAACCAATGACACCATCATCAAGAATGAGCAGGCAAAGGCTCAGGCATTGAAGGACATCACCGGAGGTCTGACAAAGTTGCTCGATACTCTCGGCGAGAGCAATGAAGCCTTCGCCAAGATGTCGAAAATCATCACTCTCGCACAGATCTCGATTGATACTGGTAAGGCGCTGTCGGCCGGCATCGCCTCGGCTTCATCCATGCCGTTCCCTGCCAACCTTGCCGCTATCGCCACGACGGTAGCCACCATCCTTGCCAATATTGCCACAGCTATCTCCACCGTCAAGTCAGCCAAGTTCGCACAAGGCGGTAAGGTTACTGGTCCCGGCACCGGTACTTCCGACAGCATTCCTGCCATGCTCTCCAACGGTGAGTTCGTTATGACAGCAGCCGCCACGAAAATGTTTGAGCCGCTGTTGATGACGATGAACAACATCGGCCGTGACGTTCCGATGCAAGTCTTGAACTCGTCGCAGTCCATCAACAACGCAGAAATGCTCACGGACTCATTTGAGTCTGCTGCCCGCGAGATTAAGCCCATCGTCTCCGTTGTAGAGATAACGGAAGCACAGGATAGGGTTGAGATGATAGAGAACCTTGACACATACTAATTCAGCCATGACGAATTATGAATTACTTATAATGAACCGTAGTATGGTTGAGGTACTGCTCGCCAACCATATCAACATCAACGACGTTCAGAACCTCCAGATATATGAGCAGTTCATGGAAATGAAAAAGCAAGGACACAAAGTGACTTACATCACAGTGTTCCTTGCTCACAAGTATGGAATGACTGACAGAGGCATTTACAAAATTGTAAAGCGTCTGAGCCGTTCTGTATCGGTCAATCAGCAGCCACCTCAAGCGGAGAGCCAAATGCCTTGATGGTATCCTCGCTGTCCCTGCCGGACACAGCCTTACCCATAGCCAGTGCAATCCTGTCAAGCAACTTGATTGCCCGGTCAATGATGAAGCCGTCGAAGTCGTCGGCTTTAAGCAGATCATAGTCAACCTTGTGGGATGATATTGCATCCCTCATCTGCTCCTGGGTAAGACCCTTGTTAGCCATTGTGCCGATGTATTCGCTCGGCGCACGTCCACCGATTGAACGGTTGGTGCTTGCATAGATTGGTGTCTTATTGATGACGGAGTTCCACTTGGTTGAATCATACCCCTGCTGTTCGCAGTAGTTCTGGGGGAAGATATGATGGATGTCGGTGCATTCGTCAAGGTATGTCGCAATGTCCATCTTATTCGCACTCATGAAGTCGAGCGGAGAATCCTGTAAGATTAGAGCCATAACGCCCTTGTAAGCCGCAGAATTTCGTGTCTGCATAGACAGCAGCCTTCGGGGTTGGAAGCTCGCTCTGACCACCGTTTCCGGCTGTTCTCCTCCGTTTATATGGTTGAATACATCAACGATGTCGAGAGCATATCGGGTTTCGTTTGCGCCCCCGTACAACTCGCCGAAGACACCGCACCAATACCAGTGCGCGAGAATGTCCTTGTTGGTCTGTATTTGCAGATTGATACCTGCAATCTCAGCGTAGGCAAAGATAGCCGCCAAAGGTACCAACTGGGAAGTATATGGAAGGTTTTGAGCAGTGAAAACTCCTTGATTGATAAGAAAGCTCGCAGCCTTGATGAAGCCCGACACAAGACAATCACGGTTAGCCTTATAGTCGCCGAGAACCATCTTCAACACATCACGCTTCTTGCAGGAGACAGCAGCCGTGCCATTCAAATACTGGCGATAGCTGATGAGCAGAGCCATCGCAGTAAGAAAGTTGGTATTCTCCACTAATCGAAGAATGTCCGATTGTTTCGTTGCCTTGAACTTCGACTGAATATCATCCCAATCATCACGCAGATTGAACTCGTCAGCAGCAAAAGTTGCAGTGACAAGTTCAAAGACCGTCAGCTTCACACCTCCAGTGTTGACGTTCTCGAAAATCTGGCAGACAGCCTCCTTTGAGGTGTCCTTAGTCACGTTGATGATAGGAATTTTGTAAGACTGAATTTTCTGCAAGACTTGTTGATTGAACTCCTTGAAAAGCTTTCTGATTGAAGCATCGCCTTCATAGTAGTCGTTCAGTTCCAACATCCAGTCAGATGAAGCAGAGAGGTCGAGAGCTATGTTCAGAGGATACATCAACTCCTTAAACTCGTTTTCCCTTGTAGAGAGGTCAAGTATCACAGTCCTGCCGATGTCCTCAGTCAGTTGCTTCTTCTCATTGATTGAGATGACTGCATCCAGTCTATCCGCTGTCTGGTCCAGAGCCTTGCGGATGTCAAGGTAGTAGTGACGCAGTATCACTTTGTCTTTGTTGGTAGCCGGGCGGGTCGCCACTGGCTCCGCAGTCTTGAATACCTGGTATAGTGTAGTCAGTCGTTGCTGACCGTCCAATACAAGAAAATCAGGGTCGTTGAGATTAGTAGCCCTTACTCCTTCGAGTGGACGATACTTGAAACGGACACCGCTGTTACCAGTTTGAAGGAACATAGCTGCTCCCATAGGGAAGCCTGATGAAATGCTCTCTATGAGCTTACAGATTTTACTATCATCCCAAACCCAGCTACGCTGAAAGTCTGGTAGCTGTGCCTTTCCGTTGCCTACCCATGTCAGCAGCTCCGAAAGGTCATGGTCAACTGAATGGACTGCCATAATCAGAAGTCGTCAGTGAAGCTGCCTTTCTTGTCGGTCGCCACAGCCTCGGTTAAGGTCTTGTATTCTTTCGCAAGGAAGCCGGAGATTTTGTCCTTCTTCCATTCCTTCTCATAGTTGGTGTCGCCGTTCAGTTCTATTCTGATCTTTGCAATTCCGGAGAGTAGCTGCTGCATCTGTTCATCTGTCAGTGCGTATGCTGCATTGATTGTGAAAGTCTTGACAACAATGCCGCTGATACTCTTCACATCGCCGATGTTGTCGGAGAGGGTCTTGTTTGAATATTCTGTCAGGGTAAGCACATCGCCACTGGATGTCTTTACAAGCATCCGTGCCCCTGCCGGTGCTGAAATCGGTTCGCTCGATGCCAGTGTTGCATCAAGGAAATACTGGACTGAACCATCTTTGACGGACGCTGACAGGCCCAGTGAGAGAACGACCTTATCGGACATGCTTCTGAATGGTTTTGATTCACAGGAAATAAGTCTGAGACCGCTATCCGTCACCCGGTCATCAACTATTTTCTGAGCTGAGGCTGACAATGTTACAAAAAGCAGCATCAGAAAGTAAATAACTTTTCTCATTATTTGATCGTTTTTGTTGTTTGTCTTTGTTCTCATTACAAAGGACAACAAAAGGCGTGGACTACTTGTAGAAGCCTCGGTATCGCCAAACACCGCTTCACAGCACAAGTAAGCCCACGCCGTATGCGTAGGCATTATCTTGTAGCGCTGTGAAAGAAAAAAAATTGGCGATTTTAGGCTTTCAGCTTACAAGTTAACGCTTTCGTTATTCCTCAATGTCCGGTCATGAAGCGGTAAGATGCCGCTCAACCAAGTGCAAAGATAGTCAAATTTAACGGATTTAAGGAGATTTCACACGGGAAATATTGTGTATATGATTAGCCCTCTTGCGCAAGATGCTGTCAAAATATTGCAAAATTAGCGTTAAATCAATGAAAATAAAAGAGTTATGGCTTTCGCATTTCATATTTCTTGATTAACTTTACATAGTCAAAAATCATATAAGTTGATTAGACTTAAATGTAAGAAGTATGTATATATCAAATGCAATCCAGGAGCCGGGGATGAAGAAATTCTACTCGTCTGAGTTCGGCTTCCTGCACGCCATCGTAGCCGATGGAAAGCTTTGGTTCAACATGACCGACCTTTGCAATGCCCTCCGTATGGCTCTGCGGGATGCAAAGAACGAATGTGAACTTGCTAATTGCGAAGTCCGAGAGTATAACGTCCGCAGAGCCAAATTCACGAGCTGCAACTGCTATGTGGACGAAGACGGGATGCACACCATCATCGTCGAGAGCCGAAAGACACGAGCCAACGCATATCGCCAATGGATCGAGGCGGTAGTCTGTTTCTCTCTCCATAATCCGGAGAAGTCGCTTGCCCTGCATGAGCTGGACCTCACCGGCAGGGAAACATCATGGGAGGTCAGGAAAGCCTACATGAACCAAGCTAAAGCCAATGAAACACTCGCCCAAGCACTGGTTGAGAAGTTCGTGAAGGAGGCAGCCGCAGAAGAGGAGAAACGTCTTCGCAGAATTGTCAAGGCTAAGAAAACCTCAAAGGCTAAGAAACCTCCGGTAAGTAAAAGCAAATCGCCATCCAAGCCTGCGCCTCAAAAGACAGAGAGCAAACAGCCAAAACCCTTCATCCCACTGGACGGTCACATGACCGTTGAGGAGTTCTTCAGGAATGAAATTCCTTACGATGAGTTCTGCTACTACCTCGATGGTCTGCTCGCCGATGCTCAGGCTCACATCGTCCTGCTCGACAAGAAAAGACAATGGGAGGCACAGCACAGGATCAATGTCGTCAGTGTATTCGAGCAGATGCTCAAAGCCAACGCCGGCAACATAAAGTATGTACCAAGGGTTGCCTGTGTCTGACGGTTTGTAAGCAAAAGTTAAACTTCATTTTTCTCGCATAAGCTTTGCATTTTAATGAGTTATGGTTTTCGCATATCCCATATAATGACTACCTTTACATCGTAAAAATAAAACATAACTCATTAACAATCAAAGAAGATGATAACAGTAGAAGACCTCCGCAAGAAAACGATAGAAAGCCTCGCAGGATACTATCAGATGTTCAAGAAAGGTTGGATCTCGGAAGATGAATGGCGTTACCGTCGAGATATGGCATACGAAATATTCGCTCCCGATTCTGACTCACAGGAGCGAAAAGATATGATGGCAGAACTTAAAGCTGCCGCAGTTCAGTACGGCTCCGAGAAATAATCAACATCAAAGTCAAAGACAATGGAAAAGAAAGTTTACCTCCTGTATTCCGGGAATGCCTGGTTGAATACTTCATCCCTCCAGTTGCTCTCTGTATGTACCACTATCGAAAGAGCCATAGAGCTTGCAGTTGAACACGCAGAAGGTGGAAAGGAACCCCTCGACGATGAATCGAAAGAAGGACTTGAATCGCAACGTCAGACCTACGGCAGAGATGAGAACTACCTCATCTGTGAGACCGAGTTAGACGAACTGGATTGAACAATCTAAAAAGAAAAGACATGAAACAGAAAGTGTTTCTGGTATATGTGCTGATTGAGTATTCAGCCGAAAGCACCACCGACGCCCATTATGTTTACTCATCATTTGAAAAAGCTCTTGAAGCAATGTGCCGCGAGATAGACGAAGCCAGGGAGAACTTCGACATCGAAGGCGGGGAGTTTATCACTCGTACCGAACGCAGTCAGGAATGGTGCAACGATGATGGACAAAGCTACTCCATCGGCATAGAGGAACTGGATGTGCTGTAAAAAATTCCAACACCGCAGAAAAATAATTGGCGGTTGATTTTCGCACTTCAATCATAATGACTACCTTTACATATGCAAATAAAGATAACCTAAATAAAAGAAGATGAACAAGAAAATTGTAAAAGCATTGTTCTCCTATGCTGTTAGCAAAGAACAGATACGCCCGATAATGCAAGGCGTACACTTCGAGGAGGATGTATGCGTAGCCACTGACACTCATGTGTTAGTCGTGTACAAGGCATCGAACCCGGCACTCGCAGGCACCACTAAGCGCGAAGACGGCACTGACATCAAAGGTCAGTTTCCGGCATTCAAGAGAGTAATCCCCAAGAGTAAGGGCAAGCCTGTAAACTTCAACTGGAACCAAGTGTATAAGGCAATCAAGTGGTTCAAGAAGCAAGATGGCTACAATCCTCAAGACAAGCTCGCTGTCGGCGAAGCCCAAGTCACGATGGAAATACTGCTCAGTGCGCTTGAAGTTTTCAACGCAGCCGGAGACCTCAGTTTCATTAAAGCCTCGGAGTTCGGTCCATCTCGCCCCATCCTCCTTGAATCCGACCAACTCACATCCATCGCAATGCCATGTGAGGCAAATCTGGAAAAAGTCGATCTCGAAAGAGTTGACTGCGAGAGCGTGATAATGTCTTACGCCAACCTCATCAATACCTACGCCATAGAGAGCTCTAAGCCCAAAGAAGCCAAAGTCGAAATGGCTTGGCTGTAATTCTAAGACTGGGAAATTAAAACTATAATATGCAAGTTAACGAAATCAAGCTTTCAGAGATAGCTACGAGCGCTCTGAACCCACGCAAGACATTCGACGAGACAGAGTTGAAGGAGCTTGCTCAAAGTATCGAAGCCAACGGACTGATACAGCCTGTAACCGTCAGAAAGATTAATGGCAAAGACGGCAAAAAGTATGAAATCGTATGTGGCGAGCGCCGCTTCCGCGCAGTTACCCTGCTTGGCAAGGAAACCATACAAGCCGTAGTGAAAGACCTCGATGATAAGCAGGCATTCGCTTGTATGGTCATCGAAAACCTTCAGCGTAAGGACATCGACCCGATGGAAGAAGCCCAGGCGTTGAAGTACCTCTACAACAAAGGAGCTGTCTCTGTCAAGGAGATAGCGAAGATGCTCGGCAAGAGCCAGAGCTTCGTTGTCAACCGCATTCAGTTGAACAACATCATCCCTGAGTTTGTCGCTTTCCTCAGAGAAGGAGTGCTGAACCTCGTGCATCTCCAGATCATCAGCAATCTCCGCAAGGATCAGCAGAAGATGTTGTTGGAGCTTCGTTTCCAACCATCCCACATTGAACGCTGGGAGACCAAGACGCCGAAGGTGGAAACTCTTAAAGCATGGATAGACGAGAGTGTGATGGGTCTGCTGTCCTCGGCGCACTTCAATCCCGACGATGAGACCTACGTCACCTGTAAGGAGACAACCGGATGCCTGTCCTGCAAAGGATGTAAGTTCTGCACCGCTACCTTCCCTACTCGTTTCAAAGAGACCGACAATCCTCGCTGTATGAATATTGAGCTATATCGGCTCAAAAATCAGGAGGCAGTTCTTCGCAAGGCAAAGGAGTCGGGTCTTCCGTTAGTCTATGCCGGCAGTAAGGAAGACAACGCCACCATCATCTCGGCCGCCAATGATATGCTGATGTACCCCCAGCCTCTCGGTAGCCGTGAATACCTCGTTGTACCTGAACCTCCAGTCATGGAAAACTTCTCGGATGAGGAGAAGTATAACCTCCGCTACCAGTCCTACGAAAGAGTCAGAGGCGTGTTCGATGACAACATCAAGGCAGGACTGGTTGTCGAAGTCTTTGAGGTGTCCTATCACGGCAATCTCAGTGGAGATGTCAAGTATCTCTACAATGTCAAGACTGACGAGAATGGTGACGCTGACCGCATCCAGGAGGCTCAGGCTAACCGTCTGACTGAAATCCGGACACAGCTTCGCACTGTCGAGGAAAAGAAGCAGGAAGATAGGGTAGAACGCCAGCGTGCTTTCATAGAGGGCTCCCCCTCATTCTCAGAGAAGCCAGAAGCAGTCGATGAGGTTGAAGAAAACGTGTTCCTCGCCCTGCTTGCAAGCCGTCTCCCTGCTGCCTTCCGTAAGAACATAGGGCTCGACCTTGAATCATCCAAAGATATGAGCAAGACATTCGAGAGAATCAGCTCAATCAAGGATGTGATCATGCGTGAGTTCATCCGCACGATGCTTTCCGATAAGCAAGTCTGCTACTCGCAGGGGTTCGCCAATCTCCTTGACATCACAATGAACCACACCTACTCCGAGGATGTCGCTGTGATAGACAAGAACCTTGCGGCAGAGTATCAGAAAAAGTGCGAGACCTATGAGAAGACCATCTCGGAGCTTGAAGCTGCGCTCGAAGCCGAGCGGTCAAAATCCACAGAAGAAGAGGAAGTCACAGAAATGCCCGCAGAGGAAGCGTCAGAGGCTCCGGTTGACGAATTACCGTCCGACACAGAGAGCGCACCACAGGAAGCCTCTAATGAAGCCACAGAGGTTGCCAACGGAGATACCGAGCAACCGGCGCAGCCCGAAGCGTAATCAATAGGAGTTGTCAGCCCGGACATTGGTCTATGGCTGACAGCTCCACATATTCCCACAAATAACGTAATCTAAGAAAATCTCATGAAGTTATTATTTTTCGACTTGGAGACCACCGGCACGCAAGCCGATAAGCATGGCATCCATCAGTTGTCAGGCTCCATCGTAATAGATGGAGAAGTGAAGGAGGATTTCGACCTTCACGTTCAGCCTCATCCCGGCGCAGTAATAGAGCAGGCAGCTCTCGATGTCGCAGGTGTTACACAGGAGCAGATCATTGCATACCCACCAATGCGAGAGGTGTATGACCGCTTCATCAATATGCTCTCAAAGTATGTTGACCGCTACAACCGCAGTGATAAGTTCTTCCTCGTAGGCTACAACAACGCTCCCTTCGATAATCAGTTCCTCCGTGCCTGGTTCGGACACAACGGGGACAAGTATTTCGGCTCGTGGTTCTGGGCGAACAGCATTGATGTTATGGTAATGGCAACTCCATACCTCGCCGACCGCCGCAGTCAGATGGTCAACTTCAAGCAGGGCACGGTCGCAAAAGCACTTGGCATCGCTGTCGAAGATGACCAACTCCACGACGCACTCTATGACATCCGTATCTGCAAAGCAATCTACGATAAAGTCTGTGCCAAATACTGATACCGCCATGAAGTTCTTCCAGATCCATTCTCTCTCGGTTAATGAAAATACCGCAGAGGTAACAATCAAAGGTCCGATGTCGCCAATGCTTGCAGCAAAAGCTGTAACCGAGAGCGACGATTTCAAGAAGATTCCGATGACCGGACTCTATGAGCTTGAAGCCGAAGACAAGGAGATGTTCACTACCATGCTCCACGCAGACATAGAACCGCGCCGAATCCCCATCTACTGCATAGAGCTTATGTTCAAGCACTATGTCGTTATCGGAGACCTCGGCACCGATACGCTCCCAATCCTCATCGACCTTGGCGACAGTGTTCCCACAGTTGCCCCGGTATATCAGGAGTTCCCCTGGATTAAAGTTCCATCTGTGGATGATATAGTCGCTGCCCTCAAAGCCGTTGACTCATTCAAGAACCGGGAGACCTACCGCAAACAGGTCGATAGTGTCTGTGATAAATGGTTTCTACACAAAGGTCGTGGCAAGATTATGATTGCCCGCAAAGCGAAAGACATAGATGTTACCCGATGGTGGTACCATCTTAAACCCGGTCAGAAGCGCACGATCATGAAGTCTTACTCCAAGTGAGCTTCATCCTCATGACATAGAAGGCATCCTTCGGGGTGCCTTTTATTGTATCTGTTAGTATAAGTTAAACTTGAATTTTTGTAAACAACAACCGCTCAAAGCATTGAATATAAATGATTTATGGCTTTCGCATATCAAAATTATTGGCTAACTTTACAGTAGAAATTAAAACATAACCTATAAAGTCAAAGAAGATGAAAGTCAATAAGTCAAAGTTATTTAAGATTGCTCATGCAATCCTCAAAAAAGGTGAGGCTGAGAATTTCAGCAAAGCTCTGAAATCCGCATGGAAAGCTATCAAGGTTTACTCGCTGATGCTTGTCGGTAATGTCGAGTTTACCTTCAAGAAGGTCAATGGCGAAATCCGCCACGCCATCGGGACGCTGTTCAACCTCAGCTATATCAAAAATAACACAGGCGATGGCGATACCAAGAATGCAGATGTAATCTGTTTCTGGGACTGTGAGAAAGAAGCCTTCCGTTCATTCAAAGCCGCAACCCTTATCTAAGAAGCCATGAGCAATCCCCATACCTACGAGCAAATAGAAGAAGCAATCCGCAAGGCTCCGAATGGCGGCAAGTATCGCCTCCTCCTTCAACGCACCATCGGCGGCCACAAGTGCCGTGCATACGCAAGAATCGTAGCCATAGACGGCACACAATACTGGAACATCGAATATCAGGTCATCGGTATCTGCAACGTGCGTTCTCGCGTAATGAAGATGTTCGACATCATCTCAGAGAAGATAGATAAAATGAAAGAAAAACCCCACATCGTCCTTTGGCGATACTAAACCGAAAAGCTATGAAACTGACAGACGAACAAGCACAGGCAATTATAGATGATATAGTTTCCAAAATGGAAGTTATCATTGACGATCCCTGCGACGGAGATTATTCTGACTTTGAATGTTACGAGGATGAAGATGGTCGCTGTTACAATCATGGCTCACATTCTATTAAATCGGTGTTTGAAGAAATCTGTATTGATGGACTCCCCGGCATTCCATCTAATGATAGTGATATTTACATCACGGCCAGTTATGCCGTAGATATGTCGTTCCATGATGACTACGACCCGGGAGATTACTGGACACCCCCATCAGGAGGCATAGAGCTTGACGAAGTTGTTGCCAAAGTTTCCGAGATTGAAATTGAAATCTCCGTCCTCAACCATGAAACCGATGAGTATGAGAATGTGGAAGTTTCTGAGATGCAGAAACAGCTCATAGTGGAAAAAGTAAACGAAAAGATTTGTCCCACAAGCAAACGACACGTAGCATAAAGCAAACGAGAATGAAACACCAGAAGTTGATAGACAGAATAACCGAGATAGCTGAAGAAGATGGCTGGTCGGTTTATGTAGAAGAGATGGAAGACCGTGGTGATATGATAGAGTTCACCTTCGGCAAATATACAGATGTAGGTCAGGATTTCTCCTTTTCTGTGGAGATGAAAGATGGAGACATTGACAGTCTGATAGAGGACATCGACAATTACTATGAAAATTACGATCCCGATGAAGAAGCTCTCCTTTGGGTCGGCTCTTACGGGCACGGAAAGAAAGGAGCTCCATATCACCTGACTGATATTGTCAAGGACATGGAGCAGTGCGAGACCTATATCGGGGAGCTGTTCGACCTTCTTGATAAAGCCAACAAGGAAGAAAGCCTGAATTTACTTGAAGAAGATAACGACTAAATTCAAATAGTTATGACAACCGAAGAAAGTTTTGCTCAACTGGAAGCAGTAAAGAACGAGAAGAATCCATACGATATGACTCGTGAAGAATGGCTCTCATTCACACAGGAGCAGAAGAATGCCCGCTATAAGTTACAGAGCAAATGGCAAGAAGAACATGATGCAAGAGTTCTTCAAGCCATCTACAACATCGTCCCGAAGGTAGGCTTACCCTGCACGATATGTTACTGGAGTGACAAGAGAGCCGCCACAGTAAGCCGCATCATCTCGGACAGGAAGATAGCCGTCCGCCGCAACAAGACCAACTGCCTCGACTGGTATGGTTCCAGATATGAAATCCTACCGGAGCTTGAAGAAGGAGAGGACATTTTCACCAAACGAAAGAATGGAGCCTGGTGTATGGAAGGTCTGGCTCTCAAAGATGGTGTCCATCTGATGCTACACTACCAAAGACACTACATAGACCCCAGTTTTTAGCCGGCTGATCACAGGCGTTATCATATACGTCCAATTTCATTTGTAGATGGAGTATCTTCGGGTTGCTTCATCTTCTTTTTGCTGTTTCCGATATACGGCGCTTGTTTGATGATAGCCTTTTTCGTTGCGATTGAGCCACCACCGCTCAGACCGCAGTGGAGAAGGTACGATTTCTTTGCTCCGATGTCCTCTGGAGTCAATACAGAATAAACTGCCGTGATGCTTGAAAAATAATAGTCCTTTATTGTTCCTCTCGGACGGGAGAAAATGTGAACATGGATAACCTTTGCCATAACGCGAATATTCCAAATGATGATTACTTGGAACAAAATTAAGAAATGTAATCCTATTGCCACTCACACTATCCTCAGTGTCAACTGAACAGTAGCGTTCATCCTAATTCACAGCTTTTTATGCATGCGTATCATGCTTTGGAGATAACTTTGCGATAAAGTAATTCACGAAGCTATGGCAATCCTAAAAATTTACAACGACATTGTTGGCGAAGAGGATAAGGTAATGCTCCAGATGTGGGAGGGCATTGACGGCATCTGCTTCAAAGACATCGATAGCTTTCTTTCCAACATGAAGCCCGACGATGATGAGGTTGACATCCGTATTCATTGCCGTGGCGGTGATTGCGTAGAAGGCTGGGCTATCTATGATAAGCTCCGTCAGTCCGGCAAGAAAATTTCATGTACCGTAGAGGGAGAATGTTCTTCGATGGCTACCATCATCCTTCTTACCGCTCCCGCTGAAAGGCGACACGCGACACACAATTCCCACTTCTGCATACACAACCCCGCTGTCGCATGGCCCGATCTCGGCGCCCATGACCGCTATACAGCCGATGCCATTGAAGCTTGTATCAAGAAACTCGATTTGCAGTTAGATCTGCTTCGTAACGGACAGAAAAAAATCCTCTCGCTGTATGTGGAACGCACCGGCGCCGATGAGACTGAACTCCAGGAACTAATGGATAAGGATACTTTCATTGATGCTGACCGTGCTCTCGAACTCGGCTTTATCTCGGAGGTGCTTGCACCCATCACCGCAAAGCGTATAAGAACATTTAATAACATCCAAACAACCCGCACAATGAACAAGAAGAAAGCAAAAGTAAGCGTCGAGCGCGGTGTGATCTCACGCCTCCTCGCAAAAGCTGGCTACAAGAAGCTGTCCGACGTCAAGATGAACGCTCTTGCCGTCACCGCTGCCGACGGTACAGAACTTACCATCGAGCGAGAGGAAGGCGAGCCCCAGGTTGGCGACGCTGCTTCTCCCGACGGAGAGTTTGTCATGGAAGACGGCTCTACCATCGTAATCGCCGATGGCGTAGTGACCGACATCATGCCTGCCGATGACGACGTATCCGCAGAAGGTCTCGATGAGAATGAACTCATGGAGAAGGTCGAAGAGCTTCAGACCGAAAACGACAGCCTCACCGAAGAGGTTGAAACTCTCACTCAGGAGAAGGAGGAGCTCGAAGCTCAGCTCGAAGCCCTCAAAGGTGCTCGCGTCCTCTCGTCCAATGAGAAGATCATTCTCGCCAAAGTCAATCGCGCCGGCGGTCTCGCATGGCTCAATAAGGTATGTGCCGCATCCTCTCAGGAAACACCTGCCGGCCGTGGCTTCCGTGAGAATCGCAACGGTGGCGCCGCTCAGGAGACCCCTGTTCAGAAAGCTCTCCGCGAGAAGAAGGAAGCCATCGCCAACAAGCGCAAAAAGTAAGCGCTCCCCATCCCTCCATTAACAAGTAAAATACTACGACAATGATTAACTTCAAAAATTTCACCGTCGATAATGGTGCGATTCGGGACCTCTCCGAGCTCATGTTCCTCAGCACCTTCAACGACCCCGACCTTGAAGTTGTCTGCACCACTGAGACTGGTGTTTACGACGGCAAGAAACTCGGCTACATCGACAGCCTCGGTGATGTAGGTAAGAACGCCTCCGGCTGTTCGCCCACATACGAGAACATCAACGTCACCGGCATCGAAAAGACATGGGAGCTCGGCGACTATCAGATTCCTCTGAAAATCTGCTACGACGACCTGGAGAACACCATCGCCAAGTCTTCGCTCAACACTGGCACCGACCAGGACGAAATCATCGGCACCGCTTACTGGAATGACATCGTTATTCCTCTGCTTACCCGTGCCATGAAAGAGATGCTGTGGCGTATCGCCTGGTTCGGCGACAAGGATGCCAAGAACATTGCTGACAGCGGTCTGCTTAAAGCCGGCGTCAACAAGGACCTGTTCACAATGGCAGATGGTTTCTGGAAACGCCTCAAAGCTATCACCACAACCAACCCGCATCAGCTTACCACCATCGCAGCCAACACGGCCAAGAATTCGGACACCACTCCGAAGATCACTTACAAGTCGCAGAAAGATGCCATCCGTGGAGAGGGTGTTGCTGTCGGTATTGTAGATTCAATGCTGTCTGACGCTGACTCGCGCATCTTCGACAAGCCTGACCACGCCATTTTCATGACGAACTCGCTGTTCAAGGCTCTGCGTAACGATGTAAAGCGTCTGCACAACCTCCAGCTCGAACTCAACATGGTCACCGCCGGCATCCAGCTTTCAAACTATGACGGTCATCCCGTAGTAGTCTGCGACATCTGGGATCGCATGATCAAGAAGTACGAGGACAACGGCACTTCACTCAACTGCCCGCACCGTGCAGTGGTAACCTCCGCATCGAACCTGTTCATCGGAACATCCGACAAGGACGCCATCGCCAAGACGGACATCACATTCGACCACGTAACCCGTCTGAACCACATCTTTGCCGCATCTAAAATCGGCACCCTCGTAGGTGAGGACGAACTCGTTCAGGTAGCACTTTAATCCCGATTCACTATGAGCACTCAGAGTTGTGACTATAAGCTCGCCTCAGATATGATGGCGAGTTGCGAAAACCCTTCGGTGAAAGGTCTTCGTAACTATGGCTATATCATCAATTACGATGATATAGACTTTGAAAGCTGCGTCCGCGATGAGAGCAACCCCAATATCCTGACCACTCTCGTATTGCAGACTGGTAAGAAAGCTTATCGTATGTACGTGCCCGGTAACACTCCTTACACGGGCACGAACAAGGCTTTCGCAAAAGGCACCTATCGTAATAGCTTTACAAAAGGTGTCAATCTTGTGATACTTGACAATGGCCCCAGTGTGGTAAAGGACATCATCAACCCTCTTGCCAACGGTCTGTTTGTCGCTATTCTTGAAAACAAGTTTGGTGGCAAGGACGGCAAGAACACCTTCGAGGTTTACGGTTTCGAGCAGGGTCTTGCGGCTTCTGCTCTTGCCGATGACAAATACTCGGAGGATACCGAGGGTGGATGGTCAGCCACGCTGGAGGAAACGGGCGCTCCCTCAGCCGGAATATTCCTCTTCAACAATACGGTCGCTGCCACACGCACTGCTTTGGCATCTCTCGTTGCCGGAAGTCAGGCTGGTTCATAATCCATCCCCATGACTTACGAATCAACCATGCAACGCCTACAAGAAATGGAAAGCCGTTACAATGACGGCTTTTCATCTCTTGACCGCTCGTATCTCGATAGCCTTTACTACAACTTGTTTGGCAGAGAAATCACCAACAAAGGTTGTGGTGATTGCTACCGGGATGCTTATATGGAAATCTGCATCAAACTCAAAAAGACAAAAGCCATGCCCAAGAAATCTGATTTCGTATTGAAGGCAGGAGCCATCATCACATTCTTCGGGGAAGCCAAGTGCTACTCCAATGCAAACCTCACCGATGAAGCAGCCCTCCGTTTCCTCGCTCTCAATCCGAACAATGAAAAGCTGTTTGAATCATTACCCGCAGACTGGCAGTCCCGTCTTTCCAAGTCCGACAACGCTCCCGAAAATGAAGTCGAAGACAAGGATGCCGTCATTGCCCGTCTCACTCAGGAGAATGAACAGCTCCGAAAGGAGAACGAAGCACTGAAAGCCTCGGCTCCTCGCAAGAAAGCCAAGAAGAAGGCAACACCGGCGCCTGATCCAGTAGCCGAAGCCCCTGCTCCCGAACCGTCCGCTGACGAACAGCCCACTGAGGAAGCACCTTCCGAGGAGATCGCTGTTGATGCTGATGAAGTCAGCGTAGAAGAACCCGAAGAAGCTCCTGAAGAGGAGTAACATCATCCACTAAACCGATACCTAAGAATGAATGTCAATAACGTCATAAGACCGCCGAAGAGATTCAGCACCTCCTATCTGAGCCAGCTTAACATCCAAGCTTATGGCTCCGATAATCTGTATCCGCAAAGAATGAGCGACCTCATTCAGAACAGCCCGACAGGAGGAACTTGTCTTGAACGTTATCAGACATTCATTGAGGGTAACGGATTAAGCGATACAGACTTTTCTGAATATGTATGTAATCGCAAAGATGAGACCATAGACGATATTTTCTCCCTCATAGCACAGGACATCGCCACATACAACGGCTTTGCCCTGCACGTCAATTATAACCTCGCTTGCGAGATCTGTGAGTTACAGCACATCCCCTTTGAGAACTGCCGTCTTGAAGAGGAAGACGATGCCGGAAGTGTAACCTATATCAACGTCCATCCCGACTGGGAAGGAAATAAAACACGAAAGGGGCGTAGGATCAATGTTGACCGCTCCAACGTGAAGAAATATCACACATTCAATCCCATCCCTTCTGTTGTAATTGACCAGATAGAATCATGCGGAGGTATAGAGCATTACAGCGGACAGGTTTTGTGGGTGTCCATGAACGGGAAGTTTAAGTACCCTAAACCAGTCTATGACAAAGTGGTTACCAATCTCTCCACTGATGAAGGACTCGATAATGTCAAATATCGCAATGTCCGCAACGGCTTCATGCTGTCCGGTCTTTTCGTCCATAAGAAAAGCGTCCAGTATGAGTTTGACGAGAATGGTAATGCCATAGAGAAGGACACTCAATATGACCTCAGCGACAGTCTCGACGCTTTTCAGGGAGACAATAATGCCTGCTCAATAATGGAGATAGTGGTCAACTCTTCGGATGATAAGCCTGAGTTTATCAATGTTGAGGGTACCAACTATGATGACAAGTTCAAAGTAACAGAGTCAAGCACCACAGAACGAATTTACTCAGCCTTTGGTCAGGAACCCTGGTACTGCATAAGAATCGGCAAACTCGGCTTCTCAGGAGATGTTTTGTCCGAGGCTTACGAATATTACAACTCATACGTCAGCAAGCAGCGCAGGACCATCTCACGAGCCTTTAAGCGCATCTTCGACCACTGGTTTGAAGTCGCTAATCCCTCCGACAATTATGAAATAGAGCCGCTTGTCTATATCTCCAACAAGTCGGCAGAATCATCCCCCATTAACAATACCAAAGCATGATATGGATCATCTGATTACACCTTCTGAGGTCACCCAGTACGGCAGACCCATCAGTGCCAAGACTGATAATGACAAGCTCAACGCCTACATCATAGAAGCTGAGCAGATGAACATCAAGCCTGTACTCGGCGATGATCTTTTCCTCTCCATCCTTGAAAAAGGAGAAGATGATGAAAAGGTTGCCATGCTACTGAAAGGAGGTTCATACCAGTCCGAAGGCAAGATTTACACTTTCGTCGGTTTGAAAGCTGCCATGTCCTACTATGTGTATGCCAAATACTTGATGGTAGGAGACTTTAACGCTACTCGCTTTGGCGTGATGATGAAGGAGGATAGCTTCTCATCTCATATCTCTTCGGCAGACAGGTCTAACGCATATAGTGACACACTGGAGGTAGCCAACTGCTATTTGCAGGATTGTGTCTCCTACTGTAAACGCAATGGATTGATGTCTGGCAGCCCCGGCTCTCAGAGGGCAACAGGCGCAGTGAAAATAAGAAAAATCGGAAGATTCTAACCATGCCGCTTCACAACAAACAACAGCTTTTAGGTGATGCCTCCCAGATACGTCATGAGACGCTTGAGGGGCACAACACTGCTGAGCGTGTCGGTAAGATGTTCCACGACATCATCGAGGCGTTTGAAGAGTATTTCCTCAGCAAAATCGACCCCGATACCGCTCAGAAGCTGATCAAGTTCCTCGAAGGCGTTGAGTTCGGCAACTTCATTCCCGGCATCAACGGTCAGGGCGGCATGATAAACGGGAACGGCGATGGTGAGTTACAGAGTCTCATCCTCCATAAGTTCCTCGAAGTCCCCGAGTTACGCTACAACCGTGTCAGCATTGAGGTCGGCAACAAATGGAGAGCCCCCGGCGGTGGCATCGTACTGAAATGCGTACCCGACAAAGATCAGGACGGGAACCTGCTGATGTCTGGTACCATCACCCTCCATCTTGAAGACGGCGAAATAGGTCAGATAGCTGTCGATGATATCTGCATGGGAATCTTCCACAACGAGATGACCCTCAACTCCAATTCACCGGTTGACTTTGACGATAGTGTCGGCAACTTCCGCTTCGCCGGTTTCTTCACGGCGTATTTCCGTGTGACGGAGATACTGGAGATGGGGCACAATTCAGTGTTCCGCTATGTCCTCAGAGCCCAGTCAGCCAACTGGGCGTATTCGTTCCATCCGTGCGAAGCCATGCACTTTGTCGCTTACGGCAACTTCACTGACAAGAACCGTCAGACCTCGCGATACTCGACCCGCACCTACGAGCGCTACCTGAAGGATGTCAACGACTGGGAGTTCACAGCCGGCAACATAGCCGCACAGTTCGGCGACCTCAGCAACCTCTCTGCCTTCGGTATGGATATGACCGGCTACTCGGCATATCTCAACAACATCTACATGATAGGCACCGTGGAGCAGATGAAAGCTCTGTTTCCGAGGATTGAGTTCGATACCGAGGGTGACACATTCCTTGCCTATGGCGAGACGAAAACCATCACCTGCAAGGTGTTTCGAGGGTGGGAGGATGTCACTGACAAGGTATATCACTGGTCCATCACGCGAGACACCGGCGATCCCGTAGAAGATGCCTCATGGAACATGAGCACAAAGGCTCAGAATTTCAATGGCACAATCGTTATCAGCTTCACCGAGACTGAGAATGATTTAGGCACCAACACATTTGTAGTCAGCACGCTTTTCACCGTCAAAGCCGACCTGGGCGACGGTGTTAGCGCGACAGAAGAAATCAGAGTATAATGGAATCCGGAAAGAAACGCATAAGACTTGAATTCGCACCGTTGAACACAGCGGTGTCGATTCTGCTCGTCACTCCCAACAGCCCGCTCGTTCAGGTTGTCAATACCTTCAACAGCCAGTATGAGCCTGACAGGACGCTGACCCCGACCGTCATACTGCCTCAGGTGGTTGCAAACGCTTCTGACGGCTCATGGCCCCAGCCTCATTCCAATCAGTACCTCGCTGACATGAAATGGTATGCCGACGGCGTTGACATATCCACCATACCAGCCTGGACCGGCAAATATGAGATTGGAACCGTAGGCTCTCAGAAAGGTATGCTCACGATCAAGAGGAACCTCAATCCCGGTGAGCAGATTTCCCTCGTATTCAAAGCCAAGCTCGCAGACCAGCGCCTCGGTGTCAACTATCCCATCGAGACAGACCCGGTCATTCTGTCAAGCTCAGTAAAGAGCCAGGACCAGTTCTCCATCTCCATCGGCGACTCTCAGATTATCAGATATGACATTTTCAAGGACAAACTTCTTGAATACGACTATCTCGTAGCTCAGGGTCGTGCCACCGAAAATGCTGCCGACAGAGCAGCTTGCATTGACGAGAATGCCTATATCCGCAGAATCCCCATCACCGTCAATGGAGGAGACCGCCCAATCACATCCGGCTACACCCTGAAGTTCTATCGTGTCAATGCCAATCTCACCACTGCCGACCTCCTGGCGACGGATGATGATGTCATAGAGTTAGCCAACGACCACATCACTCTTGACCTCAGGCTTGTTGCCAAAGCCGACTATCTCGTTAAAGCCATCGTCGACAATCGGGATGTCGCTCAAATCCAGTTCTCGGTCAACCGTGTGTTTCAGGCATTCAGTATCCGTCCTACCAATGGCATTTCAATAAGTCCCTCCGATACAGAACGAGCAGATACCGCTATGGTTGACTGTGACGGCAACGTCATTGCCAATCCGGAAGTCATGCTCAGGATGATATGGAAAACGGACAGTGCTGGCAAGACCGGTGTCGTCCACAATGAGGGAGAGCGCACAGCATTCCAACTCGGCTCCACCGGCATCGGCGACAACTACACCAATGACTGGCTCGATGTCTATGTTGAGGCAGATCACAAGACTGAATTCAGCGTAGCAACCGATGAGAATGGCGACGTATTCACTGACGGCACAGATGATTTCATTTTCAACTAAATACCGATTATATGGAATATGTGATAGCAAATAAAAAGAAAGCTGTTGACTTCGGATTTGCTGAAAACGAGCATCTGGTCAACGGCTCCATCATGTGCCTTAACGAGAAAGAAGTGATGATGAGTGTCAGCCTTACCGGCACTCTTTCCGAAAGGGCATCCACCCTCGGCGGTCCAATCGTCGATGCATCGAGAGCGAAATTAATGATGTCAAACAGTGAATCCTAATAACAGACATGACATATAGCGCGCAAGGCAGTATCACTATCAAGAGATTACGCAACGGCGATAATTTCTTCATATCCCTTGAAGTAACGAACGGCATTCCATTATTCCAGGAAGTTGACGATAAAACCGGAGCTGTCAGCCCGGACTGGACCGTAGCTGCCAACCAGCCCATAATCACTCCGCGAGTTACATCTGCCCGTGGCAACTCCGTTTCCCTCTCCATGCACACATGGAAGTATAACGGCATAGCCCTCAATTTCAACGGTACCACCACAGACGGATGGACGCTCGACAGCACCGGCAAATTCCGACTCGACGCATCCACCGGAGCTCTGAAGATTGTCGGCAATCTTGCAAGCACAGTCAACATCGCCAACGATGCTCTGACCTATGAGTGTCTTGCCACAATCAGTGGAGTGGAGTATCATCTTACCAAGTCTGTTGACATCCTCATTCAGACCGTGGGCGCCAACGGCTACGTAGGCTTCATCATGGCTTCGACCGAACAGTTGACCGCAGAGGTCACCACGACCACCTTGAAGACGCGCCTGATGCTTGCAGCAAACGACGTTACATCCTACTATGTGAAGTGGTACAAGGATGATACTCTCTGGTCAGACAAGAACGGTCAGACAACCATCACTGTCGGGCGCGGGGATGTTGACGGCACTCAGCTATTCATCGCCGAGTTCTATCAGGACAGCACCGCCACGACACCTGTCTACCGCGCCGGCATCAGAATCATCGACACTCTCGATGAGTTTCAGGTCCAGCTCGCCATCACATCGGTCAACAAGGAAGTGTCGCCAGGCAACGACGTGACCGTGAAAGCCAAAGTTGTGAATATGCGCACCAATTCCGTTGTGAATCCTTCCGGCGCCGTGTGGAGCCTCCGTGTCATGGAGAAGAAAGGATGGGTTGAGAAGCGACGTGTCTCTACCGATACCATCACCATCACTACCGCAGATACCGATGATCCCAACACCGGAGAGGAGAACGACGTGGAAATTCACGCTGAGGTAGATTTCAACTAACAATCAAATATCGTAATATATGGCAAAGAAAAATCTCGCCACGGCAACGGCCGTAACATCCGCATTACGCACGAACAGTGTGTTGCTGGAGGTCGGTGGTTCCATCCGAAGAATCACCATCGACAACCTCATGAATGTGATCAACACCGGTGACGAGCAGTTGCTCCGTCAGGTTGCATGGGGCGTCCCTTGCAAGCAGAACCAGTCCTCTCAGGCTTGGGGTCTTGTCGGCAACACCGGAATGTTTGCCGAGTACGCCTCGATGATAGGTCGCTATCTCGTCACCAACGACGGCAAAGCAGCCAAGCTCTCAGCCACTAATTCCGGATTATTCGCCGACGGCACCACCCTTGACGAAAGCAAGGGTCATGTCATGGTGATTGCCCCACGTCTATACTATATAGGCAAGACAGAAGCCGCATCGGGAGTGACCTATGCCTGGTTCTCCATGCTTCCTATCGGCGGCTACTATCTCGGCAACTGCGACAACGACCAGTATCTCTGTATGGGCGCCTATCTCGGAGGTATGTCTGGTTCCGCACTTGTATCCCGCTCCGGGCTCGTCCCGAAAGCATCCGTGAACATCGATGCTTTGTGGAACGCCGCTCAGGTGAACGGCAAGGCATGGGGGCTCGTAAACTATGACCACTGCCAGTTCATGCTCGGTCTCGGTATATCGAAGTATGGCAATCCCAACATCCAATCCCAACTCGGCTATGGTGTCGGAGGATCAGCCGGATGCTCCTGGGATAACTTTGTCAACGGTGCGGCAAAGCTGACAACCGGTGCTACAAAGGCCCTCGGCGATGCCTGCGGCACAATCGCTGTCACTCAGTATACCACCACCATAGCTGCCCCGGCAGATGCTTGCCACGTCAATCTCTACGGTGTCGAGGACTGGTATAACTGGTTCTGGCAGTTCATTCAGGGTGTCTATTTCGGCAATTCTGCCAACTCTGCTCAGACCGGCACTGAAATCTTCATCTACGAAGGCAACAGAATGCCGACAAGCGCAGAACTCACCACCCATCCTACCGGCAACTACCGTCAGCTTGTGCGCGTCACTACAAGTTCAGGCAGCTACATCAAGGAACTCCAGCTTGGAGAGCACCTCGACATATTCGCCAAAGTCATGGGCGGCGGCTCTACCTCCTATTGGGGTGATGTGTCGTGGCACAATGATACCGGTCAAGTGCTGCTTTGGGGCGGCTACGCGGAGAACGGCTCGCAGTGCGGTCTCGCCTATGCGGCCTCGCGTCACGCTTGGTTGTACTCGTACGCGCGCGCCGGCTCTCGCCTTGCTTATTATGGCAAGCTGACATTCATGAGTGGCAAGGAACTGATGGCGTCAGTAGCGTGAAATATAGTGTGAATTAACGGAAATATTAACCAGCCGAACAATACGGCTGAACAGCGAACATTGACAAACTGAAAAATCCTCAAAATCCGGTCGCCTCCCCGTTCCGCCGTGTCTGTTCACGGAAAACGAAAAACAGATGCGGAACGCGGAACGGGGCGAGTGCCGACAGGCGCGACCGGTAGGTAGAGGGGGACGAGCTGCTGCTTTGGGGCGGCAACGCGAATAACGGCTCGCAATGCGGTCTCGCCTATGCGAACTCGAATAACGCTTGGTCGAACTCGAACGCGAACATCGGCTCTCGCCAAACTTAGAATGATGCATCCCTTACGGGGTGTTCTCCATAAAATCCCCCGAGCCTTGACCCCGCATCTAACTCGTTACGAACTGTGCGGAGTAGCGGTACACAATACCGCGATGTCAGAAAATCTCGTAAGCGTTAAGGCCCTTTTTGCTGAGGGCAAGCGGAATTAGTAGGAGCCACCACTCTCGAAACCTCCGGGCGAGACATTCAAGCAAGCTGATTGCTTCGGAAACCGGAATGTCTATGAAACCATCTGAAAAGATACAGAAGTTTGGCAATTCAATCTCAGGATTTTTCACAAGTCAACAACAACCAACGGCATGACCGATCAAGAATATCTCAAGCTCAACGTTCTGGAGATTGACTGGAAGTCGCTCCCGGACGAGGAAATCGACAGAGTGTTGCAGCTCCGTGTCGATGCCTACGAGCTGCACATAGCCGAGCGTGGAGGCAAACGCCCCAAGCGCGAAGGATATGTGCTGGAAAGACTTGCTCTCATGTCGAACCTGCGCAAAGCCGACGATGACGCACAGGAAGGCAAGTTGAAAGAGAACCGTGGCATACGCCGCCACAACCAGCGGAAAGAAAAAGACCTCCGTCTTTTGCAGAAGATGATCCTCACACTCAAATTCCCACCACCTCATTACGAAACCATGTATCGTAAGACGGATGCCGGGAAAGTGCGTGAGATTGCTAAACAGCGCTACTTCCCGTGGCGCATCCTTCACCACGACATCATGATTGTACTCGGTGTGAAGCTATACAGCAGCCTCATCATGGATACATTCGCCTGCATCAAAGGCAAAGGACTACACTTCGGAGTAAAGCGCATCAAACGTTTCATGCGCCTTAATCCCGAATACCGTTGGTTCTGGAAGACTGATTTCAAGAAATACTATCAGAGTATGCCTCACGCTGTCATTGACTCGGGACTTGAAAGCAAGGTCAAGGACGAGGCTTTCATTATGCTTGTCGAGATCACGCTGTTCAGCTATGTAAGTTCGGAAGATATAGAGAATCTTCTTGAAGAAGAATCACTACGGAAAGAGAGGTGTGCCGATTGGTGCCTTTATAAGCCAACCTCTCGGCAACTTCGGGCTCACCGGGATAGACCACTACATGAAGGAAGTCCTACGGTCAAAGGGTTACTTTCGGTACAGCGACGACACCGTAGGCTTCGCCAAGACAAAAGGAGAGGCAAAGCGGCACATGCGCGACTTCATCTTCTTGACGGAGACTGTCACCGGTCTTGTAGTGAAATCGAACATTCAGCTTATGCCGCTGACGAAACCAAGTGACGATGGAAAGACAAATAAGAAAAGACGCAAACGACAGCGTGGCAAGGGGCGCAAGGATGCTTGACTACCTCGGCTATTGCTTCACGCCCGGCAACGTGCGTATGCGAAAATCCATCAAACAGAACTTCGCCCGCAAAGCGAAAAGAATAAAGAGTAAGAAACGGCGAAAGGAAGTCCTTGCCTCATACTGGGGCTGGTGCAAGTGGGCTGACTGCCGCCATTTGTGGAACGTAATAACAGACAATGACATGAGTTCTGCAGAACACGGAATCGTAGGTCGCATAGAGACCAAAGACGGAAAGAAATTCTTCGACATGGAGAAGGTCAACCTCGAAGAGATTGTCAAGGATGACATCACCATCCTTGATTACGAGAGTGATGTCAAGACACAGTACGGCGGTGGTCGCTGTGTCGTCAAGATAATCCACCAAGGAAGCGAGAAGAAATTCATCACAAATTCCTTCACGATAAAAGCCATGCTCCAGCAGGCGCGAGAGCAGAAACTATTCCCGATTCAGACACGCGTCTTGAAGAAGCCCATCGAGAAGGGACGCTACGACTTCTATTTTGAATAACCCCTAACTCCACCCATACAATGAAAAGTTACAATGAATTTGCCAGCGTGCCCGACAGCGGTATAATCGTTGTCGAGGAGGGTTCACTCGTCCGTGTCTATTTCGACATCACTCCCTGGACCCCTCAGCCATCGCCTCTCGATGGTGAAGATTATGTCGCCCCCGACAACCAGTATGTCTGCGAGAACGTGGACGTCTGTGGTCGTGAGTATGGTGACGTAGTGTCTGCCATCGTCAACGACCGCTATTCTTCCGATGAAGTTCAGGCAATCAACGCCAACTTTATCGAAGCGAAGGATGCTCAGAGCGACATCACAGACGAGAAGCGCGCCGAGTATCTCTCAGAATATGCAGCATTCCAGTCATGGCGAAAGAAAGCCAAGACTGTCGCCGGCGCAGTAATCGAACTTCTAAACTGATAACTTATGCCATCAGCGCAAGGACATATAACTGTAAGACGCAGGCCAAAGGACGGAAACGACGGAAGCGATGCCGTCCGCTACTGGGTAGTCCCCTCGGTCACGCAGATAAAGCGGGCTCAGGACGGGACGCTGTATCCTAATGTTGTGACCTGCGAGAAACGGAAGCAAAGCGGAGACTCCGCTCCGGTTGCCACATCCGATGGCACCCTCTACTATCAGATAGGCTATGTGACCGGTTCATCAGGCGCCCGGACCGCATACAGCTCATCCGGTGTGAGCGTGACGACTTCGATTGCTTGGATCAAGTTCATCCTCGTCATAAACAACCTGGATGTCGCCATTGAAACCGTGTCCGTGGTCGCTGATGGCAAAGGTGTCTCGCAAGTCAAGGAATGGTATTTGAGAAGCACGAAGAACACCGGTGTCAAAAACACCGATTCCGGTTGGCAACTCAATACCGTTCCTCAACTGACACAGACCTACAAGTATCTGTGGAACTATGAGGAAATAGTCTTTGGTGATGGTACGAGCACCAAAACGCCGGCATCACTCATCGGCGTATATGGTCGAGGTATCAAGTCTGTCACCAATTACTATCTCGCTACATCTGCTTCGAGCGGTGTCACTACATCCACATCGGGGTGGACCACATCAATTCAGTATCCCACGCCGGCAAAACGCTATCTGTGGAACTATGAGGTTGTGACGTATGATGACGACTCTACGTCACAGAAATCTCCCCATATTATCTGTGTATATGGCGAAAAAGGCGATCAAGGAGATAAGGGTGATGATGGTGCCGATGCCGTCCGCTACTGGGTAGTCCCCTCGGTCACGAGCATATCCAAGAGCAAGTCCGGGACATTCACCCCCTCGTCTGTCACGTTAAGTGTCATGCGTCAGATTGGCTCCGCCGCCGCTTCTACCATAACGACATTGTTTGTCAGGTATAAGCTCACTTATACCAATTCATTGACCATGAACTGGCAGCAGCTCACGAATGGCTCAAGTATCGCAGTCAGCGGATATGCCCGTTCCGTAGAGATAGAGCTTTACATGAGTGGCTCAGTCACATCCGGAGTAGCATACGGTTCCGGTGCCTGCCTCGATAGGGTCAGCATCCCGGTGGTGATAGACGGCAACGATGGGGGTCAAGGCGTTCAGGGTCTCCAGGGCTGTATCTACCGCCGCTCACGTTTTGCCACCGGCTTCCAGTACCGAAATGACTCTGCGCTCACAACTACTGGGCTGAGATATATCGACTTGGTGTATCTCATGACCAACAGTTCAATTTTCGCATCGAAAGCCAAATGGTTCAGATGTAAGAAGACCCATACATCCAACAGCTCAAATGCTCCGCAGCTTACCAGTAACGGCACCGAAGCGTGGTTGGAGTATTGGGAGCCTCTGAACTCCCTTGAACCGACATATACGCCATTCCTTATGGCTGATGATGCCATTATCACCCTGATGCAATCGAACCAGTTGCTCATTGAGGATAGTAACGGTGTTATCACAGCAGGACTGTCCGGCTCCAATAGTGGCAAGAAGATAAGGATCTGGGCAGGCTCGGCCACGCCCGACAACGCCCCTTTCCGTGTCGATGTGGCCGGCGCTCTTGTGGCAACGAAAGCCGACATCACCGGCACCATCAATGCCGATTCTGGTAGAATCGGCGGTTTCAATATTTCAGGAAACAGTCTTACCAATGTAAGCGACGGGGGGTTTAACAATGATGCCGCCATTGTTTTCCGCAACGATCCGCACAAAGTGTTCGCCGCCTTCGGATGCAACGTGCTGCCGAGCACTACGGCACGACGCTGTCTATGTCGTCTTGAGAACTACGACGAGAATGACTGGTGGGGCTACGGCCACAACTACGCCCTGTTTGTCGGGTCCAGGGGAGCGGCGAACAACAGTGCCATAACCATGACAGGCGGATACGTCTCGGGCTTCGCACTGAAAACCGAGACAATCGGCTTTGATACCGTGACAGCCTCGACCCAACCGACCACTGTGTCCAAAACACTCGGCAGGGATATAAACAGCCTTTATGTGACCACCCAGTACGAGTGGCGGGCATCATCCTCTGGAACGTATGCGACAAAAACAAGAGAGGTCAAGGTCACCCTTCCGGCGATGGAGCCGTATGATGACGGACATGTGCTGTTTGTTAAGCGGGGTCTTAACAACGGCAACTATGTTAAGATATTGCCTGGAGCAAGTTACCGTATGGTGTATAACTCGTCGAGCAACACATGGGTGAGGACCTACGGCACAAGCTGCATACTATACGACAGCAACAGCATAGGCACCTCTGGAGATCCCATGCTCATAAAATCGGAAGGCGACGCAATGTGTCTCATTTATCACAGGGATTTGGCTATAACCAAAGGAAGAGTGACATACCACGGCGTTTGGGTGCAGCATAAGTTCCCACGTGAATGGTAATGAATCATCAAAAACGAAAGATATGAATATAGACTTTTCAAGAATCGAGCTTTTCACAGATGTTGCTCATACAACTTGTAACATCTGTGACCTCCGCACCCAGTTTGCGGATGTGATCTACAACATGGGTAACGGTATCGAAGCCCACGCCCTCGCCCTGAAGATATACAACTCCGATGGAGCGACCTTCTATGAAGACAGAGAGCTTATGCTCATCGAGCAGTATTCCAAACTCTGTTCCCCTTCGTTCATCGACGCTATCGGCCGAATCATGAAACAAACCCCTAAAACCAACGATAATGGCAACAACACTCAGCTTCACCCAAAACAGCTCTAACAGATGGGAAGCCTCCTGCACCTCATCAGGCGACCGCATGGCTGTGGAGATAACACGCACCAAGTCCGGGCCGCTCATTGTTTATGGCAACATCACCGGACTCGGGAAAAAGATGATTCATGACTTCGGTCCGTCCGCGGAAGACACAGTAATCTTTGAGATTGATGTGCCTGCCGACATCGACATCACCATAGAGTCATTCACCGAAGTCACCAGCGCCAAAATCGTAGGAGCATGAAAAAGGTACTCATCCGAGTCGTTGAGCTTGCAAAGGTTGTCTTTCCCCATCCTGTCAAGATAGGGAAAGCGACCTTGCAGCCAAGCCGGAGCCACCGCCATCAACAGAAAAAGAAGCCAGCCATACTTTTGGAAAATGGCTTCTCATTCCTGTTGGAGAACGGTAGCCGACTGCTCATGGAGAAAGACGGGACAAAAGCTTTCGACGCTCCATCGCCGGAGACATCGCTTCCCGGCAACAGTGTTAATTCCCTTCATGAATAAATTCATCTATCATCTAAAAAATGGCAAATCAAGATTTACCTATAAGTCAGCTTGTGTTGGCGACCGCATTGAACGGAGAAGAACTGTTGCCTTTCGCCAAAGACAATGCAAACGGGGCTCTCCTGGTATCTCTGCTTAAAACCTTTATCCGTGATGGTCTTGCCACTCAGGAGGCAGTAAATGCCAAGCAGAATAAGCTCACCGCCGGTTACGGCATAGAGATAACCGCCGACAACAAAATCAAGTCAACCCTTGATGTCTCTCTGTTCAAGATTGTCGATACGCTCCCGACAGAAAACATCGAGACCAAGATATATCTCGTCGCCGATCCTGCCGGCAAGGAAGGAGAGAACGAGTATATCGAATACATGTATGTCAACAACCAGTGGGAGCAGATTGGCAAGTACACTGCCAAAGTTGACCTGACCGATTACATGAAGACTGCGGATGCCAATTCGACATTCGCCAAGAAAACAGAAATCCCGGACGTCAGCGACTTCGTTGTAAGCTCTGTCGTCAGTGCCCTCGCTACTCAGGTCTCTACTCTGGCGACCCAGCTTCAGACCGCACAGACAAAGCTCGACACCATTCCAGCAATTCCACCGAACGACGATAAGTGCTACGCCATGTGTAATGGAGCGTGGGTAGTCATAGCTGACAGCACTGAGTCCGTTGTGACAGTCACCAACGATTCAGAATAGGCAACCTCATCCAATTGAACTTAGATTAATAATATATTTTAAGCGTCTTGTAATGCGTGAGCACTGTAAGATACTCGCTCGGGAGCGTCAGAGATGGCGCTCCTTTATTTTGATTTGAAACGGTTGCATAGACCTTCATATTGACTCATATAATCCCAAATACTCTCATACGCTCTCAAAAACTTGCATATTTGATTATGTTTGATTAAATTTGTACCAGGAATTGACTAAGGATAGATTTCATGTCGTCAGATGTGCGTCTGTTAGTCCTAAACATATTGTATAAATAAAGCGTTACTGCATCAGCGAATAAGATTAATCACTGGTGTCATTAAAAGAAAGGAGCAAGAATATGTGCTGCATCTCAAAATCGAGCATGGCCAAAGGCATTCATAGGGTCGCTTCTGGTCATTCTAATGTTTCAATAAACAGCCATGAAGCAACTGGTAGATTTGTTACTCCATTTGGCACTCACACTGTCAAAGTTTCTCGGGATAAAGTTGTTAGTGCAGGAAGAAAGGTACTCAAATCCCAATCCCATTAAAGAAATGGCTACCCATAGAATGTATTCAAATATAGTCCAGTCCGATGATGATATCATTGGACTGGTTGCTTATGGTCTCTACAAGAAACACAAAATTGAATTTTTCAATAAGGTAAGAAAAGACAAAGGTGGTGCCGAGCCATCAGAATCCGAAATTGCCGCTTTCATCCAAGCTGCTTCTACTGAATCACAAATAAAAACTTATCGGGATCAAGCTGAAAGAATTCTCATGGATGTTGTTGCGAATGTCACTGAGGAACAAATCCAACAAACATCAAGAGAGATGCTTGAATCCTATGAAACCAAAATCAGGGATGCAGTAAAGAAGGAGACACCGAGTTGGTATAATACCGTATTGCTAAATATTGTCGGCACATTTGCATTCTCTCTTATCATCACCCTCATATTTGTGATAGGTAATTTTTCTGAAAGAAGCACGAAGAGTATTGCTGATAAAGTCGTTTCAATCCTCAACACTGAGACCTCAGAGAAAACAGATCCAGCCCCTACTGATACCATCAAACCTTTAGCAATATCTCCAAAGTAAGTTTGCCAATAAGGTTACCCCATATTTTTTTGATGTATTGTGTCTATGATAACAATACATCTTTTTTTTGTATATAGAGATGTAATATTCTAAAAATAAATGCTTTATGATTTTCGCATATCCCATATAATGACTACCTTTACATCGTAAAAATAAAACATAACCCACTAACAATCAAAGAAGATGAAAGCAACCAAGTTTACAGTAGTTAAGAAATCAGCAGGATATGGTATTAAATCATTCAGCACCGAGGAACAGGCAAGAATCTATGCTCAAAAATGCTGTCAGGCTAACAATAATGCAAACTACATCGTTTGCATCTGGAGCGAAGGTTGTTTTCAGGAAATCTAATCCCTAAAAGTCAAAGAAGATGAAATGCAGATGGAACCTTGAAGTAGCCGACACCAAGCAGATAATGGGCGGCTTCCTCGAACTCACTCAGGAGATGACTGAAAAGCAGATGATTGCTTATGTCCGTAAGGTAGCCCGTGAGTTTCTTGCCAACAACAAGGATATAAAGAAATATGGTATCTGGGCCGAAGAAGATGGCAACGATGACCACTCATTCTATATCGAAGCCAGCCGCAACTGGAAAGGCGGCATAGATTACTGGGTCTATGATGCTCAGAAGGATGAAGCTATTGTGAATACTCTCCATGACAGACTGGAAAGAGAAAGACAGAAGTATGATGAAGATATGCGTAAGTTGGAAGAATCAATGCATTCTCTGTGATAGAGAAGGCACCAGGAGCCGCCCGAACATTCAGGAGAATCCCGGTGCCCGGACTTTGGATGCTATTGTGCCGTCACATCGACAGCATCACATCACCCAACTGGATTGCAACGATGGAGAAGTAGCTCTCATACTCTTTTTCTCCGGCTGGGGTGTTTGCCCGTTGCCAATGATAGTCGTGCCAGTATTTGAGTATGCTCCATTTCGGGTTGTCCGAAAGCTCAGGAATAACTGCGGTGCCGTCAAAGCACTCATCCATAGAAGGGAGTTCGGTTTCTCCCGTAAGTTCATTGACGATACGGTAGGTTGCGAGTGTCGCGTAGGCGAGCCAGTCACAGACCATAATCCTCGTGTCGCAGAGAACCAGCTCATAGAGCCTGTCAATGATCATCTCCGCACACGCCGACATGAGGTCGGGGTCTTTGAATGTAACCATAGTAGTGGTAATATTAAGTTGAACATACACGGAGTTGATGGAATCCCCATATCTCCGATGTCATTACAACCACTGGAAGAAAATATGTCAGGAGAAAGCATTGATGATAACGGCACAGCTTCATTCTAAAACGCACTCAAAAATGAAGTATCAAAATGTCAGCAGCCTTTCTCTCGGTGATTGCGAATTAAGCTCAAAAATAAGCGAGTAACCACGGTAGCTAACCACGACAGCTAACCACGATGAAGAGTTTGTAATTTCTGATATTTCAATACATTACAAAGGCAATTTTTGAGCAGCTAACCACGATGGCTAACCACGATGATTAACCACGAAAGCCTGAAAATGCCCCTAAAATGACCCATCTAACCACGACAAGTAACCACGATGAACCCTCTGTAATTTCTGATATATCAATCCCTTATGAAGCATACAAAAGAGCGACTAACCACGATGGCTAACCACCATAGCTCTAAAAATGACGGTAGCAAAATGATACTAACCACGACAGCTAACCACGATGAAGAGTTTGTAATTTCTGATATTCCAACGAATTACATCGGTGTCATTTTGTTAGCTAACCACGATGGCTAACCACGGCGCAGCCCAAAATCCCCCCCGGAAAATGACCCTTAGTAGTATATTATATATATTAATATATATAGATAATAATATTATCTATACAGGGGAGATACGCGCACGCGTACACGCGCGAGGCTGACTGATTTTAGACCGGTCGTAAAAAATTATATTACAAAGAAAAATTTTTGATTTATGGTTTTGTCAACCCAACATAAATGACTAACTTCGCATCGTAAAAATCACTTACCAACAGGTAAGCAATACTATCGCAAATAAAGATTTATCCTAAAGATGAAAGAAGATGAAAATCCCAAAGAATCCATTCGGGGTGTCCCCGGACTATCGCTGTAAGCTCCCCTTATCAGCAGTCGAGATGTAGCATACGCTAACATCCTCCTACCAGTTAAAGCCTATTGGCTCAAATGCAAATAAAGAAAACCTAAACGAAAGATGAAAGAAAAGACATTCTCGAAAATCATGAACGGCTACATGGTCGTTCTCGCAGTCCTCATGCTTCTGTGCATGACAATTCTTCTCGGCTATCACTCGGTCGCCGGAAATCTCAACCTGTTCACATTCGCAGCATTTTCCGCAATGTGGTATCTCAGCTTCAAATTCGTCTGCTGGTCCATCGCAGACTACAAGAGTGAAGCATCAAACTCCTAAAGCTCGAAAAGATATGGAAAGTAACAACTCACTGGTAGCTTTTGTAAGCTCCGCCAACCTCACCAAAGAGGCACAGTGCAATCTCGCTGAAAGCCTCGTCGCCCAAGTGAAAGACGGTAAAGTAGATGCTGTCACAGCCTTCGTTCAGATCAAAGCTATCGCAGAAGTATGTGACCAATTCATGAAGAACCCTGCCATCAGCGAAGCCGTTAAGTCGGCCGCACTGGTACGTGGTAAAGATGCCGGTTTCGGTGGTGCAAAGGTCGGTATCTCCAGTACCACTCGCTACGATTTTGAATCGAGTGGAGATCCCCGGTATCTCGAACTCATCAAGCAGAAGGACATCATAGCAAACCAAATAAAATCCCGCGAGATGTACCTCAAAGCCATTACCGATGATCAGACCGTCATTGACCGCGAGACAGGTACTGTTATCAAAATCGTTCCTCCTGTCAAAACAGTTTCCCAGTCGTTGAAAGTAACCTTCGACAAAGCATAGAGCCAACAGATGCAAAAGGCTCTTTCTCTGCGCCCCGCACTCGCCGGAGTAACATCCGGCGGGTGCTTTGCAAGGAACGACAAACATCATTACCTTCTCAAAATGAAAAAGGAACAGACAAAGAAAGTTGTCCGCAAGGAATTCGAGATAAAGCCTCTCTCGGATGACTTTGTAATGCCAGTAAAGGCAAAGAGAGGCAGTATAGGCTACGACCTCACAGTGCCCCATGATATTCTCATCCCTGCACACAGCCGAGTGAAAATCCCACTGGATTTCGCCATCAATCTTCCCAACGGCATCGAAGCCAAGATAGAGCCGCGTAGCGGTTGTTCACTTCACGGTATGGTAGGTGTCGGTACAAAAAAGAGAAGGCTGAAACTGTTCGGCTTTATTCCAGTGAGGAAGAAGTTCTACGGCCGACAGACATTCGACGCCGATGTACTGCCAGGCAAGATAGATCCAAACTACACTGATAACGTCCATGTGCTGTTGAAGAACAACGATGTTGAGTTTACCATTAAAGCCGGCACTCGCATTGCTCAGATGACGTTCTACTCCACGGTAGCTCCATTCTTCCGCATAGTTGACGAACTGAGCTGCAAGAGCAGAGGCGGTGGTTTCTGTAGCTCCGGGCTCTACAAGATAGAGCCAGCCCGTAAGAGATACTTGCCGGTGACAGAAAAAGATGAAACGGTAGTCGCTGAAGCCGACATCACATCGCCTGAACCGGAAGCCGTTCCATCGGTAAGTAACGAGTGACGACCTGTAAGGTCATCCATCCAAACAATTTGCATCATCTTTTCGACTTTAGGTTGCAACCCCTTTTCATTGAACATTGCAGTTCAGTTGAAAGGGGTTGCTTAATGTGAACCATTCGTCTGTGTCTTACTAATTTTGAGTCAGAAAAAAGAAGTTTAATCTGACCAAATGGAACAGACCAATTATGCCGCCACAATTCTGAGTATTGTCGGAGTTACGTTACTCGAATTCTATGAGCCGCTTTTACCGTGGCTCTTATTCGCTTTCATGCTCATTCTTTCAGACCTACGTTTTGGCATCCTCGCATCGAAGAAGCGTGGAGAAGAAATTCGTTTTAGCCGAATGTGGAGGAGAACCTTCAACAAGGCTATGGATTATGTCTGCTGGGTGACTCTCGCCGGATTATGCAGCCATTCAATCGGAGTGGTCTTCGGCATCCCTATCGTGTCGATGGGGCTACTGCTTATAATCTATGGCATCGAGATTTCCTCATGCGTAAACAATTACTTCGTTTACAAGGGTATTAAGAAGAAGTTTAATTTCTGGAAGCTCTTGAACCGCCCGGAGGTAGAGAATGCCATCGAAGAAGATGTTGAATCAAATAATTAAATCACATGGACACCAAGAAATCAAGATTTGTCATTCTCATTGACAACGGTCACGGCTATGACACTAAAGGCAAAAGAAGCCCCGATGGTCGTCTGCTCGAATACAAGTATGCACGTGAGATTGCTGCCTCGGTTCATCGTCAGCTTGTGTCTCTTGGATACGATGCTCGACTGCTCGTTCCTGAGACCAACGACGTGTCACTGACCGAAAGGGCTCGCAGAGCCAACCTCGTCTGTGCTAAGGCAGGCTCCACGAATGTCATCCTCATCTCCATCCATTGTAATGCCGCCGGCAACGGACCATGGATGAATGCTCGGGGATGGTCTGCATTCACAAGCCGAGGAACCACCAAAGCTGATACAATCGCCAACTTCCTTTATGCCGAGGCTGAGCGCCAGTTCGCCGGACTTAAAATCAGAAAGGACATGAGCGACGGCGATCCTGACTGGGAAGAAGGCTTCTACATCCTTCGCAAGACCGTCTGCCCGGCTGTGCTCACCGAGAACTTCTTTCAGGACAACCAAGAAGACGTTGAGTATTTGCTCTCGGTAGAAGGTCGCGCAGCAATAGTCGCCACCCATGTCAACGGCATAGTCAATTATATCAATGCTCAAAAATAGATCGAATGAAAAAGTTCTTTTACTGGCTTCTGATAGCCTTCCTCGTAGCAATCCTCGCTGTCGAAGATTATGAGCGCAGGCACCCGGAGCCTCCCATCCAGTCCGAAGTGGTAGATTCCGTAACTACCACCGAAGAAAAGCCGGACACGGCTCCCACCGTCAGGGATAGCGTTGTACTCCGGTATCAGTATGTAGAGGTTCCGTTGACACCGCCTCCTCAGAATAGTGTATCAACGTCAGACAGCTCTGCTGTTAGAGAAACAGTAACGGATGAATTAAAGGTTGAAAAGCTCGGAGATGACAGCGTTTCAATATCCATCCCCATAACCCAGAGCTTGTACAAGACGGAGGATTACAGAGCCTATGTGAGTGGCTACAACGCAAGATTAGACAGCATCTTTATCACATCAAGACAAACTGTTGTAAGAATCCGAGACCCTGTTAAAAATAAAAGATTCTCAGTAGGAATAAATGCAGGTTACGGAATGACCCCGAAAGGATTTCAGCCATATATCGGCTTAGGTGTATCCATAAACCTGTTCAACTTCTGAAAGGTAAAAAAGATTGTTTATACATCTTCTTAGATTTAAGGTTAGATGACGTGTTGCCTGCGAAGGTGGCACGTCGTTGTTTTGTACCATTTCATCCTAATAAGTTAGCAAAAGTTAAACATGCTATTGCTCATGAATTTCAAGCGTAAAGCACCGAAAATAAATGAGTTATGATTTTCGTACATTCTATATATTGACTACCTTTACATCGTAAAAATAAAACATAACCCACTAATCATCAAAGAAGATGGAAACCTCAAAGAAACTCAAAAGCCTCCTCAACAAGCTCAATCCAGTTTCTCGTAAAGTATCCAAAATCGGTTAATAAATAAAATGGAAAAGTCGGAAATCCTCCAAAAGATAGAAGCTCTGAAAGAAGTTCTCAAAAAGGCTAATGACCTCCTTTGTGAATTACATGAAGTAGCAGTTGAAAAAGACTGTGATTCAAGAGATGCATTGTTTGATGCTCTCGATGATAGCAAGGATGAAGAAGCAAGAATAAAGTTCATACGGCTTAGCCAAGAGAATGCTTACTATGAGAACCTTGTAAGCAAACTGGAGAACGCCGGCTATCAGCTCTCGAAAGGAGTGATTGAGAATATAGACAAGATAAACTAAACTACAACCTCATAAAAGTCAAAGAAGATGAACAAGTTTAATGCACCCTCGTATCAGAGAAAAGTTACCAACCACAAGAACCGCCGTAATGCAGTCATATCTGCCCTCACATCCTACATTCAGGATGTAGTGAAGGAGAACGGCACAATCACCTTCCCGGAGCCTAAGAAGTTCCGTATGAGCCACGACGAAGTAGTTGCTCTCCACTGGGGCAGATCCCCGAAGCCCTACATGGAAGGCGAGACCTACGATGAAGGAGTAGTTCTCGAACTCTCCATCCCTAAAATCTCGCGTGGCTTCCTGCCTAACGCAGCCCCTCTCTCATCCTCTAAGATGTCTGAGCTTATGGAAGTAGCTGTCGCCATCGAAGAACTGACACACTCGCCGGCACCCCTCGATGACCTCGCCAAAGAAGTCGAGACCCTCGGAGCAATCTATCAGAAGGAATCTTCGGAAATGATCGCATGGATTACCGAAGCAACAGTAGAGATGATTGAGATTCGTTTCTCTAAGCCTCTCTCCATCCCTGCGCTCTTCGACAGCAGCCCCATCGTAGCTGTTAAGTATGCTCTTGCCAAATCTACTCCCGGTAGCAAGGAGAAAGTTGAGCAGGTGTGCCTTATGGTAGAAGCTGAGAACAAGCTCATCGGGAAGTTTGAGAAGAAGGTCCCATTGGCAATTTGCCGCAAGAACCTCGCCGCCCTTCTGCAACTCGCAAAGGAGATTGATAAGGCAGTATCGGTTGAACCAGTAGAAAAGTAAGTCAGTCTTGCAAAAACAGATTAGATTGACTCCTACGCATCATAGCTTGGAATTGATAACGTCGTCAACCGTTTCTCTTTGAGTTATGCAAGGTCGAGTCTTACCAATCTATCAATTATGCTAATAAGTTACAATCTTAACTGGTAAAATATATTATCATAGTATTGTTGGAATGATAAGTATTTACTATCTTTGCAGCATCAATCAGAATCTCAATGACACAGCAACGGAAAAGGATACTTGTAATCGCTCCCCATGCCGATGATGAAGTTCTCGGCTGTGGTGGCTACCTTCTTCATCAGAAGAAAGAGGGAGCAGACATTACCATCGTAGTCGGCACAATCGGCGGCATCGCCCCTCACCAGGATAAGGAAACAAGGCTCGCCGAGTTCAACGCAGTATGCGACAGCCTGGGGGCGCAGCGCACGGTATTGTTTTTCGGCAAGGATGCTCTGATGGATACGATACCATCCTACGACATCATTTCGCAGCTCGATAAAATCGTAGATGCGTTTCGACCGGATGAAATATTCATCAACTATCGTTCCCATCATCAGGACCACATGAAGATGTATGATTGTGCTCTCGCTTCATGCCGTGGTAGGGAAGGCTATTCTCCCAAGACCGTCGTTCTGTATGAATATCCGTTCATCATTAGCAAGATGGAGAGTGTCGGCGGCGGCAATATGTTCCATGACATTACTGACTGCATTGATGAGAAAGTAGGTCTGTTCATGCTGTATGGCTCACAGGTGCGCAAAGCTCCATCTCCACTCAATGAGGACGGCATACGTCAGCTTGCAAAGCTGAGAGGTATGGAATGTGGCACAGAGTATGCCGAGAAGTTCTACATTCAAAAGATTGTTCGATGAAAGCAAAGAAGTATATCGTATTTGAGGCTGGTAGTAGAGCCGGATTGTCGGCTGAGGTGTTCTTCCGTGCGTGGCAAAAACAGAACGGCTGGGAAGATAGTCGTGGAGATGTACTGTATCTCGCAGATGCAGATCCAGTGTATCGCTGTGTCCCCACCCAAAGTGAGAATATAGCCCGCATTTCCGAACAAGATGCTGTTAACCTCCTTCAGCACGATAAGGATATTGTCGTCTTTCCTGCTGATGAGCTGACGCGTCAGTTAAACCACATTGTCAGGAACGCTGTTCAAGACGATGACTATGCAAGAATATCGACATTGTGGTATGACAAAGCCCATGTGAACAATGTCCTTTCGGAGCTTGTCGGCTTAGACCAATGCCAAATCCGCATCCCCCTTACTTTCGGCCTTACTGACGCATTCATTAAGCCCAACAAAGCCTCTGCCGGCTCCAAAGGTCTTGAACTGAAAGGAGACGTTTGTGTGTCGCAGGTCATTGACATTCGCAGGGAGTTCGTAGCAGATGTTTTCTATGATGGAAACTATGTCAATGTTTTCCCACGCGAAGTAAAGCTCCGTTCAGGCTATGACAAGCTGATTAGGTTACTTCCTCCATCCTCACGCATATCAAGAGAGGTAAGAAAGTTCGTCGAATGTGTATCTTCACAGGTAGAGCTGTTTGCTCCCGGCATCTTTCATATTCAACTCGCCGAAGATACCAACGGGGATTTGTTCTACATCGAAGCCTCGCGCCGCATCTCCGGTACATCCCTCGTGAACCTCGCCAACGGCTTCAATCCGTTCTGCTTTATGAACAGAGTAAAGACAGATGTCATTGTTACTCGGTTTGAAGATGGCGAGTGGTTCAGATATGAAGATTTTGTCCTCGATATTGAAAATGAAATACGCTGCATTGTATGAACGAAGAAAGCACAGCCCCCATTGTAGAAGGCTCCGAAAAGCCTGAACGCAGAATCGAAGTCTGTGACCTTCCCATATCGGAGTTGAAGGTGATCATGGAGAACCCACGCACCATCTCCGCAAAGAAGAAGCAGGAATTACAGGAAAGCCTCGATATGCTCGGGGATTTCGGTATCATCGTCATAGATGAGAACAACGACATCATTTCAGGGCATCAGCGTGTGGAGGCTTTGAAGGTTCTTCGCGGAGAAGATGAGATAGTCCACTGTAAGCGTCTTATCGGCTATTCAGAGCCGGAGAAGAAGGCAATCTCCATCAAGGCTAACACTCATTCTGGTGACTGGGATTTAAGCAAGCTCGCCGACTTCACAGCCAATCTGGAAATCAACCTCGGGCTCGACATCCCGACCGCTCTTGACCCTCACAACGACACGAAGATTAAGGACATGGAGCTCATTCACTATGAGAAGTATGATTATGTCCTTATCGCCTGCCGTAACGAGCTTGATTACCAGAACCTCATTCGCACCCTCGGCATTGAAGGTAAGAAGGTCGTTGTATGCAAGACCAAGAGCGGAGAGAGAAAGATTAAGGCTCGTGCTGTATGGTACGACCAAATGAAGTGTAAGATCCAAGACGGTGACGATGTTGCCTCCATCTGACCTATGGAACAGGAAGTAGCACTCGGAATTTATGTGATGTCGTATCAGCGTGCCGATAAAATAAAGACGTGGCACGTTCTGAATGACTGTACCTATGTAGTCAGATCTTCTGAGGAACAGGAGTACCGCAGAGCCGGTGTTGACAAGCTGCTCGTCATACCCGAAGGTGGCACACTCCAATGCGGAGATGAAGTATGCTCGTTCATGACCACATTTTGGTGGATCATTGAGAATACTCCGGAAGATGTTATCTGCATCCTTGACGATGATATCTCCACCTTCAAGTATCGTCTCAATGATGCAGTTGACATCATCAAAGACCTCAAAGATGGCAAGGACATCATAGAGGATGAGCTGGTCCGCTTAGCACAACTTGTGGTTGACCTCGGTCTCGGCATCGGTTGTGACCAAGCAGATGAGCGCCTGTATAACTACACTCAGGAGTTTCAGGTAAAAGGTATGGCAGGAGCAATGCGTATAATCAATAAGCCGTGTCTGAAAGCCAAGTACAACCGTCAGGACCCGGCTACCTCTGATATTGATATGCTGTATCAGGAGTTGCTTGCCAACCGCATCATCTTACAGCCTCGATATTTCCATGCATCCACTCCAACGGTAGGCACGAATAAAGGAGGCATCGGCAAAGATTCTGTGATGATCCGAAATTTCGTCCTTGCCATGAAGAATAAATGGGGACGGTATTATGACTACAATTTCAAGAAAGGACAGGCGAAAATCAACATCAACAGATGACTGTAAGCGCATAAGTTATTATTAGTTAATGCGCTAAAAATAAAGATATTATGGCTTTCACAACTACCTAATTATGACTAACTTTACATCGTAAAAACGTAAAAGAAATGTCATATCTACCATTCACGAAAAACGGACACAACATGTTTGAGGTGTCCTCGCTTATTCAGAAAGCCATAAGGCGAAAAGATATGGAGTATGCCTGTTACGCCGCAAGAGAGATGATGTTCAAGTATCGCTCGTATCTGTGGAAGCGGATGATAGTCGTAACGGCAGAGGATTGTTTCGACCTCGTTACCCGCCCGGTCTTCATCCTCCGTCAGAGGGATGAGGAATGTGGAAACATCAACGAGACAAAGCATATCTCACAGGCTGTCAATCTGCTTGTGAACACAAGAAAGAACAGAGATGCAGACTTCTTCGCCTGTAATCTGCTCAACTCCAAAAACAAGTGGAATGTCTGCCCGGACGGGGACGGATACCTCGTCACCCGCCACGGTCATGATCTAAAGACGATGGCTGCAATGTTCAAGAAAACCATCCTCAACGCAGAGGATGAGTTGTGCGGCTATATCGGTAACGAAATCCGAAACTGGTATCTCGGACTCTTTTGGAGCATTGTCAGAGATGCTGCCAGGGAGTTAGGCTATCCATCCATCATCCGTGAGATTGATGTTCTCTGGACCATCGACATGAGCAAGCCGGTCAAAGACACAACCTTCATCTATGCAGCCAAAGCTCTAACGATATTGATGAGAGTAGCAAAGGAAGGTAACGCTGATTTCTATCAGATGTTCGACGTTCATCAGTATGTAGATGTGTCGGTGTTCGATAACTTTCGCAACATCCCGGAGTACACCTTTGATTGCCATACCATCAAAGGTAAGCAGAGAGGATTGACCGATGCCGATTTCATTGTTTCAGAGCAAGCTGCCCTCAATCCCCTTCAAAGAGGATGGTACGATGACCGAGACTGGAGCCGGGATCAGGAATGTGTGAAGAATGGCTACGGCAATGACTTCTCCACTCCCAAAATCCCAAATGATGTCCTTGATAGTGTTAATAGGGGAGTGTTCCCAATGTCGCTTTTTGACCTATGAGCCTACTGTATCACCGCATGACGGTAGAAGAATTGCCAACCCCCATCTACATTACCGATGTAGATGCTTTTTCGCAGAACATCATCACCTTTCGGGAGGAATTGCGCAAGGAGTATGGTAACGTCCGAATTGGTTACAGCCTAAAGACCAATTACCATTTGCCGTTCTTAAAAGAAGTTCTACGCCTCGGAGAGATGGCAGAGGTCGTTTCTCCTATGGAGCGCAACAAGGCGATGGCTTATGGTTTCTCTGAAAGCGACATCATCTATAACGGAGTAATCCCCGATGCCTATACAAAGTTGCAGACCGCAGCGCGTGGTGGAATAGCCAATTTCGACAATGTTGATGAACTGAAAAAGGCAGTACCAATGACCGCTGGTCATTTCCTCCCTGTAGATGTAGGCGTCCGGCTCAATTTCGATATGAACACTGGAGTAGTTAGCCGCTTTGGTGTTGATGTTGAGAATAATGAAGAAATGTCGTGGTTGCTCGATCAGAAGGCTCATCCTTATCTCCGCATCAAGAAGTTGCACTGCCATTATTCGGGAGCCAGGGAACTTCACCAGTTCCGGCGCAGAGTCTCTAAAATGGCTCATTTCGCACGAATGTTCGGGGCAGATACCATCGACATAGGAGGCAATATGTTCGGTGTCCTGTCGCCCGAATTTGACACGCAGTATGAATGTGTCGTTCCATCACTCTCTGAATATGCTCATGCCATAGGTTCTGAGATGAAGAGGCAGTTTCCCGACGAGAGCGTCAAGCTCATAGTTGAAGGTGGCACCCCTTTTGTCACCAATGCCATGCACTTGCTCACGAAGATAACGAATGTAAAGGCCATTCGGGGAAATCAGTATGTTACAGTTGACTGCCGAAACGAAGATGTAGGTTGGACGTGCCGTTATAAGGAGCCAGTCATTCAAAGCCTATGCACCGGTGAAGAATCGCTCTCAACCATCTTCGGGAGTGAGTGTACCGAAACCGACATAATCCGGCGCAGTTATTTTGGTCCTGTCGCTCATGGCGGGTTACTTCTCGTCAGGGACATCGGGGCGTATTCGTCCAACCTTGTGAACAACTTCATAAAGTTTGGCTGTGTCCTGTTCGTTGACAAGAGTTTGCTCATAAATCCGGAGGTCATTAAAGCTCATTGATTCTCCAGATATATTGCAGAGCGCCATCGACCCATTCAGTCGAATGCGGCAAAGCCCACAAATCCGCTTATATGGATGTTCCTCGCACTTGCCCGCGACAGTTCATTCACATAATCGGACTTGTTATTTCTCTGTATGCTAATAGTTAATAATAGTTTAAGGCAGTTCTTGCAGAGAAATTTTTATGAGTCCATATTTTGTAATTCAAAATAATATTCGTAACTTTACAACGTAATTAAGAAACACCCCCTATATGAGAGTCATAACGAAACGGACACTAATAGAATACTATACCAAACATCCGGAAGCAAAGGACGCTCTTGAAGACTGGTATGACAAAATCACTAAGTCCGATTGGAAAGATTTCAATGAACTTAGGACCAAGTTTGCGAACTCGGTTGATTATGTCGGTAATGACAGATACGTGTTCAATATCAAGGGCAATAACTTCCGGTTGATTGTTATAATACTGTTTTTGCCCGGTCTAACCTACATTAGATTCGTTGGCACTCATGCTGAATATGATAAAATTAAAGACGCATCACAAGTTTAATAAGAAGTTCTATGACAAAGATTGAAACCGAAGCTCAGTATAACTGGGCCATGAGCAGAATCGAAGAGCTTCTGCCATTTGTGAACAATGAAACGCCGATGGATGATCCTAAGTCCATCGAGCTTGTCCTCATCTCGAATCTTGTCGCAGATTATGAGGATGTGCATTATCCCATCGGAAAGCCTTCGCTGATAAGCGTATTGAAACTGCGGATGTATGAGATGGGATTATCGCAGGCAGCTCTCGCCAAAAAGATAGGTGTAAGTCCATCTCGCATCAGTGATTTCATATCCGGCAAAGCAGAGCCTACAATTCAGGTCGGTCGCAGGATCTCCACAGAGCTGAATATCGACCCGGCTATCGTTCTCGGCGTATGAGCCGGAAGTAAAGCACACCCAAGTGAGCGAGGGTTAATCGCTCCATCTTCTTTGACTCGCTCCCGGCAGAAATGTCGGGAGCTTTTGTTTTTCGGTGTATTGTCTATATGATTGTAGAGCCAAACGCTCGTAATTTGTCTATGCCAGGAGGTTCTTACCATCCCTTCATGTCAAGCTCGTAATAAGTCGCAATTATGGTGCTGTATAGAGAGGTTTTGTAAGTAAAAGTTAAATAATGATTTTGTCAAAAAAATAAAGAGTAATATCTTGTAAATAAATGTTTTATGGTTTTCGCATATCAATTTTATTGGCTAACTTTACAGTAGAAAATTAAGAATAACTCCTCTAAAGTCAAAGAAGATGGAAAAGAAAGTCACAGCAGCCAAGATAAAGAACCAAATCTATAAGGTCATATCGCCGATGACCTCTCATCTCTATAAGGATGAAGATTGGTCGGGAGTCGCTTCAATCCTCGCCGCCATCCGCAAGGCCCTCGCAAACCTGTCTGAAAGCCTCGACCTCCGCGTGAGAGTTGAAGATGGCGGTTATCGGGAGAATGACGGCGCCCACTGGAAGGAGTATCTGCTTTCGATAGTGGATGAAACAACAGAGAAGCAGATTGTAGCCGGTCACCTCAATGCTCATGGCGCCGGTACTATCAACGACCCATTTGACCGCTACGATATGACGGTAGTTCTTTATTAAGTTTCATTCTAACAGTTTCGATCATGAGAAAAGTAGATGAGTATAGCAAGCAAGCCGATGTCAATAGCCGCAAGTCAGCACATGAGTTTCAGATTGGCGATTTCATCAATACTGCAACCGCTTGTGGCAAAGATGTCAACTTCTATGATTTCATAGATGCCAGAGAGAACTGGCACATGGGAAGCATAGCCCGTATGTGCAAGATAGTTGATATTGTTGATGTTCCCGAAGATGAAGACTTCCTAACTAACTGGATGTCGAAGCCAGCTCCATCCCACACCGGCGGTAGCCAGTCTGATGATGTTGACGAGAATAAGGCTATGTATTCCTTGACTAAGGAGGACTATGAGACATTCTTCGACCTCATCACAGTATTTCGCAAACCGTCCGGCAAATGGATTGGCGTAGATTGCCAGGGATATGATTACTGGCGCTATGTTCACATGCCTGTCAACTATGGAGTATTGTTTTCCGAAGAAAGAGAAGCCGTCCTCGCAGAAATGGCTCGTATCAAAGCCGAGAAGAAGGCAGAGAGGATGCAAGAGCTTGCATCTCATCTAAAGGCGTTGGATGACCGAGAGAACGAGTTGAAGATAAAGTATCAAGGTCTGATACTGAACCCCACGAATGGCAGTCAGATGTCGGGCAATGTGCGAAAGTTCCTCGCCATCGAGTTCCCCGGAGAAAAGTTCAAGGTGACAGCCCGAAAGTCTTACTGGGGAGATGAGTATGACGTTGAAGTAACGCTATTCGGATGCAGCACAGAGAAGGTCAATGAAATCGCCAACCGATGCCGAATATGGTCCGACACTATGCCAGTCGGCAGAGAGTACGATGATGGAGATGGCAATGGCAAGTATGAGCCGAGAAGATGCCCGATGGCAATTTTCGGTAATGTACGGAGCTACATCTCACTCCAGTTCAAAGCAGAGTAATCATGGCAGAGACGAAGACGCAGAAGGCTGTCTGTCTCCTTAGATCCGGAGATCTGAAAGGTGCGCTGAAGATATTCCGCACCTTTCGGGTCGGTTTCAGTTCAGACGAGAAGCGAACCATCGGGATTGCCTGTGAGTGCTTGTGTGGCAACGATGGCTTCTACTCATCCCTCGGCGTTGACTGCTGTAAGATGGTGGACGAAGCTGTCGCCATCGTGCGCTCAAAGTATCTTTGAGGAAGCATAAGTTAGCAAAAGTTAAACTTGCGATTGCTCAGAAATTTTAAGCGTAATGCACTTAAAATAAATGAGTTATGATTTTCGCATATCATATATAATGGCTAACTTTACATCGTAAAAATAAAACATAACCCACTAATCATCAAAGAAGATGGAAACCTCAAAGAAACTCAAAAGCCTCCTCAACAAGCTCAATCCAGTTTCTCGTAAAGTATCCAAAATCGGTTAATAAATAAAATGGAAAAGTCGGAAATCCTCCAAAAGATAGAAGCTCTGAAAGAAGTTCTCAAAAAGGCTAATGACCTCCTTTGTGAATTACATGAAGTAGCAGTTGAAAAAGACTGTGATTCAAGAGATGCATTGTTTGATGCTCTCGATGATAGCAAGGATGAAGAAGCAAGAATAAAGTTCATACGGCTTAGCCAAGAGAATGCTTACTATGAGAACCTTGTAAGCAAACTGGAGAACGCCGGCTATCAGCTCTCGAAAGGAGTGATTGAGAATATAGACAAGATAAACTAAACTACAACCTCATAAAAGTCAAAGAAGATGAAGCCCATCACAGAAGAAGAAATACTCAAAAGCAACCGCTTCGTTAAGTGGAAGAAGCAGAAGGTTGCCAATCCTCACGCAGTTGAGAAGTATGTTACCAAAACTGTCCGTTACATCCCCACAAGACACGAAGCAATAAAGATGAACCTCCGCACTCTCGGACTGTTTGTCGCAGTTGAATCACTCTCAATGCGCACGTCTAAAGATGCAGTCAGGAATGCAGAATATTGGATGGCTCGTGGAAGAAAGGAGATAATCGACGCCTTCTTCCCGACTCCGAGAAAGTTTGACTTAAATGACCTGTTTTGATATGAGAAAAGTTGAATTGAACTTACAGACCGGAGTATCTGGGGACTGGGAACTAAAGAAGTTTACCATCACACACGAAGGAGAGAAAATGCACAACCTCCGGGAGCTGATAAACCGAAGAACAAGGTTCATTGAAGCAGGAGAGTATTATGGTTTGTATTGCGATGGAAAGCTTATAATGAGCAACACGCCCGCCGAAGTGAACGACCATTACAAGTTCATCCAAAAGGCACAAGGAAAAGTTCTGATTGGCGGTTTAGGTCTTGGAATGGTGCTGAAATGCCTGCTTGATAAGAAAGATATTACGAAGGTGGTTGTCGTTGAGCAATCTCCTGATGTGATAAAGTTGGTTGCCTCATCCTACACGAATGACTCTCGTGTTGAAATAGTCAACGAAAGCATCTTTGAGTACAAGCCGAATGTGCATTTTGATTGTGCCTGGTTTGATATTTGGGATGACATAAGTGGGGAGGAATACCCGGAAATGAAAAGGTTGCATAGACGTTTCGGAAGGTACGTCGGGTGGTCAGATTCATGGTGCAGAAATCAATCAAGGAGAATGTATTATGGTAGTTAAGCAATCCGAAATATCAGCCATAAAGATGAGCGTTAACCCGCCGCAGTGTGTGGTAGATGCAGACTTCTGTGTAATCGCTCATTTAGAAGTAATGAAATATGTCGGGATAGGCTGGGTGCCTTTGAGAACCGCGACGCAAAGAGATTACGACACCATCCCTCATATCATAGAGCCTCACTGCTCGCATTGTTGCCACTATGAGATTTTGCCTAATGAGACGATGTATTGCAGTAAGCTCAAAAGACGTATAACGGCTCGCAAAAAGCCATGTAAAAGTTATAGAGAAAGATGAAGAAGCTCACAGCCAAAAGAGGCGATCATGCCGGAGGATGGTACCTCACAGATGAGAGTGGACGTCATTGCGTCAACCTCCATCACTCTGACTGGTGCCTATTCGATGAAGAAGGAAATCTCGCCATTGGCAAAGATGGTCGTCCTTACTGCTGGACCACCAAAGCTGTCGCTCAATGGAACGCCGAGAACAACACAGATTGGATAGCTGGATATGCAAAGCCAATCGAATGTCCGATAAAGTTTACAGGTCTCGCAGTTTAGTCTGCTTATATGCAAATAAAGTTTATGGAAAGAAAAGCCACAAATCCTTTCATAGTCGCTTGGAACCACAAGAGGTTGAAGCTGTCAGACGGCTCCCATGAGAAGGAGTTCAACAACCATGATGAAGCACTTGCCTTCCTTGAATCCGAGATGAGTAAGGTAGAGTATGAGAAATCCACGCCGGAATCGAAGGCAGAGTACCGCAAGAAATACGGTACAGAGCCCACGCAAGGACAGCTTCAATGCACCAGGGCAAAGCGAGGCGTTATCCTCCTGTATGGTGTCAGTCACTTCTACATCATACCCTGTAACCGACATAAAGAGATTGGCTTATAGACTTAAAGTTAAACATTGTTTAATGCTGATTTTTAAGTCTTTTGAAAGAAAAATAAATGACGTAATGTTTTCGTAATCAATAAATTAAGGCTAACTTTACAGTAGAAATTAAAACATAACCTATAAAGCCAAAGAAGATGGAAAAGAAAGAAATGAAACTCTCAGCCCTCATTGAAACAATGCGTGGCATAGCCTCAGAAGGCAATCGGTTCGTCGTTGGTGACTCCTTCCACGATGTAGTAAGAATCTCACGTGAAGTTGAGGAAATCGAAGACGCAGACATCGAGAACGAGTATAAGGAAGGTGAATGGTACTGGTGTCTCCGCAAGAATGGCACTGCTCTCGGCTCCTTCAAAAGAACAGTTGACGATTTCGCCGCTGAATACCCTAAGGAAGCTGTCGCCGCCTACAAGATACAGTATAAGAACCGCCGCTTCTCCATCGCTCGCGTTAAAGAGTTCGGCAACGAGTTCTTCGACTAAGAAACATCGGGGAGGGGCATCGCCCCCTCCCATCATCCCAAAGCAAATAAAGTTTATAAGATGGAAAAAGAAACAAAGAAATTCAGCACTCTCCAGGAGTTGCTTGATGCTCTCTACCATGATACAGTCTCGGCAGAGATAATCTCTGAGAAGCGAGCCTGCTTCAAAGATGGAGCCTCGTATGACATCAATGATTATGAGATACCGGAAGCCTCCGAGCAACATTTCTGGAAGGAGATAGCAAAGGTTATATGGAGCAAGCCTACCGAAGCCAACATCAACGCCCTCAAATCATCCAAAGGCTGGTGGCTCCGACGCCTCACATGGAACGGTGAGCGCTTCGAGTATGTAGCCGGTCAGGACTATCCTTATGAGATAAGACAGATTCGCAAACTTATAATGGCACAGAGCAGATCATGATACAGAAAAGATACAAAGACCAGTATGACTACATCCTCAGTCGTATCAGCTCAGAAGATGAAGTTCTCACCACACCGGAAGAAAAGCTCCGTCATTTCGTCAGCAAGTTCCACCGGGAGTATGATAACGAGGAACGCCGTAAGATGTGGCCCAATCGTCAGGAGCGCATAGCCCAGTACCTTCAAGGTCTGCCAAGCTGTTGTTCCGTAGCCTACGGCACATGGCACATCGGTAACCTCGGGGAAGAATTTGGCGTCGTAAAGACAGAGAAGCAGAAGGAGAGTTTTGTTAAGAACTGGTGGAATATGTTAGCCTTCCGCATCATTCAGCTCTGTGAGCATTATGGAATCGAGTTCCCTGCCAAAGCATACAGCAAGTGATATGGAAAAGGTAGTTGAAAGAATTCCCAACTGGGCGCTCTGTTACATCGAATATGGCGATAAGACCGGATTAACAGATGAAGATATAAAGAATGTAGATGCTTTCTATGAAAGCTATCGCAAAGGAGGCATGGAGATACAAGGTATCTATCCAGTCAAAGATGATGACAATAACTTTGAAGCATACTTCTCCCATTGCCCCGCGTTTGGTCTTCCTTGCGATGTAGTCGATTGCGACGTAATGTATATCATCTCTAATGACTCAAAAGTATGAGAATCGAAGCAAAGCCCTGGGGTAAGCGTATCTGGATTAAGAACGCAGTAGACGAAAGCTCCTATGAAATCCGCAATGTCCGACCTCTCAACGAATGGCATGTCCGGCTCCATCCCTGTATTGATGAGCTTGAAGCCAGAGAGAAAAAGTTGGAACGTCGGCTCCTCATCCTTCTGCATCAGTTGGAGAGATGTATCGAAGATGCCTATGCCGAACCCTGCGGGGTGTTTGTCGAGAGATGGGAGAAGCACAACCGTCTTTCGTTTAACGAATGGTTTCATGACCAAATCCGGGAACTGATAGAACAGATAGACGGTATTTCAGAAGAATATTGTATTCACGCAACAGAAGATGGCTATGGATGGAGCTACTGAATTTGACGGAAGGTCGGCTACCTTGAATGAGCCGCATCTCGGATATGTCAATATTGTCCTCGTCAAGTACTGGCCAACCATGTATAAGTGGGAGGTTGAAATCTGCGGGTCAGGAGCGAGAATTTTCGTTTATGATGATGAATTTACGCTCGATTAAGCTGAAATCACTGTCTCGACCCAATTTTAACATTCAAGATTGTGCATAAATGATAATAAATGATTACCTTTGTGGTATCAAAAGCAAATAAAGAATATAACCATTAAAGTAGAAGAAGATGAACATTGACTTCACCCCGGAGCAGTTGCTCGCGTTTTATCGCAGCACCTCCAACGATGGAAGAAAAGTCCTCAAAGAAGCCCTCGGCGAAAAGTTCTCGGAAACCATTCCAGTCACCGAGAGAGTGAAAACATACGATGATGCAGTCAAGGAACTTGGCGAGGACCATCCATTCGTAGTAGCTGCAAATTCCGCAGTTTGGCGTTATCCCGAAGAAGACAACCAAGACATAGTAGCTTATCTAAAGCTCCGTGTCGTTGTAGCCGCCTTGAATGACGGTTGGAAGCCCGAGTTCACAGATGATGAGCGTCGCTGGTCCCCCTGGTATCGCCTCTATACCAAAGAAGAAATCGACAATCTCTTGGAAGAAGATAAAGAGCAAGTGCTGCTTTGGGGCGGCTACGCGGCTTCCGGCTCGCGCTGCGGTCTCGCCTTTGCGGGCTCGGGTGGCGCTTGGTCGTACTCGGACGCGCCCCTCGGCTCTCGCCTTGTCTTAAAGTCGGAAGAGCTTGCCGATTACGCCGGTAAGCAGTTCATCGAGCTGTTCGCTCCTTTCTGCTTCCGTCCAAAGCCTGCTGAAAACGAGTAAACTGTTTTGAATAAGATCTCCCAAAAAGAGTTCTTTTGCCGCCTTATAAACGGGAAGTCTGCCAAACTTGGCGCTCCCGTTTATCAAGGCAGGGTAGATGTAACAGATGAACTTGCCGAAGATATTTTCAGCAAAGCTGATAAGAAAACCTTCAGGTCGGTCATTTATATCCAAAGCAATGCCTTGATGTTTGAAAACAAGTCTTGGCTCTCTTATTCAAAGCCTAAGAACTGTGACAAAAGAGAGGCGTATCTCCACAACATCAATGGTGTGGATGTAATGTTGCTTGTCGATCACAGACCGGCATACTCCAACCAGTTCGGCACCCCCCCATATCTGAGCAGACAACAATCTTAGCATACGAAATTCAGCCCTTAGATGTATTCAATTTTGCAGTATAATGCTGACCCATCTCCAATGCCAGAAGAGATGTTTGAACGGGTCAAGAAGTATCTTCCTCCGGCAGAAAGGAAGAAGTTTGAGCAGCGCCATCGTGAGTTAAATGAGCTTTGCGCTCAGATAGAATTGCAAAAGGAACAGAAGCTCTCTGAAATCCTCGACACAGAAACATTGATGAGGTTCGCCTATGTTCCATTTGTAGTAGCCCAACTCGCTTGGGATTATGCTGATACCATCATTGATATCGCTACTCTCCTAAAACTGCAACCCACAAAGAAGCTCTGTCGTGCTATCAGAGAGCTTAAACGCCGATATGACAATGTAAGGAATGAATATACCAACTTTGCTCATAGGTCGTCTGAAATAGACAACATGTATGTGTTTGAAGATGGTGTCTCAGATCTATTCTCGCTCTATCTGAAAAACATAGAGTTTGACCTAAAGATTGAGTACCCGGACCTTGACAAAGAGTACAGAGGCTATCTGCTGGCAGTCTATCAGTGTCATATAGTCCTCCAATCCATATATCGGTATGCTGAAATGCAGAAAGCGAAGATTGAAAAGATTGTAGGGCACACGATAGGAGATGTGCTCCCGACTGAGCTTCGCCGGCTTGACATACTTGTAATGGCTTTTGTAGGAGATAAGACTGTCAGCCCCAAATTCGCTTCTCAGCAAAAGACCTACGCCCAGTGTCTCGCCAACCGAATGACTCTGATAGAGCTCAACGATACAGACAAACCCAATGGAGAGTGCAGCACAGTAACAGAAATCAGTACGACCTAAAGAACTTGGCGAAAATATCAGGTCTGCCAACCATTCCTATCGCAGTAAGTCTTGACGGTTAATGACCCAAACGCCCACAGTAGCACGCGAGAATAGGCTCGGCTACATACTGCACCCTCCATCCTAATGCAAATAAAGAAAACCTAAAGAACAGAAAGATGAAAGAAGCAATTATTCTCCATCCCGACGGGAGAGAAGAAAAAGTTAGCCCTGCAAATGGCAATGACTTCTCTCTGGAAGATGCTCAGGCTATTGTCGGTGGTCTCATAGAAGTAATCGGATTGTCCGACGGCAATATCCTCGTATGTAATGAGGAAGGCAAACTTAATGGTTTAGCCACAAATTTCAAAGCCACTGGAATTGCTCGTATGCAAAAAGCCATATTCGCCTATGATTATGTTGTCGGGAAAGTCCTAATGTGTTCATCCGATATGCTGTTGTGATCATGGAAGAAAAGAAGTCTCTCCCTATCCTCGTACTTAAATGCAAGGAATGTGGTAAGCCGTTCATGGCTCATGCTCTTGCCTATCCAATGACAGAAGACATAGCCAAACTGGTAGCTGAGGCAGTGAGAAACGGTGATGAGCCGGTAATATGCACTGAGGTCACTTTCGGATGCACTTGTGATAAAACCTATCTCGATGAAGAAGATGAATAAGAAAAGGACATTTGTGGAGAGAGGTTGGAATGACAGCCTCGACCTTCCTCGCTACCTTCGTAGAGGTCTTAGTGGAATGTATGTATTCCACAAGTTCCCAGGAGAAGATAAAGCCACGCCTACCTGTCTTGAGGATTGCGCCTACTGCACCATTCGAGGGTGGCTAATTAAGGAAGGCGACGTAGAGATGGCGAAACGGACATTGGAGAATCTTGAAGGAACCTTCGACAGATTGCTCCAATATCTCCACGAAGATGAAGTCAAGATGGTCAACAAAGTCATTGATGAACGTGGAGACAAGCCAGAACTCGGAAAAGAGCCAGTGCTGTTTGAAGTTGTCGATGCTGTTTTATGGTACTGCAATACCATCACTCTCATTGCTGACGTATTCGGAGTATGCTCACCGGGCTCGGAGGCTCAAATCGCTTACGATGAAAGGTTAGAACGCAGAAAATCTCAAAAGTCATGAATAAAGAAGTCTATACCCTCAGTCCATATAAGCAAGTGCTTTTGAGAGAAGAAGAGTATCTCGCACTTGCCGAAAAAGCCAATGCCAACGAAGAGCTAATCAAGCAGAAGGCGAAGGAAATGTACGAGCAGAAAGGCACCGCCTCGCTCAGTGTTTATCTCAATCTTCAAGAAGGATGTCATGGCAGAGAGTATGAGAAAATTGAAATCAGTAACCCTATGCTGTCTCAGACTACTGAGCTTGGCTCCATCCCAAATGAAAGTATCGAACAGATAAACAGTGCCGTCCGTGAAATGCTTGTTGACTTCTACAAAGAGTATCAGCGCCCGGTTGATGAAGTCCGAAAGGAGTATGAGAAAAAGACACGTTGGGCGAAGTTCCAGTTGAATATGTTCGGTGTCGTCATTTTCTTCGGTACGCTTTGTGGATTGCTTATGTCTATCGTATTTCGACTGCTAAAGTAAAATCCTTGTGTTATGCATGGATGCATTAAATAATCACCCTTAATATCGTAAATATGAAGAAATTCATTGGAACTAAACAGGTGTCGGCAGAGCCGATGACCTACGGAGAGGCCCACACCAAAGGTCTCATCCGTGAAAATGCTTATGTAGCCGGCAACGATGACAAGCCCGGCTATTTCGTAGAGTATGCCGACGGCTATCAGTCGTGGTCTCCGGCGAATGTATTCGAGGAAGCCTACAAGGTTGCGGAAACGCCCCTCGACCGTGTGAACATCGAAGTCACAGACCTCATGGAACGCGCCAACAAGCTCGGCAACTTCATCTACAATCAGAATGACGGCAAGGACTTCCAAGCTCTCGAACTCGGCACCCGCGCCTTCCTCATCGCCCAGCATAATATGATGGGTGCTTACCTCAACCTCCTGTGCCTCCGTCAGACCTGTATGGAAGGTGGAGAGGTGTGCCGTCCCTATTGTCTGACCTTCGAGCAGATTCTCCCTCTGATCAAGGAAGGTTTCGCTGTACGCCGCAACGGATGGAACGGCAAAGGTCTGATGGTGTTCAAGCAGGTCCCTGCTCATATCGGCTCCAACATCATCCCCACGATGCAATCGCTTCCCGATGAGGCAAAGCGTCTGATTCTCGATAGCGGTAACCATATCGACTATGTATCGCAGTGCCTCATATTCAACCCTTCGACTGGCGAAGCCAACTCCTGGGTACCCTCCATCAGCGATGTGTTCGCTCATGACTGGGAACTCGTAAAAGAAGCTCCTAACAACAAAAAGTAAGTATATGTATAAGACCCTCCCACAACTGGTTGACGAAATCAAGTCCGCCATCAGTAGCTTCAACGAAGATATGGCAAAAGCCGTTGAAGGTAACAAGTCCGCAGCACAGCGCTCACGCAAGCAGTCTCTCAATCTGGAGAAACTGTTCAAGGAGTGGCGCAAAGTCTCGGTCAACATGTAAAACATCATCCCAACTCGCAGATGGAGGTATGGAGCTTCTGTATCTCCATCTGCTTAACCTATCCGATACCCATTACCATAAAAAGATAGAACAATGAGTACAAGTACTCCTAATATTGTGATGTTCGGCAATCTTGCCAAGCAGATAGCCGACACTTACGAAAAGAAGAATACCGATTATGGCAACTCATTTACTGACAGCGTAGAACGTTACGGATATGTAGCCGGAATTGTCAGAATGTCTGATAAGTTCCATCGTGCCGAAAACCTCCTTATCGGAGGCAAGGAAGCCCTCGTCAATGATGAGAGCGCCGTCGATACGCTGCTTGACCTTGCTGCATATTCCATTATGTTAGCGATGGAAGTTCTTAACCGTAAAAAGTAAGCAGATGGAAATAACAGTAACGAAATACACAGACGAAGCCCTGATGCGTAGAGCTTGCGAGATGACTTTCAACGGCAAGTCGCATCAGTCGCTTCTCTCGATATACAAGTCTGAACACTCGCCTGCCCGGACACAGTTATTCTGGATTGAGTTCATAGATGTTCCTCTCTTTGTCGCCACTCACTTCATCCGGCACCATGTCGGTGTTGTTCCATTCGAGTTGAGCCGCAGGGATGACCGTAGCAATGATGTTACGTTTGATGTAGCGATCAAGTCCGTCAATGACCAATTGACCGACCTGCTCGATCACATTCTCAAAGGTGAGAATGACATAGCCCAGTGCCTCATCACTGTCATTCAGGATGAGCTTGATTCGTGGACGGAGAAGTACGACCGCATGGTTCCTGTTAAACTCGGTCTGTGCATCAACGCTCAGTCGTTGATTGATATGTCAAAGTTGAGGCTCTGCAACATGGCTCACGTTCTGACCATCAAAGCCATGAGAGAAGTCAAAGCAGAGGTAGCAAAGGTAGATGAAGCTCTCGCAAAGATGATGGTCAGGAAGTGTGTCTATCGAGGTGGAATATGTGGTGAGCCTCATCCATGCAAGTTCAATCGCACCCCGGCTTTCCGCAAGGAGTTTGCCGAATATATGTCTTCATTCTCTGAAGATCAAAGACCTTACAATTATGAGCATTCCGAGTAGATTGTCACCGGAGAAAGCAGATGAGTTTATGAGTTTCATCCTTGAAAAAGTATGCTCCCTCACCGGCAATGCTTCCTGCGCAATAAAGTCCGCAAGCAGAAAATGGTCTTTGATGTATGCTCGTTATATATTCTTTGATGTAGCGACGAAATTCCATATAAAGCCATCCAAAGCCGTCACCTTTATAGGTCGCAATCGGACCTCATGTATCCATACAAACAAGCCGTAAACGACCTCTATGATGTAAATGCTCAGTTTCGGGTCGATTGCAATGTGGTGTATGAAAGCACCTTTGAACATTTCGATTGTGATTATGGAAGAACTTGAAAAGAACCCACGCAGAATGACAGTTGAGGATGTCGAGATACTTGCCCTCAGATGGATGAAGGACAAGACGTTCCTCAACAACCGCAATGTCGCCTGTTTCATAGAAGGATTTGAGGTTGCCCGCAGGTACCTCATCTCTCATTTCGCTGAAATGCTTCAGGAGGAAGGACTTCACTATATGCACGAGTATGCCAGAAAAAGAATATCTGACCTTTGCAATGCAGGTATTCCTCTTACGCCGGACCACAATCGGGAAATGTCTGCTGCCAAATATGTAGGGGGGCTACTGATTGAAGCATCACACCAGATCAATGAAAACAAGGTGCTGTAATGACTATGAAGTATCTCCATCCATATCTCTATGAGATAGTCCACGACCTCGTTCAGCAAAGAGTTGCTGATAATAAATTTCCGTTTGTAGCGATAGCCACTGATGTTAAAGCCAAAGTCCTGTCCGATGTCTCCACAGCTCTTGACGAGATGGTTCAGGAATGTCTGTTGGCTCGTTCAAGCAATGTCAATGGTATTGGATTATATAGAACCCTTAAAGAAAAAGAAGATGAAAAAGATAATGTTCAACGATGAACCGTATGGACTGACTGATGCAGTCCTTATCGGCATCAAGACACATACCAGAAGAATTGTGCCTGACTCCCATCTAAAAGCTTACGAAAAGTATAAAGCCGAGAATAAAGGTGCAGCGATGTCGCTGTCTGACTTCCTTATTCGTCGGGGATATGCCCGGTTTGTAGTTGGTGAGGTTGTTGCCATAGCTCAAAGCTATAAGAGCATCGGTCTGTCTCCATCCTTCGTCCGTGCTAAGAATGATCACGAAAAGAAACATCACACCAGCACTCCTGTCGGAAAGCAAGCCGGCTGGAATAACAAGATGTATGTAGCCGCAGAATTCATGCCTCATCACATCAAGATTATAGGTGTAAGAGCTGAAAAGCTACAATCTATCTCGGATGAAGATATTGCCGCAGAAGGCGTGATAACCATCATACCCGGCAAGGAGTACACAACCTGCCCGACAAAGGAGAGCGCAAAGCTGCTTGCCAAGAGCCTCCGTGGAGCCTATCAACAACTGATTGACGGGGTGTCAAAGAAGCAGATCTTTCGCAAGAACCCCTATGTCTATGTGTTCGTGTTTGAGCTTGTGGACTGACATTTTCGGTGTATTGTCTATATGATTATCCATTCAAAATAGCCATAAGTTAAACTATGTTTCTTGTTTTAATAAGCTGCAAATTAAATGATTATATGTTTTCGCACAACTAAAACATTGATTAACTTTACAGTAGAAAAAAAATCAAAGAAGATGGAAACAAGATATATAAGTCCAGAGAAATTCTCTAAGGTCAGCAAAGGCAAGAAGGTTATCCACTACCCGAATGAGTGGATAAAGGATGTCAACGGCATCCGGTATCATATAGTCAATCCCAATATGGAATACAAGATTTCAGAGCTTGAACAGAAGTCTTATCCCTGGTACCTCGGAATGACCTTTGATGATTATTCAAAGACAGTAAAGGAAATGTTCGGAGATGACGATGCAAGAGTATTCGTCCTTGAATGTGATTGGTTCCCGACAGAGCTTGTCGCCGGCATCAATAATGGCAGATACAGCAACACATCATCGCTCTCGCGCAAGACGGGATGGATTCGCACCTTTGGCGCCATAGAGCTGTTCAGAGCGGAGATGGTCAAAGAAGCAATCTCCATCCTCAACAAGCACGGAAATGACATCTACGAAGGAGACGTGATAGAAGACGGAGACCTTCGCTATGAAGTCTGCTGGTACGACGACATCGCCGCATTTATGGCGGAGGATGTAGAGTCGAACAAGCCGTTCCTCATGTCCGACCTTGATTTGTCCCAAGTCGAAATCATCGGCGACATCCATACATCACCGGACTTGCTGAAAGGAGGTTGTAATGGCTGAATCATCCCCACTGGAATCTAAGATGTGTGGCTGCTTACTGCATCACGGAAGAAGGGAAGCCGTTCTACTGCGCAGTTTATTAGCTCTACACCTTTGTCAAGTTGAGCGACAAGGCTTGCTCGGATTACATCCCCACGAAGAAAGGAGAAGGATATGATTGTAAAGTCGTATTCAGTTTACTGCGATCTATGTGATAAACCACTCGGATGCTTTTATGGCTATAAGCCTTCCTATACCAAGTTGCGTGCCGAAGGTATCAAAATTGTAATCAATAATGGCAAAGCTCAGACGCTCTGCCAGAAGTGTTTCAACCTTATACGTCAGCCTCATTCATAAGTTGCTCCAAAGTCTTATCGGAAGCAACAGCATCAAAAACCTTGCGGATAGCCTTGTCAGCTATTCGCTTGTTTATTCTGATGTAGAAGTTCAATGCCCTTCGCGGATTTGCCGGGGCATCCCCCAGACAATATTCGATAATTGAATCTTTAATCATAAGCTCGTTTGAAAGTTGTGCGAAAGTCTTTCTCGCAGAGTAGAACACCATCTTGTCAATCCCAAGTGTCTCCCTGATTTTGCGTAAGTAGTCATCGGTGATATGCTGGATTGACTTTTTTGTTTCCCTGCCGTAGAATCGTAACTTTCCATCCTCACACATATATTTGTCAATGATGGCACGAGCTTCAGGCTGTATTGAAAATTCCGTTTGTTCGTTAGGGTTGCGTCTGCTCTTTGTCTTTACTCGGATAAACTTCACGAACTTCTTTGTCAAGTCGAGTTCCAGAATATCTGCCAAATTCATTCCGCATAGATAGAAAGAGAGCATGAAGATATCGCGGGCACATTCTTCCCATTTCCCAGTTACCTCCATGTCTCTGACCTCACGCAGTTGATCAAGCGACAACGCAATGTCTCTTGCCAATGGCGCCTGCTCCTTATAGTCAAAGAATGGTGGAATATCATACTTTGCGTAGCCGTGTGTTGTTGCGAAATAAACCAGTCGCCGGATGACACCGATTCGTATACCGATAGTAGTTTCTGACAAGCCCTGCTTTTTCAGGTGGCTCTTGTAGGCATAGAGCATCGCAGAGTCAAGCATCGAGAGAATGAAATTCTTACCCGCATACTCAATGAAACGTTTGATGCCATCGTCGTGAAGTCTTATTGTTCCCTTCGACCATGAGTGCTGTTTCACACGAAGCATTTCAAAGTTGATTTCCTCGACCGTCCGGATTGTTCCTTTGGTCATCTTGTGCTTTATGACCTTTATGAGCTGAGAGCAAGTATATGCGTCCCAGTCCTCCAAAGAGTCAAAGATTGTGTAGATTTTGTTCAGTTCTGTCCTTAACTGCTGATTGATGTAGGCAGCATTAGCCATATTGACCACGACACCGTTGCGCAGGTTCTTTTCCCCTTCCACAACGAATCGGGTAGGGATATAGCGGGTGGTCGAATTGTGTGAGACCGCGATGCGGATTTTGTTAGACCCGTCGGCTCGCTGTTTCGCTTTCAATATGACTAATCGTAGGTTCATTTTTCAGGACAACAAATCGGTTCGGATTTTAAGTGAAATGCCGGTAAACGGACAATAAACGGACAACAGAATCACCCCCACTTCTGGAGATGATTCTGTCGTAAGTATCTGAATGGCTCCGCAATGTGTTGATCTGCATTATCGAAGTCATTATTGATGAGTGGCTTACATCATGCCGCCCATGCCACCCATGCCGGGTGCGGGCATGGCAGGTGCGGGGTTCTCTTCCTTCTTGTCGGCGATTACGCATGAAGTGGTGAGGAACATGCCTGCGATTGAAGCGGCGTTTTCAAGAGCCACGCGTGTCACCTTGGCAGGGTCGATGACACCTGCGGCGAGGAGGTTCTCGTAAGTGTCGGTGCGGGCGTTGTAGCCATAGTCGGCATTGCCTTCTTTGACCTTCTGTACCACAACGGCACCTTCTTCGCCTGCGTTTGCTACGATCTGACGGAGGGGTTCTTCGATGGCGCGGAGCACGATGTTGATACCGGTGGTCTCGTCGTCGTTTGCACCCTTGAGGTCCTCAAGCAGCTTCACGCAGCGGATGTAGGCCACGCCGCCGCCGGGGACGATACCTTCTGCGATGGCTGCGCGGGTTGCGCTGAGAGCGTCGTCCACGCGGTCCTTCTTCTCCTTCATTTCCACCTCGCTGGGTGCGCCGATGTGGAGCACAGCCACGCCGCCGGCGAGTTTGGCGAGACGTTCCTGAAGTTTCTCGCGGTCATAGTCGCTGGTGGTCTGCTCGATCTGAGTCTTTATCTGGGCCACGCGTGCGGCGATGGCGTCCTTGTTGCCTGCGCCGTTGACGATAGTGGTGCTCTCCTTGTTGACGGTGATCTTCTCGGCACGTCCGAGCATGTCAACTGTAGCTGTGGCGAGCTGCATTCCCTTCTCTTCGGAGATTACGGTGCCTCCGGTGAGCACTGCGATGTCCTCGAGCATCTCTTTGCGGCGGTCACCGAAGCCGGGTGCTTTCACTGCGCAAACCTTGAGAGAGCCACGTAGGCGGTTGACTACGAGGGTGGCCAGGGCTTCCTGGTCGACATCTTCGGAGATGATGAGGAGGCCACGTCCGCTCTGAGCGGTGGCTTCGAGCACGGGGAGAATATCCTTGATGTTTGAAATCTTCTTGTCGTAGATGAGGATGTAGGGGTTCTCCATCACGCATTCCATCTTCTCAGTGTTGGTGACGAAGTAGGGAGAGATGTAGCCACGGTCGAACTGCATGCCTTCCACGATGTCAACGGTGGTTTCTGTGCCTTTAGCTTCGTCGACTGTGATGACGCCTTCCTTTTTAACTTTCTTCATGGCTTCGGCGATGAGACGGCCGATAGCCTCGTCGTTGTTGGCTGATATGCGGGCCACGTCCTCGATTTTCTTGAAGTCGTCGCCTACCTCCTGGCTCTGTGCCTTGATGCCGTCAACCACGATTGACACTGCACGGTCGATACCACGCTTGAGGTCCATGGGGTTGGCTCCTGCTGCGACATTTTTGAGGCCGACGTTGATGATGGCCTGTGCGAGCACGGTGGCTGTGGTTGTGCCGTCGCCTGCGTCATCGCCGGTCTTGGAGGCAACCTCCTTAACGAGCTGGGCGCCCATGTTCTGGAAGGGATCCTCGAGTTCGATTTCGCGGGCTACGCTCACACCGTCTTTAGTGATGTGGGGTGCGCCGAATTTCTTCTCGATGATCACATTGCGGCCTTTGGGGCCGAGTGTCACTTTTACTGCGTCGGCGAGAGCGTCGACACCTTTTTTGAGCTCTTCGCGAGCCTTTATGTCAAATTTTATTTCTTTTGCCATGGTTAAATTGCTGTTTAGTTGCTGGTTGCGGAAATTGGATTGTCCTGATTTCTATTATTTCTCAAGGATGGCGAGCACGTCGCTCTGGCGCATGATGAGATACTTTTCGCCGTCGAGATCAAACTCGCTGCCGGCGTATTTGCCGAAAAGTACCTGGTCGCCAACCTTAACTACCATTTCTTCGTCCTTGGTGCCGTTGCCGGTGGCCACGACTGTGCCTTTCAACGGTTTTTCCTTTGCTGAATCAGGAATGATGATACCTGCGGCGGTAACCTCCTCAGCCGGGGTGGGGCTGATTAACACTCTGTCAGCTAATGGTTTAATATTCATAGTTGTAAATATTAAAATGTTATATGTTATATTGATGATTTATAATTCTTAAGGTGCGATTATAACTGTAATCAAGTTTTCGTCGATTTAAGATACTGCATATATTATGCCATAGGCTAACCTTGTCAGTCGCGACTGACAAAATGACAATATTTAAACGCTGAGGGGAGGTCAATGGTTCGTGATGCCCGACATGTTGGCAGATGTCAGTGCATGAGGCCGTCGGCTATAGCCTGCCGTGACTGGTCCATCAGTTTCGCGAGGTCATGGCCGTCGGCTTCGGGATGGATAGGCTTGTGGATGGTGAGGCGTATGTGGCCCGGCACCGGGAGCCGCTTGAAGCGTGGAAGTACGTCGAAAGCGCCGTCGATGGTCAGCGGCACTACCGGCAGGCTGAACTCCACGGCAAGTCTGTAGGCTCCGCGTTTGAACTGGCGCATATTGCCGTCCCATGACCTGGCACCCTCGGGGAATACCACCAGCGACATCCCGCCACTGAGAAGCTTCTCGGCCTCCTGCATGGTGCGGCGCGTGGCGCTTGCCGACGAGTTGTCGACAAATATCTGGTGGGCCCAACGGCATGCCCATCCCACGAATGGGATCTTGCGCAGACTCTGTTTCATCATCCACCTGAAGTTGTGGCCCAGATAGCCGTAGACGGTAAATATGTCGTAGGCGCCTTGGTGATTGGCCACGAATACGTAGGATGTGGATGGATCGATGTTCTCACGTCCTCTCACTGTCACCTTGACGAAGGCCAGCCAGCAGAATATCCTTGCCCATATCACTTCGGGATAGTAGCCCCACCATCTGCCGCCACCGAGGGCTGAGCCGATTACTGTCATCACGGCTGTGACTATGGTTGCCACGATGATGAGGGGACACATTATTAATATCTGGTAGATGCGGTAGAGGACTATCATGATTCGTGAGGATGATTTTTTTTCGACTCACAAATTTAGTGATAAAAACTAACAACTACCAAATTTGCCGGGGAGTTTATCAATCTGCCGGGGAATAAAGTTTTGCCTCCGGGAGCGACGGCGGAAAAACGGCGGTAGGCGCCGTTTAACAAATTCTTAAATTAGTTAAAGAAATTTTTCTTTAATTCTTGTAAACCCCGATGATTTGCATTACCTTTGCAGTAAATTAGACGGTCTATTTCATAATAGATAGGTACACCACAGCGCAACTACAATAGCATATAATTCAATCTATTTAAGTAATATTAATTTCATTATCAGAACTACTATGTGGTTAACTTGCTCATCTATAGGAAGGAAGTTCGTGATGGCTCTCACGGGCTTGTGCCTTGTCCTATTTGTCACGTTTCACTGCTTGATGAACGGTATCGCACTCTTTTGGCCTTCGGGCTATAACGCAGTCTGCGAATTCCTCGGTGCCAACTGGTATGCCCTCGTGGCGTCAATTGGCCTCGGAGTCCTCTTCGTCATTCACATCATCTATGCTCTCTGGCTTACTGTCCAGAACCGCAAGGCCCGCGGTAACGACCGTTACAAGGTTGTCACCAAGCCTGCTCAGGTAGAATGGGCTTCGCAGAACATGCTCGTGCTCGGTATCGTCATCCTTGCCTTCCTTGTGGTCCACCTGATCCAGTTCTGGGCAAGAATGCAGCTCGCCGAAATCCTTCACTGCGACTATGTGCATGAAGGTGTGGCTGTTCCCCCTGCTGCCGGCACTCTCTTCATCCAGATTGCTTTCAGCCAGATCTACACTCCTATCGTCTACATCGTCGGCTTCATTGCCCTCTGGTTCCACATGAACCACGGTATGTGGTCTATGTTCCAGAGCGCAGGTTGGGACAATGACACCTGGCTCCCCCGCTTGAAGAAAATCGGTTGCTGGTGGACTTCGATCGTAGTGGCTCTCTTCATCGCACAGGCCATCGTGTTCACCGTGCGCGCAAATTCCAACGACTTCCAGAAGGAACTTTCTGAATATGTGGTTGAGAAGGCTTCTACCCACGCTCTTCAGACTGATGCCCTCGTGCCCGGCTGCGGCGATTGCGCCCAGGAGGCTGCCTGCGAGAATGCATGTCAGGAAGCTGCTTGTGAGAAAGCTTGCCAGGAAGCTTGCGTCTGCAACCCCTGCGAATGTGAGCCTTGCGAATGCGCGGCCACTCCTTGTCAGGCTCAGCCCGAGAATTAATCGTCGGGAGTATTAATTATTCAAAGTATAAAAAACACCAATCACAGATATGGCAGACATAAAGAATCTCGAGGGTATGATTGATTCTACCCCCATCATGAAGGATTATGCCGACATCGAATCCTCCAAGCTCCCTGAATATCAGATTGATTCTAAGATCCCCGAAGGGCCTCTCGCCCAGAAGTGGACCAACTATAAGGCTCATCAGAAACTCGTTAACCCCGCCAACAAGCGTAACCTTGACATCATCGTCGTAGGTACAGGTCTGGCCGGCGCATCAGCCGCTTCAACCCTCGGCGAACTCGGTTTCAACGTACTCAATTTCTGCATCCAGGATTCACCCCGCCGCGCTCACTCTATTGCAGCCCAGGGTGGTATCAACGCAGCCAAGGATTATCAGAACGACGGTGACTCAGTGTATCGTCTGTTCTATGACACAATCAAAGGTGGTGACTTCCGTTCACGTGAAGCCAACGTTTACCGCCTCGCTGAAGTGTCAAACAACATCATCGACCAGTGCGTGCAGCAGGGTGTTCCCTTCGCTCGCGAATACGGCGGTCTCCTCGCCAACCGTTCATTCGGTGGTGCGCAGGTGTCACGTACATTCTACGCCAAGGGTCAGACAGGTCAGCAGCTTCTGCTCGGTGCCTACGCTTCACTCAACCGTCAGATCAAGAAGGGCACAGTGAAGTCGTTCAACCGTCGTGAGATGCTCGACATCGTTATCATCGACGGCCGCGCACGTGGTATCATCGTCCGCAACCTCATCACAGGTGCCATCGAACGCTACGCTGCCCATGCAGTGGTGCTCGCCACCGGTGGTTACGGCCGCGCATTCTTCCTTTCAACCAACGCTATGGGCTGCAACGGTTCTGCTGCAATCCAGGCCTTCAAGAAGGGTGCCTACCTCGCCAACCTCGCGTTCACTCAGATTCACCCCACTTGTATCCCGGTTCACGGAGAGGATCAGTCCAAGCTCACCCTCATGAGCGAATCGCTCCGTAACGACGGCCGTATCTGGGTGCCCAAAAAGAAAGAGGACGCCGAGGCAATCCGCGCCGGCAAGAAGAAACCTACCGATATCCCCGACGAAGACCGCGACTTCTATCTCGAACGCCGCTATCCTGCCTTCGGTAACCTCTGTCCTCGTGACATCGCCAGCCGTGCCGCCAAGGAACGCTGCGACGCAGGCTACGGTGTGGGTACAGGCAATGCCGTATATCTCGACTTCAAGTATGCCATCGACCGTCTCGGTGAGGATGTTGTCCGTGACCGCTACGGCAACCTCTTCGACATGTACCAGATGATTTCTGATGACAATCCCTACCACACCCCCATGATGATCTTCCCCGCAAGCCACTATACCATGGGCGGTATCTGGGTTGACTATGAGCTCCAGACTTCAGTGAAGGGTCTCTTCGCGCTCGGCGAATGTAACTTCTCTGACCACGGTGCAAACCGCCTCGGTGCATCAGCCCTCATGCAGGGTCTTGCCGACGGTTACTTCGTGATTCCCTACACTATGCAGAACTACCTCAGCGATCAGATCAAGGTGCCTCACTTTACCACTGACACTAAAGAATTTGACGAAGCTGAAAAGGCTGTACGCGCACGTATCGACAAGCTTATGGCTATCAAGGGTACCAAGTCACCCGACCAGATTCACAAGCGTCTGGGCCACGTGATGTGGGATCTCGTAGGTATGGGTCGTAACCTCAAGAATCTTGTCAAAGCTATCGACGAGGTTGAAAAGGTACGTAAGGAATTCTACACCGACCTCCGCATTGTGGGCCGTGCCGACGACCTCAACACCGAGCTCGAAAAGGCACTCCGCCTCGAGGACTTCATCATGATCGCCAAGATGATGGCTATCGACGCCCTCAACCGCAACGAGTCATGCGGCGCTCACTTCCGCGAAGAATATCAGCTGGCCGACGGCGAAGCTGCACGTAACGATAAGGACTATATGTATGTTTCCTGTTGGAAGTATACAGGTGACAATGAGAAGCCTATCCTCCTTAAGGAGCCTCTCAACTACACCGAAATCAAGGTTCAAACACGTAACTACAAGTCATAAGTCAAAAAACTCGAAACAATGGAACATACTATAAATGTAAACCTCAAGATTTGGCGTCAGCGCGGTCCCAAAGAACCCGGGGCGTTCAAAGACTATCGTGTTGAAAACGTGTCGACCGGTAGCAGCTTCCTCGAAATGCTCGATATGCTCAACCAGCAGCTCGTCGACAAGGGTGAGGAGCCTGTAGTGTTTGACAGCGACTGCCGTGAAGGTATCTGCGGCATGTGCTCGCTCTACATTAATGGTCACCCACACGGTCCTGTGCAGGGCATCACCACTTGCCAGCTTCACATGCGTAAATTCAACAATGAGGACACCATCACCATCGAGCCTTGGCGTTCGGCTGCGTTCCCTGTAATCCGCGACCTCATGGTCAACCGTAATGCTTTCGACCAGATCCAGCAGGCAGGCGGTTACGTGTCATTCAACTGCGGCGGCGCACAGGATGCCAATAATCTTCCCATCTCAAAGGAGGTAGCCGATATGGCCATGGACTCCGCTACATGTATCGGTTGCGGTGCTTGTGTGGCTGCTTGTAAGAATGGCTCTGCCATGCTCTTCGTCAGCGCTAAGGTGAGCCAGTTTGCACTCCTTCCCCAGGGCCAGGTTGAACGTGCTCGTCGTGCACGCGCCATGGTCAGCAAGATGGACGAACTTGGTTTCGGTAACTGTACCAACACCGGCGCATGTGCTGCTGAATGTCCCAAGAACATCTCTCTCAGCAACATCGCTCGCCTCAACCGCGAATTCATCAAAGCTAAACTCGCTGACTGATCCCATTAAGAGGATAAACCTCTGGATAGAATAATGGCAGCGCAACCGCATCGCTCTACGATGCAGTTGCGCTGCTTTTTTGCGTTGACTGCTCGTTGCCGTACGGCTGGGCTGGAGATTCGTAAGATGTTAAAATGTTACAATTGATGTCGTAATGTAATAATTTTGTCACTACTGTCCACTAAAAAAATGGACGGGGTTAAAAATTAAATAAATTCGGTT
>OFFL01000142.1_pt1 | contig 83236 bp, 66 predicted proteins | sample 1521391 | NCBI WGS metagenome assembly OFFL01 (sample SAMEA3504082, study PRJEB24116) | mouse gut metagenome | biome: mouse gut; feature: mouse-associated habitat; material: faeces | place: Denmark | collected 2011
AAACCCTTGATAATAAAACCTTCGCCCCACATCATTCAATAAAATATTCACATAATCATATTCCATGGGTCCCTTGCACACAGGGCAATATGCGCCGTCATGATAAGCCCCCGTGGGATGGTCCGCGGACACGGAGCATTTCTCCACTCCAAACCACTTTACCTTCCCCCGCCCTCTTGCCAGACAGCTGGAAAGGGGATCATCGGCGTTCAGCATCAGCTCCGTCTGAGGCCGGACGGCAGACAGAATATTTTCATAAACCTTTTCCGGATGCCTGTTGCGGGTAAGCTGGTCCCTGCAGAGATTCGTCACCACCAGCTGGGTGGGACAGAGATATTTGAATATCTTTGCAGCATAGCGCTCATCCACCTCGATCAGAAATACATCCCCTTTTACCCTCCCCCCAAGGGAAGCATGGGACAGGGCCAGCGTAACGATTCCCTCGATCTGATTGGCGCCCTCCTGGTTCCAGACTACCTTTATTCCCCGGCCCTTCAAGACAGCCGCAATCATTTCCACTGTCGAGGTTTTTCCGTTGGAGCCGGTGACGGCAATGATCCGATCAGGCAGCTCTATCCTTCCCAGAATATCTCTGCAAATCCCAAGCGCCGCCTTTCCCGGCAGAGAACTTCCTCTGCCTGTCAGCTTTCCCATAAAATGCAATATTTTACACAAAATGATCGCAAAAATTTTTTTCAAAGAAATACACCTCCTGTTCGGTCACACATCCTTTCTGATGGTATCCTAAACAGTCGGTGTATCATAAATGTATATTTTCTTTTAACACTTCCTTTGGGCAGTTTTACTGAAAATGACTGATCTCCTTAATCAGAAATTCATTCCCTCTTTGCAGATATGTGTTCTCACTGCCACAGTGAGGACAGCTTTTGGCATACTGCACCGTGGGATACTCCTGCCCGCAATCCTGGCAGAAGGAGACTGCGTCAATCTGCTCGATTATAAGCTCCGCCTCCTCCAGCACAGGCTCCTTCTTTCTTGCCCAGTTCCAGCAGTCAATCAGGTATTCATGGATGATTCCCGACACCTCTCCGATCTGCAGGGTCACGGAGGCTACCTTTTCCACCTGGTTCTCCTCCGCCACCTGACAAACGTCACGGACAACATAAAAAACCACACCTATTTCATGCATTTTAATACTCCTCGCTCGGCGGCAAAACCGGCTCCACAGTGTCTTCCTTTTACGCTTTGTCCTTTTTATGGGTTACAATCTTCACCGCACGCTTCAGCTGATAAGGAATGATCTGTTTAAATTTGTCCTCCGCGGTAACCATATTGGTACACTCCGGACGATCCCTGTGCAGCGTGATGGCGTCAAACTGGCACTTGGTGGTACATACGCCGCAGCCGATGCACTTATTCTCATCCACTATGGTGGCGCCGCAGCCCAGACAGCGGGCAGTTTCCTTTCTCACCTGCTCCTCCGTCAGAGTCAGATGCGCATCCCGGAAGGACTTCTCCGGCACGGCAGGATCCAGTCCTTCTCTCTGGCGGGAAGAATGATCATAGCTTTCCACGGAAATATTGTCCTTGTCCAGCTCATTAAACTCCCAGGTATTGCGCCCGATGGTCATATGGCCGTTATGTACATAGCGGTGGAGAGATTCCGCCGCGTGATGTCCTGCCGCTATGGCGTCTATGGCAAACTTCGGCCCGGTATATACGTCGCCGCCCACGAAGATGTCCGGCTGTCCGGTCTGGAAGGTGAGAGGATCTGCCACAATGGCAGGGCCCTTAAACTCTACCTTTTCTCCCTCCAGGAGGCTCCCCCACAGGGTTCTCTGGCCGATGGCAAAGATCACCCTGCCGCATTCTATCGTCATGGTCTCCTTCTCGTCATAGACAGGCGCAAATTTACCCTCTCCGTTGAACACGGAAACACATTTTTTGAATACGATGCCAGTAACCTTTCCGTCCTCTGTGAGCACCTTCATGGGGCCCCAGCCGCATTTTACACTCACGCCGTCCTCTGCCGCTTCCCGCAGCTCCTCCGCCGACGCGGGCATCTCCTTCTCGGACTCCAGACTTACCTGCAGCACCTCCAGGGCGCCGCTTCTGGCACTGACCCGGGCCGCATCCACAGCCACATTTCCGCCGCCCACAACCACAACCTTTCCTGTGTAGGAGGTATTTCCCGTGTTTGCCTCATGGAGATAATCGATGGCAGTCATGGTTCCCTCCGCCTGATCTCCCTCTACACCGGGAAGCCGTCCGGCGCTGCATCCGATGGCAATGTAAAAGGCCTTGTACCCCTGTGCACGAAGCTCCTTTATAGTAATATCCTTTCCCACCTCTACACCGGTGCGGATCTCCACGCCCATTTCCCTCATTACATCGATCTCCGCCTGGATCACATCCTTCTCCAGCTTATAGGAAGGGATTCCGTAGTGCAGCATTCCTCCCGGCATTTCATTCTTTTCAAATACAGTAGGGCGATATCCCTTTTCCGCCAGATAAAAGGCCGCGCTTAAGCCCGCGGGACCTCCGCCGATAATTGCGAGCTTTTCCGGGAAATGATCCATATGAATGCTGGCAGGGATCACCACCGGAGGAATATATCTGGTCTCCGCCTTCAGATCCTGTTCCGCAATAAATTTCTTCACTGCGTCGATGGCCACCGCCTCGTCGATGGTTCCTCTGGTACAGGCCTCCTCACAGCGCCGGTTACAGATTCGTCCGCATACCGCAGGGAAAGGATTCTGCTTTTTGATCAGGGCAAGCGCCTCCTGATATTTTCCCTGAGAAGCCTTCTTCAGATATCCCTGGACCGCAATATGAGCCGGACAGGCGGTCTTACAGGGAGATGTTCCCGTCTTATGACTGTTGATCCGGTTGTTGTCACGATAGTCGGGATCCCACTTATCTTCGCCCCATTTTACCTCATCCGGAAGCTCCTGCTTGGGATACTGAACCTGGCCTCCGTCCTTGGTGCAAAGCTTCTGGCCCAGTCTGACAGCTCCCGCAGGACAATACTCCACGCAGCGGCCGCAGGCCACACACTTTTCCTTGTCCACATGAGCCACATATGCGGACCGGGACATGTTCGGCGTATTAAACAGCTGGGAAGTCCGAAGGGCATTACAGATGTTCACATTACAGTTGCAGATGCCGAATATCTTGTTTTCTCCGTCTATATTGGTGATCTGATGCACGAAGCCATTTTCCTCCGCTCTCTGCAGAATAGCCATGGCCTCCTCGTAGGTGATATCATGTCCCTTGCCTGTCTCCCGGCAATAATCGGCAAAGTCTCCTACGCCGATACACCAGCCGTAATCGTCGTCCGCAACGCCCTCGCCCAGAACCTTTCTGGATGCCCGGCAGGAACAGCGCCCCACGCCGATATGTCCTTCATATTTTTTCAGCCAATAAGAAATGTGCTCCAGGTCCACCGACTGGTTCTCCATGGAGATGGCCTTTTCCACCGGAATTACATGCATGCCGATACCGGCACCTCCCGGAGGCACCATCTGGGTGATTCCTGCCAGAGGAATAAAGGTCATACGCTCGAAGAAGGATGCCACATCCGGGTGATCCCGCAGCCTGGGATTGCTGCCGTCGGGAAGCTCCTCCATGTTAAAGAGCTCCGCAGAACCCGGCACAAACATGGGCAGAATATATCTGCGCTCCGTCTGCTCCTTTGTACGCCCGTTATGATCATAATGGTAGCCGTAATCGTACTCCAGCAGACCTATATAGCTCATCTCATCCAGAAGCTTCTGGAACTTTTCTTCCCCGGCCTTGTCGATCTTATTCAGCCTGCACATCTCGGCAAAGGTATAGGGCGTCCTCTTTTTCATGGCCAGGCCCACCTCTGCCATCTCTTCGGTGATGATCTCCGCAAGTCCCCAGTATTCCGGATCCTCCACCTTCACTCCGCCGATCATATGGGCGGCCACATCGGTGATCTTTTTGCCCAGCGCAATGATCTTTTTGCTGGGCTCTTTGTCATGCTTGTGATTCGCCGGCCATCTGTTGTACTGCTCCATGTCAAATGCCATATCGTTCCCTCCTGTACTTTTTTAATATTGTAATAATTTCATTTCTGAAAATGAAGCTCCCTTAGCCCCTCCACCTCATCGCAGATCCTCTGCAGGCCGCAGGAGGTACAATCCATAATCCCGCCTGCCATAATATGGTCGATGGTCCTGGTAATTTCCTCCGCTTCTCCGGCACAGTCCGCCAACGCTTTATAGTCAAATCCCGGCGTCTTATAGGCGTCGTGCCCTTGCTCCTCCAGCGTCACATAATAAATGTGCACCGCCTTCACGGACGCATTTTTGTGAAAGGCGGATATCATTCGGTTTCCTGTTTTGGTAAAGTCCAGTCCCTCTGCCAGCGCTTCCTTCCCCACCCGAACGCTTTCTCTGTGCCGGGTGGAAGATATGCGCATCATAAAACCTTTAGGATAGAAGTGATATCTGGTATACTCCAGCGCCCGGACCGCCTGGTATAATGCCTGGCCCTCTCCCAAAGCCGCCATGTCTGCCCGGACCAGAGCAATCCGTCCGTAGGGGACGTCCTCCCGGATCCGGGGCAGGTCTCTTCCCAATAAGGTGATTCCATCCGCCGAAACCAGTCTTTCGTCAGCCGTAATCATCGTGCATCCAATAGCGGGAAGGCCTTCTCCCCCCAGCTCATAGGCCATATCACTTCTCAGAATCATGCTTCGGTCCGACACCTCCGGCCAATGGGTTTCCCCCACAGGTAGCCGCAGGCCCTCCCGGGCCCCCAGAACAGCCAGTATTTTTTCAATGACCTGGTCATACAGCTTCATCTGGATCATAAATGCTTATCCCTGTCTATCTTATCATAATGCTTTTCAAATATGGGCGCAAGCATTGCCGTCAATTTCATATCAAGATTAAAGAAATAGACCAGAAAAGACAGCACAAACAGACATGCAATAACAATCGCCGCAATACATATTACCTGTATAAATACGGACATTCTGCTCCCTCCTATCCCGCCAGCCCTTTTTGTCTGGCATATTCCGCGGCGCCCAGCGCCCCCATCAGCTGTGGGTCGATGGGAAGCTCAATGACCTTCAGCTTCAGAACCTGCTCAATGGCCGCCTTCAGGCCCTCGTTTTTCGCACATCCTCCGGTCAGCGCCACGTTATCCACAGCCCCCGCATTTTTGGACATAACAAAGCACCTTTTTGCCACGGATAGTTCAATGCCGGCGGCAATCTCGTCCATAGGCTTGCCCTCTCCCACCAGCGATATCACCTCGGACTCCGCAAATACCGTGCACTGGGACGTAATGGGAATCACATTTTTTGCCTTCAGAGATAGCCTGGAAAATTCCGTCAGATCCATCTCAAAGGCTCTGGCCATGGCCTCGAAAAAACGGCCTGTTCCCGCGGCACATTTGTCATTCATGGCAAAATTCAGCACGGTTCCGTCCTGATCCACGGAAATCCCCTTCACGTCCTGCCCTCCGATGTCGATAATCGCCCGGACCTTTGGATCTGCCACGTGAACTCCCATGGCATGACAGCTGATCTCGGAAATGTTCTCATCCGCAAAGGGCACCTTGTTCCTTCCGTAGCCCGTTCCCACCAAATATGCCAGTTCCTCTGGGCTGTTCAGCTCCGGAACCTGATCCACTGCCTGCTTTAAGGCATCCTCCGCACTGAGCACGGAGTTGATCCTGCTCCGAAGAGTGACATTTGCCGCCATTTTTCCGTTTTCGTCAATAATCACACATTTTGTATAGGTACTTCCGGAATCACATCCGCCGTAATATCTCATTTTCCTGTCCCTCCTTGTCAAGTCTTCCGACTTTATCCGCCTTCGGCAGGCGCTGATCTCAAAATTCCCGGGCCCCTGGGGCTCTCCTTTTTTACGGATATGCCGCCTGACCGGATGCAGGCATTTCTTACCAGGAATGCTCGTCCGTAAGCACCTCCAGCGTGGGGTCCAGCGGTTCCTCCCTGAAAACCGTCCTCATATAGCGGTTTACCTGATCCCGGATTCCCTGTCGGGAAATCACCCTGGGATCGAACAGATCATGGTCCACCCATATCAAATGAATCCCCTTCTCCCTGGCCTTCTCCTCAAACTGGCCGTGCATGCCGTCCAGCGCCTTGCAGCTGATATGCTCCCACAGAATTACTGTATCCGCGCGAAATTCCTCGCAGAACTCCCACAGCTCATCCAGCAGCACCTTATAGCCGCCATGGGTCCTGTTCCGCATAATCATGTTCTCGGTGAGCCACGCCATGTCGTAAATGGCCTGTTCCCTGTCATCCTCCGAAATCATCTTTGTGGACACCATGGAAAGCATATCCGTAAGAGGCAGAATCCCCCAGCAGTTCTGCAGCCAGATCAGGAAATCAAAATAGAAGTGAGACTGCACTCCCCATATAATGGCTCTGTGGCGGTACTCCTTCACCACCATGTTCTTATTTTTGTACGCTTTTTCCGCAATGGCGGAAATCTTCCGGTCAGCCTCCACAAATTCCGGAACCTTACCGCAGATTGCCATATAATTGGTCTCGGTATAGAGCGCAAGATTGGAGCCGAACACCTGGGGATAATCGGTTTTGTTCATCTCCAGCCATTCCATTCGGTGGCGGGTGGATTCGTTGACCCGCTTTGCACATTCAAAATAATAGTCCCAATCCCACTTTTCGCCGGTGTGCTCTTCGATAAAGCGAATGGCGTTTCGGATCTCCTGGGCCGCATACTCCTGCACATCCTCCTGCCGGTGGCGCAGAGGCGCCGCAAGCTGGAAGCAGGGAACTTTGTCCTCCAGCTCCAGACGCTTGGAGATCACGCCGTTTCCCATCAGGGAACCGTCGCAGGTAGTATTGCATTGAATGGCGCAGGCGCCCAGAACCGGAAAATCGTCGTCGATGGATACCCCCGCCTCCGCCTCCGGCATGGGACACACATCCCCCGGAAGCCCGAATTCCTGGGCAACATCTATGTAATGACAGGCCGCATACTGATTCAAAAGAACAGATACATACACCGCCGGCGTCTCCCGGCTTAAGCCCTTCAGCGTGGGAAATCCCATCATCACCGCCGTCATTTCATTCTCGTCCATCAGGACTACCTTTTTGGAGAACTCTTCATCATTCCCGATCTTCCTGTCTCCCCGGAATAAATTGTCCAGAAGCTTGGCAATATCCTCCATCACCAGATCAAACTCCGTGTGGGCGATCCGCAGCTGAGGCCCCCTAAGCCCCTGGGTATGCCGGTCCACCATCATAGGCGCCGCCAGATAATTGGCCATCCAGCGATAGCGGAAAAAGGCCTTGATATTTCTGGGCTTTACAATGAACTTTGTCAAAATGCCCATAATATGCAGCCATCTCACATAGTCGTACAGAGTGTCCCGCACACCCCTCCATTCCCGTCGTCTCCTTACCTTTCCCATGGTATACAGGCTTCCCAGCTTCTCACTTCCCACTTTTTTCCCCACTATCTGCCTCCTCCCTGGAGCTTTTTCAGTTCCACGCTTTCTACAAAGGCCTGAACCCGTGTCCGCAGCTGACCGGAATTACCCACCGCATAAGGACGATCCACAGACAGCACAGGATAATGATATTCCTCCCGCAGAACCTGTGTGCCCACCATGCGCTCGTAAGCCCAGGGATCGCAGAACTTCATCTGCTCATAGATGATGCCGTCCGCATGGTATTCCCCGGCCAGCCGGGCCACATAGCTTCTTCTCTCCTGAATCTTTGCCTGATTCATATATCGGGCGCACTGCCCCCGGTACATATATTGGCGGCAGATCTGAGTCAGTGCGTCTTCCTCCTGTGTCAGGCCAATCTCCTCCCGCCCGGGAAAGGATCCATAGCAGAAACGATCCGCGCATACATAAGCCCCGCATTCTTCTATCAGCCTTATCAGATCCACATCGTCCACCTCGGAGCCTGCCAACAGCACCCTGATACGCCAGGGATTTTTTGCATCCGGCTTTCTGTTTTTCAGCTCCTCCAGCGTCTCCTCCAGCCTCTGGACCAGCAGATCCTTTGGCGCAGTATAGGTTGCCAGGGTAAGAATGTGGAATTCATAGCCGGTGATCCTGGGATTTTCCTCCCTGCGGTATTCTCCGATCTGTCGGATCAGCCTGCAGACTCTGTTATGCTCCTCCACCGCGCTGCGGATTGCCCCATCCGATACGTCGATGCCAAGCCTTTCCGCCAGCGGCTTCAGGATATGGTTCCTGCACTGAAGCACATAGAGCTTCAGCCCATTATCATCAGCCTTCATGGGAATTTCCATATATTCATAAAAAAAGGCTTCCTTTTGCATGGTCTTTAACAGCTCCATGTTCTCCACGCAACGGTTCAGCATGGAGCAGCCGTCCGGAGCGATCATACAGTCTGCAAAATTGTAGCCGCCCTCCATGGCGCGCTCCAGCAGCGCCTTGGTATACTCGCACAGAAAGCTGGTCAGATAATAGCCCGCCATCTCCGTGGTGCCGGTTCGGGGGGCACGAAAGCGAACGGCAAATACTCCCGGCAGGTTCAAAAGCGGCTCGGGAATATTCTCGCAGACCGTGGCAACGCATCTGCGTCCCTGCGCCTGGGCCTGCCGCACCAGATCATTATGTGCATCCTCCAGCAGCTTTTCAAAAAAATACAAATGCTTCAAATCCTTCATTGATTTCCCCCTTCTCCGATGATCTCCAGCTTTTCCAGGGCTTCTCTTACCCCTATGACCATACAAGAATTCTCCGGCAGATAAAAAACATTTTCCCCCTTCAGGTCAAATTCGGCCAGCGAGGCGTCCGAAAGAATACTTGCCAGCACGGGAATGCCCCCTGTATCTATAAATTCTGTCACATCCAGCGAGGGAAGCCGATTCAGTATCGCTCCTGCCTGCCGGTACATAACCAGCTCATCCGCCACGGCCCGTATGGTTTGAATCACCTGGGTTCCCTTTTTGCTGGAATCAGTCACCAGAATCAGGTGGGTGACCTTTTCCATGACCCGTCTGTTAATCTGCTCGATGCCGGCCTCCCCGTCGATGACTACATAATCAAAGTTCTCCGCCAATATACTGATTACTTCCTTCAGATATGCATTGACCTTGCAGTAGCAGCCAGCCGACTCCGGACGGCCAATGGCAATAAAGCTGAAACCTTCTGCCTCCACAAGGGCGTCGAAGATCTGATACCGGGCCTCGCTCAATAGCTCCACCGCCGTTTTGGTATCCCCCTCCTCCGCAGCCTCCACCACGCTCCTGCGAATATCGTCCACCGTAGTTCCCACTTCAATGCCCAATGCGGTGGATAATCCCACCGCCGGATCCGCGTCGATGGCCAGGATGCGCTTATGAGGACAGGCCTGCGTCAGCAGACGAACCATTGTGGCGGCAACCGAGGGTTTCCCCACCCCGCCTTTTCCCGCCACTGCCAGGATCTTTGCTTTTTCACCCTCCATAAATTTCCCCCTTCATCCTGCGTTCCAGTCCTTTACCTGCTTCACAATCCAGTCCGCCAGCTCCTCCATTCCCTCTCCGGTTCTGGCGGAAATATAAATAATATGAATATCCGGGTTCCTCTGCCGGGCATATTTTTCCACCTTATTTTTGTCAAAATCAAAATAGGGCAGTACATCCGTCTTGCTCACTGCCAGCAAATCGCATTTTTCGTACATCAATGGATACTTCAGCGGCTTATCGTCTCCCTCTGGAACCGACAAAAGCGTCATGTTTTTTACCGCTCCTGTGTCAAATTCCGCAGGACAGACCAGATTTCCCACGTTCTCCAGCACGATCAGCTCCGCGTCCTCCATCCCGAACTCATACAGTCCCTGCCTGGTCATATCCGCGTCCAGATGGCACATTCCTCCGGTATGGATCTGTATGGCTCGAATGCCTGCCTCCGTAAGCTTCTCCGCATCTACTGCGGAATCAATATCCGCCTCCATGACTCCCATCCTGACCCTGCCCTTCAGCGCCCTGGAGAGAGCCAGCAGCATGGTGGTCTTTCCGGATCCCGGAGAAGACATCAGATTCAGCAGAAAAACCTTCTTTTCCTTCAATTCAGCCCTCAGCCGGTCCGCGTCTCTGTCATTATTTTCAAAAATGCTTCTCTTCACCTCAATGATCCGCACATTTTTTTCCATATAAATGTCCCCTCTCCAATATATTTTGTCTCCGTCTGTAAAATCTTTTTTCAGAAAAGCAGACTATTACTTTTATATTTTCCGATACAATTCCGTCCTTGTAAATTGACAAAACCTCCAAAAAGACGACAACGTTTTTTCTGGTCGTGGTCAGACCATATTCCCATTGACTTTTTTGTTCTCACAGTGATATATTTGAGATAATGACAATTTCCATACAGCTCTCAAAATCCCATGGAAATGCAATTGAAACCTTCCATATTCAGCAGAAAAGAGGGATACCATTGACTTTTAAAAGAATTGACGCTCCTTCTATCAAGGAATTATTTTTATCACAGCTGGAAGAAATGATTTTATCCGGTGAGCTGAAGCCCGGAGATCGTCTGCCCACCGAGCGGGAGCTGGCCGACGCCATGGGAATCAGCAAGACCATTGTACATGAAGGCATCCGGGAGCTGGCGCGCACAGGCTTTCTGGATGTAGCTTCCCGAAAAGGTGTTTACGTGGCAGATTACACCAGCACCGGCAACATAGATACCCTTTTTGCCATTATCCGTTACCGGGGCGGAATGCCGGACACAAAAATGCTGATCAGCCTGCTCAATACCCGACTCTATCTGGAATGTCCTGCCATTGAAGAGCTGGCCTCAAGGCAGGATCCTTCTCACATCAAAAGGCTGGAAGAGCTTCAGGAAGAGGTGCGCAAAGCCATATCCTCCGATATCAATACCTTTGCATCCGCACTCTTCCTGTATCGCAAGACCATTGTTTCTCTCACCGGAAACTGTATTTCTCCGCTGATTATGAACGCCTTTTTTACGGCCTCCATTTCCGCCTGGGCCAATTATTGTGAATATATCGGCCGGCAGGATACCTATGAAGTGCTGGCGCGGACCACAGAATATATCAAAAACGGGGATTCTCAAAGCGCCATCCGCCTGTTTCGGGAATGCATTGAAAAATACAAAAGCTATCTTTCATTGCCCAAAGACACCTCCACCTTATGCAAGCCCTGACCGTCCAGTTCATAGAGCGCCGTACACACCTCTTCCATATATTTTCTGTCGTGGGAGACACTGATAATAGCCCCCGGAAAAGTAGACAATAATTTACGGATCACCGGCCCGGACAGCGGCGAGAAATTTCTGGTGGGCTCGTCCAGAATCAGTACATTTCTCTGCTCCATGCTCATTTTCAGCAGCAACAGCTTGGCCTTCTGCCCTCCCGACAGCTCCCGGATCTGATGATCCATTTCATCTGCCGTATATTTCATACTTCCCAAATAGGTGCGGATCCTGGAAGTCTCTTCCCTGTCAAAGGTCCTGGAAAGATATTCCACAGGCGTCCTGTCCAGCTCCAATAGCTCCTCGTAGTTCTGCGGCATATACGCGGCCCGGATGTCTTTTCTGGCCAAGAGCTCCTTCGCCAGAATCCGGAGCAGCGTAGTTTTACCTGCACCGTTTTTTCCTACAATACAGACCTTTTCCGGCCCCCTGACCTGAAGTTGGATATTTTCCGCAAGCGTCCTGTTCCCTGCACTCAGCCGCTCCAGATGAAAGTCCGCCACCCACTTTCCCGCCGGAATCCCTTCTCCCTGGGCAAATCGGAAAAAGATGGCCTCCTCCGTCTCCGGCATCTGCGTCATATTTTCCGCCTGTCTTTCAAAGCGCCGCTCCATGGATTTTACCGCATGCATTTTTTTCTTCAGCAGCCGCCCTCCGGCAGGATTCTGTCTGCTGATATTATTCTGATCCCGCTCCACCTTATCATGAATCCTGCGAAACCTTTCCTGCTGCTTTTCATATTCCGCCCGCTCTTCCCTGGCCAGAAGCTCCTGCCGCTCCAGCCCTCTCAGTCTCCTGTCCACATAGGTCCGGTAATCCGCCCGCAGCACACTGCAGCGGCTCTGCGTTTTTCTCCGCAGCTGCTCCATATGAAGAATCATATTGGCCGTACGCTCCAGCAAGGTCTCGTCGTGGGATATAAACAGCACCGGGAATGGACAATCGTTAATAAAATCCTCCAGCCATCTCAGGGTTTCCATATCGATATCATTAGAGGGTTCATCCAGCAGGAACACGTTCGGGTTCATGGATAATATCCTGATCATCTGGATTTTCACCTTTTCTCCACCGGAAAGCGTCTCCATTCTGGCCGCGCTGTAGAGCATATCCATGGAAACTCCCAGCTTTCCTGCCCAGGCGGCGAGCTGACTGTAATCCGCATCCAGAAAGGATGCTTCCTCCGATAAATACTCATAAACGGTTTTTTCCCAATCTTCCCTTCCCAGCTCCTGGGGCAGATACCCGCAGTAAGCATGGTTTTTTATGATCTCGCCTGTATATTCCGCATAGTCCTCCACCAGCCTGCTGTCATATAAAAGCTTCAGCAGCGTAGATTTTCCGTTTCCTTCCTCCCCTATGACAGCTGCCTTGTCGCCATCATTGAGGACAAAAGACAGGTTCTCAACCAATGGACGCAGATCCTTTTTGTGATATAAACATAAATTTTTTATCTGTATCATATAACCTCCCGCATAATATAAAAAAACTGCTTCCGGTCCCCCGCACCGAAAACAGTTTTCCACATTCTTATTCCGTCATACAGACACAGATAAAAATCTGTTCTTTCAAACAGGCAAGCCTGGGCTGCTATGATCGGTGCACAATGGAAACATAGCGGCCTGATCTGCCCGCCTTTCCGGAAATCCCTGTGCGCTTTCGATTCATAGCTTATCTGTACATTGCCTTCCTCCTGTTTCTCTTTATAGCTGCATTATATCAACTGCTAAAGCACAAGTCAATACATCATTCCCCTGCATCTTCCATATTTCATATGATTTGAGTCACCTTGTCCAAATCGATCTCAAGCTCTCCGCCATAGATTGTCACGGGAGCCTTTCAGGCCTGCACAAAATCAGTACATCCGGTTGAACCATCGTCCGCTCGTCAAAGTCCAGCTTCACATCTTATTTATGCACTATAGCTTTTTATAACGTGCGCCGATTTTTATTGTAATTTCACAACGAAGTAGGTATGATAAACTTAACATCCAGCTGAAGGAGGCGAAAATTTATGAACGGTGATTCTTTGCGCAACAAAAAGAATGGTTTTGAAACAATGGACGGAGGAAGGTCAGATATTCCCCGAAAGAGCTACGGCGGAAAAATAGTCTGCATTGCGGCAATTCTTGTGGCTGCTGTCATATTAATTATGAATTCCGCCTATGAGATCAAAGAGCAGGAGCAGGCAGTGCTGATCACCCTGGGAAGGGCACAGGCGGTGACGGATCCGGGACTCCACTTTAAAATTCCTTTCATCCAGCAGGTCCGGAAGGTGAACACCACCATCCAGGGCTTTGCCATTGGCTATTCCACCGATGATAATGTGGTAAACGAGGATGAATCCCTGATGATTACCTCTGATTTTAATTTTATTGACGTTGATTTTTACGTGGAATACCGTTACAGCGATCCCGTCAGAGCGCTGTACGCATCCAAAAATCCCCTGGATATCCTTCGGAATATCTGCCAGAGCTGTATCCGCACCATCATAGGCGGCTACCCTGTGGATGATGTGCTGACTACAGGAAAAAATGAAATTCTGGCTGCCATCCGGGAGAAAATACTGGCGGAGCTGGAGCAGCAGGATATCGGCATCCAGCTTATGAACATTACCATACAGGACGCCGAGCCTCCCACCACAGAGGTCATGGAGGCATTTAAAGCGGTAGAGACGGCAAAACAGGGCAAGGAAACAGCGCTGAACAACGCCAACAAGTACCGCAATGAGCAGCTGCCTTCGGCACAGGCCAGAGCGGACGGTATTATTAAGGATGCGGAAGCTCAAAAGACAGAGCGTATTAACGAAGCAACTGCTCAGGTGGCCCGCTTCAACGCCATGTATCAGGAATATATTAAAAATCCGGCTGTCACCAGACAGCGTATGTTCTATGAGGCTATGGAAGATGTGCTGCCGGGGCTGAAGGTGATTATTGAAAGTCCTGGAGGCAGCCTGCAGACCATCTATCCCATCGAGCCCTTTACAGCCGGCTCCGATAACGGCAGCGTGGAAGATGGCACTGACAGCAGCAACGGCTATGGCAGTAACCCTGACAACAGTGATCGCGGCGCTGCTCCTGAGAACGGAAACAGGACTTCCAGCCAGGATGATCAGAAAGACTAACGAGGTGTAAAATTATGAAGACCGTAAAAAGAATTTCTCTTGTAGTAATATTGCTGGCCCTCCTGATCACAGGCGCTTCCAGTATCGTAATCACTCATGAAAATGAGTATAGCCTGATCCGCCAGTTCGGCAGGATCGATCATGTAGTGGCCGAGGCCGGTGTCAGCTTCAAAATTCCTTTTATTCAAAGCGTGGACACTCTGCCCAAGCAGACGCTGCTGTACGACCTGTCTCCCTCTGACGTCATTACCAGCGACAAGAAAACCATGATTTGTGACAGTTATATTCTATGGCGGATTGTAGATCCGCAAAAATTTGCCCAGACCCTGAATTCCTCAATTCCCAGCGCGGAAAACCGCCTGGATGCCATTGTGTACTACTCCACAAAAACCGTGATCAGCAGCACTCCCCAGGATGACGTAATCTCAGGGCGGGGCGGGGCTCTGTCCTCCGCCATCATTGCCAATATCGGTACTTCCCTGGAGCAGTATGGAATAGAGCTGTTGTCCTTCGAAATCAAAAAGCTGGATCTTCCCAGCGACAACAAGGCTGCCGTCTACGAGCGCATGATCTCTGAGAGGGACAATATCGCAGCTACCTACACGGCAGAAGGAAGCTCAGAGGCCCAAAAAATCCGCAACACCACTGACAAGGAAGTGACCGTTATGCTTTCCGATGCCGAGAAGGATGCCGAAATCCTGATTGCAGAGGGCGAGGCAGAATACATGCGCATTCTCTCCGAAGCCTACAACGATCCCTCCAAGCAGGAATTCTACTCTTTTGTCAGAAGCCTGGATGCCCTGAAAATATCCATGCAGGGCGGCAGCAAAACTCTGATCCTGTCTCCCGACTCGCCGATTGCACAGATTTTTTATAACAAATAGCATTGATTCAAGGTCTCCCCGCCAAAAGCCGCCGGTATGTCTTTCCGTTCAAAGTAATCAGCTCAGTCTGGCAAAAGCCCAGCCGGCGGCAGAGGCGCAGGGAGATTTCGTTATCTGCCTCTACCAGTGCCTGCACCCTCTCAAAGCCCAGGGTCTCCCAGCCATATTTCATAATGGCCCGGCAGACCTCCTCCCCATATCCCCGGCGCTGCCAGCCAACGCCTATGATAAAGCCCAGCTCCGGTTCCGCAAATCCCTCCCGATAGGAGAAGCCGGCTCTTCCGATCACATTCCCGCTCTCCTTCTCCACCACAGTCCATACACCGAATTCAAAAAAGGTATATACCTTCTCAATATATTCCCTGACATAGGCCTTTTCCTGCTCTATATCCGGATACAGCCCCTCCATGAACCTGGTGATGGAGGGATCCGCATAGATCCTGTAAAAGTCCTCCACATCCTCCACGGAGGTTTCCCGGACCAGGCACCGCGGCGTCTCCAGAATATCCCAGGAAAGTCCCTTCAATCTCCGGTAAACCTTTTCTACATACTCCGGGTCCAGATGCCCGGGATCCTCCGCCGCAAACACGAAATCAGAAAAATCCTGATTTTGATTTCCCTGATGAAACCAGATCAGAACGGCCTCTCCCTGATCCCGCAGCCCCCTGGCCGTCACTGCGTCATCCGTTACATACAGCCATTTCTTTTCCTCCAAAGCCGAAGTCTTCTCCCGCCGGACTTGAATTCTGTCCAGGTAGATTCCGTCCATACAGATTCCGTTTGAATTTTTATCATTTTGCTCACACACCCTGTTCACTTCCCTCTTTACCTTATCCCGCTTTTAGCGTATAATGATGGCCAGCGCAGTACGAACTGCCGCTTGTCTGCTTTACATTATTTTAACCAGAAAGGACAACTATAATGGCAAAAAATCCTGTTGTTACTATTCAAATGAAAGGCGGAGACATTATCCGTCTGGAGCTGTATCCCGATGTGGCGCCCATCTCCGTTCATAATTTTATCAGCCTTGTAAACAAAAAGTTCTATGACGGTTTGATCTTTCACCGCGTTATCAAGGGCTTTATGATCCAGGGCGGCTGTCCGGACGGGAACGGTATGGGAGGTCCCGGTTACAGCATCAAGGGTGAATTTTCCCAGAACGGCGTTTCCAACACCCTGAAGCACACGGAAGGCGTCCTTTCCATGGCCAGGGCAATGGATCCCAACTCTGCAGGCTCTCAGTTCTTTATCATGCATAAAAATGCCCCTCATCTGGATGGCGCTTACGCTGCTTTCGGCAAGGTTATCGAAGGAATGGATACGGTAAACCGTATTGCCGAAACCGCCGTAGACTATTCTGACAGACCCCGTGAGGATCAGATTATGGAGCATGTTACGGTAGATTGCTTTGGGGAAGAATACCCGGAACCGGAAAAGCTTTGAGTTCATATTTTGTTTACAATTAATTCAAGGTTTCTTTACTCCCCAATCATTCTTTAGACATTTCTATACCCTATACTAAGACCATAGCAAACAACAAACAACCAAATCGCCAGTCACAGTTAACTGTTTACTAAATAACTTTTTCATAATAAGTGCCAAGGAACCTGGTTCCTTGGCATCCTCCCTTTTCAGGGGTTTTTATTTTTTTATCTGCCTCACATGCGGGATGCCCGCAGTACGGCGCATATGGGATAGTGGTCAGACAAATAGACGCCGCTCCTGACATCTGTCCATTTCACCAGGCTTTCGCAGTCCAATCCTTTGGTAAATATGTAATCGATACACTCCTGGGGCCCTTCTCTGAAATAATCATGAAAGGTAACGCCGATCCCCTCTGTCACATTGGCATAGCCCCGATTCTTCATCAGAGCGATCTCTTCGCTGTCCGGCTCTGCATTCATATCTCCGGCAACGATCACAGGAGCCTGGGAGAACAGCTGGTTTCGCTCCAGCTTATCAGCAATCTGCCTCATAGCCAGCTGCCTGGCCAGAGAGCCCACATGGTCCAGATGGGTATTGACAATTCGGAATATCTGCCTTGTTCCCGTCTCCTCAAACACGGCCTCCGTGCAGGTTCTGGGACAGGTGCTCTGTTCCGGATAACGTGAACCGGGCACATACGGCGTCTCCGACAGCCAATAGGTCTCCATCTGGATCAAATTCATGCTGTCCTTCCGATAAGCAACGGTCATCTGTTCGTTACTCAGCTCCTGATCCCGGCCACAGCCAATCACATAATATTCCGCCAGCGCCTCCTTCAGCCAGACCGCCACATGAGGCAGCACCTCCTGAAAGCAAATCACGTCCGGTTTTTCCTGCTGAAGCTTCTCCAGGATTAACGGCTTACGAAAACAGAAATTGTTGTCTCCGTCCTGCTCATAATCGCAGCGAATGTTAAATGTCACCAGCTTCATTTTGATACATACCTCCATCAACATTTTTTAATGCCATTGTATGATATTTTCTCATACAATGGCACCTTTTTCAAGTAAATATATATTCGTAATCCTACATGAATGTACGGGTTGAACTATTGCTGCAGCATCAGAGGCCGGATATAGGAAATGGTATAATCCACGCCCTTTTCCCCCAGCTCTCCCTGCCAGTTCGCGGAGTGGGGCTCTATACTCAGATTCCCGCAATAGCCCTTGGCATGCAGAACCGCCAGAAACGCTCCCCAGTTCGTCATGTCAAGCCCTGCCGGCGGATCATCAAAGCGCTGTCCGCCGATTACCAGGGAGCCCTTGATATGTACATGGGCAAAACGCTTTCCCCAGTCCCGGGCCTCCTGAAGATAATCACCACCCGCATAAATGCAGTGAGAAGGATCATATTTGATGTACAGCTCCTTCAGATAACCGTGAATCACCGTGAACGCCATGGGATCACACACGAAATTATTCCATCGACAATTATAGGTGGCAATTTTGACGCCCTTCTCTTTCCCATGAGCGATGAGCTTTTCAAAATAGTGGATGGCATGGCCGCAATTTTCATAGTAGGACAGCTCCTCCACATAATTGCAGCCTGTAATATACACGCCGCAGCCAAGTTCAGCCGCACTGTCGATGAGCCGATATTCCAGCTCCAGCTCATCCTGGCAGGTGCCCTCCTTACAGATCCGATTGCTGCCCCAGCGTCCTATGGCTCCTACAGGCATTTCATACTTTTTGCTGAACTCCTTCACGTCCTCCAGGTGCTCCAGAAATTCCTCCGCCCTGTCATTTACATCCAGCTCCACAAATGCCATTCCCTTATTCTTGGCCCAGGCAAAGTCCTCTTCCCGGATCCATGAAATAATTCCTAGATTCATGCTTATACCCCCAGTCTTTATTCAAAATAAACGGTCTTTCCTGTTCTGGCCGACTCATAAATCGCCTCCAGGATCCGGGTCACGGCCAGCGCCTGCTCCGGCTCCACCGTCAGAGGCTTTCCGTCTACGATAGCCTCGTAGAAGACCTTCTGCTCCGTATCCTCCGGGTTGGCCGCCGCTCCGTCAAAAAATGCCACGCCGCCTGCGTTCAGATCCGGTTTTTCCACACACTGCCTGCCGTACTGTACCCGGTTGATCCGAAGTCCATCCTTCATATCGGCGCCGGCCTTTGTGCCGCACAGGCTGGTCTTGGCCTCGTCCACCTCAAGAGTATTCAGCGCCCAGGATGCCTCCAGGTTAATGACAGCGCCGTTCTTCATCTTGATAAATCCGAAAGCGGAATCCTCCACCGTAAATTCCTTGGGATCCCAGTCGCCCCAGGCATTTCCGGTATCCTTCTGATCCGCCAGCTTGCGGAATACGGAACCGGTCACGGACTCCGGCTCATAATTGTCCATCATCCATAGCGTCAGATCCAGCGCGTGGGTGCCGATGTCGATCAGGGGACCGCCGCCCTGCTTTTCCTCATCCAGGAATACGCCCCAGGTGGGAACCGCTCTCCTGCGGATTGCGTGTGCCTTGGCATAGTAGATCTCTCCCAGATCCCCGTTCTCACAGGCCTTTTTCAAATACAGAGAATCTCCCCTGTAACGGTTCTGGTAACCGATGGTCAGAATCTTTCCGGTCTGCCTGGCGGTTTCAGCCATCTCCTTTGCCTCCGCATAGGTCTTGGCCATGGGCTTTTCGCACATAACATGCTTTCCGGCTTTCAGGGCCGCAATGGTCACCGGTGCATGGGCATTGTTGGGCGTGAGCACATATACGGCATCCAGATCCTCCTTTATCAGCTCCTGATAATCCGTATAGACCCGGGCATCTTCTGTGCCGTAATCCTCCTTGGCCTTGACCGCCCTCTCTTCGATCAGGTCGCAGAATGCCACCGCCTCAAAATGGCCGTTTTTCTTGATTGCAGGCAGATGCTTATTATTTGCAATCCCGCCGCAGCCCACAATGCCGATTTTCAGTTTTTTCATTATCATACCTCCGCTCTTACATTCTTCCGCATTTTTGTTGCTCTGTTATTTTCCGTTACTTTTCCTGTTTTTCCTGCATTTTTGTTTCCGTTACATTCCTGTTTCCGTCACTTCTCCATTATACTTCTGATACAGTCAATACTCTTTTTCATATTTTCCATAGGATTTCCGTATTTGTGGTCATCCTGCTCCACCACAAGCCAGCCGGCATGGCTCTTTGCCGCCTGACGGATCACAGCCTCCACCTCCAGCTCGCCGTCACCCACAGCCACCAGCGTGACTTCATCCTCTCTCACAAAATCCTTCACATGTACCACCGGGCAGCGCCCGCTGTACTTATTCAGATATTCCACCGGATCTGCTCCGCCCACCTTCACCCAGCACAGGTCCAGCTCCGCCGCAAGCTGCACGGTCCGGGGATCTTCATAAAAAGCGTCCAGCTGGAAACCGCCTTCAGGCGTTTTTTCGAACTCAAAGGTGTGATTGTGATAAAGCAGCTGTATTCCCGCCTGCCTGCACCGTTCGGCAATTTCGGAAATACTGTCCAAAAGACCCTCATAACCGCTTCCCCCGTACCACTTTTCGGAATCCAGCCAGGGAACAGCCAGGAAACGGCATCCGATTTCACTATAAGCTTTCAGCGTACCATCCAGATCCTTTAAAAATTCATCCAACGGAATATGGGCGCTGACTGCCTGCATACCGTATTTATCCAGGCAGGCGCGAATCTCCCGGGGACTCTTTCCGTAAAGCCCCGCCAGCTCCACACCCTCATAGCCCATGCGGGACAGCCCTGCCATAGTACCGTCAAAATCGGCGGCTGCTTCCTCCCTCACGGAATAAACCTGTGCCGCAATCGGTAATTTTTCCATGTAAAACCTCCTCACTGTTCAAATACAACCACCTGTTTTTCCTGAGCTGACTGAAAAATAGCTTCCATCAGCCTCATGACTCTCATAACCTCCGGCAGACGGATCCGGCTTTCCTCCCGGCCCTCCAGCACCGCCATCACATTTTTGTAAAATTCCCTGATATCGCTTTTCTGCTCCGGCTCGCTTTCCGTATGGATGCTGTCGTCCCGCCTGGGCGCCATGGTCTTGGTCAGCCCCGCCGCCGTTCTCACGGGCACCACATCCTTCTCATCCACCCCCAGAGCACGCACGATCCTGATATCCTTGCCCCAGTCCTCGATCATGGCAGTGCCGTCCGTGCCCAGCACATACCATCTGGGCAGATTGATAAAATTGCTGGTTCCTACTTCCACCAGAATATGTACGTTATTGGCAAACCCCAAATCTGCCGTAAACCCGTCATCCACCAGCTGATTCGTCACATTTGTCAGCGTGGCATACACTGTATTCAGCTTCACACCGGGGAAGAACAGCAGCGCCTGATCCAGCAGATGCACGCCCCAGTCCAGCACCATGCCGCCGCCGTGTTCCTTTTCCTGGCGCCAGTCTCCCGGAATCCCCCGGGAACCATGCACTCTGGATTCCAGACGGAAAATTTCTCCCAGACGGCCCTCGTCCAATACCTTTTTCACCGTGAGAAAGTCCTCGTCCCAGCGGCGGTTCTGATGCACTGTCAGAAACTTTCCCGTTCTCGCCGACGCGTCTATCATCTCCTGCAGATCGTTGGAGCACAGCGTCACCGGCTTCTCCGACACCACATTCTTTCCTGCCTCCATAGCCTGAATGGCGATGCTTTTATGCACGTCATTGGGAGTGGCGATCAACACCAGATCCACCGACTCATCCGACAGAAGATCCTCCAGACCTTCATATACATGAATCTGCCTGGACGCCGCGTAATCCCGTCGTTCTTCCTTGATGTCCCAGATCCCGGCCACAGTCAGATCCTCTATGTCCTGAATCAAATCGTAATGCCAGCCGGCCATGCCGCCGAAGCCCACTATCGCCAAAGTATGTTTCATTTCAACCTCCATACACAAGCTTTATATTTCTCTGGACAATCAACCAGGTGTTGCTGTTCCCGGCAAAGCCGTGAATCAGCCGCCAAGTGAATACAATTGGCTCAGGCCCAGTACATATTTCCTCTGTCCTCAAAGATCAGCACATTCTTCAGACACTGGATGGCCTTCAGCAAGCCCTCTCTGCCGGACATCAGACTGTCCTCATGCTCAATGCTGATAGCATAATCATATCCTGCCAGACGCAACTCAGAAACAATGGCCTTCCAATAGTCTTCTCCGTGGCCATAGCCCACAGAGCGGAAGATCCAGGATCGCTCCAGCTCGTTGCCATAATGAGTGGTATCCAATACGCCGTTCATGGCTGTATTTACGGGATCCACTTTTGTGTCCTTTGCGTGGAAATGGAACAATGCGCCTGCCTTGCCCAGCTCGCGGATGGATACGCAGGGATCCATTCCCTGCCAGATCAGATGGCTGGGGTCAAAGTTTGCACCGATCTCCGGGCCCACGGCCTCCCGCAGCTTAAGAAGTGTTTTCGTATTGTACACGCAGAAGCCAGGATGCAGCTCCAGAGCAATCTTATGTACGCCATGCTCCCTGGCAAAGGCTGTTTTTTTCTTCCAATAGGGAATAAGCACCTCATTCCACTGATATTCCAGAATCTCCGAAAAGTCATCCGGCCAGGGACAGGTAACCCAGTTGGGTGTTTTGTCCTCAGGACTTCCTCCGGGGCATCCCGAGAAGGTATTGACCACAGGTACTCCCAGCTTCTCCGCCAGCAATATGGCATTGGTCAGATCGTCGTCAAACCGCCTGGCCGTCTCCGGATTCGGATGTACCATATTTCCGTGGCTGCTCAGTGCGCTGATCTCCAAACCATGCTTGTGGATTGTATCCAGAAACGTTTTTCTGCTGTCCTCGTCTTCCAGAAGCCGGGCCGCATCGCAATGTGCCTTGCCGGGAAATCCCCCGCAGCCAATCTCCACCATCTGCACGCCGTTTTCTGCCAGGAACCCACAGGCCTCATCCAGAGGCAGATCACCCAAAACTACTGTAAATGTTCCTAATTTCATTGCTGTCCCTCCTAGTTTCATCATTCAATCGTCCAATACTCTTTTGTCATAATGCCTTGACTATATGGCACTATGTCATAAATTGTATCGCCAATTCACAGCTGTCTGTAAAATTTATCATAAAAAAACCAGCAGAAGAAAGATAGATTTCTTCTGCTGTAAACTCATACGATTTTGCTGTTTTGTCCAAAGCTCTTATCCGCCCCTACCCGTGAAAAGTAACGGTGCTATTCCTTTCGAACCTCCATAGGTGTGCACCCGAAATGCCGCCGGAAAAGGCGGCCAAAATGATTGTAATCGGAAAAACCCACTGCGCCGGCCACCTGGGCGGCGGTGAAGTCTCCCTGCTTTAACAGGTTCAGGGCCTTCCGCAGGCGGATCTCATTGATATACTGAAGGGGCGCCTGTCCCGTGCTTTCCTTGAAAATATGGTTAAAACGCCCTTCGCTCACATGGATCAGTCCGGCCAGCTCACGGTTGCTCACCGGCTCCGCATAATGCTCCTCAATATACTGATACACAATATTAAGCCGTTCCAGCTTGATCCGGCGCTTCAGGCTGTCCTCCTCCGAAAGAATTTCCTGAGCATAATGCCTTACCAGATAGGCCAGCAGCTGAAGCAGATACCCCTTGCACACCAGCCTGCTACCGATCTCCTGCCCCAGATACTCCTGGTGAATGCTGAGCATTATACGACTGATCTCTTCATCCCCATGAATCAGCGGCTGAAAAATAATATTTTTGTCTGCCAGCTCCTTGGAAAAATCCTCCATGGCAAAAATGACCACCAGCGCTTCCAGCTGTGTGCCTTCACATATTCCCTCATGGAGAATATTGCTGTTGGCAATCACCAGATCACCCTTCACGGCTCCTATCTCATTCTGGTCCAGGCGGAAAATCCCCCGCCCGGATACCACATAATGCAATTCAATATGCTCGTGCCAATGAGCGTCAAAATAATTTCCCTTTCTGTTGGTTCTGTTGATAAACAGCTGGATCGGGAACTCCTCATCCTTGAGAATTTTTTTTTCATAGAGCTCCAGCACCTGTGCCATAGCAGCAGCCCTCCCCTCCCGGCAAATTCTGAGCCTGTTGCCGCAGATACCACAGACCAAATCACCTTTTACCGAATTTTCTCACCCATGTACACTTTTGCCCGATCCTGAATAATCGACGCCGTCTCCTCCGCCGTCCTGTCCCCCGAGAAAAAAATATCTGCTTCCTCCAGCACGATATCGTACAGCGTCTGATCCATTTCCTGGCAGCGGTGAACCGATTCAATCAATTCCCGAAATGCCTGAGCCTGGGCTTCGGAAACCGCCGTCAGCCGAATACTCTCTTCCTCCACAATGGCCTGTTCATATTGCACCTTGAGAACCTGTTCTCCGTCTACAGTCTCGTATTCAGGAATCAACGCGCTCCGAATCCGTTCCTCCGACGCCTCCCTCAAAAGCGGAATTCCCATGACCTGACTCTGATATTCCGGGGTCAGAAAGCTTTTGAGGAATTCCCATGCCCCTTCCTTATGGGAACTGGCCGCGCTGATGCACAGAAAATCCCCCCAGGGACGCGCCACCGCACCGCCCCTCTTTTGTTGTCCGTCAGCCACAGGGTATCCGGGAAATACAATTTTGCCGCCGGGAAACAGCTCCTCTGCAACGACCATCTCCCATATGTTGGAAATATGAGCGGAATAGAGCAGTATTTTCCCCTCCCGGAAAAATCCCCTGAAGGAATAATCCTCTCGCCAGGCAAATTCCTGAGGAAACCTATCCGCAAAGTTCAGCAGGCCGACAAATCCTTCCTCTTCAAAATGGCATTGGTTCTTATCCCAATCTACATAGTTGTCCAAACTGGCATAGCATATATGTCCAAAGGTTCCCAGCTTGGGCTCCATTCCGGAAAACAGATATATTTCCTTACCGTCCACCCCAAGGGCATTGCAGCATTGCAGCAGCTGGTCCACGGTCCAGGTATGGTAATTTCCGTTTTCACCCTGCTCACAGGTAAGGTAGGCTCCAAGCCTCTCCTCCTCACCGGCAAAAGTGTAGACAGAAAAGCTCACCGGCAGTGTATACAGACTGTCTCCAAGGGAAAAGGCCTCCAGAATATTTTCATAATAGTCTTCCCGGATGAACTCTTCATCCGCTTCCATGAGCGGAAATAAATCCTCTGTCAGCTTCCCTGCTGCCAAGGCCATGGGATTGTCCCCGCTTCCCAGATTGATAATGTCGGGACCCTTTCCTGCCAGAATATCCTTGGTCAGTCTTTCATAGAGGTCCCCCTGGGATTCCGGATATTCATACTCCACAATTTCCACATAATATTCACTGTTATTTTCATTGAACGCTTCTATCTGCCGGAGAAAATCCCCGTTGTCCCTGCCCTGCCAGACAGCCGCCTTCAAAGTAATACGGCCCTCCTGCGCGCCGGCGTCACCACATCCCCCGAAAAGCAGGAGAGTCACCACAATCAAAAACAGCATCAGCTGCAGCTGTCTCATGCGCTCCACAACATTTTGTTTCACCACACACACCACCTTTCCTTCAAGGGAATCCTTTTCGTCCCTCAATATACTGTCTGAGCGGTCTGGATCCCAATAAAGCCATTATAGAGAGGATTTTCCGGCAAAACAATACAGATGCTCCAAAATTAAGCATTGTTATGAGAAATTTAAATTTCTTTTCAAACCTCTACAAAAAAAATTCCGTTACATTAAGAAATAATTAAAGAAGCAGGCTGCCCTGCAGCAGCCTGCTTCGGATTTTCCAAGAATCCTTTTTACGCCTTGCCCACGGAACCGAACAGCTCCATCTTTTCCTTTACGGTAGCCTTGATGGCATCAAAGCCGGGAGCCAGAAGCTTGCGGGGGTCAAAGCCCTTGCCCTGCTGATCCTTGCCCGCCTCGATATATTTCCGGGTAGCGTCGGCGAATGCCAGCTGGCACTCAGTGTTTACATTGATCTTGGCAACGCCCAGGCTGATGGCCTTTTTGATCATGTCAGCCGGGATGCCTGTGCCTCCGTGCAGAACCAGCGGAAGCTCTCCTGTGAGCTGCTGTACCGCATCCAGAGTCTCAAAGCTCAGTCCCTGCCAGTTTGCGGGATATTTTCCGTGAATATTGCCGATGCCTGCCGCCAGGAAATCCACACCCAGATCTGCAATCGCCTTGCACTCCTTGGGATCAGCGCACTCACCCATACCTACAACTCCGTCTTCCTCTCCGCCGATGGAGCCTACCTCCGCCTCAATGGAAATTCCCTTACCGTGGGCAGCCGCTACCAGCTCAGTGGTCTTAGCCACATTCTCATCAATGGGATAGTGGGAGCCGTCAAACATAACGGAAGAGAAGCCCGCTTCAATACATTTGTAGCAGTGCTCATAGGAACCATGATCCAGATGAAGGGCTACGGGAACATCAATGTCCAGGTCCTTCAGCATGCCGTTCACCATGCCGACCACCACGTCATAGCCGCCCATGTACTTGCCTGCGCCCTCGGAAACACCCAGGATCACGGGAGACTTGCACTCCTTTGCGGTCAAAAGGATGGCCTTTGTCCACTCCAGGTTGTTGATGTTGAACTGGCCTACCGCATAGTGGCCTGCCTTTGCCTTTTTCAGCATTTCTGTTGCAGATACTAACATGTTACATACCTCCGTTTTATCTTTCTTTATCTTCATCGCCTCTGCTTCCTCCGCACTCTTCACTGCCGGAGAAGACAGGCGGCGACTGCTTCCTTGTTAAATATATCACAGTTCGTCCAAAAAGGGAATCATTTATTTCACCATAATTTCAATCCCTTTACAAATATTGGTAATCCTCACACTTGTATGGCTTCCCCCGTTTTCTCCGTCCAGAGTCCAGGCCACGGGCTCCGGGGACTCCAGCATGATCTCCGCCGCGGTAAAGCAGTGCATGGCGGCAGCATCAATGTCCCGGTTCAGCAGGGAGGCAATGATATTATTCAGCTCCGCCGGCGTTTTGGGGCGTTTGATCAGGGTCACCTCAAATACGCCGTCGTCCAGCCTCACATTCTTCCCTGTAATGTTTTTAAAGCCGCCCACGGAAAGAGAATTGGTGATCATGCCGAATATAAAATCGTCCTCAATAACCGTATCCCCGCAGACCACCTTCATGGAAAAGGAGCGGATAGCCGAAAGCCTTTTCATCCCCTCCAGCAGGTATGCCATGTGCCCCAGCACATTCTTAATTTCCTGTCCTGTCTCATAAGACACATCCGTAAAAAGGCCGAATGCCGCTATATAGACAAAAATATCATCATTAAAGGTTCCTATATCACAGGGAAATTTCCTGCCCTCCACCGCAATCCTCGCCGCCTGCACCATGCTTTTCGGCAGGCCAAGGCTTCCTCCGAAATCATTGGTGCTGCCAGCAGGAATATATCCTATAGGCGTCAGAAAGCCGCTTTGAACCATGCCGGTAACTGCCTCGTCCAGGGTTCCGTCCCCTCCGCCGCAGACCAGCAGCTCATAATCCGCCGTCCTATCCGCAGCCACCCGGCAGGCATCCCCCCGTTTCTGGGTAGGCACTGCCGTGACCTCATACCCTGCCGTCGTAAACAGATCCAGTATTTCCGAAAGCTTATTCTTAATCTGAGCCTTCCCCGCTTTGGGATTATATATAAATAACAGTTTTTTCTTCATAAATACTCCTGAAACAGTCAGGGACGGACCCAATGTTCCCATTGACTCCGCCCCCTTTCATATTGATTCTATGATGCCTTACCGCTCAAAAATTCCTCGATTCCTTCCACAGCGGCCTGTTCGTCGGTTCCTTCCGCAGATACCTCCAGCTTTTCACCGTTGTCCAGCCCCAGGCTCATCATGCCCATAATACTTTTGGCATTTACTCTTCTTTCCCCGGACTGAATGTAAATCGTGCTTTCATACTTGCTGGCCTCCTGAACCAGCAGCGCCACCGGCCTGGCCTCAAGTCCGTTCTCCAGTCTGACCTGAATATTTCTTTTTGTCATAATAATACTCCTCCTCTATTTCGTCACATTTCAGTCCGCGCCCCCAAGCCTTGCCTTTTCAGCAAGCTCACTCAGTTTACGCAGCCTGTGATTGACACCCGATTTCCCTATGGGCGGCTGGAAGAAGCCTCCCAACTCCTTCAGCGGTATGTCCGGATATTCCAGACGAACCTGCGCCATCTCCCTCAGGGATTCGGGAAGATTCTCAAAGCCATAGTGCTCCCTGATGTATTCAATATCTGCCACCTGCCTTGCGGCAGCACCTACAGTCTTTGCAATATTTGCGGTCTCACAATTGACCCGTCTGTTCACGGAATTGCGCATTTCCTTCAGAATGCGGAGATTTTCCAGATTCATCAGAGACACCGGGGCTCCGCATACATTGAGCAGATCCACGATTCCGGTTCCCTCCTTCAGATATATCACGTGATACTTTTTCCGAAGGATGATCTTTGACTCAATGTCAAAGGCTCCCATGACCGACTGCAGCTGTCTGGCCTTCGCCTCATTCGTACAGGCAAATTCAAGGTGATATCCCTTTACAGGATCGCTCATGGACCCCACACAGAGAAAAGCTCCTCGCAAAAATGCCCTCTGACAGCATGCATTTTTGATGATCAGACTGCTCACAGGCTCGTCCGGACTTCCGATCTTATCCAGAAGACCTTTGATATCCTGCTCCGCCAATGTAACACCATTATTTATATTATATGTTTTTTTCAATAATGTAAAGCCTTTTCTGAACAGGGCTTCATTTTCTGTCTGAAACCCTATGATGTAACGCCCTTCCCCGTCCAGGCCGTACTGCCCGCAAAAGTTCAGGATTGCCGCCAGCTCCGCTATCTGACAATGCCTTGCCGGACTGATTTGCCCCGCCAGCTCTTCCTTGACTTCACTCGAAAACGACATTATTACTCCTATTCATACGCCTCTAGCTTCCCGTTCCTGCCACATCCCGGTGGTACAGCTTTATGCCGTAGGTTCCCTGATCCTTCATCCGCCTGTACAGTTCATTGGCCAGCGTGACGCTTCTATGCTTTCCCCCGGTGCAGCCGATAGCCGCTACCAGGCGGTATTTGCCTTCCTTCACGTAATTGGGAATCAGAAACTGAATCATATCCGTAAGCTTTTCCATGAAGACCTCTGCTTCCCGAAAGCTCATCACATAATCCTGTACCTCTTTATCATTTCCCGTCTTGGGCTTCAATTCGTCGATATAAAACGGATTGGGAAGAAATCTCACATCAAACACCAGATCCGCATCCGCAGGAATCCCATGCTTGAAGCCAAAGGACATCACCGTCACCATGAGACTATTATATTCTTCATTCCCCACAAAAATGCGGTGAAGCTCTTCTTTCAGCTCCCTGGTCAGAAGATTCGTGGTATCAATCACATAATCCGCATTTCTGCGGACCGTCCCAAGCACATCCCGCTCCCTGCGGACGCCGTCCTCCACCCTGCCATCCATTGCCAGGGGATGAATCCTCCTGCTCTCCTTATAGCGTTTGATCAATACATTTTCATCCGCTTCCATAAACAGGATCTCCAGCTTACAGCCCTTTTGCTTCAGCTGTTCCAAAATCCTGGTAGTGTCCTCAAAAAACTGATCCGAACGCACATCCAGTCCCAGGGCCACCTTGCTGACCTCGCTGCCCGGCATGGAGACCAGCTCCACAAATTTCTCCACCAGCGATACCGGAAGGTTGTCCACACAATAAAATCCCGTATCCTCCAGCATCTTGAGCGCGGTGCTCTTGCCTCCTCCGCTCATTCCTGTCACTACTACAAATCTCATTGCTCCTCACAATCTGCCCTTAAAAGCCCAGGAGCACCACCTCAGTCTCCAGCTCCACATGGAACCGGTCCTTCACCTGCTCCTGCACCCGGACGATCACATCCCTGATATCCCGGGCCGTTGCCCCGCCTGTATTGATAATAAAGCCGCAATGCTTGTCAGACACCCGGGCTCCTCCGATCTGAAAACCCCGAAGCCCCGCATCCATAATCAGCTTTCCGGCGAAATTTCCCTCTGGCCGCTTGAAGGTGCTGCCTGCGCTGGGATATTCCAGGGGCTGCTTTTCCCTTCTTCTGGCCGCCAGCTCCTCCATGGTGCTCCGAATCTGATCTCTGTCCCCTTTTTCCAGACGAAATATCACCTCCGTCACAATAAAGGGATTATCCCGAATCACGCTGGAACGATAGCCGAATTCCATGGTTTCATTCTGCAGCTCCATCCGCTCTCCATGACAGTCGATCACATTGACCTGCTCCACCACCTGGCTCATCTCTCCCCCATAGGCTCCGGCGTTCATAACAACGCCGCCCCCCACGGTCCCCGGTATCCCGGAGGCAAACTCCAGGCCTGTAAGCCCATACTCCAAAGCCGCCCGGGCCGCCTGGGCCATGGACGCACCCGCCTGAACCCGAAGAATACAATCCTCCACCGTAATGCGGCTCATCTTCTGCCCGATCTGCAAAACAGCGCCGGCATACCCCTGGTCACTGACCAGCAGGTTGCTCCCGTTTCCCGTCACGAACCAGGGAATCCCCACCGCCTGCAGGTATTTCTGCACACTTTTCAGCTGTTCCTCATTCTCCGGCTGCAACAGACAGTCGGCAGGCCCGCCTACCCGAAAGGTGGTATGGCCTGCCATAGGCTCCTGCAGCAGGATGTTTTCTTCGGGTAAAAAATTACGTAATCCCTCAAGAACCGCTCCGCTGATCATTCCCTGAATTTCCCCCATGCTTCCCGGTAAAACTATCTCAACACCATTCCCACAGCCCCGATAATGCCGGCATCGTTGCCCAGCTGGGCCAGCACAATCCTGGCGTTTGCACACTCCCTGTAAACATACTTCTTAAACCAGGGCTCTACAAAAGTCAGCAAAATCTCTCCTGCCTTTGACACGCCGCCGCCGATGACAAACAGTTCCGGATTCACCACGCCGGCTATAATACCCAGGCCTTTTCCCAGATACCGGCCAAACTCCTCCGCCACTTCTATGGCAACCGCGTCTCCTTCTTTCACAGCGTCAAAGACGGTCTTTGCAGAAATATGTCCGCCTCTCAATACACTTGGCTTATCGTCCTTCTCCAGCCGCCTTCTGGCCAGTCTGGCAATTCCCGTGGCAGAAGCATATTCCTCCAGGCAGCCCTTCTTTCCGCAGCCACAGCTTTCCGTCTCATTATCCTCCACATGGATATGTCCGATTTCACCGCCGCCGCCGATGGATCCTGCCAGAATTTCACCCTCCACGATAATGCCGCCGCCCACTCCGGTTCCCAGAGTTACCGCCACTACGTTTTCATGGCCCTTGCCGGCGCCCTTCCACATTTCGCCAAAAGCCGCCACATTAGCGTCATTGCCCGCCTTTACCGGTACATTAATATATGCCTGCACCGCCTCGGGTATGTTAAAGGATCTCCATGCAATATTGGCACAGCCACCCAAATTGCCTTTTTTATCCACTGTGCCGGGAACGCCTACGCCGATTCCCACCAGATCCTCCTCGCTGATCCCCTTTTCTTCCATTTTTCCGCGGATACTTTTTACAATATCAGGAAGGATGGCCGCTCCTTCATTGTCCAATATGGTGGGAATCTCCCACTTGTCCAGAATATTTCCCTCTTTATCAAAGAAACCCAGCTTAACCGTGGTTCCCCCGATGTCTACACCAAACGCATACTTACTCATGATTTCCCTCACCTTTCGTTTTTATTCTTTTATTCATCATCCTCTTCCCGTTTCCTGGCCAGAGAATTCTGCACCCTGGTATACAGCTCCTGCGCCGCATTATAACCCATTTTTTTCTGACGGTGATTAATGGCTGCAGATTCGCAGATCACGGCCAGATTCCGTCCGGGACGGATGGGGATATTGTGGCACACGATCTTGTTGCCCAGATACTCCGTGTAATTTTCCTCCAGTCCCAGCCTGTCGTATTCCTTCTCCTTGTCCCACTCCTCCAGCCGGATTACCATATCGATCCCCTGGGTATCCTTTACCGCGGATACGCCGAACAACGCCTTCACATCCACAATGCCAATGCCCCTCAGCTCGATCAGATGCTTCGTCACATCCGGCGCCGAACCAATCAATGTATCATCGCTTACCTTTCGCAGCTCCACCACGTCGTCTGTCACCAGGCGGTGTCCCCTCTTGATCAGCTCCAGAGCCGCCTCTGATTTACCGATACCGCTCTCGCCTGTAATCAGCACGCCCTCGCCGTACACATCTACCAACACCCCGTGAACGGAAATGCAGGGAGCAAGCTTTACGTTCAGCCATCGAATGACCTCCGCCATAAAAGAAGAAGTCGTCTTTTTTGTGGAAAGAACCGGTACCTTGTGAGTCAGCGCCGCCTGCATGAAAATAGGATCCGGCATCATTTCCCGGCAAAATACGATGGCGGGCACGTCGCCTCTGAGAAGCTCATCATAGATCTCCCGCTTTCTCTCGTCACTCATGCTTTCCATGTAGGTGTACTCCACGAAGCCCACGATCTGAAGCCGGGTGGCATCAAAATGCTCAAAATATCCGGCAATCTGAAGGGCAGGCCTGTTGATATCCGGCTGTGTGATACGGATTCCCTTTATATCGATCTCCGGCGTCAGGTTATCCAGCTTCATCTTTTCGATCATACGGGTAAGCGTTACATATTCCATTCCCTGTTTCCCTCATTTCTGTGCTGTTTACTGTGCTATTTCCTGTCCTGAATAAGGTTATTGTACCATAAGCTAAAATTTATGGGAAGTTCTTTTCGTTATGTTTCGCGTTCCTCCTTTTTTCGGAAATATCCATATATTTCCTCAGCCGCACGTCTGTTCAGCTCCGGCAGCGCCGCCAATTCCTCCACAGAAGCCTGACGGATCTCTTCAATGGATTTAAAACTACGCATCAAGGCCTTTCTTCTGGCTGGTCCCACCCCCGGAATATCATCCAGAACTGATTTTACCTGCGTCTTGCTGCGCAGGGAACGGTGGTATTCGATGGCAAACCGGTGAGCCTCGTCCTGAATCCGGGTAATCAGCTTAAAGCCCTCGGAGCGGGTATCGATGGGCAGCTCTATATTGTTAAAATAAAGTCCCCGGGTACGGTGGTTGTCATCCTTTACCATGCCGCAGACAGGGATGGAAATTCCCAGCTCCTCCAGCACGGACAGAGCAATATTCACCTGCCCCCGGCCTCCATCCATCATCAAAAGATCGGGAAATTTTGTAAAGCTCCCGTATTCCCGTTCCAGCTCCTTCTCCTCCAGCTCCCTGCTCTCCTCTATACCATGGCGGAAGCGTCTGGTCAACACCTCCCGCATGCAGGCATAATCGTCGGGACCGGTGACGGTCCGAATCCGAAACTTCCGATAATCGCTGGGCTTGGGTTTTCCCTTTTCAAATACGATCATGGAGCCCACGTTTTCAAAGCCGTTGATATTGGATATGTCGAAGGCCTCCATTCTCTCGATACGGGACAATCCCAGTACATCGGCAATCTCCTTCACCGCACCGATAGTCCTGCCCTCTTCCCTCTTCAGCCGCTCCCTGTCCTGGTCCAGAATATGCTTTGCATTCTGAGCCGCCAGCTCCACCAGCTTTTCCTTGGAACCAATCTTAGGCACTCGGATATGTACCCTGCCGCCCTTACGCCCGGACAGCCATTTTTCGATCAATTCCCTGTCTCCGATCTCATACTGCAGCATCAGCTCCCGGGGAATAAAAGGCGTCCCTGCATAAAACTGCTTCACAAAGTTTTCCAGAATACCGGCCTTGTCTCCCTCCGACACATGTGTCATATAATAATGCTCCCGGCCTATCAGCTTGCCGTCTCTCACAAAAAATACCTGCACCACCGCCTCGGTCTCATCCTGATACAGCGCCAGAATATCCTTATCCTCGCCTACGCTGTCGGTAATCTTCTGTTTCTGAGACACCTGCTTCACGCTGTTGTACAGATCCCTGTATCCTGCCGCCGCCTCAAAGTCAAGCTCTTCTGCAGCCGCCTTCATTTTGGATTCCAGGTCCTTCAGAATCAGATTATAGTTGCCGTTCAGAAACTCCAGGACCTGAGACACCTGCTCCCGATACTGCTCCTTGTTCACATAGCCCTGACAGGGAGCCAGACATTGCTTGATATGATAATTCAGACAGGGACGCTCCAGCCCAATATCTCTTGGCAGGCTTCGATTGCAGGTTCTGAGACAATACAGCTTGTTCAAAAGCTCAATGGTATCCTTCACGGCTCCGGCACTGGTATAGGGGCCGAAATATCTGGATTTATCTTTTTTCATAACCCGGGAAAACAAAATCCGGGGAAACTCCTCTCCCACGGTAACCTTGATATAGGGATAGGTCTTGTCATCCTTCAGCAACGTATTGTATTTTGGAGAATTTTCCTTGATCAGATTATTCTCCAGCACCAGCGCCTCCAACTCGGAATCCGTGACAATATATTCAAATCGGGCGATCAAAGACACCATCTTGTCGATCATTGGTCCCCGTCCGATATTTTCCCGAAAATAAGAGCGCACCCGATTGTGCAGATTCACAGCCTTTCCCACATATAAAATGACATCTTTATCATCTCTCATGATATAGACGCCCGGCTCCTTGGGAAGCTTTTTCAGCTCTTCTTCAAAATTAAACATTTCCGCTCCTGCTTTTTTGCCACTGTCAGTGTCAGCCCATATTCCTTCTGACTATTGCAACAGCCCTGTGCCAATCATGGTACAGGGCTGTTATCTTATCTTTTATTTTGGGGGTTCAGCCCTGGGCAAAGCTTCATCTTCTTCCGGCGCCTGTATCAGTCCACTCTTCGGTTGGAAAATCTTCCCACTGCCGAAGCCTCCTGCTCCGGCCCGGAAGCCTGTGGGCCTTCGCTTTCAGCGCCAGAGGTCTGAGTCTCCCCGGTCTCCGAGGCAGTCTCTCCATTGTTCTCCGGTTCCGAGCCTGCTGTTTGGGCCCCTTCCTCCCTTTGAGACTGCTTGTCAGAATCATCTTTATGGGAAACCGCCTCCGGCGCCTCCGCCGGTTCAGGAACTACCACGGGCCCCGGCATTTGAATCACTGCCTCTGGGGTTTCCCCTCCATCTGTGGACTTATCGTTCTTTTCCTGTTTCTTTGCTTCCTCGTCCTCTTCCGGCTCGGGAATTCCCTTGGCCTCCCGGAAAATCTTCATAAAGTCTTTTCCGGTGATGGTTTCCTTTTCGATCAAAAACTCCGCCAGCTTATCCATTACATCCCGGTTTTCCCGAAGCATTTCCAATGCCTTCTGATAGCTTTCCTTCAGGATCTCCACCACTTCCTGGTCCACCTCAGCCGCCGTATTGTCACTGCATTTTAAAACCATTCTGCCGTCCAGATACTGACTTTCCACAGTGGCCAGTCCCATAAGGCCGAACCGCTTGCTCATGCCGTAACGGGTCACCATGTTCCGCGCCAGATCCGTAGCCCTCTCAATATCGTTGGCGGCGCCGGTGGTCACCGTATCAAAAACGATCTCCTCCGCAGCACGTCCTCCCACCAGGCTTACCAGCATATCTCTCAGCTCAGCCTCTGTATTCAGATATTTTTCTTCCTCCGGCACATGCATCACATAGCCCAGCGCCCCCATGGTGCGGGGTACGATGGTAATCTTCTGTACCGGTTCGGAATTCTTCTGAAGAGCGCTGACCAGCGCATGGCCCACCTCATGATAGGACACGATCCGGCGCTCCTCCTTGTTCATAATACGATCCTTCTTCTCCTTACCCATCAGCACCTGCTCCACAGCATTGAACAGATCCTTCTGGCAGACATATTCCCTTCCCTCTTTCACCGCATTGATAGCGGCCTCGTTAATCATATTGGCCAGATCCGATCCTACGGCGCCGCTGGTAGCCAGAGCGATGGCATCCAGATCCACGGTCTCATCCATTTTCACATCCTTGGAATGCACCTTCAGAATCTCCACACGTCCCTTCAAATCCGGTTTATCCACAATAATACGCCTGTCAAAACGGCCCGGCCTCAGAAGCGCCTTGTCCAGAATCTCGAAACGGTTGGTGGCTCCCAGAATCAGAATACCCTTGGAGCTGTCAAATCCGTCCATCTCCGAAAGAAGCTGATTCAGAGTCTGCTCCCGCTCCTCGTTTCCGTTTCCGCCGTATTGAGAGTCACGGCTTCGCCCGATGGCGTCAATCTCATCTATAAAAATAATACAGGGCGCATTCTTATTGGCCTCTCTGAAAAGATCTCTCACACGGCTGGCGCCCACACCCACATACAATTCCACAAAATCAGACCCGGTCAGGGAGAAGAAGGGTACCTTTGCCTCTCCCGCCACAGCCCTGGCAAGCAGAGTCTTACCTGTTCCGGGAGGTCCCACCAGCAGAGCCCCCTTGGGCAGCCTGGCGCCGATCTTGGAATATTTGCCGGGGTTGTGAAGGAAGTCCACCACCTCCACCAGGGATTCCTTTGCCTCGTCCGCACCAGCCACATCCTTGAAGGTAACTCCTGTCTCCTTCTGGACATAAACCTTGGCATTGCTCTTGCCCACACCCATGGGGCCGGCGCCTCCGCCCATTTTACGAAATAAAAAGCCAAGCAATATCCACATCAGAAGCACCGGAAGCACCACGGAGATGATGATCTCCAGGAAACGCCCGGAATTATCGCTGAGAATCCGCTTTCCGTCCACGCCGTGAGCCTCCAGCCGGGAGGTCAGGGTATCCATATCCTCCATCAGGATCGCGGAGTATTCCTTCACCACAGGCTGTATCCGGAAGCCGTAGCCCTGCAGCGGAATCTGCGTGGCCGTTTCATTAGCAGCGGCTGCATCCGACTTCAGGGTAAAAATGACTTCCCCTGTACTCTGCAGCTTCACCGTATTCACATTATCCGATTCCAGCTCCTGCAAAAACTGTGTATAGCTGACCTCCTCCGCATCTGCACCGCCGCCCAGCATCACACTGTAGAGAAGCCATACGATCACAAGAGTGCTCATGGCCGCCAGCACCATAGTCAGGATATTTGGTCTTCTGGGGTCGCTGCCGTTGTTTCCTCCGCCGCCGTTTCCGTTATTATTGCCCCCAGGCATATTACCACGGTTTCCGTTATTGTATCCCCCACCGTTATCGTACTGATTCATTTGATTGTCCATAGTAACTCCGTTTCTTTTTCATTTCCCGCCGACGATCACAATTTCGTTGACGAAACTGAATCTACTTTATTATAGAGATTCGTATTTCATAAATCAATAGCATAAGTATGAAAAAAACGTTCCATCTCTTAAAGATTTCTAAACTTTTTGCCATTCCAAAGCCGCAAAAACTATGGTACAATAACCTTATACATGGCATATATTGGCCGCATGGCCTTCTTAGCGTAAATTGCATGGCAATTTATGCTGCAATATCCTTATTCACAACACGAAAGGCAGAAGATGAAAACCGGTTTTGACAACGAAAAATATTTGAAAATGCAATCCCAGCACATCAAGGAACGCATCGACCAGTTCGGCGACAAGCTTTATTTGGAGTTCGGCGGAAAGCTTTTTGACGATTACCATGCTTCCCGCGTGCTTCCCGGCTTTGCGCCCGATTCCAAGCTGCGCATGCTGATGCAACTTTCCGACTATGCAGAAATCGTTATCGTTATTAACGCCGCCGATATCGAAAAAAATAAGATCCGGGGCGATCTGGGAATTACCTATGACGTGGATGTTCTGCGGCTTCGGGATGAGTTCCTGCAAAAGGGACTCTATGTGGGAAGCGTGGTTATCACTCATTATTCCGGCCAAAACAGCGCAAACCAGTTTAAGGCCCGGCTGGAAAAGAAAAATATCCGGGTGTACCTCCACTACACCATCGAGGGATATCCCTCCAATATTCCGCTGATCATCAGCGAAAACGGTTTTGGGCGCAACGATTATATCGAAACCACAAGACCTCTGGTGGTAATCACTGCCCCGGGCCCGGGAAGCGGCAAGATGGCCACCTGTCTCTCCCAGCTGTATCATGATAACCTGCGGGGGATCAAGGCCGGCTACGCCAAATTTGAGACCTTCCCCATCTGGAATATCCCGCTGAAGCATCCTGTAAATCTGGCTTATGAGGCTGCTACCGCGGATTTGAACGATGTCAACATGATCGACCCCTTCCATCTGGAAGCCTACGGAAAGACTACCGTCAACTACAACCGCGATATTGAGATCTTTCCCGTGCTGAACGCCATTTTTGAGGGCATTTACGGAAGCAATCCCTATAAATCTCCTACTGACATGGGTGTCAACATGGCAGGCAACTGTATCATCGACGACGAGGCCTGCTGTCAGGCATCCTGTGCGGAAATCATACGGCGCTATTATGCCGCCCTGAATAAGGTGATGCGGGACGAGGGCTCCGAAAATGAGGTCTATAAAATTGAGCTTCTCATGAAGCAGGCCCGGATCACCACAGATGACAGACGTGTCACTGTAGCCTGCCGCCAGCGTGCGGAAGCCCTGAATGTGCCCACCGCCGCCATTGAGCTTGGCAACCGTCACATTATCACCTCTAAGACCTCCGACTTCCTGGGTGCATCCGCCGCCCTGCTGCTGAATGCCCTGAAGTATCTGGCCGGAATCGATCATGATATTCAGCTGATCAAGCCCGAGGCCATTGAGCCGATCCAGAACCTGAAGGTCCGCTATCTGGGAGGGAAAAACCCCAGACTGCACACCGATGAAGTGTTGATCGCACTGGCACTGGCGGCCAGCACCGACGAGAACGCCAGGCGTTCCATGGAACAGCTGCCTAATTTGAAGGGCTGCCAGGTACATACCTCCGTAATGCTCTCTGAGGTGGATATCAAGATCTATAAAAAGCTGGGGGTAGATCTGACCAGCGAAGCCGTTCAAGCTCCTAAAAAAAGATATTAATAAAGCACTGTTGATTTAAAAAATCAGGCGGGGAATACTCTTTTCAGAAATCCCCGCCTGCACCAAATTCACAGCATTCTCACAGCTTCTTCAGATAATTCCCATCCACGCTGACACCCTCATTCACCACAATAAATGCTTGAGGATCATATTCGCGTATGATGGTCTTCAGACGGTTAACCTCATATTTGGACAGCATGATGTACAGTACATGGGAACGCTCATAGGTATAGGCGCCCAGCGCAGACCATTTGGTGATCCCTCGGCCCAGCTCCTCAAAAACCTTCTTTTCCAGTGCAGAGGTATCCGCCTTTGTGATCACATGGACCTCCACATTGATATTCTGTGTATGCACCTTATCCATGGCCACGGAGTACACCGCCGCATAGATAACGGAATACACCACCGTCCCTATGTCAAACAGGAAAATACAGGCTCCGTAAAGCACCAGATTCACCAGCAGGTTTACCTTGCCAACACTGAAATCTCTCTTCCATTTGATCAGCAGGACTCCCACCACATCCGTTCCTCCGCCGGAAGAGCCCATGCGCAGCATGATCCCCACCCCTGCGCCGGATATGATGCCCCCTACCACACAAGCCGCCATGACATCCTCCACGATAACCACCGTGGGAATCAGGGAAATAAACAGGGTGATGGCAGTGACTGAAGCCAATGTTTTTACCAGAAACATTCTGCCGATTCTGCTGAATGCCACCAGGAAAATCGGTACATTTATAATATAGTATATTACACCGGCTATATCAAAGGACTGAAATCTAAGGCCAAAAGCATCCGCCAGCACAGTGCGGATCACCTGGCAGATGCCCATGAGCCCGCCTGTATACAGCTCAGCGGGCACCACAAATAAATTGATCCCCGCCGCATACAGCAGGGCGCCGAAAACGCCGCCCAGCATTCTTTTTCCTTCGTATTTCAATGTAGCTCTGTTCATCTTATTTCAATGCATTCTCCACTTTATCTTTCAGATCCTTGGCAGACATTGCGCCCATAAAGGTAGCCGCCGGCTTTCCGTCCTTGAAAATAATAAATGTGGGAATGCTGGAAATGCGGTATCTTTGAGCAACCTGCAAATTCTCGTCCGTATTGCATTTTCCCACCTTGACACGGCCGTCATATTCCTCCGCAAGCTTTTCCACAATAGGCGCCATCATCTTGCAGGGACCGCACCAGTCCGCAAAGAAATCCACCAGCACCGGAACCGATGACTGCAGAACCTCTTCTTCAAAATTTTCCGTCGTAAATCTGAATTCCATTTGTCTCCTCCTTCTTTTGGGCATTTCCAGCGCAATTTTCCGCCGGCTGCCCCAAATTGACATCAAACCTTAAACTGCTGCCGACTAACTTTGTTTATCGGCAAATTATATATTTGCAGATGGGATTGCCCATGGCGGAAAATTTTTCCTCATATTCCGTCATAACATTTCCCTCCATCAGCACCACGTCGCCATGCAGATCATAAGTAACCATGCTGGCCTTCCAGCCTGCAGGCTCAAGCTCTGCCACCGCAAAGTCAAAAAGCTCCCGGTTGTCCGTCTTGAACTCCAGACTTCCGTCCCTTTTCAGGATCAGGTCATAGCGGGCCAAAAACTCCCTGGATGGAAGCCGCCGCTTTGCATGCCTGTCCTTGGGCCAGGGATCCGAGAAATTGAGATAAATTCTGTCTACCTCCCCGGGACCGAAAACCTGAATAATATTCTCTGCCTCCATCCGCAGAAACTTCAGATTGGGCAGCTCCTCCTGATCCATCTTCTGAACCGCCCGAAGCAGCACACTGGAATACTTCTCAATCCCTACATAATTAATGTACGGGTGTTCCTTAGCCATAGTATATATAAATTTCCCTTTTCCCATACCGATTTCAACACGAATGGGATTCTCATTTCCGAATATTTTGTTCCAGCGCCCCGGACACCGGGACTGCACCGCCTCCTGCACCACATAGGGACTGTCTACAATGACCTCTCTGGCTCCCGTTATATTACGCAGTCTCATACCTATTCTCCAGTTGACTTCTCCGGTTACTATTCACGGCTTCACCGCAAAGAGCATCCTTCTCCATCCTTACATACTGTACTTTATCTTTCCAAACTTGTCAATGCATTGCTTTTCAGTGTATAATACCCCTATAACAGCTCAGCCAGTCCATACAAATGACAAAAAATCGTGCTCGCACGAATTTTTTGCCACTTGTATGGACTGAGGGAGCGCCATCCTATGAGCAAAGACAGCCGCGAAGCGGCGAAGAGTTCCGCAGGAACGGCTTTGCGAATGGCGCGGGCTGAGCGGATGACGACCCGCGATGCGGCAAAAAGTGCCGCACTCACACCCCAAAGCAAGCCAAAAAAGGACAACCCATGAAATATATTTTTAAAGATTTTATATATCCCGAAACCAATAAATACTCTCTCACCCCCCCATGCAGGATAAAAGCGGCCTTATTATGCGCATTTTTCCTGTCTTTTTTCCATGTCCTTCCCTCCTTCGCCGCTCAGCTGACGCCTGATGAGGCCCTGGAAGCCCACCGGGCCATGGAAGTCCAGACAAACCAGATCTCCAATTGGCCTGCAGGTCCTGCCATTGGGGCGGAATCTGCTATTTTAATCGAAGCAGAAACAGGAACCATCCTGTATGCAAAAAATATTCATCAGCAGGAGTACCCTGCCAGCACCACCAAGATCCTCACATCCCTGATCGTGTCCGAGCAGTGCGCCATGGACGAGATGGTCACCTTTTCCCGTGACGCAATATTCGATACTCCCTGGGACAGCAGCCATATTGCCATGGACGTGGGACAGGCTCTGACTGTGGAGCAGTGTCTCAACGCCATCCTGATCCGTTCCGCCAACGAGGTATCCTACGCCGTGGCGGAGCATATTTCCGGGACCTCCGACTGGAGTGTCTTTGCGGAAACCATGAACAAGCGCGCAGAGGAGCTGGGCTGCCTGAATTCTCACTTTGCCAACCCCAACGGGCTGCCCGATGAAAACCATTACACCACTGCCTATGATCTGGCCATGATCGGCAGAGCTTTTTTTGCCAACGAAGTGCTCTGCAAGATATCTCTGGCCCGGCGTCTTGATATTCCCGCCTCCGACACCCTGCCCAACCGCAAGCTGGAGCTCAACAATATGGCCATCATTCCCGGCGGCCAGTATGCCTACGAATATCTGGTGGGCTGCAAAACCGGATACACTGCTTCCGCCAGATACTGCCTCGTATCCTGTGCGGAAAAAAACGGTATGCGCCTGATCTGTGCAGTCATGCGGGACGAGCATCCCTATCAGTATCTGGACACTATTTCTTTGTTTGAGTACGGCTTCAATAATTTTGAAAAAGTCAATGTATCCCAGACAGAGACAAAATATAATATGGATGACATGGAAATATTCTATAGCGGTAATGACATCTTTGGAAGCTCAAAGCCTCTTCTGGCATTGAATCGGGAAGATTTTATTATCCTTCCCGGAACTGCCTCCTTTAAAGATACCGAATCCAAGGTCACCTATACCTCCGAAAAGGAAGAGGAAGCCGCGCGGATCACCTATTTCTACCACGGTGCAGAAATAGGATCCGTGGGCGTAAGCTTTGCTTCCCCCGACGATTCGTTCCAGCCCTCCCCAGCCCCCGGCGCTTTGGACACCCACGGGAAATCTGACTCTTCGGAACCCAAAAAAGCGACCCGTATTTTGTACGTAAACATCGTCAGTGTGCTGGCCGCTATTGCTGTGGTATTCGTACTTCTGCTCATTGCCCTGCTGGTCAAAGCAATCCTGCGGAATTACTCTTTCAGCCCCCGGCATGCAAGCCTGCCCCCGCGGAAAACCGGAAAACGCCGTCGAAGAAAAAAAGAAGCTCCCAGCTTCAAGGATTTTGATTTCTAGCAGCGCCTCTGTACTGCTTACCTGCCTGGAGGCTGCGCTGCCTGATTTCTTCCGCCTCCTCCGGACTTATGATCTTTGTGGTCTTGACAATGTAAACCCCGCCTCCCTCGGATCTGCGGACCCGGATCTTCCCTTTCAAATATCCGTGCTTTTCACAATATGCCAGGCAATAATAATGCCTCCCGTTGGGAGTGAACCATTTCAGTTTCTTCTTTAAATTACGACGGCAGAGATAGCATTTGCTGGACAGCACCTCCCTGTCCGCAAACGCTTCCCTCTTTCCTGTAAATTCCCGGGAAATGTACTTCGCATAATCGGCAAACCGAACTCTTACCTCCTGATCCCGGTCCGCCGGCAGATGAAACAGATCATAAGACACATTCTGAAGCAGCTCCCTGTTTTTTTTCATGATCATGGCAAACAGCTTCGCCGTATACCAGGCATCGCCAAAGGCCCGGTGAAAGGGCACATCCTTCTCCAGCTCCATCAGATCCACCGCGTACCCCAGGGATCTTCGGGATTTCCCGTCCTCAAAGGCAAGGCTGAAAAGCTTCTGAACATCCAAAAAGACCATGGGGCCGCATGACATTGGTGTCATGTGATAAAAGGCCATATTCCGCTGAAGCTCCGTCAGATCCTGATCTCCCCATGTACAGAACAGGTGCGGCGACTCACTGCACCATTGCAGGAATTTTTCCGCCGCCTCCTGAAAAGGGAGCCCCTCTTCCAGCTCCTCCATCTGCAGATGAATCAGCTGTCCTGTGATCCGGTTCATTTCATGGTACACCCTGGGCTTAATTAGTTCATGGAATTTCCCTGTTATGACGCCATCGTCATTCACTTTTACAGCGCCGATTTCAATCACCTCAAAGGTGAGCTTTTCCGCTGTTTCTGTTGAGGCTCCTGCCTGGTCACCTCCCTGGTTCCATTCCAGATCCATTACGATATAATCCATAGCTACCCTTTACATAAATCCCTTCTCAATCCAAGTCCTGACCAGGGAAATCCATGTGGCACATTCCTCCTGCTGCCCATAGCCGTCCCTGCCTTCCGATATGCGGTTGGCAAGCCCCAGTCCGTGTCCGCCCCTGGGATACATATGAAGCTCCGTGCTCACTCCTGCCCGGCGCAGAGCGCCTGCAAACAGCAGCGCATTTTCCACCGGTACCACATCATCCTCAAAGGTATGCCACACAAAGACAGGAGGAACCTTGGAGCTGACCTGCTTCTCCAGAGACATTCTCTGGGAAAGCTCTTCCTCTCTTTCCTGCAGCAGGCTCTGAAAAGACCCTCTGTGGGCAAACTCTCCGGAGGAAATCACCGGATAGCACAGAATCAGTCCGTCGGGACGCACCATTTCGTGATCCTCCTGTCCCAGTCCTGCCGCCTGCACAGTAATATCCTCATCCCAGAATACACCCAGGCTGGCCGCAAGATGACCGCCGGCGGAACAACCCAGCACAATGATTTTATCCGGCTCCACATGCCACTCTGCCGCATTCCGGCGGATCAAAGCAACGCTGTAGGCCAGTTCCCCCAGCGCCGTGGGAAACACAGCCGGCTTGCAGGAATAATTCAGCACTGCGGCATGACAGCCCATAGCAAGAAACTGCAGGGCAAATACCTCGGCTTCTCTGTCGGAATTAAACTCATATCCTCCGCCCGGACACACCAGCACCAAAGGTCTGTGGTTCAGCTTCAGCTCCTGAGAAGCATTCTGAATATATACAGTAAGCCTTGCGCCGGGCAATGAGCCCTCCACCTGAATATCATAAGTTTTATTAATCATAATTATTCCTTTCTGTGCATCTGTTTCACAACAGCCAGCTCATTGGCCGCAGAAATTAATATGCCCTTCCCCAATATACCATTTTTTTGGCAGGTCTGCCGCAGCAGACGCAGGTGTCGGCAATATGCTCCTGCTCAAAGGGTATGCACCGGCTGGTCACCGCCAGCTTTTCCTTAATTTGCTCCTCGCATTCCTGCTCCCCGCACCACATGGCTTTCACAAAACCCGTATTCTCCGTAAACAGCCGCTCAAACTCTTCCATATTGGCGGCTGTATAGGTGTGCGTATCCCGATGAACTCTGGCCCTCTCCAGCATTTCCCTCTGGATGGTATCCAAAAGCTCTGCCAGCCTTGCCTCCAGCTCCTCCAAAGATACCTCTGTTTTTTCTCTGTTGTCCCGGCGGCAGAGCACGCATCTTCCGGCCTCAAGATCCTTGGGACCGATTTCCACCCGCACGGGATATCCTCTCATTTCAGCCTCGGCAAACTTCCAGCCGGGAGACTTATCCGTGTCATCCACCTTCACCCGGAAATTTCCTTTCAGCCGGTCCCGAAGCTCATAAGCCTTATCCAGCACTCCTTCCTTCTTCTGCTGAATGGGAATGATGCAAACCTGCACAGGAGCAATCCGGGGAGGCAGCACCAGGCCCTCGTTGTCCCCATGAACCATGATAACGCCGCCGATCAGACGAGTGGACATACCCCAGGAGGTCTGATGCACATGTTTAAGAGTATTGTCCTTGTCTGCATACTGAATCTCAAAGGCCTTCGCAAAGCCGTCGCCAAAATTATGGCTGGTTCCGGACTGCAGAGCCTTGCCGTCGTGCATCAGCGCCTCAATGGTATAGGTAGCCTCCGCTCCCGCAAATTTTTCCTTGTCGGTCTTGCGCCCCTTGATCACAGGAATCGCCAGCACCTCCTCACAGAAATCCGCATACAGCTTCAGCATCTGTATGGTCCTCTCCTCAGCCTCCCGGGCCGTAGCATGGGCCGTATGTCCCTCCTGCCACAAAAACTCTCTGGAACGCAGGAAAGGCCTGGTTTCCTTCTCCCAGCGCACCACCGAGCACCACTGATTATAAACCCTGGGCAGGTCTCTGTAGGAATGAATGTCATTTTTATAAAAATCACAGAACAGGGTCTCCGAGGTAGGCCGCACACAGAGACGCTCCTGGAGCAGCTGCTGCCCTCCGTGAGTCACCCATGCCACCTCCGGAGCAAAGCCCTCCACATGATCCTTTTCCTTCTGCAGCAGAGATTCCGGTATGAACATAGGAAGGTAAACGTTCTCCACGCCTGCCTCCTTAAACCGTTCATCCAGCTGCTTCTGAATCAGCTCCCAGATTGCATAGCCGGCTGGCTTGATGACCATACAGCCCTTCACCGAGGTATAATCAATCAGCTCCGCCTTTTTCACCACATCCGTGTACCATTGAGCAAAATCCACGGACATATCCGTGATCTCCTCCACCATTTTTTTGTCTGCCATTTTTCCTCCTTTCAAAGCGCTGAGCACATACTCTTCCGGTGCGGCGCTTTCTCTGAAATCCGGTGACAGTCTGACGAAAAATCCGATATGACCGGTTTTCGCAAAACCGTCGTATACAGTCTGCCAGGAACGAGGGTCTGACCGTAAAAAACAAACCGCCGGGCCCTCCGTCCCCTCCAAGGGACCGAAAACTCGGCGGTACCACCCTAATTGATGCCTGGGCATCCAGCTCTATCGCCGTTAACGCCGGCCTACGCTGTACTTTTGCCTATATTATAAGCCTCGCACAGGACTCCAAGGCAGGTTCCAAAGCCTTGACATAAGGGCCTCACAGCCGCGCCGGCCCTGTCACCAAAACCCTGCGCCACGCCCTCTCTCTGAAATGCCTGCAGCTTCGTACTGATCCTCTTCACAGTCGCTCTATATGTATGTGATTGTAGTGTATGAAAACCGGTTTGTCAAGACTGATTGGCGCCAAAAGCAGAGCTCTGCAATTCTCCTTTACGGAGCCGGGAAATCGTGTCCGCCTCTTTCAATCCGGCATGGAATCAAATTCACTGCCGGAAATATCGGGGTAAGCGACAACATTTACACTTTTCCGTATTTTTGCGCGTTTCTGTTAAAGGATTATCTGAAACGTTCACCAGCTCTATACCCGCCATTCCTGCCGTCAGGTTATCCTGAACAATCAAAATACCGATTGATAAAAAGAAATGAACCATCAGATATCCTGCGAGAAACCATATAAAAATCCTCTTTGTCTTCACAAGCCTGCCGACCTCAGTGATTATAATTTTACACGAACTCTGTATCCAATGCAACCCAAAATACCTGGCGCCCTCTGCCCGTGAAGAGTAACCAGAAGCCAGACAACTGCTATGACCTTCCGTTTTCCAACTACCGGTTGTTTTTCTGCAATACCGCCTCCATTGTACTCAACCATCCGTTGTGGTAAACTACTCTTGAAAACCAAAATTACCAGCGTCAGGCGCGGTTAACAAAATTATGTGGAGGTATTTTATGGATACTGTAACCATCGGAAAACAAATTACAGCTCTGCGCAAAGGCCAGGGCATGACCCAGGAGGATGTTGCAAAACAGGTGGGCGTCAGCTCCCAGGCCGTGTCCAAATGGGAAAACGGCGGCGTCCCGGACACGGAATTGCTGCCCAAAATCGCAGAACTGTTCGGTGTTTCCATTGATTCACTTTTTGGCATAGATACCACTGATTACAACAGTATACGGGCAGCCCTCTCAAAAAAGCTGATAGATACTCCGCCTGAAAAGCAGTTCCAGCTTCTCTTCCGCTGGTGCTGGGACATGGAGCGGGCTCTGATGGGCCGCATGCCGGAGGATGCAGAATACGAAATAGAGACTCTGGAAAAAGATGTTGAAAAAACATCCCTGGCCCATTCCAGTATCCTCAGCAACTACGGCTTTACGCAAATGGGGGTGGCAGGCCGGCTGCAATATTTCCTGATGATGCCGGAAATCAGTGACAAGGATGCTGCCTTTTTCCAAAATACGGACTATGTTTCTTTTTTTCAGGACTTTTCCCATAAGGATGTGTTTGACTCCTGCGTTCTCCTGCATAAAAGGGAATCCGGCAAAGCCTTTACACCAGGACTGTTAATGAAGAATTTGGGGCTGGACTTTGAAAGGGCTATGGAGATTATTCAGATCCTGCGCAAATACCATATGATCTCCTGCACGCAGCTTGAACTGGACGATTTGACCCAGGAAATATATTCCTTTAAACCCGCCCCGTCATTTACATTAATGCTTCTGTTCGTTCAGGAGCTGATTCACAGACCCTCCATCTTTTATTACTTCTGTGAAAGCAGGCAGAAGCCCTGGCTGTGAGTAATAACTGTAAATCAGATTAATTAACATAAAAACTATTGACTTTCCCCCTTATGGAAGGTATAGAGTCTTCTTGTAAACACCATTTCCCAAGAAAGGCGCGGGTCTATGAAAATCAATCAGGTGGAGCAGGCCGTCGGCATCTCCAAAAAGAACATCCGCTTTTACGAACAGGAAGGGCTCTTAAGTCCCTCCCGCTCGGCCAACGGTTATCGTGATTATACGGAGGAGGATGTGACGGTTCTGCAGCAGATCAAGCTGCTGAGAAAGCTGGACATTCCCATTGAAGAAATCCGTCGTCTGCAGACCGGAAGCCTTACCCTGGAGGACTGCCTGCGCAGGCATCTCATCGTGCTGGAGCGGCGAAGCAGAAATCTGGAAGCCACCAATGCTTTCTGCCACAGACTTCTGGCGGAGGATGCCCGGCTGGGGACCCTGAACGTGCCCATGCTTCTTCAGGAAATGGAAACTATGGAGGAGGGAGGTACCAATTTTGTGAACATCCGGAAAAAAGACAGTCAAGAACGAAAACGGGGCGCATTGATCGGAGGCTTTGTGGCAATCCTTGTTATGGCATTGCCCATTGTACTCATGACCGCCGTCGTGATCACGGAACCGGAAATACCGATTCTACTGGCTGCGGCCTTTATCGTGGTGCCCTTGATCGGCATTATCGGTACTGTGGCCGCCCTGCGGGAACGACTGAAAGAAATCGAAGGGGGAGAGTTGGATGAAGCTTCTAAATATTGACTATATACCTGGAAAAAACGTTGAGGATCTGGGAATCGTAAAGGGAACAGTAGTACACTCTAAGAATGTGGGAAAAGATTTTATGGCCGCAATGAAAACCCTGGTGGGCGGAGAACTGACAGGATACACTCAGATGCTCAACGAGGCCCGGCAGATTGCCGTAAAGCGTATGGTGGACGAGGCGGAGGCCCTGGGAGCGGACGCAGTCATCAATGTCCGCTACGGCACATCCTCTGTCATGTCCGGAGCAGCAGAGGTGATCGCCTACGGCACAGCGGTAAAAATTCTGGAAAAATAGACAGATTCTCAAAGGCGCCTGAAAAGACACAAAAAGAACTGTCGGAAAACAGACAGCCCAATTAACAATTAAACAGGGGGCCGATTAAAGTTTTATATTAACCGGCTCCCCTGATAAACTTAAAGTAAATATTTCTCAATATATCCTGCCACGCCATCCATGTCATTACTCTCTGTCACATAGTCTGCCGCCTCCAGCACCTGCCGGATTCCGTTGGACATGGCCACGCCCACCCCGCAATTCTGAATGGACTCCACATCGTCATTGTCATCTCCGAAATATACCGCTTCCTCAGGCGAAATTCCCGCATCCTCCAGCATAGCCCGGACCCCGTTCCATTTGGTGGCCGCGGTACTCATGATCTGTATCAGCCGCCCGGCCGCCACCGTCATATAGGTATCAGCCGTCAGCGCTTTTTCCACTTCCCTTTGATACTTCATTCCCGAACCGCCCAGAAGCAGCTTATAAACCGCGCATCCCTCCGGAGCCTTTGGAAAGCCCTGATATACGGAAGCATTCCATTCCGGAATAGGATGACTGGAAAAAATCCCTGCCTCCGTTTCCATGGATAGAATCAGACCAGGGATCGCGGACACTCTGCCAAGAATCTCCTCCACGCTGGAGGGAACGATACAATTTTCGATCACATTCCGGGGCAAAATGACTTTTGCTCCGTTCAGCGTCGTCATGGCATAAAAACCCACCTTGTCCTGATATGGCAAAACAGCTCTCTGGGGTCTGGCCGTTGCCGCCATGAGCAGGATTTCCCTCTCCCGGCACCTTTCCAGCACCCTGTATGTATATTCTGACACACTCTTGTCCGTATGGAGCAAGGTCCCGTCCAGATCCGTTATGACCGCCTTCATCCTGATTCCTCTCCACCTGACTTATCAGAGCTTTCGAAGACAAGCGTTTTCTCTAGCCTCTCAGCTTTTTAACCGCCTTCTCCGAAATCAGGCAGGTGCCATGCTCCTTCAGCGTTAAAATCTGCTTTTCATCCGCCGTGTAAAGAGTGGCAAACTCCATGGCCTGGATGCACGCCCGGCTGTATCGCTCATAGGATGCATGCCCTTTTTTCAGACACAGGTAAAAAAACCCGTTCATCTCAAAAAGCTGACTGTCCACCCGAAGGTTTGAAGGAAGCACAGCCGCATAATCCATCACACTGCCAAGCCGGGGAAACACAAACACCGCGAAATCAGGCCTGGGCATGGGCGGCGCCGGTTCCTTATCCTTTTGGGCTCCCGAACCGGCTTCTCCGCCGGCTCCGCCCTCTGCTCCGTCGCTCTTATCCGCCTGACCATCATTCTTTCCCGTCAGCCCTACCTTCTCCCGGGCCGCCTGCAGCATACGTTTCATTTCCTTCAGGCACTCGATCAGCGGATCTCCCTCCTTGATCTCCGGATCCCGTTCCGAAAAGGTAAGCATCAGCCCCTGATCCGGAAGCATCATAATCTGCAGATCAAAGGCATAATGGGGCGGCTTATAGCCTACCTTCTCCTCGGCCTGCTCGATAATTTCCTGCACGACCTCCTTTGCCTTTTCGCTGCGCATCACGAAATCCTTGTAATCGATCTCATACTCTTCCAGTTCTTCATTGGATAAAAAACATTTTACCGTTTTTTCATCGACTCGTTCAATTCTCATAATATCATCCTCATAAACCCGCGGAATACACGCGGCTTCCCACACCGACAGGCATACGCTTCCGGTCATGCCGACACAAAAAAGAACCCAAAACTCTCTGCGTACTCACCAGTACAGTCTTATGATAACATGATATTCAAAATATTTCAATTATATAAGTTTTCCAATCCCTTGAACTCCAGCCTCTGAAACGCCGTCTGAATATACGAATTCCTGTCGGTCAGCTCCCAGATCAGGCCCGAACGATAATTCTCCAGCATCAGCAGGCTGATCCCCTTATCAATGCCGATATATCTGTCAGAGAACCAGGCAGGAGTCACATCCAGATTAAAGGCATCCAGAAAACCATATTTTCCCTTCAGCTGAGGAATGGAAGCATAGTGGCGCACCGCCTCCATAACCTCCTCCGGGCAAAAAGGCAGAGAGCCTAAAGCGCCGCAGGGAGGTACGGTTCCGTCCGCCTCGTTGACCCGGTTTCCAAAGCAGGGCAGGGCTCCCTGGGCTCCGGAATACCCGTGAGGCGTCATACAGGCCGTCATGCCCCAGGCGTTCTGATGATAGGATTTAAGATGCTTTGGATTGTCGATACAGTACTGCCTGTTGGCCCTGGTAGCCCGCACCGAATTTTCGTACCAGTCAATGCCCCGGCGATCTGTCTTACCCTTCAGATTCAGAAACGCATGGGAAAACTGATATACAAAAAGCCCTCCGCAGTGGCTGTGATAAATCAAGCCACTGTCCTTGTATACATCGCAGTATAAGGGACAATCATAAAATATGGACGGATCCACCGGATGTTTGGGTGCTGCAACGCCCAGAAAATACATGATAAACTGCTCTGCATAATGATCCCAAAAGCCGAAATGTCCCCTCTTCTCATCATACCCCATATAATAGAAATTCTTTTCCGGACAACGGTACCACTCCCAGTCCACCTCCGCGTAAATCTCTTCCCAGAGCTGTCTGCACTGTCCCCCGAAATATTCGCCGGCCACAAGGCCGCCCATCAAAAGCAGGGCCGTGTCGATTACGGACACTTCACAGTGCCCGTACCGGGATGCATCCTCCATATTCAGGAAGTGATAGAAGAAGCCGTGCACCCTCTGGGCCCGCTCCTTCAAAGTGATAAGAGTGCCCACCGCTCTCTCCTGCGCTTCCTGCCTGCCCACGTAGCCCCGTTCCACTCCGATGGCCAGGCCTGCCAGCCCATACCCCACCGAAGCAATAGAGCACATGTCGCGCTTTACATCGTTATCCCGAATCAGGCCGAAGCCCTCCTTGGACTCGCTGACCTCCTTCCAGAAGAAGTCAAAACATTTTCTCTCTTCTTCCTCCAGAATAGCCATGATCCTGCTGTCTGTCTTCTTTTCCTGTTCCATTACGCCTCCCTGTCTGCCTGCGCAGGCACAACAATCCTCCTGGTCTCCACCTGTTCGCTGTCCAGACCAGTCATTATATCAAATTCACCGGGTTCCCAAACCCATTTTTCTTCTTCATTATAGAAGGACAGCATGTCCTCCGTAATGGTAAACTCCACCCGGATTTCCTCACCCGGCTCCAAAAATACCTTCCGGAAATCCTTCAGCTCCTTCATGGGTCTGACCACGCTGGCGGACACATCCCTGATATAGAGCTGAACCACCGTTTTTCCGCTGCGCTTTCCTGTATTCCGGACCCTTACGAAAGCCTGCAGCTTCCCTCCCTCCCGGGAAATCTCCAGTCCACCGCAGGTAAAGTCAGTATAGCTGAGCCCATAGCCAAAAGGAAACAGCGGGCTGTTGGGGCAGTCCCGGTAACCGGTCACATAGCTGTCGGCCTTGGCCTCCGCCGGACGCCCCGTATTATAATAATTATAATAGACCGGGATTTGTCCCACGTTTCGGGGAAAGCTCATGCTCAAACGGCCCGAAGGATTATAGTCTCCACACAAAATATCGGCCGCCGCATCCGCTCCGGCGCTTCCCGGGAACCAGGCCTGCAGAACGGCATCGCACTCCTCCAGCACCGGTCCGATTTCCAAAGGTCTTCCGGAAAACAGCACCAGCACCACCCTCTTCCCCGCCTCATGCAGGGCATGAATCAGCTTCTCCTGATTTTTACTGAGCCTCAGATTCGTTTTGCTGGAGGCCTCTCCGGTCTCCCACTCCGGCTCTCCGGCAGCCACGATACAGACTTCGCAGTCCTTCAGGCCAAGCGCTGCCTCTTCTACCATATCCGGCACATCTCTGTCTCCTCCCCAGGAAAAAGGCTGTGTCATAGCCGTCACAAGCCTGCCGCCCAGCTTTTCCTCCAGAGCTTCCCCCAGAGTACGGGTATTTTCCGGCCTGCCCTCGCAGTGCCAGCCGCCCAGAAGATTACCCGTGCAGGCAAAGGGACCCGCCAGCCCCACCTGACCGGAATCCGAAAGGGGAAGAGCTCCCTGATTTTTCAAAAGCACCATACTCTCCCGGGCCGCCTTTCGCGCTGTCTCCAGGTGCTCCCGGCAGTATATCACCTTCTTTTCCTCCTGCTCGTCGGCGTCCTTCCAGGGATTTTCAAAAAGGCCCAGCTTGTTTTTCAGCTCCAGGATACGGATCACACACTCATCGATTTCACTCTCTGTTATTCTTCCCTGCTCCAGCAAGGTCTTCAGAGAACCTGCATACACGCCGGACATCATCTCGATATCCATCCCCGCATGGATCGACTTTTCACCGGCCTCCAGGGCATCGGCGGCCACGGAATGGTTCATCAGCTCCTCCACCGCGGCATAATCGGAGATCACCACACCGTCAAAGCCCCACTCCTGCCGCAGAATTCTGCGCAGTAAAAGCTTGGAGCAGCTAGCCGGAACCCGCTCCACCGTGTTGAAGGAGGTCATCACCAGCGCGGCTTTCGCCTTTATGGCTTCCCGATAGGCGGGAAGGTAAAAGTCTCTCAAAACTCCCCGGGACATATCTACCGTATTATATTCTCTGCCCCCTTCAGGTTGCCCATATGCGGCAAAATGCTTGACACAGGCAGCGATCCTGCCCTTATCCGCAGGATCCTCTCCCTGATACCCCCGGACCATGGCCGCAGCCATACGCCCGTTCAGGCAGGGGTCTTCTCCGCAGGATTCCATCACTCTCCCCCAGCGGGGATCTCTGACCAGGTCCGCCATGGGAGAAAAGGTCACGTGAAGTCCCGCTGCAGACGCCTCCCTGGCCACCGCTTCCGCCGCTTCCTCACATAGTTTCGGGTTGAACGTACATCCCTGCGCCAGGGGAATGGGCATAATGGTCACATACCCATGTATCACATCCGACATAAAAAGAAGCGGTATCTTCTGTCTGGAGGTCTCCAAGTAGTCTTCCTGCAGCTTCCTCAGATATGCCGCGCCTGACGGCCCCAGCACCGATCCTATCTCCTGCAGTTGTTCATCCTCAAACCGCCACTCCCGCAAGGGTCCTGTCAGGTTTGAAGGGCACCGGTGATAAAACATATCCGGCGAAAGCTGCGTCATCTGCATCGCTTTTTCCTCCAGCGTCATATCCGCTGTCAGCTCCAATATTCTGTTTCTGTCCATAAACTCCTCTTCGCCCGCCGGCAGAAGGCACGAATACCCTTACCGGCGGCATTTCCATTATAGTTATTTAGCCCAGTTTTTAATGCAGCTTTCTCTCTGGATCAGGGATGTCTCCAAAACGATCCTTCTGCTGGGCTCCCCTCTCATCATCTCAAGCAGGGTACGGGCCGCTATCTCCCCCAGCTCACACAGAGGACGGTGCACCGTGGTAAGGCTGGGCGTCATGACGGCGCTCATGGCAATGTCGTCCATCCCGATCACGGAAATGTCCTCCGGCACCCGGAGCAGCATATCCTGAAGGGCCCGGATGCACCCGGATGCCATCTGGTCATTGAAGGCAAAAATCACCTCCGGCCTGCGGCCTCGCCGTATAAACCGGATCGTTGCCTCATAGGCCTCCTTTTCCTCCCAGCCCGCATCGATACACCATTCCTCCGGGCAGTCCAGCCCAAACGCCTCCGCCGCCTGCCGGAAGCCCGCCAGCCTGTGCTCTCCGTCAAATCCCCTCCCGATGAGACAGGCCACCTTCTTCAGGTTCAGACTATGAATATATTCCCCCACCCGGTAGGCGCTGTCCTCATTGTTGATCAATACCGTGGATACGTAGGGCGCCTCCAGCTCCCGGTCCAGCACCACCACAGGACACTGCTCATTTGCCAGCAGATTCACCAGATCATTGGGTATCATTTCCGAAAAGATTATGGCTCCGTCCACCATCCTCTCCCGCAGAAGCCTGCTGATGTGGGTGATGTCCTGCATGGGACCGCATTTGGCCGCGATCATCTCCTGACCATTTCTGTCCATCTCGTTTTCGATTCCCCGCAGCACCTCGCCGTACACAACGCCGTACAGGGAATGGGCAAAGTAGCCGATAAATCCGTTTTTACGGCTTTTCAGACTCTTTGCCATCCCGTTGGGCACATAGCCCAGCTCCCGGACCGTCTCCATGATCCTGTGTTTCTTTTCCTCGCTTACGGGCCCCGTATTGTTCAACGCATAGGATACCGTCGAAATAGATACTCCCGCCGCCTCCGCTACATCCTTGATCGTCACAGCCATATATTTGATCCCCTGATATATAAACCGCCAGATTTTTCCTGACTCTCCGGAAGCGCTTTTCTCCGGGCCGTCTCCCCCGATTGGATATTGACGGTCCAAAGGTTCCGACAGTATCTCTACGCCGGAAATCTTATTTCCAGGGTCTCCTCCCCCAGTCTTCCGTCCGTCTGGCTGTAAATATACGTGTTCCCCTTCTTTTCCTCTATCCTGCAGGCAGCCCCGGATATGCCAAGACCCGTTCCCTCCAGGGCAATCACATCCTCCCGCTGGGACAGCCGGAATGTCAGGCTTCCCGGCTCCGCTCCGATCACCTCCGCGGTGGAATACAGAATCTTGATTCCCTCAAGCTTCAGCTCCAGCGGTATCAGAAGCCCTTCTCTCGCCCCAAGGAAGATTTCTCTGCCTTCAAATAATTCTACTTTATTATAGCAGATTCTACAATCTTTTGCAAAAAAATCCATATTCAGGATATGAAGGTACTTTTCGCCGTTCTCATTCCCATTGATATCCAGGAAAATGCCTCCGTACTGCGCATCTTCAGACAGTCTGTTGCCGGCTCCGAGAGCGTCCATCAAAAGCCTGATTCCACGGCGGTTTCCGATATAGTGGGTGGCTATCACCGCCGCCTTTCCCTTTCCTGCCTGTCTGATCAGTCCGCAGGGGCCGCCGTCCCCCGTAACCCTCAGAAACACTTCGGCATTCTCTGCCTGATAGGTCTGGGCCTCTCCAGTCCGTACCTCAGCGTATTCGCTCCAGATCCCCTCCGGCTGTATGCTCAGATTGGGCAGAATTCCTTCATCCAGCTCCCCTGCCACCCGGATGCCGATTCTTTCAGACAAAATGGTGCAGGGATTCCCCTCCATATCCATCACGGGCATCCGGCCGTACAGAAGCAGACTTCCTCCGTTTTCCACGAAGCGGCTCAGCCTCTCCTGTACCCCCGAATCCATATAATCCGCCGACAGAAGAAACAGTACCATTTTTTCCTGCATCCAGCTTCCGTCCTCCTGCAGGTTTACCCCGCCGAAGGCGTAATGCTCCAGCAGAAGCATCTTGGCAAAGGTATCCCACCCGCTTCCGGTGCGATAGCGGGTCAGGTGATCCACCATTTTCTTCTCCCGTCCGGAACCGGGATAACAATATTCCGTCATAAAATAATCGGGTATAAATCCCACCGCCACGTTATCCCGCTCTTCCGTCATAGATCCAAGGGCCCTTCCGTTGGCCAGCATCACCCGGGCATTCCTGCGGATCCGGTCATACGTATAGCTCAGCTTCCCCTCGGGATTCACCGGGGCCGTAAAGCCATGGCGCTCTCCCGTGATGGCAATGCGGTTATTCCCGTCCTTCCGGGGCTTTTTCAACAGCATGTTTCTGCCGCCGGTAAACAGATAGTGATTGATCAGGCGGTTATTCTGGGCAATGCACATTCTGGAGGTAAAATCCGCGTCGGCAACATCCAGCCTCCCGTTCCCACTCTCGTCATAATCCGCTTCGCCGCTCTGGAACTCAAAACTGGCCAGCGGCATATTCTGGCGGTTCACCGCTTCCATATAGCAATGGATCAGGTAGAGATCCTGCATATTCTGCAGACGCAGGCCCGACAGATAAATGTCTGATCCCGCCCAGAAATCCCCGGACTGACCGTAGGCCTCCATCAGCTGGCTGATGCCCACCGGGAAGGTATAACCCCGTCCGCCCCCGGTTCCGTGGATATTGATTAAAAACGGTACCTTCTTAACACCATATTTTTCCGCCATTTCTTTTAGAACTCTTGCATACTCGGCGTAACGGCTGCGCATATACCATCCCAGATCCCGGTGCAGCTGCAGGGCATAGCCCTCCTGGGGCTGCTCATAGGCCCTCCTGCGCTCCCTGGGCAGAGAGTCTATAAACGGATACCTTTTTCTCAGCTCTTCCCGTCCCATACGCTCTTCGGCCCACTTTTCAAATCCGGCAATGGTCACATCCGTCAAATCCGGCATATTGGACACCCAGGAAAGCATACCGATCTCATTGTCCAGCTGACAGGCAATCACATTGCCGCCGGCTGTGATCAGATGCCTTGCCAGAATTGGCATGATTTGTGCATACCATTTGTCCACGCACTCCAGAAAATCCGGCGCCAGATAGTCCAGCGTCTTGGTTGTGGCCTTTTTGTGGTCCCAGCTGTCAGGCACCAGCTTAGGAAAGCGCTCTGCCACCCAGTAGGGGATACCCTCGTTTTTCATCTCCGCCATGATAAAGGGACCGGGCCGGGCGATAAAATACAGATCGTTCCGGGCGCAGAGCTCAATAAACGCCTCCACATCCAGGTTCTCCCGCTCCTGGCCAAAGTCAAATATTCCCTCTTCCTCCTCGTGGCACAGCCAGGGAATATAGGCGGCCACCGCATTCAGACCGGCCTCCTTCAGCTTGGTCAGACGGTCCTGCCACTCGTCCCTTTTCAGCCGGTAGTAATGCACCTCTCCCGAGATAACCACCTCCGGCTTACCATTGATGAGCACCTGCCCGTCTCTCACTTCAATACTGCTCATAAAACATCCTCCTTGATTTATAAAAATATGTCTCATTCCCTATTCACCGGTAATACCAGTCTTTTCAATTCCTTCAATAAACTGCTTCTGTACACAGAAGAAAACGATCAAAAGCGGCAGAATAATTAAAAAGGTTCCTGCCATCTGTATGGCCTCGTTTGCCGTAGCTCCCACTTCCGCCTCCGACGCGCTGACCATTTTATTAAAGGCATCCACAAAATTTTCCAGCTTCATGGGCAGCGTTTTAATGTTGGCCCCAAAATACAGAGAACCCAGATAGGTCTCATTCCAGTACCACACCATGGACAAAATGAAGCTGATCAAAAAGCCGGGCTTTGCCACGGGAACGGCAATCTTAAAAAAGATAACAAACTGGTTGGCCCCGTCGATTTCCGCCGCCTCCGTTAAAGACACGGGCATCTGCTGGAAAAACAGCACAAAAATCAGCACAAAGATAGCGCTTCTCATTCCCTGTCCAAAAACCGCGGGAAGCAGATATGCCTTCAGGCTGTACAGTATCCCTAGATTTTTATACATCAAAAACTGCGGAATCATGGTGATCTGGGTAGGGATGATAAAGGTGGCCAGAATCAGTCCAAACAACAGATTCTTCCCCTTGAACTTATATCTGGCGATCCCGTAGCCGGTGATGGCGCAGACCAGGGTCTGGAGAATGGCCGGAAGAACGCTGACATAAAGAGTGGTCCATAAGGTCTTCCAATACCCCAGCACCTGCATGGCTCTGGTAAAATTGGAAATTTCAAGGCCGTAAGGCACCCAGCTGACCAAGGGGTTCACCAGATCGTCGGCAGTCATAAAGCTCATGCTGATCATCTTTAACAGCGGATAAAGAAACACAAACCCCGTAACACACAGGAAGGCATACAGGAACACCTTCCCGCCCAGCCGGACCGCTCCCTGCCGGCTGGGTTTTTTTAATGTTCTGTGAATGGATTTTTTTACGCCTGCTTTTTTCATTCCCGATACCTTCTACTTTCCCGATACAACTTTTTCAGGTTTCTTTCCTGCGCCTTTTTCAGCTTACGCGCCCGCTTCAGCTCCAGCTTGGCGGCCTTGGTGTTCCCGTAAATCGCCTCCTTGCGGGGACCGTACAGCAGCATGAAGAAACCGATTACCAGTAACAGTACCACAAAGTAAACCCACGCCTGGGCCGAAGCATATCCCAGCCCCAGAGAGGTCTGAAACATATTCCCCTGAATGGTGGTAATGACTTCATTCGTATCAAAGGTGGAAATGGTCACAATAGTATAAATGATACAAATTGCTATCATATTCCGCAGGTTGGGAAGGGTCACCTTCCAGAAGCATTCCCAGTTGGACGCTCCGTCGATATGCGCCGCCTCGTACATGGGACGGTCTACCTTTTGTATTGCAGACAACAGCAACAGTATCTGCACTCCGGAAAACCACAGGGTCATTACAAAGGAATCCAGCAACGTCTGTAACAGCCCTCCCGCGGTTTCCGGAAGCATCTCCATGACATTCATTATAATCTCATTAGAATCGGCGCCCTGAATGGCCATCAAACCCATATCCACAAATTTTTTGATAATGGGGCCGCTGATGATGATAACCGGCAGAAAAAACAGGGTTCGAAAAATTCCCTTTCCCTTGATCTCCTTGCTCAAAATCAGCGCCACAATAATGGAAAAAACAATCACAATGGGAACCTGAAGCACAATCTCTCCCACATAGCTTAACAGGAGCTTGGGAAAAGTAACGTCCCCCAGAAAGGCCTTCCGGTAATTTTCAATTCCCACGGATTCCGTCACCAGCCCGGTGGCGGAAATGATAACGGAATCAAAGCTCATTTTCATAGTATCTGCAATCGGATACAGGGTAAACACCACAAATCCGATCAGCCAGGGAACCTCGCAAAGCCAGCCGCGGATGTTATTCCTGGCACTTCTGGTTAATTTTCCTTTCCTCATAGCCCTCTCCTATCTGTCCGCCCCGGCGGCGCTTATCAGAAAGCTCTCCCCGCCTACAGTCACGCCGTCGCCCGTCCAGTCCGTCTGGCGGTAATTGACATAGATGCTGATACCATTGTCATAATCCACCCGCACCACATCCTTTTCCAATACCACCCTGTCCAGGATACAGGCCCCGGACACCTGGCTCAGCACCTGACGGATCCTTCCATATTCCTCGATAACAGAATCCTTCCATACGGCATACTGAGTGCTGTACAGCCCGGAAGAAGGCGTATTAATCAGCTCAACGGAATCCTCCCAGGACAGATACCAGGAAGGATTTGCTCCATATTCAATGCACTCCAGCAGGTCTAATGCCGCATTGGCATGAAAATTCCATCCCTCCGAATAAAAAGGAATGCATCCCTTCAACACAATCTGCATAAAGGGCACGGTCTCCGTAAAGATATAGTAGTTGCTGGAATCCATGGGAATATCGTAAATTCCATCACATCTTCCCCACATATATGCGTAGGGCGCATACAGATTCAGCTTCAGTCCCGCACTGTCCGCCTGCTGCAGAATATTCACCGCGTCAGCCCTGGTAGATACATTCTTCTTATTCCAGTTAGAATACAGAGTGCTTCCAAAGGCCTCCACCGACATGCTGGCAATTCCCATTTTCTCTGCCTTTCGGGCAAATTCGTTCAGGCTTTCCGCCGCATAGGAGGGCGCCAGCCAGTTATAGATCCCGTTGTCATAATTGCGCAGCATAGTCCGGTTGATCGCCTGGGCCTCCTGACTGTTTCCATATCCTCCTTTTCCCTCATATCCCCGGGAAAAATCCGAATACAACGACACGTCAATCCCCTGTTCCGCCAGCTTTTTGATCTCCTTCTTCCACTGAGACCGGGATCCCACCTTTCCGGTGAAGGAAAATTCCGAGGGCGCCGCTCCCGAAGCTCCCTTCCCGGAATAGCCCCTCAGCACCACATCCATATTCTTCAGGCCTGCGTCGTACAGTTCCTGCAGAATCTGATCCGCCTGCTCCAGCGTGGTCATGGTTACCGTATTGGACCAAAGCAGACCCTTTTCCTGCTCCGACAAAATCAATTCAATCTTTGCCGCTGCCAAATCCGTCTTTTCTTCTTTTTTTGTCAGGACGCCGCCGTCCAGCAGATATTGTCGGTATACCCTGGCAATACCCACATAATCGGCCTCTTCTCCGGAGAGGAAGCTATAGAAGATCCCCAGATCCCCGGGATTACGCTTTTCCTGATTGGCAGTCAGGCTCTTTCCGCTCTGATCCAGCCTCATCTGATAGTTTTCCCGCAATACAAACTTGGGCATAATCAGGTTGTAGGGCGTCCTGATTCCGCTGACCTGGGCTCCGATTTTACAATATTCGTCTCCATCCGTCACAATCCCGGCAATTCCGGCCCTTCCTTCCTCCAGGATGCTTCCGAACACCGGCATATAGATCTCTTCCGGACTTCTGAGCATATTTTCCGTCACCATGCTCTTAAAGGCTCCCATCCCCAAATCGCTGCCGTAAATCTGCTTTTCATAGTTTTCCGAAGCCACTGTTTTCTGCCCCGTGGAGATCAGCGCGCCGCAGCCGTCCGGTACAAACAGATATCCTTCATTGTCATAACCATAGCTGGACCCCAGAAAGGGATACACATAAATGCTCTGCAGGCGCACGCCTCCATCCTCCACAATGGAGTCCTCCGGGATCTGCACCCGAATGCCCGTTTCCGTCAAAGTCACCTGCAGATCAAAGCCTACCTGCCCGGAGAAGCTGATCGTGCTCCGAAATCCAGCTTCCGTCTGCTGCGTCTCCACCTGAGCGCCGTCTGCGGTAATGGACCAGGTTTTTGTGCTGCCGTTTTCCAGCCTGCACTCCACAGAGACGCCGGATTCCTTCATTCCCACCCAGGTAGTGTTCAAATCCCCCTCCTGGGCCCGGACTCCTGCCGAATCATACTCATAGCCGGTGGCTTTATCTCTGACCAGAATAGCCAGAGAGTCCGGCTTGTAGTACAAAGCCAGACGATCGTTTTCCGCCGCCGGCACATAGCCGTTCTGTGCCTGGACTGTCAGTCCCGCGCCCGCAGATACCATGCAAAACAGCAGCATTCCCAATGCCGCAGCAAGGCCGCGCCATGCTTTATTCTTACACACGAAGAGCCACCTCCTTATAAATGCTTACCACAAACTGCCACAGCTGCTGCCCCAGCAGATAGAGGGTAAATGCGGCCAACAGGAAGAGAAGCATTGTGATCACAGTAATGCAGATATTTTTGATTGTCTCCGACACGCTGTATACATGCACCTCCTGAACCATCAGGTAGAGCAGGATCCCACACCAGCAGATAATGGCGCCAAAACCGAATTCATAGAAAAAGCGTTCGTTTTCCGTCAATATATTGGAAATGATCTGCAGCGGAAGCATCAGCACCAGATACGGCGACAGCGCATAGATGGTTCCGCAGTACACATGCTTCAGCTTTCCTTCTCCTCCGGAAATGGTACTGACCAGGAAGTTGCACACTACAAAAAGCAAAAGCGGCAGAAGAATCGATCCCACAAGGCTCCCGAAATTCACATAAGCGATATCCGTCTGATTAAACAGATAGCTGGTAATATACAGATTGGTAATCTGCAGTACAATCAGCCATATATACAAAAGCGTGGCCGTAAATACGCTGACCTTTTCCTCGTGGTGAATGCTGTAGTATGCGTCAAAGGGATTTTTCAGCATCAGCTTCAACAGCTTCAGCTGTTGTACAAAGGAGCTTTTTCCCAGCCTCTTCCACTGCTTTTCCACAGGATCCAGAAAATGCTTTCTGGAATTGATGACGCGAATCACCTTCCATACCACAAACAAACCCAAAAGAATCAGAAGCACCGGCGCCAGATTACTCTCGATCCACTCGTTCCTGGCGTACCAGTAAGCCTGAGAATACCCGGACACATTGCCCGCCACCTTATAATACTCCATGGCCTGGGTATAATCCTGACGCTTAAAGCTGGCCTTGGCCAAAGCTTCATAGGAAAACAGAAAAGCTGTATTTGCTCTGTTGATCTCCCGCCAGTTTTCCTCCGCCTCGGCATACTTTCCATCCATGTAATCAGACAGGCCCCTGTGTACCTTCACGGCAAAATCCGTAGGCTCGTATTCCTGTATGATACCCTTGCTTTTATCCAGCACATACAGAACGCCCTCCCGGGACACGTCCATGGCTGCAGCGCTGGAGACCAGGCCGATGCGCTGCATTTCCGAATCCACATAGCCGAAGGCAAAAATCACATTGCCGTAGCTGTCATACTCATATATGGTTCCTGTGGAATCGATGGCATAAATATTCATATTTTTGTCAACGGCCACATCCACAAAACCGCCGCTGTAAACATGGGGAGAGATCAGGTCAGCTCCCGCAATGGACAGTTTCCGCACACTCTGCCCCTGTTCCGCCGCGTTCTGTCCCTGGGTAACCGTGTACATAAGCCCCAGCTCATCCACCGCAATATTGGTCACGCTGGAGGGCATGTTTTTAAACAGCTTATCCAGCTGCTCCTGGGTAAAAAAGGTTCTCTGCAGAATCATCATCAACGACGTATTCGTCCGGTTGGATCCGAAGTATCCCAGAAAGCTTCCGTCAATGCTAAGCTGCATGACGCCGGAAGTAGAGCCCTCGGACACCACATAAAGATTTCCCCGCTTGTCAACCGCGATCTTCACCGGCGCAAAAGTAGTGTTTTCTCCAAACACCTTTTCCGTGGGCTTTCCCAGCTGTTTGTAAAGACTTCCGTCATGGCGGAAGATCAAAATCTTCTGGGAATTGCGGTCCACAGCGTAAATATACTCATCTGTCACCGACAGGCCCGAGGGGGAAGTCATTTCTTCCGCAGTGATCTCCTGTACGATCTCGCGCCCTTCCAGCACCAGGATGCGGGCATTTCCCGTATCCGCCACATAGAGCTTATCTTCATAGACAAACAGATCCTCCGGAGACCTCAGGCCAACGTTCAATACCATACCCGGCTCATAAGCATCCTGGGTATAGACCATCCACCCGTTGGGGCCCTGTGTCCATGTTAAATATGGGGTCTGCGCATGCACCTTTGCTCCCTCCGGCAAAAATAATGCCAGAACTGCCAGCAGACAGATCCATCCGCAAGCTTTTTTTCCAAAATGTCTCATCGCATTCTCCTTATTTGATACCGGAATGGGCCATGGTGCTCATCACATTGTTCTGCATCACGATAAAGATGATCAGGTTCGGTATAAACATAATCAGCGTAGCCGCCGCCGCCATTCCGATACCGGCCACGTCATTACCCGTAGTGGTCAATGTAGACATGTAATAAGCAAACGTCTTCAGATTATCATGATTCAGGTAAAGCTCGCTTGCCTCGATGGTATTCCAGGCCGTCTGGAAGGTCAGAATCACAACGGTGGCCAGGGAAGATTTTGACAGGGGCACCACAATCTTCCGGAAGGTATACCAGTCCGTTGCCCCGTCGATCTTGGCCGCCTCCAGCAGCTCATCCGGAATCTGATCCATAAACTGCTTGACCAGGAACAGCCCCACCGGCATCGCCAGAGCAGGAATGATATGGACCGCAAAGCTGTCGATCAGCCCCGTTTCATACACGATCAGGTATTTGGGAATCTTTACCGCCGCCCCCACAAACATCAGCGCCATGGTATTGATGCTGAAAATCAGGTTCTTCGCCCGGAATTTCTTTTTTGCCAGAGCATAGCCTGCAAAGGCCGTAATGGCCACCGTGCACAGCACCGTCAAAAGAGTGGACATAATGCTGTTAAAGAAATATCGATAGATAGGCACATCCGAGCTGTTCATAGTCTCCACCAGCTTCCGGAAGCTGTTCAGAGACGGATTGGACACGAAAAAGCGCGGCGGATACAAATACAATTCGTTCACAGGCTTCAGCGCCTGGGAAAAAATAAAGACGATGGGCAATCCGGTGAGGATCGCCATTGGGATCAGTATCGCATAAAATTTGATCTGACTGGGATGAAACCGAGTGGGATTCATCTTTTTACCCTGTATGGATGCCATTTTTTATTCCCCCTCTCTCAATCACTGTCCCCGAAAAGCTTGAACACGCCTTTGGAGCAGACTGCTATAAATATGAGAAGTACCACCGATATGGCCGACGCGTACCCCATTTCGTACCGCAGAAAGCCATAGTCCTCAATATGGTTCAGCACCAGCTGGCCGGCGTACTGAGGCGTGGGATTGGAGCCTGCCAGCGTCACGCCGATGGCTCCCGCCTGGAAGGTATTCACCACTGCCATCACGGCTCCGAACAGCATCTGAGGCTTCAGGGAAGGTATGGTAATATGGACGATTTCCTGGAAACGATTCTTGACTCCGTCGATATAGCCCGCCTCATACAGCTCAGGATTAATATTCAAAATACCGGCCAGCATGGACAGAAAGCCCACACCCATACTGGACCACAGGGTTACCAGGATCATTACGGGCATCAGCCACTCCGTGGACTGGAGCCACTGAATGGGCTCCCGGATCAGGCCCCAGTTTAACAGCAGACTGTTCAGATATCCCGTCTGGTCTCCGTTAAACAGCACCTTCCAGATCACGGTCATGGCCACGCCGCTGGTCATGGAAGGAGAATACAGGATCAGGGCCAGCACCGTTCTGGATCTTTTGGGAATCTGGGCCAGCATCCATGCCATAATAAAGGACAGCATATACCCCAGAGGACCCGCGATCAGTGAAAACTTCAGGGTATTGGGAACCACATACTGCATGAATACCGCGTCCGAGGTAAACAGCGTAATATAGTTCTTCAGCCCCACCCATCCCGGAAAGTTCACCGAGTCAAAATCCGTAAAGGAAAGCATCATGGCAAAGCCCACCGGGATCACGATAAAGGCCAGAAACAAAATCAGGTATGGCGCCAGAAACAGGTATGCCGACCTCTCTTCTCTTTTCTGTTCATTTCTTTTACTCATTATGCTCCACCCAACTCTCTATCAATTCGATTGACGGAATCCGATAGCTCTTCACCGCCACATTATCCTTTACATAGCCGAATTCTTCCCATTTCCTGGACAGCTCCTGGTTCATAAGGATCGCTGCGTCATCCAGAGTGCTTCGCACGTTCTCCCCGTTGAACACTACGGAATTCCATACATTGCTGATTTCACGCTCGATCATGTAGCTGGCCGGCGTCTTCACAAACTCGTGCAGCCATTTCCACTGCTCCATGACAACCTCCTTGTGGTCGTCGGCAATGGGCAGCTCTGCAAATGCCTCCACATTGGCCGTATTCCACATATACGTGTCGCCATACAACAGCTGCATTTGCGTCCCGAAACGCTCCTGGGTCTCGGCGGAAAGCCACCACTGGAAAAATTTCCATGCGGCCTCCTGCTTCTCGGACTTGGAAAAGATCACGGCAGATGTTCCGCCGCCGGTGGACCAGCGCTCCACCACTCCGTCTGCGTTCTTTACGCCAGGCATCACTGCGATATCCCATTTCCCGGCAAGCTCCGCCGCCGCGGCCTCAAGCTTCAGGTAGGTGCTGAAGGTGGACACTCCGATGGGAATGGTGCCGTTGCGGAAGGACTGATAAAAATCGGCCACCTCTGTGGGCAGACCATATATGGTGAACAGATCCGTCATAAACTTCATGGCCGCCAGACCGTTTTCATTGTTCACCGCCACTGCCATTCCGTTCTCCTCGTAAATGGAGCCCCCATACTGCAGGAAGAAGGGCGTGGTGGACGAGAAGGTCTTAAAGGAATTGGAGGATGCCAGAGGAATATAAAAGTTCATGCCATACCGCTGCAGAATCGGCAGTATCCCCAATACCTCCTCCCAGGTATCCGGAATATCGATCTCTAGGGCTTCCATCAGATCCTTGCGGTAATAAAGGACGAAAAAGTCCTGGGTCTCGGGAAGGGCATAGACACCGTCCTCATACACATTGGTCAGAAGTGCGCCCGGATTAAACTGGCCTGCAGCCTCCTCAAAGCCCTCAAACTGCCTTAAATCTGCCAATACTCCCCGGATGGCCAGATCATAGGGAAGATGAATGCTCAGCCCCAGCGCCGCATCGGGCTGACTGTTTGTGGTGTTGGCCAGAACCAGCTTGTTCTCATCCTTCATCAGGGAAAAATTCACCTTGATCCCTGTCTCAGGGGTAAAATAAGCATCTGTCATGGTCTGCAGCTCGTTTACATAGGTTACCGCCCGATTCACCCACACGTCGATGACCATGTCATATTCTTCCTGCTTTGCCGCCTCACCGGAAAACAGATCGTCGGCAAAATAGCGGATCTCCTCCCACACCTTGCGCAGAGCGCCTGCTTTATATTTCGGAAGCTCGCTTCCCTCCTGATGAATATAAATGCTGTCCAGCGTCATAGGGCTTTTCTGAATACTCTCCAGTACCGTTCCCAGCATCTGGGACACGGAGCTGGAGCCCTCGGAAAAGGATGATAGATTGTTGGGAAGCTCGTCAGGATCGTCCGCCAGCTTCCGCAGACGGCTGATCACGATCTCCAGGTTGGAGATATCGGAATTTCCGTCATCCCCCAAATTCAGCCGGATCAGCTCATCCTTAACTCCCTCCAGCTGGTCGGCAAGACCGTTCAGTTCATCACTGAGCTCCGGAATAAAAGTCAGAATCTCCCAGTCACGGTTTACGTCGTCGCTTCCTCCCGTAACCTTTTTCACCTCAACCGCAATATCTGCAATCTTGTCGATCTGATCGGAAATAATATCCATCAGCGGATTCATTTCCGTGCTGTCTGCTTCCAGCCCCAGATAATGCGTACCGGCATCCAAATAAAACTGAAACGCTCCGTTTCCATCTCCGAAATCTCTGACAATCCAGGAATTAGAGCTTTCGAAGGCGACTCCTCTGGCCTGGGCAAAGGGCAGCTGTCCGTCCAGGGTCATGGTTCTGCGGACCACGCTGTTGGCCTTCTCATTCTGCTTATATTTCAGAGCGATAGAATACCAGCCCGGCGTATCTATGCTAAACTCATAGTACAAAGTCTGCCCATTCTGATTCCAGGTGGCGCCTCCCACCACGCTCATCAGCTTTTTGCTGGGAGTATAAGGACTTACCTCCACGTCTCTTGTGGCCACCGGCCTGGTGGAGGTGGTATTCTTCCGCCAGATCCGCTCTGCCTCCAGAACCACAAGTGCCTTTGCGCTTTCCGTGTCCGGGTATGCGCTCTTATATGTGTTATAGTCAACAGTCTCCGGCAGGGATAATACGGATACCTTGCCCAGAAGAATGGATGCCTTCTCCATGGTCAGCTGGATCTCATTTTCCCCCTTTTTCAGGAAAAACAGAAGAGCATCCTGCTCTCCCTGGCGGACCGACTTCAGCCTCCGGGACTGCCACTCATGCCTAAGAAGCGTATCCGGAGTGATTTCATTTCCCTTGGAATCCTTGCGGAAGGGCCATTCTTCGGTGCCGTACAGCTGTGAAAGCACCAGCTCACGCGCCTCGGAGAAAGGATATTCGCCGTTGATTTTCAATCCCACCGTATGAGATACCGCCTTCTCGGCAAGGCAGTAATAATCTACCTGAATCCCATACAATCCGGTCTTTTCCACAGATACCGTCAATGTGACGGAATCTCCCTTTTCCATGCGGACAACCTCCGCGCCATAGCCAAAGGAATCCCCCGCCCTCACCGTACCCGTTTCCGAAAATGCAGTGGGATCGATGACCTGGAGTACCCCCTCCGGCTCCTGAAGCCCCTCGCCGCGCCATTGCTCTACTACCTGGCTGTAGGGACTTTCAGTCTGATCACCTGCCGCGGCCACTGCAGACGGAAGCATATTCCATGCCGCCATCACAAGTGCTGCCGCTGCTATTATTTTCCTCCATCCTATCCTTTTCGCCATATCCACTGTCCTTCCAATTTTGCCGTCTGTGCTATAAGCACCTTATATAATTCGTGGGAAGAACCCTTCGGCCCTCCCCACGCTTCAGTAGTCCCGTGCGGAACTTATGAAACATTATTTCTCGTTATTTGGTTGCCGCATCCACAGCCGCTCTTTCGTCGGCAATGAATCCGTTGGCCAGCGTATTCAGCTGAGCGGCGTAATCGTCGATGGACAGCTCGCCCAAAATGCACTTATCCACAATCTTTGCCATGTTGGCTTCTTCCCCGTCAAGCTCGATACCTGTAGGTCCGTTCCAGCGGGCATTGCTGTAGCCCGGCGCAAACTTGAAGGCCTCAACCACGGTTCCGTTGGTGTCCATGCTCTCGTAAGCTTCTCTCACGCCATCTACAGGGAAGCTTGCAAAATAGGCATCCAGAATGGCATCATCTGCAGTAATGGGAATAGCTGTATAGCTCTGTGTTTCATCGGCATCGGCGATAGCCATACGGTTTCTGGCCGCATCCAGTCCCCAGAACATAAACTTGGCAAACTCCCAGGCTTCCTGAGGATGCTTTGTTGTAGCTGAAATAAAGGCATAGTCGGGAATGATTACGTTCTTTCCGCCGGGAAGTCCCACATACTGTGCGCTGTAGCTGAACTCTCCGGTTCCGAAGCCGCCGCAGCTGTAGGTGGCGTCATACCACATAGCGGTATAACCCTGTTTCCATGCATCATAGTCTCCGGTCTCAGCGCCGGCGGTAAGGCTCTTCTGGTCGTCGCTTAAACCGGCCCAGGAGTAGTTCACCAGATTCTGGGTTTCCTTGATAGCGCGGATAAATTCGGGACTGTCCAGATGTACCTGCTCTCCGTCGTAGGTATACCAGCCCTGGTTCTCATCCCACAGATAAGGAAGGAAGTTGGCAAAGTCGTTTACATACTTCAATGCGGCGGTACCCTGGGAAGGATTGTGTACCTTCTCCACCGCCTCCATGAACTCCTCCCATGTATAGCCATAGGTCAGAGGTGTCACGTTCATATCCTCAAACATATCCAGGTTCATGAAGATTCCGGCCAGATGCATGGATGTGGGAATACCATAGCTTTTGCCGTTGTAGGTCACTGAATCTCTCAGGGACTGAGGAATCATGTTCCAGTCACTGTCCGCCGCGATCAGATCGCCAAGCTCCATCGCCCAGCCGTTTGCCACAGCCGTGGGAACCGTTGCAATTATGCAGACATCCGGAAGGTTGTTGCCGGCTGCAGCCGTTGCCAGAGCCTCGTTCCAGTCTCCGGTGATTTCCTCTGCAATTTCAATCTTGATATTGGGATGAGCGTCCTCAAAGGCTTTGATCATCTGGCGCTCCAGGTTGTTCTCCTCCTCGGTTCCCAGCGCCCAGCTGGCAAAACGAAGAGTAATCTGCTCGCCGCTGTTGTCGGCCTCCTGTCCCTGATCTCCCTCTTCAGCGCTGGAATCCTGTGCGCTCTGGCTCTCGCTGCTTTGCTGCTCCGGTTTAGAATCGGATGTGGAAGAGCCCTGAGAATCCGGACTTCCGCCGCAGCCAATGATCGATACTGCCATTGCCGCTGCCATCAACACAGCCAAACATTTTCTTTTCATATTATCCTCCTTAATAAATAAAATTTTTTGTGTGCGCCGGATGCCGCTTTGACCTCCTGCGCTATATAATCCTCCGCCGCAGGGATTATCCCTTACGGCAGAAAAATTATCATGGTGTAAAGCCCAGCACTTCCACGCCCCTTTGAACCGCCTCATTTTTCATAAATAGGTTCCAGACATAATCACATTCATAATTGGCAATCATCAACAGGGAGATTCCCTTATCAATTCCGATATAATCATTGTCAAACCATCCCTGATCCAGATTATAGGCATCCTTCAGCCCGTATTCGCCCATGAGCTCCGGAAACGTCATGTAATGCTTCAACGCCGCCGTAGATTCCTCCGGAGTAAAGGGCATGGAGCCGATGGCTCCCGCGGGCGCTATGGTTCCGCTGGATTCATGGGCTTTGTTATCCGTCCCTGAGGGCGGAGCCCCCTGCAGGCCATTGTAGCCGTCCCTGGTATCACAGGCCGTAAGGCCCCAGGCATTCTCCCCATAGGTTTCCCAGGTTTCCTGCTGATCAATGCAGAATTGCCGGGCTGCCAACGTGGCTTGCACGGAATTTTCATACCAGTCCGTTCCCTTTTCATCCTTCAATCCGCGAAAATCCACAAAGGCGTGGGAATACTGATAGGTAAATATGGATCCGAACCAGGAATGGATAAACTCATAATCGCCATAGCTTCCTTTGAGACGGTTAAAGCTGTAATAAGGCTTACTATCCAAAGGATAGGTGGGTGAGCCTGCACTTAGCACATAAAGCATCAGCTGTTCCGCATAAACATCCCAGTGCCCCGCAAATTCCCCTTCGGAGGAAAGCCCCATGTAAAACATGTTCCGGGAACTGTCCAGGAAATAATTCCAATCCACTCTCTCATACAGCTGTGCCGCCTTCTCCTGTATGGAGCCCCCGAAATATTCTCCCGCGGTGATGGCTCCGCACAGCAGAATCCCCGTGTCAATCACGGAGATCTCACTGCCGGTGGCCGGATTGCCGTTCAGCATATTGATAAAGTGATATAAAAAACCATTGTCATTTTTCAGGGAAAGCACCGTATCCAGGGTCTTCTCCACCCTTTCCCGGCCCTCCTCCTCGGTGATCCAGCCTTTGTGGATCCCGTAGGGAATGGCCGCCAGAGCAAACCCTGTGGAAGCAATGCTGGCCACATTTCTGGCGCCGGGATACCGGTCCCGCACCATTCCGAAGGCGCCGCTGTCCTCGTCTGTCTGTGCCAGCTCCCACAGATACCGGAAGCACCCCTTTGCTTCCTCCTCCACCTCCGGATCCAGAAGCACCGTATTCTCTGATTCCCCGGAAGTGTCTGTATCTGTGGAAGCCTCCCCCGACGGTCCCGACTGGCATCCGGCCAGAAGAACTGCCAATGTCAGGAACAGGCACAGGAAACGCATCCGGCCCTTGTGAAACTTTGTTTTTAGAAACTCTGTTTCTGTATACTCTGTTTCTATATACATACTCCCTCCATGCCGCCCCCTGCGGCACAAACCCGGTTCTCATGAGGCTGTCAAGTCTCAGCCCTCTGCGCCGGATTTTTTGCGGGTCAGTGCGTCCGCAATGTCAACTCCTCCGGAGCCTCCAGCCACTGCTGCCGGGAAAGCCTGATTCCGCCGTCCCTGTAGCGGTCCTTTTCTCCGGTTGCGGGAAGCTGCTGTGCTCCCGCCAAAAGCCGCTCCACTCCATAGCCCTCGGATCCGATCTCAAAACAAAGGGTCTTTGTTTTGTTCCAGCAGGTAAGCCGGATCTTCAGACCGTCCAGCTCCTTGGGCAGCACCGGATTCAGCTCCACCTCTTTTGCCGCCATGCGGATCCCCAGCAGATCCCGGATGACCCGGCTTAAATAGATTCCAGGACCGCTGGAATAGATTCTCCAGCCACCCTTTGCAGCGATCTCACCCTTTCGCAGCTCTTCAAAACGGCTGCTGAATTCGTACCGATCCGCCACGTCCGCATCGGAGCTGCTGAAATATGCGTTGGACTGACGAAGCGCCCCATTGGGAACCGTCTCGGAAATCAGCACCGGGTTCACCTGTAAAATCCCTTTCCACAGCTTTTCGCCTCTTCCAAGGCGGGCCATAGCCTCCAGATACCGGATGTGAGCGTGCACATAGAGAATACCAATCTCCCGGCCCACGTTGGCCGCCTGCTCCGCCCTCTGGAAGTAGACGGATTTCCCGCCGTTATAGGTTGCCGGCCGATTCATCAGCCGCACACCGTCCGGGAAGGTCAGCTCCTTACCGATCAATTCCTCATTGACCTGTGCCAGCTGCTCATCCGCAATTCCTGCGATGATGCTCCTGGTCAGAGGCAGCAGACGGTACTCTATTCCCGTCATCTCATCCAGCGGATGCAACAAATATTTAATATGACCGATATCCTCCATTAATATGAAGCCGGCGATCACACCGTCCTTCACCAGATAACGGTAAAAATCCTCTTTCATCAGATCCGTCAGCTTCAGCAGCTCTTCTCCTGCCGGCCTCCCGGCCTTTTTCAGCTGCACTCCCAGCCGATAAATCACCTGTATGGCTAGAGCGTCCGTCCAGGCGCTGCACAGCTTCTCCTTCCATTCCGGCTTTGCAGGCTGAAGGGTATCGTCCCAATCTCCCCCCGCATAATTCACCAGGTGTGTGCCCGGAAGCATCCTTTCCCGTATACTGTCCACGGCCCGCTCCAGATGCTGCAGAATACTCTCAGGCTCCCCGTCCCGGTAGGCTGCTGTCTGGTCCAGAATCTCCAGATCTCCGCTGGCCTCCAGATAATCTCCGATACTCTTCAGAGGCCAGAACACCACGTCTCCGTGACAGTCCCCGGCCGCATAGGGATAACGGTCATACATGAAATACTGGGGCCACTCTCCCGATTCTCTGTTCTGGTGGGCGAAAATCTCCAAAAGTGTCTCCCTGGCAAGCTCCAGATGACCGGTGGAAAGGAAAAGCTCCATAGGTCCCTGACACACGTCTCTGGTTCCCCAGGCCGCCCCGCCCGACTGTTCCAGCCCGTGAGGCGCCGCAAAATGAATCATGGCGTCGTGTAAAAACCAGGGCAGGATTTCGTTCATCTGCTCCAGACGACGGTTCCCCTTCTCATTCTCAAACCGGATATCCGCCAGGAAAGAACCGTAAAAATCAAGGTAAACCTTCTCCTCTTCTTCCACAGAAAAAATTCTTTGGACCGCTGGCGCCTTTTCTCCCAGGGTTCCGCTGATAAACAGCGTCATCCGGCTGCCCGACACCTGCGCCAGCAGCAAACCGGCATTTCTCCTGCGGCCATCCTTGTAAAGACTGCCGTCGTCTTCAAAGCTGCCTTGTGTCTCCAAAAAGGCCATCCGATATTCCAGCTCCGGATAGTAGGTATTGGAAGGCTTCTCCTGGCCGGGCCGCAGACGCACACCTCTTTTGTCCTCATCATATTCAATCCGCAGTTCATTTCCCGCCAGTGCCAGGCCGAACAGGAACCGGCAGTCATAGTGCTTTCCGCCACTGCTCTCCGCCCGAAGGAGGAAGGCATTATCCCTGGCCACAGATGCTGTGACAATCAGCAGATCTCCCGGCATCGCATAATACCATCTGGAGAAGTTTAATCCCATCTCGTAGGCCGCCGGCATGGTCAGCAGACGGTATTTTCCATCCATCCGCACATAAATCCGTATCCCGTGCTGGGTGTGCAGATTCAGCGTATCCCTGACGCCGTCCAGCAGGGGATTGCTATCCACATTTCCCACCACCAGCTGGCTGGCAAATACGCCGTACATATAATTTGTCACTGCCAAAAGCTCTTTGTCCACCTTCTTTTCCGACATATGCGTCAGAAGGATATGTCCATGAGGACGCTCCATCCTCATTTCCTTTTCCTGCAGTGCTACATGGCGATGACCTGGTGTGAAAAAGCTGAGAAGCTTTCCGTCTGAGGATTCCTCCAGACTGCGCTCCGGAAACAGCCTTTCCAGCTCTTCTTTGGAAAGAGGCTCAGAAGCATAAGGCTCTCCCATTCCCTCTCCAAGCAAACAGGTCATTTCCCTGCCCTCTTCATTATCCTGCCCGGCTCCATCCGCCGCATTCAGAGCCTCCCAGGCTTTTTTTACAAGAAGTCCTCTTTCCTCCTGTCTTTCCGGCTCTTCACAGTCCTCTGCGAAATAACCATAAAAACCGATGCAATGCTCTCCTTCCAGCTCCAGCGCCTCTGTCTGAAGACTGATACAGGCCAGCTCATACTGGTACACCTTTGAGGGCAGCTGCTCTTTCGTCAGTGCCCAGGGATATCTTTCTTTTTTGCTTCTTAAGCCATACAGCTGAAAAGCATCCGTGGCATAGGCAATAGCTTTCACGCCCAAAGATCCCTGCTGAAGCATGGGATGGGAACCGCCCTGATCCATATTCTGCCGGGAGGCGATCACAAAGCCCTCCTGTGTCTCGGCCACATGATGACCCAGATACTGACTCTGATAGAGCACATTTGCCTGAAGCGCTCCCCGATCCGCCACGCCGATATCCTGCACATAGACCAGATCACATTTTTTTCCGCTGCCGGTCAGCGACACCCTCCAGATCCAAACGGAAGCGTTCTCGCCTTCCAGAAAATCCGTGTCTGCCGGACAAAAAGTGACACGGCAGTGAATTCCCTCAGCCTCACTTTCGTAAGAAAGCCCCGACTCCCATACCTTCATGCGCCTTCCTGCTCCGCACAGAGGATATACGGTTCTGGTACCGTCCTCCTGCCAAATGCGCAGATAAATGTTGCCCACAGGCTCTTCCGTTACGCCGGCAGGAATCTGAGTAATCACAAAATGACTCTTTGAAAATTCATGAATTCCTCCACCGGGCAAAAAGGAATAATCGGCTCCTTCCTTGCATATCCTTATAAGAGAATCCTCTGATTTATATATCTCCACCATTCATGTTCTCCTGTTCTTTCTGCTGAAACTGACTTATGGAAACGTTTCTACTTGTAATTTTATTTCCGTTTTGCATCATTGTCAATATTTTCTGATAAATAAAAATGTCTTTGTACGAAATATACAAATTCTAAAATTGATTTTGGTGTAAATAGTCCAAACGTTTCTACTTAATGTTATCATTTGTCCGTTTACAGCGGACATGAGGGTATCATGCAGAACAGCGGCAAGAGCTTCCGCGCAAAAAAGGCCTCCCGGAAAATCTGATTTACAGAAATTTCGGAAGGCTGTTTTTTACTATAAAAGCCCGGAATCAAAACCACAAATGCGCTCTTTGTCATTCGTCAGGTATAAAGGGCCGCCTTCAGCATCTCCAGCTCTTCCATCATGATGCAGTGGGGGATCCTGTTTTCCTCCACCAGCCTGACGCACTGATCAAAGTCAAACCATCTGACTTCCTCCACCTCGGACTGCTGAAGCGTAAAATCCTTTTCCTCCCGATCCAGCCAGAGAAGGTAAATCATGCTCACCTGCCGGTCCTCAAAACGCCTGCCGTAAAATGTATCCTCGTAATGTATATATCTTTTTCCGCAGCATCGAAGCTCCTCCGCCCGGGCTGTTACCCCCAGCTCCTCCTGAAGCTCCCGCAGGGCCGAAGGAATATAATCCATCCCTGCGGGAATATGTCCCGCACTGGAAATATCAAAGCATCCGGGAAAGGAATCCTTGCCGCGGCTCCTCTTCTGCAAAAGAACCTCCGCCCTTCCCTGACGCCTGCGGAACAGCCACACATGGGCGGTGCGGTGCCTGACGCCCCGGCTGTGGGCAAGGGTGCGTTCTATGGTCTCCCCGGTGGGATTTCCCTCCTCGTCCACCACATCCAGCATTTCCAGCCGTTTGAAGAAATCCAGAAAGCCGTCCTCCACCGCCACCCGGTCCACTTCCCCCTCCGTCAGATCGTAAAAATATTTTCCTGTCTTAATATCAACGGAAAGGCTGTCCAGAGGAAATCCTTTATTCAGAATTCGAGAATGGGGAACGGAAATCAGGCGGAAGGGCTCGCTGGCCATGCTCTCCTCCATGGCCTCCAGCACATGCTCCTCGTCCAGCACCAGACAGATGGCGTTCCGATACCTGGCGGTCAGGCCGCCGTACTTTTCGGCCAGCCCTCCATAATACTCCAACATCTCCTGATCCGTCAGATACCTTCCGCCAACGGTTCTCACATGAACCCCCGGCTGATCTTCCTCGCACACATTGTCAAAATACAGTCCGGAATCACAGGAAAACACCGGCATCTTGTAATATTTGTAATAGGCAAGCGCCTTTTGTCCGGCATTTTCCAATGGCGTGGTTCCATCCTCAGGCGCCTGAGGAATCCCACCCTCCATATCCGCAAGGCCCAATATTTCCAGGTTCAGCCCGGCCAGTCTTCTGCGCATGGCTTCCAGCTTCGCAGGGTTTCCCGTACCATATAACAGCTTCAATTTCCCCATCTCCTCTTTTTGTATGCTTTTTTCACATTATAAGCTGTCAATCCCCCGATTACAAGCAAAACAAATCCCGCCCCGGGAGCCTGTCGAAAGCTCCCGGGGCGGGATATTACCCCAAAGGAAAAACCTTACTCTCTCTTTTATTCCAACACGATCTCGCGGCCCGCGTCGGAGGAATCGTAAATCGCCTGCATAATCCGGGATGTGATCACCGCCTTGTGAATGCTGGCAGGGCTGTCCCCGCCGCCCTTGCGGACCAAGTCAATAAAGGCGTTGATCTCATTCTCATAATGGTTGGTGGACACATAGCTGGGACTGGTCTCCAAAAGAGCTCCATCCCTGGTGCTGTACATGGTATAGTTGCCGCCGTACTGCAGACGGATTCCTGCCTTATCGCCCATAAAGTCAATATACATCTCGTCCTTGCCGATATTCTGAGCCCATGCGCCATGCACGGTAATCACCGGTCCCTCGGTGCGGACAATGGCGGATACAGAATCATCCACGTCATAGATGCCGTCCTTTACCGGAGGTCCTGCCCACATATCCACATAGGTATATTCCTCGATATTTCTTCCCAGCCTGCAGAAGGCCTGCCCCGACACTGTCCTGGGCTTGGGATCCCCGCAGCAGTACATTACAATATCCAGAAAATGTACGCCCCAGTCGATCAGCGCACCGCCGCCCGCAATGGCCTTGGTGGTAAACGCGCCTCCCAGGCCGGGTATGCTCCTGTGGGAACGGAAGCTGATATACACATGATATACTTCCCCCAGCTCGCCGGCATCGATAGCTTTTTTGATCCTGTTTACCGCCGTGTTAAAACGGTTGCAGACGCCGATGGTCAGGATACGCCCTGTCTCCACCTGGCACTCCTGCATTTTCAGAGCCTCCGCATAGGTGCGGGCTGCAGGCTTTTCACACAGCACATCCTTCCCCGCCCGCAGAAACGCCATGGCAATCTCCGCATGCACATTGTTCGGAGTGCAGACAGAAACTGCATCCACCTCTTTGTTGTCCAAAAGCTCCCTGTAATCCGCGACAGCCTTTCCACAGCCGTACTGCTCTACAGCCGCCTGCGCCCTTTCGGGAATAATATCGCAGAAATACATGATCTCCGCCTCAGGATTTTTCATGTAAGCAGGGATATGCGCACTGTTGGCGATGGTTCCGCAGCCGATGACTGCAATCTTTACTTTGCTCACAGACATTACCTCCATTCTGAAATAAAAGCTTTCACCCTTCAAATACATAATACCACAAAGATGATTGCGTTACCATTCGTTTATCTTAGTTTACCATATCCTTTTCCGGCGAACAGGTTTGTGTTTCTGTTATATATAGTCTCAGTTTTTGTTTTCCCGATTTATTCCGCAAGTCACCGTTCACCCACGCCATTCGTCAGCCTGTCAGGTCAACTTCTCATGCAAGCATGGAATTTGACCCTGCCAGGCTGACGTGTGAACTGTAACAATCACAAATTAAGACCATACAACTCCATTCTTTTTCTATTGCGGCCGTCTGCCAGTTTCTATTATAATGAAGTCATGTCAACCAAAATCCGTGTATAAGATACATTTCCCAGTTACTATGTACATTATGCACCGTACTCTGATTGAAGAAACGGAGGACCCTTTATGAATCAATTTAAAGTAGGAATCATCTCTGACTGGCTGCGTCTGCCCTTTCGGGAGAGCATGGAAAAATGTGCCAATCTGGGTGCTGACGGCGTACAGATTTATGCGGTGGAGGGAGAAATGGCTCCGGAAAATATGACTGCCTCCCTTATTGCGGAAAAAAGATCGATTATTGAGGCCAACGGGCTTGTGGTCTCCGCCCTCTGCGGGGATCTGGGCGGTCACGGCTTCGCCCGAAGGGAAGAAAATCCCGCAAAGATCGAACGTTCCAAGCGCATAGTGGATCTGGCGCTGGAATTGGGTTCCAATGTGGTAACCACACACATCGGTGTGGTGCCGGAAGAGAAGAATGACACCTACAAGATTCTGCAGGAGGCCTGCAGCCAGCTGGCCGAGTATGCCCACCAAAACGGAGCGTATTTTGCCATAGAGACCGGTCCGGAGCCTGCCTTGCGGCTGAAAGAATTTCTGGACGGCTTAAGCTCCAGGGGCGTGGCCGTGAATCTGGATCCTGCAAACCTGGTTATGGTGACGGACGACGATCCCGTGCAGGCCGTATACACCTTAAAGGATTATATCGTCCACACCCATGCCAAGGACGGGATTCTTCTGCGCAAAACCGATCCCAAGGTGATCTATGACTTCTTTGCCGAGGGCGGCATCGGAGACCTGCGGCTGGAGGAATACTTCCGCGAGGTTCCCCTGGGACAGGGAAAGGTGGACTTTGACGCTTATCTGAAGGCCCTCCATGAAATCGGCTATACAGGCTTTTTAACCATTGAGCGTGAGGTAGGAGAGAATCCTGCGGCGGACATCGGCCTGGCAGTGAATTTCCTGCGCAGCGCCATGTCCCGCATCTGAAGTACTGCCGCCGCCGTCGGCAGCTTCATGTAAAGCACATGCCGCCGGCACAAAAAGAACCGTCCGTATTTTTGCAGGAAACGCATAAAAGCACCTGTCGGAGCTTCTCCGTGAACAGCACAACCGCTCAAATATACAATACCATACAGCTCGGGAGATTTAGAACATCATGATAAACAGACAACACGGCATTCTGCTGATCGGCTGCGGACATATTGGCAAAGAACACATCGAGGACATTTATTATCGGGACAACATACGCATTGCAGCGGTAGCGGACAAGGACCCGGAGCGGGCCGCTTCCTTTGCAAGACGCTACGGCGCACTGCGCCACGGCACGGATTACCGCGCCTTTTTGAAGGATCCGCTATTGGATATCGTCATTATTGCTTCCTATGCGGACAGCCATCTTTCCATCTTAAAGGACTGCCTGAAGGCCGGTCTGCATGTGCTCTGTGAAAAGCCCATTGCCGCCGGCTCCCGGGACGGACGTGCCTTTTATGATCTGGTGCGCTCCTCCCGCTCCAAGGTTCTGGTGGCACATATTCTGCGCCACAACAAAACCTACCAGACTGTGGCCCGGATGATCCGGGAGGGCGCCATAGGCGAGCTGAAGCTTATGCGAATGGTGCAGAATCACCACGCCCTGGACTGGCCCCGGTATAAGCGGCTGATGGAGGACTGCCCGCCCTTTGTGGACTGCGGCGTACATTATCTGGACGTGATGCAATGGTTTTCCGGCTCCCGGATCACCCAGGCAGGCGGCTTTTCCACCAGGCTGGACGCAGATTCCCCCTGCGATAACCACGGTGTCATCAATGTCCGGCTGGAAAACGGATGTATGGGATATTACGAAGCAGGCTGGAGCCCCAGCCTTTCCTCACAGAACGTGAAAGAGTTTGTGGGCAGCAAGGGACATATATCCCTGACCCTGCAGGCCCTCCGCCACGATCATCAGGAGGAGGGAGATCTGATCTCCCTTTATTCCTCCGTCACCGGAGAATACCGCACCATCAACGTATCCGCTAAATACAAGGATATGTATGCTCAGCTGCAAACCCTGATTCGGATGATCGAGGAGGACGCGGACCCGATTCCCTCCCTGCAGGAGGCCTATTCCGCCTTCTGTGCCGCCCTGACCGCAAAGGAGGCTATTGCCGGGGGAACCGTCCTGGCCTGCCCCGGACCCCAGGAGCTGTTCGGCTCCGCTTTCTGAAGCGGAGCCTTTTTTCGTGCGCCGATCAAACTTTCCCTCTCTATCATTCGCCGGTAAGCCCGCTGGCCGCGTCGATCCCTCTGATGAAGCTTCTCTGCAGAATCATATACAAAACCATCAAAGGCGCCACCACCAAAAGGGTAGCGGCCAGCCTTCCGCTCTCATTCAATCGGGCCGCCATATCTCCGGAGGCGGAGGCGGTACTATAAATGTTTGTAAACTCCGCCACAAAGCTCTCCAGCTTCATGGGAAGCGTCCGCAGTCCCGCCCCCATCAGCTGACCTGAGGTATAGGTCTCATTCCAAATCCACACAAAGGAAAACAGAATGCTCACCACTATGGCCGGTTTAACCATCGGCAGCGCCACCCGGAAAAAAATCGTAAATTTTCCCCCTCCGTCCAGCTTTGCCGCCTCGTCGAAGCTTTTGGGATAGCTGCTGAAAAAGTTGTCAAAAACCAGGATAAAAATGGAGCTGCTCACACCCTGCCCCAACAGAGCGGGAAGCCATACCGCAAACAGGGTATTGGTAAGCCTGTAGTTAAAAAACATCAAATACCTGGGCACCAGCGTTACCTGAGCAGGAACCAGAAAGGCCGCCACCAGCATCACCATCCAAAACCTTTTCAGGGGAAATTCATGCCTGGCAAAGGCATACCCGGCCATGGCACAGCACACAGTCTGGGCTGCCGCCGCCACCGCCGTATAGAGGAAGGTAAACGGCAGAGTTTTGCCGTAGTCCAAAGTCTTCAGCGCCCTGGTATAATTGTCCCAGCACAGCCTTGAGGGCAGCCATTCCACCGTGGGATTTACCAAATCCTGTATGCTTTTCAGGGAATTACAGACCATGTACAAAACAGGATACAAAAACACCACACTGATGCCGATCAAAAGCAGATAACGGATTCCCAGGGCCAGGAAACGCTTCACACTTGATTTCATTTCGCCTTCTCCTTTCTATCCCGCAGAACCAGAAACGCCGCCCCGATGACCAGCAGCATACATGCAAAATAGATCCATGAAAGCGCCGCCGAATAGCCATAGGTCTTGCCCACCAGCGTCATTTTATTCACCACCTCCTGATTCACCTCATTGCTGGAAAAGGCGCTGAGCTGTACCAGGGTATAAATGGTATTCAGCAGGATCAAAGATTTCAAAAAAGGAAGATCTATCTTCCAAAACATCTGCCAGGGGGAAGCTCCGTCGATGGAGGCAGCCTCTCGGATGGGCTGTCCGATCTTCTGCAGCCCCGCCAGAAACAGCACCACCTGCACTCCGGAAAACCACAAAATCAACACAATATTGTCAAAAATATACAGCAGCGGGGCCGACAGCACAACCGGCAGCGACGCAATAAAGTCATAGATGATAAAGCTCTCCGGATGAATCACTGCCGCCGCTCTGGTGGTGAGCAGCTCCTGGATCACCGGGCCGCTGATGATTACCACCGGCAGGAAAAATACGCCCCGAAACACGCTTCTTCCCCTGAATTTTCCATTCAAAAGCAATGCCAGAAGCAGCGCCGACACCACAATCATTGGCGTGGACAAAAGCACAAATTTCATTGTATCCAGAAGGGAAACAGGGAAGGTAGTGTCCAGGGTAAATGCCTCCCGATACCACTGCAGCCCCACAAACCGGGTCTTGATTCCCGTGGGATCCATCTGCACGTCGCTCATGCTTAAAATCACGGAATATACCACCGGAAACAGGGTAAACAGCGCCAGTCCCACCAGCCAGGGAGCCAGAAAAAGATAACCCTCCAGGGCGTTGCGCTGATGCAGAGAAAGCTGATGATTTTTCTTTTTTGTCTTTTCCTTTTCATTCCTTTTCTTCATCCCTGCGTCACACCCCTTCCCGCCAGACCGCCGTCTGCGCCGGGATCAGAACTCCCTCCACAGTACGCTCTGTTTTATTGTAATTAATATATACTCTGCCCGTTTCATAGCAATTGATCACCACGCCCGTTTCCGGCGTCAGGCGGTCCGTCAGCTGCTGCCCTCTGGTCTTTCCCAGGATCTGGTTCACCTGATTCCAGACCTCCGCCGCCGTATCCATCCAGTCCTCATACCGGGTGCTGGACAATTCCGAGGACGCCGTATCTCTCAGAGCATAATTGTCGCATTCTGTTAGAAGATAGGTGGGGCTGGTATTAAAATCAATCATTTTCAAAATATCGCTTACGGAATAAAAGCTCAGATTTCCATAAGGCGCGTAAAGCTCCACCCTGCCGGACAGCACCATCTGCAGAAAAGGCACCGTGTCCGTCTCATACAAAAACTGACTGCTGACCATGGGCATCTGGTCATAGCCGTCCATACTGCCGAACAGGCAGGCATTGGGCCGGGTCAGAATCAGTTTCTCGTATCTCCCCGACAATTCCTCCACCGTGCTCTGTATCAGCTCCAGAGCCTGACTTCGGCTGGTCTCGGAGCCATCCAGATATTCTCCATACAGCAGATCCATCTCCTGCACCAGCAGAGTATCAAAGCCCTCCTGAGCCAGGCCGGCCGCCTGCCGCTCAAGCGCCTCTGCCGCCTTCTGCGGCTTCAGATAATACACATCCCCAAGCCATTTTTCCTGGGCTCCGCTGCGATCCGTAAGCTTCCTGTCAATCAGCTCCTGGGACAGGGAGATGGCCCCCTCGCTGCGCTTGTCCAGCTGTCCCTCTCTGGCGGAAAAGGGTGCCAGGGACAGCACCAGCTCCGGAACATCCTGCAGCCGGGAAAGCGCACCGTAAACGGTATGGTCTGCATCCTTTGTTTTCCGGTATCCGTTAAGACCGCCCTTCTGCCATCCCACAAGCCCCAGCTCCAGCCTTGATACCCCGGCGTCCTGCAATTCCTTTCCGGCCTTCTCCAAAAGCTCTTTGGAGGTGGCAGTATAGGTGGAAGCGCCGATAAACTGCTTTCGGATATCCGCCGCCAAAAAATCCACCCGCAGAGGCACCTCTCCCTCCAGTCTCTGCGTTCCCAAAATATCCCGGCTTTCCAGCAGTCCCCGGTATGTTCTGGCCATACCGGCGTATCCCGCGTCCTCTCCTGTGAGAAAATAATAGGTAATCCTTGGGTTGACCACATTCCTCTTTGGCTGAAGCGTCTGAATTCCCACCCCCACCCGGCTCACCGGCTGTTCATACATCTGCCGGTACACAAACCGGATATGGGCCCTGGTATAATCACAGATCAGCCCCGCAGGATCCGCCACAATAGTGCCATACTCCTCCCCGCTGTCCGCCACCGCCAGATAAGCATTCTGCCCCTGTCCATGAGTAATACCGAACAGCGGCAGG
>OFFL01000147.1_pt1 | contig 81985 bp, 78 predicted proteins | sample 1521391 | NCBI WGS metagenome assembly OFFL01 (sample SAMEA3504082, study PRJEB24116) | mouse gut metagenome | biome: mouse gut; feature: mouse-associated habitat; material: faeces | place: Denmark | collected 2011
GCCAGCAGGGTGGCGGTGGTGGTGCCGTCGCCGGCCACGTCGTTGGTCTTGGTGGCTACCTCTTTTACAAGCTGTGCGCCCATGTTCTCAAAAGCGTCAGCCAGCTCGATCTCCTTTGCAATGGTCACACCGTCATTGGTGATCAGGGGAGCCCCGAAGGACTTATCCAGCACCACATTTCTTCCTTTGGGTCCCAGTGTCACTCTCACGGTGTCAGCCAGCTGATTGACGCCGGACTCCAATGCCGCACGGGCCTCTGCTCCGTATTTGATTTCTTTTGCCATGATGATTGCCTCCATTCACATTCAGATTTACATTATGCTTTCAGATTTATTTGCTTTTTTAGTTATTGTCGATCACAGCCAGAATGTCGCTCTGCTTTACGATGATATACTCATCATCATCCAGCTTCACTTCCGTTCCCGCATACTTGGAATAGATCACCTGGTCACCGGTCTTGACCTCCATCTTGATCTCCTTGCCGTCCACCACGCCGCCGGGTCCCACTGCAACAACCTCTGCCTGCTGGGGTTTCTCTTTATTCTGGCCGGGAAGAACGATACCGGATTTCGTAGTTTCTTCTGCAACCAACTGTTTCAATACAACTCTGTCGCCTAAAGGTACTAACTTCATGATAACTGCCTCCTGTTTCATACTTTTTTCAGCTTGTTAGCACTCATTTATATCGAGTGCTAATCACTAATGCATATATTAGTTTCATCCTCATGTGTTTGCAACCGGATTTACGGTTATACATATTGCTTTTCCTTTCATTATCTCTTGTTTTCTCTTCATTTCTTCCATTTTCTTACAGGAACCTCAAAGCAAAGATTTTATATTTCCTTTATAATTTCCCAACCTGCTCCTTCATGACCCGGCCCTGTATAATATAAGGGCCCCTTGAAAAAGGGCCCTTTCTTATACGAAAATCTCGTTTACTGCTCCAGCGTATTGTAGCTGCTGACAGTACCAATCTTGACCATACGGTTCTCATTCTTGCGCTCCGAAGCTCTGGAACGGATGGTGGGAACTGCTCCCAAAAGCAGGAATATATAAATCATTCCCAGATTCAAAAGATAATTGTTCATCTCAATGGCGCCGGATTCCACCATAGTCGGAATCAGTCTGTAGCACTCAAATATATTCATACCATAGCCGGCACCGATCTCCCGGTGCATCACAATCGCCCAGTCCAATCTGTCGCCCAGATAAGTCATAAGCAACATAACTACAACACTGATTACAATTCCTTTGGTAGTCAGCTTACCGCCCAAAAGCTCGTAGCCCTTCAGCACGCCCACAGCCATCACGGCTCCGGACAGAGCGGCCACATAGCCCAGCTGGTTCAGTATTATGATACAGACCACACCCAGCAGAGAACCAATCAACGCGCCAATAATTCCTCCCACAATATTTTCTTTCTTCCTCTGCTTCTCCTGTGAGGAAGCCATATAATTTCCTCTCATTTTTCCCTCACAGTCGGGACACAGATGCATATAACCGCCTCCTGCCTGATAGCCTGCGGTCTCCACGTTCTGTCCACAGATACTGCAGCAGGGCTCATAGCCTCTGGCCTGCAGGAACGAAAGAGTACTGTTGATGGCATCCGTTACCGCCGTCTTCAGCTTCTCCAGCTTCGGAGTATTGGACAGGACAACAGTAATGTGGTTTCCGTCCTGTTTTACGGACATAATGGCTTTTACGCTCTTGGCCAGTTCCCTGCTTTCGTCCTTGGTAAGCGCCTGTCCGCTGCGGTTTTTTGCGGCGGTATGTATGGACAGCATATATCCGTAATTTCTGTCCGCTGCATATATGCACAGATCATAACCGTTTCTCTGTCCGTAAATCACATTGTTTGCGCTGTCGTAGCGCAGGCCCGCAGCAGCAGCCACAGCGGCGTAATTGTCTGTCAGTTTGCTCATTTTTCTATTCATACCTTTCTACCGCCGGCACTCAATATGCCGGCGGATCATTTAATTCAGCACTTAATTTCCAAATAACCCTGCAATTTGCTCATATCATATTCTTCCAGCACACCCAAGTTGGAATCATAATATTTTCCGTCGAAATGGACAAGGTAATGACAGAACCGTCCCATCTTTTCCATCATGATACAGCACTTGGGCAGGACAGCGTCACGCCCTTCGGTATACATAATAACATCGCTGTGGTCAATCCCGTAATAATTGAGCGCGGAGATCATTCTGCCCATAGTAGCCTGCCATTCCCGGCAGTCCATGACGCTCATGACCTCTGCGATGGTGACTCCCGCCAGCATCGCCACACAGGCCTGCCCGCAAAGGCCGTCCTCAGGCTGGATAATCACATTCATGCTGTCGACTCTGCGGATGGGATTGTCAAAGCTGTATGGACTGTTCTGGTCCATCCGGATCAGAGAGCCTGTCACATGCAGCAGAATCTTATGGGGAACTCCCAGCTCAACACTGACAGCATCCTCATCTCCAATGTGAATCTCATAATTTCCTTTTTCTTTGGGAAGAAGCTCACAACCAATGATATTATTGTCCAATATGACCTCTGCCTGAATTACATCTCTCTGCTTACAGACCTCCCATACATTAAATGGAATCTGGATCATATAGCCCTTTTCTTTTTTCTCGACCTTGGATTCAAAAAAATATCTCATGCCTACACCTCCTTTCCTGTCGCTTCAAGTCGGGCTTACCTGCCGCAGCCGCTTGATTTTCTGCTTCCCGGGCTTTTCACTCGAAAATCCAGGCGCTTTGCGCCTGTCGTGCTTCGCACTCTCTGATTTTCTCGTTATCCAAGCTTGAAAATCAAATGTCTGCTTCGCAGCCGCTTGATTTTCTGCGCTATGGATATCATATCAAAAAATGTGTTTTTTGAAAATATATTTTCTCCAAATTATATGACCGCATTCCTATTTCTTCCGGGCCTGAGAGGGGGATATCCCGTAGCGCTTTTTAAACAGCTTACTGAAATGGTACGCGTCGTCATATCCCACCAGCGCCGCCACCTCCTGAATGCTTCCGCCGTATCCTTCCTCCAGAAGCTCCATGGCCTTTTCCAGACGAATGTTGATCAGATATCGGATAGGGGTGTCGCCTGTCTCGCTCTTAAATATCTTGGAGATATAAAAGGGGCTCAAATACATGTTTTCGGCCACCTGATCCAGGGATATTTTTTCGCTGTAATGGTCTTCAAAATACCCTACAATTTTCTCCACGATATATTTTTTATTGGCAGACTCAAAGGAATACCCTTCTCCTCTTTTCTCGATGGGCTCACATTGTTCCCTGATCACCAGCAGGAGCAGCTGCATCAGATAGGCCTTCAGCATAAAATATCGTCCCTGTCTGCACACGGAATTTTCCGCCTCCATAGCCGAGCAGATCCGGAACAGCTTCTGTCGCAGTTCTCCCGTAGTATGCAGCATATGGGTGCCCTCGGGCACCGGAAGTGCGTTCGGCGGCAGCCCCGGAATCTGGATATCCGAAGCTCCAACAAAAAACTCCGTGGACGGCTGCTCCGCTTCCGGACAGCACAGCGCCTGATGCATCACGCCAGGATTGATAATAATCAGGTCTCCTTCCCGCACGGGAAATATCCCGTCCTCAAACCGGTACCTGCCCTCCCCGGAAAGGATAAACGCAATCTCCAGATGATCATGGCTCGTATAGACGGCCTCTGTTTTGTCTTTATGTCTGGTTCCCTTCCATGTAAACAGGAATGCAGGGTCCAGTTCCTCCACTGTTATGCCGGTTCTCTTCTCTTCCATTCCCACGTTGCCTCCGTCTCTTGTCCTCTGGTCTCTTGTTATCCGTTTTTACGACTGTCTCTTTTTTCGGATGTCCGCTTTCTTATGATCCGGTTTTAGTCCTGTTTTCTCAGTAACGGCCCCTTAAATTTTATCCTGGTCAGTTCCTAATTGTACCCGTTTTTGTTCCAAATGTCACCTCCCTTTCTGAACAAAATTTTCCATCATCGGCACAAGATACTCCATTTCTTTTTGTACTTAAAAAAGTACAATGTAGAGACACGGCAAAAAACAGATTATCAAATGCCGTGCAGGGAGGATATATCATGACACCTTACAAATGGTTTTTTTCATTTTTGAAAAAATACCAAAAACAAATGCTTCTGGGCATTTTCCTGACTACCGTCATCGCCGTTCTCTCCACTGTGAACCCCTATATTTCCGGGGTCATCGTGGACGACGTGATCCTGTCGGAAAACTACGATCTGCTGCCGGGCCTGGTTGCATGCCTTCTATTGGTCACCCTTTTTACCGGCGCGCTCCGCTTTCTCTATCAGGTGGTATTTGAGACCGCTTCCCAGGGGGTGCTCTACGACATGCGGAACCGGGTCTACCGGAAGCTTCTGGAGGAAGACTTTGCCTTCTACAACAGAAAGCGCACAGGCGACCTCATGAGCCGCCAGACCGGCGACATGGAGGCCATCCGGCATTTTGTGGCGCTGGTCATCTATGCGGTATACCAGAATGTGCTGCTGTTTATTTTTGCTCTGCTGATGATCTTTACCGTTAATACAAGGCTGGCCCTCTGTATGCTGGTGGTGCTGCCCTTTACCGCCTATTGCACCTACAGACAGTCCAAAGAGGTGAAGCCGGCCTTCCAGCGCAATCGGAACTGCTTTTCCTCCCTGAACGCCTTCGTCCAGGAAAATATCAGCGGCAACCGGGTGGTAAAGGCCTTCGCCGGAGAGGAATTCGAAAAAGAAAAATTCCAGAAGGAAAATGACAAATTCAAGGACGCCCAGATAAAGGCTTCCCGGGTCTGGCGTAAATATCTGCCTGTTTTTGAAATTCTTTCCTATGCCCTGACCCTTGTCCTGATGCTGTACGGCGGATATATGGTAATCTGCGAGGAGATCACCCTGGGAGATCTGGTACGGGTAAACGGCTACCTGTGGATGCTCAACAATCCGTTGCGCATGGCCGGCTGGTGGGTGAACGACATTCAGAATTTTGCCACCTCCGTAGAAAAAATATACGCCACCTACAGCGAGGAGCCCAGAGTCAAGACGCCCTATACCGGCGCCAGTGCCGAAAAGCTCAGAGGGGATGTGGAATTTCAGAATGTATCCTACCGGGCAGACGATGAAGACATTGTCACCGATATCAGCTTCCGGGTAAAAGCCGGTCAGACCGTGGGGATCATCGGATCCACCGGAGCCGGAAAGTCCACTCTCATGAACCTGTTATGCCGGTTCTACGACACCTCCTCCGGCCAGGTCCTGGTGGACGGCCAGGATGTGCGGCGGCTGGATCTGTATCATCTGCGGGACAACATCGGCATGGCCATGCAGGATGTATTTTTGTTTTCCGATACCATTGAAGGTAATATTGCCTACGGCAGACCGGACTGCAGCTTTGAACAGGTAAAGCACGCCGCCATTATGGCCGATGCCAATCATTTTATCAACGCCCTGCCCGATGGATATGATACTATCGTAGGCGAGCGGGGCGTGGGGCTCTCCGGAGGCCAGAAGCAGCGTATCTCTCTGGCAAGGGCGCTGCTGAAGGATCCCTCTATTCTGATCCTGGACGATACCACCTCCGCCGTGGACATGGAGACGGAAAGCTATATACAGGGCCAGCTGAAAAAAATCCAGTCTGACTGCACCGTATTTATCATCGCCTACCGGATCTCCTCCGTAAGGGACGCAGACCTGATCCTGGTCATGGACAACGGACGAATCATCGAACAGGGCACTCACGAAGAGCTGGTGGCAAAAGGCGGCTATTACGCACAGACCTTCCGCAACCAATACGGGGAAATCCCCTATGATCTGCTGCAGGAAAAGAAATCTATGGGAAAGGCAGGTAACTGACCATGGCACGAAACAGATATGACATGGACGAAATTCTGGAAGACAGCTTTGATATAAACCAGCTCAAACGGCTGGCCGGGTATGTCTCTCCCTATAAAAAGAAAATGGTCTGCGTCATCATAGTGATGCTGACCTCCTCCGCTCTGACCATGATGGTTCCCATCTTTTTCCAGAGGATCATGGACCTCTATATTCCTGCAAAGGATATGGGAAAAATCGCTCTGATGGCCTTCCTGACTCTGATGGCGGCATGCTGCTCTGCAGCGGCGCTGCGCTACAAAATCGGAACCATGAGCGTGGTGGGCCAAAGCATCATCCACTCCATCCGCACCGATATTTTCAACCACCTGCAGGAGCTTCCCTTCTCCTACTACGATGACAGGCCCCACGGAAAGATACAGGTCCGGGTGGTAAACTATGTAAACAGCCTGAGCGATCTGCTCAGCAACGGTATCGTAAACACAGTCACCGATCTGTGCAACCTGATCTTCATCATCCTTTTCATGCTTCTCTGCGATGTGCGGCTGACTCTGGTGTGCCTCTGCGGCCTTCCTCTTCTGGCTGCCGTCATTGTATTTATTAAGCGGAGACAGCGCAGGGCCTGGCAGATCCAGTCCAATAAACAGAGCAATTTAAATGCCTACATAGCCGAGAGCATCAACGGCATCCGGGTAACCCAGTCCTTTGTCCGTGAAAAAGAAAACACCAATATTTTCAACGGTCTCAGCGGCAATTACCGCAAGGCCTGGATGCGGGCCGTAATGTTCAACTTTACCATGGGTCCCAGCGTGGACATTATCTCCGCTGTGACCACAGCACTGATCTACGTTCTGGGCATCCGCTGGATCCTGGCTCCCGACGCCACGCTCACCGTAGGTGTGCTGATCGCCTTTACCGCCTACATCGGCAGATTCTGGGCCCCCATCAATACCCTGGCAGGCTTTTATAATTCCCTGCTCACCGCCATCTCCTATCTGGAGCGGATTTTTGAGACCATCGATGAGCCTGTATTGGTAAAGGACGCGGAAAACGCCGGCGTGATGCCGCCGGTAAAAGGAAATGTAGAATTTCGGGACGTGTGCTTCAGCTATGAGGAAGGCCACCGGATCCTGGATCATATCAGCTTTACGGCGAAGCAGGGAGACACCTATGCCTTCGTGGGCCCCACGGGAGCAGGGAAATCCACTATCGTCAATCTGATCAGCCGTTTTTACAATGTGGATTCCGGCCAGGTGCTCATAGACGGCGTGGATATTTCCACCGTGACCATCCGCTCCCTGCGCACACAGATGGGAATCATGATGCAGGACAGCTTCATCTTTTCCGGTACCATCATAGACAATATACGCTACGGAAACAGAAACGCCACCGACGAACAGGTCATCGCCGCCGCAAAAACCGTATGCGCCCATGACTTTATCAGCCAAATGGAAAACGGTTATTACACGGAGGTTAACGAACGGGGCAGCCGGCTTTCCGCCGGACAGCGCCAGCTGATTTCCTTTGCCAGAGCCCTTTTGGCTGACCCCAGGATTCTAATCCTGGACGAAGCCACCTCCAGCATTGACACGGAGACAGAGATCCTGCTTCAAAAGGGCCTCAACGAGCTGTTAAAGGGCCGTACCTCCTTCATCATCGCCCACCGGCTTTCCACCATCAAAAATGCGGACTGCATCATGTACGTGGACAAAGGGGGCATTCTGGAGCGGGGTACCCACCAGGAGCTGCTGGCCAAAAAAGGAGCATATTATGAGCTCTATATATCACAGTTTGATTTCCTGAGCTGAAGTTCTTATGCGGATACACCGCTTTTTCCAGGGCCGCTTCGGGTCTGATCTTCTCAAAACACCCCGAAGCGGCCCGATTCATTCATATTCCCAGTATCATGGCCGCCATCCTGAAGTACACCAAAAGCGATAATGCATCCACAATGGTGGTGATAAAAGGGCTGGCCATCACCGCCGGATCAAATCCCAGCTTCTTGGCGCCGATAGGCAGCAGGCACCCCACCAGCATGGCAATCAACACCGCCGCCACCAGAGTCAGGCAGACGGTCAGGGATACATACAAACCTACTCTGTCAAAAACCATCAGCTTGGCAAAGTTTGCCGCAGCCAGCGTAATTCCGCACAGCACCGAAACCCGGATCTCCTTCCAGACCACCCTTGGCACATCCCTGTATTCAATCTCCCCCAGGGACAGTCCTCTGATCACCGTAACGCTGGCCTGGCCGCCGGCATTTCCTCCGGTATCCATCAGCATGGGAATAAAGGCGATGAGCGCGGCATACACGCTGAGCGCCTCCTCAAAGGAGCTGATAATGGCTCCTGTAAAGGCAGCGGACACCATCAGAAGAAGCAGCCAGGGAATCCTCTTTTTATAGGTCTCCCACACGGTACTCTTCATATAAGGCTTATCGCTGGGAACGATAGCCGCCATTTTTTCCATGTCCTCCGTGGTCTCTTCCTCCAGGATATCAACAATATCATCCACGGTGATAATGCCTACCAGCCGGTTTTCATTATCTACCACCGGCATGGCTGTAAAATCGTACTTTTTAAATTGTGCCGCTACCTGCTCCTGATCCATGTGGGTGTGGATGGATATCACATTTTCGTGCATGATATCGCCGATCACATCATCTCCCCGGCTCAGCAGCAGATAGCGAAGTGCCACCGTCCCCACCAGCCGGCGCCGGGAATCCAGCACATAACAGATATTGATGGTCTCGCTGTCCAGCCCCACGCTCCGGATGCGTTCGATGGCCTCGTCCACTGTCAGACTTTCCTTCAGGGACACATATTCCACTGTCATAATACTTCCTGCGGAATCCTCCGGATAACGCAGAAGTTGGTTAATCGCCTGCCTGGTCTCCGGATTGGCATTGGCCAGCAGTCTTTCCACCACATTGGCAGGCATTTCCTCCAGCATGTCCACGGCATCATCGGCCATCAGGTTATCGATGACACCTCCCGCTTCCTTATCAGAAAGGGAGTTGATAATGGTCTGCTGAATTTCAAATTCCAGGTAGGAAAAAACATCTGCCGCCAGATCCTTGGGAAGAATCCGATATACCTTCAGGATCTCCTCCTCTTCCAGCTCTTCCATCAGACCAGCAATATCCGCCTCGTTCCGTTCCGCCAGAAACTGACGAAGCCTTGTATACTGTCTGGCCTCCAGGAGCCCGCGCAGCTCCTCCAGTTCGGTCCTTGTCTCCATAGCATTTCTCCTTATATGGTTTTCTATAAAATATCATGGCATAGCCATACTGCCCAAAGCTTCGTTCAGGAAGAGGGATATCTGCGCTTGCCGCTCTGCTTTTCATAAAAAACCACCACCTTTCAAAATGCTATTTTACTTTTCGTTTCTCTATTTTAAACTTCTGCTTCGTCCTTGTCAACGTAATAGAGCTCCTGACATTTCTCAACCTCCGCTCTTCCGTCCGTAATATCCACGATTTTGCCGCAAAACGCCTCTGCGGACTCTGACGGAACAATCAGCTCCAGCACAATCTTTTCTCCGTAATCACTGGAAAGGGGCTGAATTCCCACATTTCCCAGCAGATACAGAACCTTTCCGATCCCACCGTAATCCGTAGTCACACTCAGTTTCCATCCCGGACGCATCCTGCCGATGACACAATTTTTCAGCCCTTCCTGCACGGCCTGGGTATAAGCCCGGACAAGTCCCCCCGTTCCCAGAAGCACCCCTCCGAAATATCGTGTAACTACCACCGCCGCGTTCCGGATTCTCCGCCCCGTCAGCACCTCCAGCATGGGGCGTCCCGCGGTGCCGCCGGGTTCTCCGTCGTCGCTGCAGCGGGTGATTTCCCCCCTGCTTCCAATCACATAGGCGGAGCAGTTATGTCTGGCATCCCAGTATTTCTTTTTCATTTCTTCTATAAACGCTGCCGCTTCCTCCTCGCTTTCACATTTTCTCAGCGTGGCAATAAAGCGGGATTTTTTTTCCACATATTCCCCCTGGCCGCCCTGCAACAGAATATGGAAGGCTTTTTCTCCATTTTTCTCCATTTTTCTTATCCCCAGTCTGTTTTTCTTCTCTTTTTATTCTTTCATAGTAGCATAATTTGATAAAAATGTGAAACAATTATTAAGAAGAAAAAGAAAACCTTTATTTACATATGATTTTTTGTTATAATAGAACGAAGTATTATTCAGGAAGGAAAGGCGAATTTCAATGAATTATGGGAAAAAAGGTGTCCGCGCAAAGCAAAAGGCACTGAATTCAAAGACAATAAAATGGGAACGTAAATTTCTGATTTCTCTGGTAAAACTTTCTCTGGCCGCCCTGATCGGTCTGGGAATCTGCGGTGCAGCCGCCGGGCTGGGCGCCTACAAGGGAATCCTCTTATCCACCCCTGTCCTGCGAATGGGCGACGTGGTGGCAGTAGGCGAGGCCACCATTGTCTACGACTGCATGGGAAACGAAATCGATCAATATGTGAGCGCTAATTCCAACCGTCTGCGGGTGGAATCCATGGACGAGCTGCCTGACCACCTGGGCAAGGCCTTTGTGGCAATAGAGGACGAGCGCTTTTATCTCCACAACGGCATTGACTTCAAGGGCATGGGCCGAGCCGTCTGGAGCTTCCTGGAATCAGGTGGAAATGCCACGCAGGGCGCCAGCACCATTACCCAGCAGCTTCTGAAAAACACGATTTTTACCGAATGGACCTCCGAAGGAAAAAACTGGATCAAAAAGTTTAAGCGGAAATTCCAGGAGCAGTACCTGGCTCTGGAAATTTCGAAGGTTTATACCAAGGATCAAATCCTTCTGGAGTACATGAACGCCATCAATCTGGGCCAGAATACCCTGGGAGTGGAAGCGGCTTCCAAGCGCTATTTCGGCAAGTCCGCCAGCGATCTGACCGTGTCCGAAAGCGCCGTCATCGCAAGTATTACTCAGAATCCCTACAAAAATAATCCCATCAGCTTCCCTGAAAATAACGCTAGACGGCGGAAAACATGCCTTAATAAAATGCTGGATCTGAATTTTATTACCCAGGCCCAATATGACGAAGCCATTGCCGATACCGATGCCGTATATGAGCGTATCGGACATCATGATATTGATTACAGAAGCAGCACCACCACTACATCCGGTTCCTATTTTTCGGATGCGTTGTACGAGCAGGTAAAGAAGGATCTGGTGGCAGTGGCCGGATATAGTGACAGCACGGCGGAAAAGCTTTTGACCTCCGGAGGGCTTCGCATCGAATCCACTCTGGATCCCACGATACAGGCCATCGCTGACGAGGAAGTCGCCAATCCTGACAATTTCCCCGAAAATATAAAATGGTATCTGGATTACGCTCTCACCATTGTAAAGCCCAATGGTGAAAAGGTCAATTACAGCAAGGAAAACATGATGTCCTGGTTTAAGGCCAACCAAGACAGAAATTTCAATCTGATCTTTACCTCCCAGGATGCCGCCTATGAGGCCGCGGATACCTACCGTGCCGCCATGATGGCAGAGCTGAATATGACAGAGACAGAGGACAATTATTCCGAAAGCATCTCCATGACACCTCAGCCCCAGATCGCTCTTGTGATAGAGGACCAAAAAACCGGCTATGTAAAGGCTATCGTGGGAGGCCGCGGTACAAAGGAGGGGCGTCGTACTCTGAACAGATCCACCTCCTCCACCCGCTCTCCCGGATCCACCTTCAAGGTGCTGGCCTCCTTTGCCCCTGCCCTGGACAGCGCGGGACAGACCCTGGCCACCGTATATAATGACGCACCCTTCAACTATGACACAGGCACTCCCGTCAACAACTGGTACAACTCCGGTTACAGAGGGATTCAGTCCATCCGGGAGGCTATCAGAGAGTCGCTGAACATTATTGCAGTAAAAACTCTGACCACTATCACTCCTCAGCTGGGATATGACTATCTGATCAATTTTGGCTTTACCACACTGACCATGGGCACCCAGATCGGCAACGAGGTCTATACCGATGTAAACCAGACTCTGGCTCTGGGCGGTTTGACCCATGGGGTCACACCCTATGAACTGAATGCAGGATATGCAGCCATTGCCAACCATGGAGTATATGTAGAGCCTAAGCTTTACTACCGTGTTCTGGATGCGGACGGAAATGTGATTCTGGATAACACTAATCCCAAAACACGGCAGGTGCTGAAGGAAACCACTGCTTATCTGCTCACCGACGCCATGGAGGACGTGGTGGTTTCCGGCACCGGAACCAGCGTGAATTTTAACCGTTCCATGGCCATCGCGGGAAAAACAGGTACCTCTACCGCATACCGCGACGTATGGTTCGCAGGCTATACGCCCTATTATACCTGCTCCGTGTGGACAGGCTATGATAATAATATCCCCATGCACAGCGGGCGAAACAGCAATGAGACCAATATCTCCAAGATTCTGTGGCGTGCTGTCATGGAGCGAATCCATGAAGAGCTTCCCAACGAATCCTTTGAAATGCCCCAGGGACTGGTGAGAGCTACTGTATGTACCCAGTCGGGAAAGCTGCCCATACCGGGATTATGTCCTACCAGAAGCGAACTGTTCGCAGAGGGAACCGTTCCTCAGGACAGCTGCCAGGTGCATTTCCAGGGAGAGCTTTGCAACTATGATCTTCTGCCGGCCAGCCCCGAATGTCCTTTCCGGGTTCCCGGCACCACTGTCCTTCCTCTGGTGGAGGATCCTTCCCTTGCCAAGGGTTCCACCACTATCGTAAATAATCCTGACGGTACACAGTCCGTAAATGTACCGGCAGAAAATTACGAAAGCTATCGGTGCCAGCACAATGCCGAATTCTTTGCAAACCCGGATTATGAAGCCATTCTGGCGGCACATCAGTGGGAGATCGATCAGAGAAATGCTGCTGCAGCGGCTGAAGCCGAGGCCCAGCAGCAACAACAGCAGGATCCCCCTCCTCAATAACAATAGAGTCCACGCTTCGTGAAAATTCTATTGTCATGAATTACGAAACAAAACCCCCATGGCTCAGCACATGCCAGCCATGGGGGTTTTATTTTACTATATCAAAGCCCTTTTAACTCATTGATACGCTCCTGCAGCTCCTTCACACCATTCATGGCATTGTGTATCGCCCGGCACTGCTTTTCAAAGGGTTCCTCCGGCATTTCGCCGTATTGCTCAAAATACATCTTTCCAATCTCCACATAATTTTTCCGGATCACCTCCTCGCATGTGGAAATCTGCCCCTTCAAAGCGAGGATCTCCGCCGTCTCCTTAGCCTTTTCGGCCACTTCCTTTCCCTTGCTGGAAATAGTATCGCCCAATTTCTCAATAAAGTCCATAATCGTACCTCCTGATTCCGTTTCATTTAATACCAGTATAGACCAAAAAGAGATTTGTGTAAAGACCGGTAACTTTCACATTGCGTTCCATGGTGAATATATGGTATACTTATATTAGAATATCTTTTTTACAAGGGGAGAAAAAATGGAGCATCCAATATACACTGCGTTAAAAGTCAATAATGAAATTGAATTATGTGAAATTTCTGACATGGACTGCAAAAGGATGATTGAAAAGCGTCTGCTTCAGGAACGCATCTCCTACTATATTCATTGGCTCAAGCCCACTCTGTTTGGCCGCAGAAAAAATGTCTGTATCATCTGTGTCAATGAAAATGTAAGGGAGAAGGCGGAAGAGATCACACGGTCCGTATGCGATGAAAAGGGCTACCCGGTGAGGTTTCTGTTCAAAAGGATGCCCAATCAATATCTGTAAGCTTCCGCCTGTATCCTTACTCTTCTGTGTACTGGATCATGCAGGCCAACGCGCCGTTTCTGACGGATATGACTGCCTGCTCTCCGATAAATTCATTGCTGATGCCCACAGGAAAGTCATTGCTGACCACAGCATCACTCAAAAGATACTTCATGCCTTTGATATATACGCCTGTTGATCTTTCGACCAGAGAAAACAGTGACAGGATGCCTTTCATATTTTTACGAAAGGCTATTTCTTCATTCCACAAAACCAATATCATGCCTGTCCCTTCCAGCAAATAGCCCACGGCTCCCTGCTTTTTCAGGTACAGCAGACACTGTATATTGGCCAGCGTATGATCCAGACGTCCGCCGCAGCCTCCGTAGATCCTGAAATCCCTGTATCCTCGCTGCAGCCCTGCCTTCAGGGCCGCCAGCATGTCCGTATCATCCTTTTCCTGAGGCAGCCTAAGAACGCGCTCCGGAGACTGCTTCTCCAGGCTGTTAACAATTTCCGCCCCTTCTGCGCTCACCGAATCGAAATCCCCCAGAATCAGATCCGGCTGCAGATCCAAAATCCGACAGTAATCAGCTCCTCCATCCACAGCGATCACAAAGTCCCCCGCCTCCCTTTGAAGCTCTCCCACTGTCAAATCCCCTGCTCCAATTACAATGCATTTTCCTCTCATACTTCTCCTTTTCAGAATCCAATGTCCATGTTTACGCCTCCTGCCAGTCTCCTGACTCCAGAAAATGCTCTGCCTGGGCAGTCGCCCTTTCGATAATCTTTTCATCATAGCCCATCAGCTCCAAAAGCCGAATGGCATTGCGTGTGGAGGCTTTTCCTGTCATCAGGCAGTAATTAAAGAATACGTCACCGTCCCGTACCTCCTCCTCAAAATGATAATTATCGAAATCCTTCTTTAAAAGCTCTGTGAGCTCGATGTCATGAGTAGCCGCAAAGCAGAGAATTCCCGCGCTTCCCAGAGACTTCAGGATCTGGGTGGAGGCGGCAATCCGTTCCACCGTATTGGTTCCCCGCAGAACCTCGTCCACAAAGCACAGCACCGGCTTCTCCCCGGCGGAGGCAGCGTCCAGTATACGCTTCAAGGCACGGATCTCCACAATATAATAGCTCTCTCCGCTCCCCATGTCATCCCGCAGAGCCATGGAGGAATAAATATAGAAGAAGGACGCTCGGTAGGACGACGCCATACAGGTATTGGTGGACTGTGCCAATATGGCGTTCAACGCCACTGTCTTTAAAAAGGTGGATTTACCCGAGGCGTTGGAGCCGGTGAGAAGCACGCCTCTTTCTGCCGTGACGCTGTTTTTTACAGGATCCTTCAAAAGCGGATGGTATCCCCCACAAATTGCGATCTCCGGCCTGTCTGTAAATTCCGGCCTGCACCATCCCTCTTCTCCCACGGACTGTCGAAAGAGCCAGATAGAAACTGCCGTCTCCAGGAACCCTGCAGTACCGATCAGGGCATCCACATCCTCAATATGTCCCCTCAGAACTTGCAGCATGCTGTTGAATTTGATCAGATCCACATGAAAAACCATTCGGATATAGTCCATGAAGATACTGAGAATATCCCCCGAGGCATTTCCCCTGTTTTCCGCCATAACCCAGAAGGAATTGCGCCGCATGCTCTGAAGTCTGTTCCTGTGGCGGCGGATACACTCTATCTCATCAGCACAGACGGGAATATCAATTTTTTCAAGCTGCCCGCAGACGGCCTGAAGCCGCATCACATAGGCAAAGCTCACAATATAGGGATCAATCTCATTCTTTTCCTTAAAATAGCTGACAATATTGTAGATGGTCAAAACTACGATTCCTATAATTGCGGCGGAAAAATAGACCCACAGCATTCCGATCAGCGGAAGATACAGAAAATCCATCAGATAATGCTTTTTGTTGGAGCGCTCTCCCAGATAATCCAGATTTTCTATATAATCGTAGAGGGAAAATTTCCCTGTATGCCCCAGCTTCCGCATCTGAAGCTGTACCTTGACTCTCTCATCGGGATGATCCCCGAAAAAAGCCACTACCTCTTCCAGATGCTCCAGCTCCTGCCGATTCTGCCTGGGGCTTCTAAGTGTATGATATAAATATTCCTCTCCAGAAGCGGAAAAGGTATAATCCATTCGTTTGAAAATTTCATCCATCCCCAGGTCATTCCAGGTAATATCATCGATCTGGCCCGGTTTCCGGTGACGACTGTAGTAGCTTCCCAGCTTTGCAAAGCGCTCCAGGGAATAGTCTTTTTGAAAAAGACTCTCATAATCTTCGTACAATCTTCTGGTAAATTTTTTTTCTTCCTTTACGGCGCGGTATCCTTCCAGAATCAGAATTGCCGCCACAATGAGAATCGACACAATAATCATTAAAACATATTCCATATCATAAATTCCTCAATTCTTATTCCTGCGGGATGATTCAAAAGACGGACGGCAGATGCCGCCCGTCTTTTGGTTTCGAAGATCAAAGGAAAATATACTTCAAAATAAACAATACCGTGAGCACATACATAAGAATGCTCACCTTTCCCTTGGCCTTACCCGCGCACAGATGCAGGATCGTCCAGGAGATAACGCCTACGGCAATTCCCTCGGAGATGCTGTACATCAGCGGCATGGAAAGAATACATAGGAATGCGGGAATGGCTTCCAACATATTCTCCCAGTTGATCTTGGCCACCGATGCGATCATATAAAAGCCCACGATGATCAGAGCCGGCGCCGTGGCGAAGGAAGGAATGGTCAAAAACAGAGGCGACAGCACCATGGATACCAGAAACAGAAGTCCGGTGGTCACAGCGGTCAGACCCGTTCTTCCGCCCTCGGTAACGCCGGAAGCACTTTCCACATAAGTAGTGGTGGTGGAGGTACCCAGTATGGCGCCTGCGCTGGTGGCGATGGCGTCTGCCAGAAGAGCTCCCTTGATCCGGGGAAGCTTTCCATCCTTGTCCAGCATGTTGGCCTTGGAGGATACGCCGATAAGAGTTCCCAGCGTATCAAAAATGTCAACAAACAAGAATGCGAAGATCACTACGATAAATTCGGTTATGCTTTTCAGTGCGCCGAAATCCGCCTTAAACACCTGTCCGAAGGTATTTCCCAGAGGCGAAAAGTCCAGTGTGAAAAACCTTGTGGGGATCACGGAATACATTCCCAGATCCGGATTGGGCTTGTAGAAGCCCACCAGCTCGCAGAGGATTCCCAGCACCCAGGTGATCAGGATGCCGAAAAGGATGCCTCCCTTGACCTTCTTGATGAGAAGAAAGCCCGTGATCAGCACACCGATCAGGGCAAGCAGAGCACCCATACCTACGGAGCTGAAGTCTGCCTTAAAGTTCTGGTAGGTCACCAGCGTGGAATCATTGTTCACCACGATCTTGGCATTCTGAAGACCGATAAAGGCGATAAACAGGCCGATGCCGGCACTGACCGCCGCCTTCAGCGTCACGGGAATGGCATTGAAGATAGCCTCCCGGACATTAGTCACGGACAGAATGATAAAAATAAGCCCTTCTACAAATACCGCCATCAGCGCAATCTGCCAAGAATAACCGTAGGTCAATACTACGGTATAGGCAAAATACGCGTTAAGGCCCATGCCCGGGGCCAGGGCAAACGGATAGTTGGCGAGAAACGCCATCAGGCAGGTGCCCAAAAATGACGCCAGCGCCGTCGCCAGGAGAACCGCCTGTGCATCCATTCCCGCTGCGGAAAGGATGTTGGGGTTCACAGCAAGAATGTACGCCATGGTCATAAAGGTTGTGATACCCGCCATAACCTCAGTCTTCACATTCGTGTTGTTCTCCTTGAGTTTGAACAATTTCTCTAACATTTTTCTCCCTCCTGTGTAAGTTGTTAATAGAACCGTTTATTGTGAAGCGCAAAAGGGTTACATACCCGTGAGACGCCTTACAATCCTGCTGCACTCCGCATATATTTTCTCCGGACTTTCTCCTATGTTGAACTCACCGTTCCGGTAGCGGATCCTGCCGTTTATCATGGTCATTCGCACATTGGACTTGCTTCCGCTGTACACAATGTTTTTCGCTATATTATGGACGGGCTGCATATTGGGCTGATGAAGATCCAAAAGAATCAGATCCGCCAGCTTTCCTTCCGCCAAAACATCCGCATCCGGAAGCCCCATGACCCCGGCTCCGTTCACCGTAGCCATCCTCAGCACTTCTGCCCCATCCACACTGGCGGCATCCTTTTCCCGGATCTTGCTCAGGCCCGTGATCAGAAACATTTCCCGGAACATGTCCAGACAATTGTTGCTGGCCGGCCCGTCCGTGCCCACAGCTACGGGAATTCTCCGCTTCTCAAGCTCCGCAATGGGGGCAATGCCGCTGGCCAGCTTCAGATTTGAAGCCGGATTGGTCACCGCGTACAGACCACGCCTTTGGAATACCTCCATATCCCGATCCGTCATGTGGACGCAGTGGAAGCCCCCGCCGCCATATTCAAACAGGCCCAAAGAATCCAGAAACACTGCCGGCGTAGTTCCATACCTTTCCCGGCATTCCGCCACCTCCCTTTCGGTTTCCGCCAGATGGGTAAATATGGGAGCCTCATACCGGTGCGCCAGCTTTGCTACATTCTCCAGCAGCTCTCTGGAGCAGGTATATTCCGCATGGAATCCCAGCTGATAGCTGATCAGAGAATCCGCCCCGTTCCACTTTTTATATTCCTCCTCCGCCTGCTCTATGGATGAGCTGAAATCATTCAGACCGCTGGTAAGCACACACCGCATTCCCGTATCCATGCAGGCTGCCGCCGTGGTGTCCGGCGTCAGATACATGTCAAAAATCGAGGTGATTCCGGAGGTAAGATACTCCAGCACAGCCAGCCTGGTAAGATGATAAATATCCTCTCCGGTAAGCCTGGCCTCATAGGGAAACACCTTTTCATTCAGCCACTGCTGCAGGGGCACGTCGTCTGCGAAGGATCGCAGAAAGGTCATGGCGGAATGGGTATGAGCGTTCTTAAAGCCCGGCATCAGCAGATCCTCTTTGCAATCCATCTCAATGTCCCAGGAGATTCGGGGCAGAACCTCCTCTTTATCCTTCTGTTCCATCTGTGGTCCCACATAGACGATCCTGGAATCCTTCACCCAGACCTCTCCGTCAAAAACAGGCCTGTCCTTCTCCATAGTCAATATTTTTGCGTGATACAGCCGGATATTCATCTGATTGATCCTCCTCCAAACCCCAGCGGCAGAAGCTCCTTCAGGTCATATTCCTGAAAATCCTCCACATTCTTTGCCACGATCACCTTAAAATTCTCTTCTGCAAATTCCTGCAGCACCTGCCGACAGATACCACAGGGATAGGCATAGTCCTCAGGCTGCCTTCCCTCCATGCCGCCGGAGATGGCTATGGCCCTGAATTTCCTCATCCCCTGAGCCACCGCCTGAAAAACCGCCGTCCGCTCCGCACAGTTTGTGGCTCCGTAAGACGCATTTTCAATATTGCAGCCCTGGATTACCTGTCCGTCCGCCGAAAGCAATGCGGCCCCAACGGCGTAATGAGAATAGGGTACATAGGCATGCTCTCGGGCCTCCAGCGCCTTACAGATCAGCTCCCCCCTCAACAATTTATCCATATTATAATGCCCCCATGGCTTTGACGGACTCTGTCACCAGCTTTTTAAAATGGGGTGCCGCCATGTCCGCCGCCTCCTGAACCTCCTGATGGGTCAGCGGATTCATAGTCATTCCTGCCGCCAGATTGCTGATACAGGAAATCCCGCAGATCTTCATTCCCATGTGATTGGCCGCAATGGCCTCCACCACAGTGCTCATACCCACGGCGTCACAGCCAAGGCTGCGCATCATACGGATTTCTGCCGGAGATTCAAAAGAAGGCCCTGTGAGCTGAGCATATACGCCTTCCTGCAGGAAAATGCCGTTCTCCTTTGCCGCTTTTCGAATCACTCCCTGAAGCTCCCTGTCGTATACAGTGCTCATATCCGGAAACCGGACCCCCAGCTCATCCAAGTTGGAGCCGATCAAGGGATTTGGCGCAAACACGGAAATATGATCCCGGATCAGCATCAGATCTCCCGGGTGAAACGAGGTATTCACACCTCCTGCAGCATTGGTCAAAAACAATATTCCGGCTCCCATAAGCTTCATCAACCTGGTGGGAAGCACCACATCGCTGACCGGATATCCCTCATAGTAATGCACTCTTCCCTTCATGCACACCACCGGCACCTGATCGATATAACCGAAAATAAACCTTCCCGCGTGTCCCGGCACCGTGGATACGGGAAAACCCTGTATTTCACTGTAGGGCAGCTCGAATTCCACACGGATCTCCTCCGCATAATCTCCCAGGCCGGAGCCCAGAACAATGGCGGCCCTGGGAACAAAATCCGTCTTTTCTCTGACACATTCATAACATCTCATAAGCTTCTCATACTCTGCACTCATGGGCGTATCCTCCTTGCCGGCTTTGCGGGTAAGCCTTCCAAACTCATTGGACAATTATTGTATTTCCATACAGTAATCAGACAACAACCATTATACAGAAAAAATAATCAAAAATCAATTCATTTATGATACAGAATAAAATAAAGCCGGAATTCTTTTGCTCTGCGCCCCAATTACCGCGGCACATTTGCAAAAAGTTCCGGCTCTCTGCCTCTTGCGGACTTAAATGATGATGCACACCATTCCGCCGTTGCTGTCATTGACGATCTTCTGCATGGTATCCTGCAGCTTCAGCTGACTCTCCTCGCCGATCACTGCCACCTTGGCGGTAATGCCGTCGTTCACAAGCTGCTCCACTGTTTTTCCAAAAATATTCGTATTCCAGATTCCCTTTTCCATATCCGTCTGATTGATAAAGCTGATTAAATCATCCGCCTGCTCCTGGGTTCCCACAATAGGCGCGATCTCGGTCTCAATATTGGCCCGTATCATGTGAATGGAAGGACTGGAGGCCTTTATCTTGACCCCAAACTTATTGCCATGCTTGATCAGCTCCGGTTTCTCCAGAATAATCTCGTCCTTGTCAGGGGTCACCACGCCGTACCCCTTGATCCGTACCATATTCACCGCATCCAGAACCTTGGCATATTCATGCTTCATGGAGGCGAAGTTCCTCAGCTTACTGATCAGCTGATATTCGTCCGCAATAGGCTCTCCCACCATTTCCGTAAGCATTTCATAGTAATAGGACTCCTCCACATCCAGCGTGACTCGGATGCTCCCGTCCGAAAGGCTGATGGTATCTGTCTTACAACGTTTTATGTATTCGCTTTCCAGATTGACAGGGTTATCCAGCACATCTCGGATCGTGCTGTAATCCTTCATAAGCAGCTTCACCTTTTCAATCAGGTCGATTTTCATACTGTTGTCGTTAGGAAGCATTTCCACCCATTTAGGCATATAAAACTCCATGGACGATATGGGAAATTCGTACAGTACATTTTCCAGAAGCATGTGGATATCATCCTTCTTCAGCTGTTCACAGTTGACCGTGACAGCCGATACCCCGTACTTTTCGCCAATCTCCGCCGCCGTCCGCTTTGCGTCCTCGGAATAGGGCTTCTGACTGTTTACCAGCACCAGGAAGGGTTTCCGCAGCTTCTTCAGGGCCAGAATGGTCTTTTCCTCCGCCTCCAGATAATTACTTCTGGGAATTTCTCCAAAGCTTCCGTCTGTAGTCACCACCAGACCTATGGTGGAATGGTCGTTCATGACCTTATCCGTTCCCAGCTCCGCCGCCTGTGTAAAGGGGATCTCATAGTCAAACCATGGTGTTTTCACCATCCGTTCCACATCTTCTTCCATGTGGCCCGCTGCTCCCTCCACCATATAGCCCACGCAGTCGATGAGGCGCACGGACACGGCAATATCGCCGCTTAAGGTCACATTGGCCGCCTCATTGGGAATAAACTTGGGTTCCGTGGTGGTAATCGTCTTGCCTCCGGCGCTCTGGGGCAGTTCATCCTGAGCCCGGACCTTCGCATGTTCGTCTTCCATGTAGGGCAGAACCATCTCCTCCATAAAGCGTTTGATAAAAGTAGATTTTCCCGTCCTTACCGGTCCCAGCACTCCTATGTATATTTCCCCTCCGGTCCGTTGCTGTATGTCATGATAGAGATCGTATGTATTCGATGCATATTCCATATAAAAGCCTCCTCACGTATCCTGCTATATGTATATGCGGCTTTCGAAAAAGACATACGGGAAAAATAGAAAAAATCCCGGAAGCGCATCACTGCGCCCCGGGATCTGAAATTACTTTGTTTATCCCTTGCCGGCTTATTCCTCTTCGCCGTTCTTCTTATCCATATTGTCCTCCAGCTTTTTCAGCGCGCGGGAAGCAAAATCCCTTCCGCCTACGCCGAAGGCAATTGCAAAGGCTATGGCCACGGCCGCCAGGATCAGTCTGAACGCTGTATCCACCAGCGTCTCGGCAATGCCCAGCTGCATCAGGATCATAAACACGCCCACGGTAAGGATCGCGCATTTTGCAATCAATCCATATGCAGCATGGCCGCTCTTGTTCAGAGCCTTGGAAGCCATGGAGGAAGCCACAAAGCAGATGGCAAAAATCAGAACTGCGCTCAAAACTGCAGGCATATAACCAATCACGGCAGCGCCGATGTCAGTCAGCACCTCCAGCTTCAGAACATTCACTCCCTCAACAACAAAGAAGATTACTACTACCGCATTGACCACCGCACCCGTAAAGGAAGAAAGGCAGAATTTGCTCTTTACATTCTTCTCGTTCTCCAGCAGCTTGGACAGTTTTTCGTCCAGTCCTGCGGAAGCAATCAGACGTGTCACGATCTGGCCTACAAATTTGCCGATCATGCAGCCGATGATAATGATCACCAGGCCTACGAAAATATTGGGAATAAACCCGAAGATCAGATTCAGCATATGTACGGCAGGAGTGGAAATCACGCTGATATTCAGCACATCCAGAGCCATCACGATCATGGGGATCAAAATCAGCACATACACCACATACGCCAGAGTGCCGGAAAGCTTCGCGCTGTTGGCCACCTGGATTCCGGCCTTCTCCTGCAGCTTGTCAACATTCAGCTTGTCAAACACAGGCACCAGGAGCTGACGCACCAGCTTTGCCACAAAAAATCCTACCACCAGCACAATTACCGCCGCCGCAATATTGGGAACATATCCCCAGATTGTATTCAGCAGTCCGGTGATGGGGGAGATCACCTCTCTCATGCCCAGAGTCGAGAAAATACCGGGCACAAAAAGCAGAAATACCAGCAGATGAACCAGCTTTCCGATAAATTCCCGGGTGCTTCCCGCCTTACCCTCTCCGTTAGCCGTATCCATTTTGTCAAGGAACTCTCCCACCTTGCCCTTCCCCAGCAGCTTTGTAACCAGGGACTTCACAATGGCGGCTACCACAAATGCAACCACCAGGATCAGCACCGCGGCAATCACGGACCAGACTCCGCTGCCTATAGCAGCAACAAAAGAAGTTAAAAAACCCATACGCTCTTCCTCCTAAGAAATTAGTTCCTGGAAACGCCTTCCAGGATTCTTACATTTTACCACAAAAGCAGATGCACCGCAATCAATAGCGTACAAATTTTCAGAAACAGATAACAAAGCCCCTCTTGCGAACTGTCGAAAACTATTATATGATACTGATGTTATGATCTACAAATTCATGCCGGACAAAAATAATCCGGTTTCACTATCACAGAAAGAGGTACTGCCAAATGACAACCAGCGAACAAGCTCTTATGATGCATGAAAAATGGAACGGCAAACTGGAGACACTCTCCAAAGCCCCGGTAAAGTCCAGAGAGGATCTGGCCATCGCCTACACCCCCGGAGTGGCGGAGCCCTGTAAGGTCATCGCCCAGGATCCGGACGCCGTATACCGGTACACTATGAAAGCCAATACCGTAGCAGTGGTCTCCGACGGCAGCGCCGTCCTGGGACTGGGCAATATCGGTCCCAGGGCCGCCATGCCCGTAATGGAAGGAAAAGCCGTGCTGTTTCGGGAATTCGGCGGAATCAACGCCGTTCCCATCTGTCTGGATACCCAGGATACTCAGGAGATCATCAAGGCAGTAACCTGGCTTGCTCCCGGCTTCGGCGGCATTAATCTGGAGGATATCAGCGCCCCCCGGTGCTTTGAGATCGAGGAGCGCCTGCAGGAGCTTCTGGATATTCCCGTGTTTCATGACGACCAGCACGGCACGGCCATTGTAGTCCTTGCCGGCATTATCAACAGTCTGAAAGTAGTAGGCAAAAAGAAAGAGGATTGCCGTGTGGTTATCAACGGAGCCGGAAGCGCGGGCATAGCCATCGCCAGGCTGCTTTTAACATACGGCTTCCCTCATATCATCATGTGCGACAAGGCAGGAATCATCTCCCGTAAATCGGAAGGGCTGAACTGGATGCAGCAGAAAATGTCTGAAGTCACCAACCTGAGTAACGAAACCGGCACCCTGGCCGACGCTTTGAAGGGCGCCGATATCTTTGTAGGGGTATCCGCTCCCGGCATCGTAACCTCCGAAATGGTGTCTGCCATGAATCACGATTCCATTCTCTTCGCCATGGCAAACCCTGTTCCGGAAATTATGCCGGAGCTGGCAAAGGCCGCAGGAGCCAGAGTGGTGGGCACCGGACGCAGCGATTTCCCCAATCAGGTAAATAACGTAGTGGCCTTCCCCGGTATTTTCAAAGGCGCACTGGAGGGCCGCGCCTCACGGATCACCGAAGAAATGAAGCTGGCAGCCGCAGAGGCTATCGCAGGCCTGGTGCCTGACAGCCAGCTGAACGAAAACAATATCATGCCCGAGGCCTTTGATCCCCAAGTGGCTCAAACGGTGGCTGAGGCAGTCAAACGCCATATCCGATAACGGCACACAGGCCATTGCCGTGACGGCTTTCAATGTGGATGGGAAAAACAGGAGGTAAGATCATGCAGCAGGATTCTTTCACGCTATATAAACTGATTGTGCTCTATATGCTGGATCAGGTTTCCTTTCCCATAACCACCGCCCAGATCAGCGACTTCATTCTAGGAAAGGAATATACGACTTTTCTCACCCTTCAACAGGTCATAAACCAGCTGACAGACGCTAAAATGGTGTCCGCCCGCACCGTTCGGAACCGCACCTATCTGGAGATCACAGACGAGGGGCGGGAGACTCTGGATTATTTTCAAAACAGAATGCATTACGGAATCCGGCAGGACATTAAAGCCTACCTGCGGGAAAATGAATATACCCTCCGTTATGAGGTTTCCGTAGAGGGCGATTATTCCCTGACTCCTTCCGGCGAATACGAGGTCCGCCTGTCTGCCACGGAAAAAGGCGCCCTTCTGGCAGGCATCACTCTCTCGGTTCCCACGGAGGAGATGGCCTCCTCCATCTGCGAGAGCTGGCAGAAAAAAAATGAGGATATCTATCAATATCTGATGCAGCAGCTTCTATGAGCACCATAAGTCACTGCGCTGAATGAAATACGCCGGATCTTCCACAAAAAGATCCGGCGTATTGATATTCATGACTGCTTCCCCGCCCCCTCCTTCAGACGCTTCATATGCTCCCTGATCTTAACCTCATATCCATTGCCGGAAGGGCTGTAAAATTCCTTCCCGGTCAGCTCATAGGGCAGATACTGCTGTTCCACATAATGATCGGGATAATCGTGGGCATATTTATACCCGGCGCCATGTCCCAGCTTTGCGGCTCCTTTGTAATGGGCATCCTGCAGGTGGGCGGGTATTGGAAGATTTCCCGTGCGCTCCACCGTCTTCATGGCACTGAAAACAGCCTGGCTGCTGGCATTGCTTTTTGGCGCACAGGCCACATAGGCGGCCGCCTGGGCCAGAATGATCTGAGCCTCGGGCATACCAATGCGTTCCGCCGCCAAGGAAGCATTGACCGCCACGGACAGCGCCTGAGGATCCGCATTTCCCACGTCCTCCGCCGCACATATCATAATTCTTCTGGCAATAAATGTTACCTGCTCCCCTGCGTAAAGCATCCGTGCCAGGTAATATACCGCCGCATCCGGATCTGACCCCCTCATGCTTTTGATAAACGCCGATATGGTATCGTAATGATTGTCCCCTGTCTTATCATATCTGACAGCCCGCTTCTGGATACATTCCTGAGCCGTCTCCAACGTTATATGAATTTTTCCGTCGGCACTTCGATCCGTGGTCATAACCCCCAGCTCCAGGGCATTCAACGCGTGTCTGGCATCCCCGCCGGAAATGTCCGCCAGAAAATCGAGAGCATCCTGGTGGATCACGGCGTCATAGGCTCCCATCCCCCTGTCGGGGTCGCTGACCGCCTTCTTCAGCAGCTCCTTCACCGCCTCAATGGGAATAGGCTTCAATTCAAATATAATAGAACGGGAAAGCAAGGCTCCGTTTACTTCAAAATAGGGATTTTCCGTAGTGGCCCCGATTAGAATCAGCGTCCCGTCCTCCACAAAGGGAAGCAGATAATCCTGCTGACCCTTATTAAAGCGGTGAATCTCATCGATGAACAATATAGTCCGCCTGCCATACATCCCCTGAAGCTCCTTGGCCTTGGCTACCACTTCCTCCATGTCCTTTTTCCCGGCCACTGTAGCGTTGATCTGGGTAAATTCGGCGCTGGTGGTATTGGCGATCACCTTTGCCAGAGTGGTCTTGCCGGTTCCCGGCGGTCCGTAGAAAATCACGGAGCTGATCTTATCTGCCTTGATGGCCCGATATAAAAGCTTATCCCTGCCGATGATATGCTCCTGTCCTGCCACCTCCTCCAGGGTCCTGGGGCGCATTCTGGCCGCCAGCGGTGATTCCTTTTCCATGTTGGCCGTGCGCATATACTCAAACAGATCCATGATCAGTTCTCCTTTTTCAGCGACACCTGGTTTTCGTGAACCGTAACAGATTTCATGCTACGCAGAAAGCTGGATATACGATTATATCCGAACTGGCGAAAGTCCAGCTGCTTATATTTTTTATGCAGCTCGTCATTCAGGGTGGAAAGATTGTCCACTATGCCGCCGCTCTTCTCAATCATACTGCAGATTTCCCTCTCCAGTTCTTCTTTGGAAACAGTGGACCGCCGCTCCACGTAATGCTGATTGTTGCTTTTTTTCACACTCAGATCAGAAAATTCCTCATCCACCATAGTGCTCAGCTTGGAATACCCGTAATTTCGCACATCAAAATCTGAAAACTTATCATTCAGCCGGTTGCCGATCCGGGCCAAATCCACCTGCTTCCCCCCGTTCTCGTTAATCACCGCCAGAATGGCCTGACGCACCTCGGATATAGGGGTCACATTTTGTTCATCGTTTTCCTCCGGACCGGACAGCTCATTTTCTTCCAAAGCCTTATTCTGCTCTGCCACCAGATTTAAGTGGATAAACTTATTGCAGGCCCGGGTCAGGGCCACAGGGGTCTTTGACTCTCCCATGCCCAGCACAAACATGTTTTCCTCTCTGAGCCGCATGGCAAGCCTGGTAAAATCACTATCGCTGGTTACCAGGCAAAAGCCCTGTACCTTGTTTTTAAAAAGGATATCCATAGCGTCGATCACCATAGCCATATCCGTGGCGTTTTTTCCCGAGGTATAGGAAAACTGCTGTACCGGCATTATGGAGTACTCCAAAAGCATTCCCTCACTCCAGCCGTTGCCCCGGGACCAGTTGCCGTAAATACGCCGGTAGGTGGACAAACCGTATTTTTCCAGTTCTTCAAATATAGTAGCCGCGTATTTTGAGCTGATATTGTCCGCATCGATCAATACCGCGTACTGCATTCTCTCGCCGGACAGTTTTTCAATATTTTCTTCCATAAAATACCTTCGCCTCTTCTTCCATTATTTACTATATTTATGTTCCATGACTTGTTTCCTCCTGATACTCCGGGAAAGACATAGTTACCTTAAACAAATCTCCGTCCAGCAGAATCTGGAAGGCACCTCCCTGAACCTGCACCAGACTTTTTGCAATGGAAAGCCCCAGACCGCTGCCCTCGGTGCTCCTGGCCAGATCCCCTCTGATAAACCGCTCCGTCAACTCCTCTGGCCGGATGTTCATCTGCTGTCTTGATATGTTTTTGACCGACACGTCAATGGTGCCTTCGGCAATATCCATGTCGATATAGACCCGGGTTCCCTCCAGGGCATATTTGCAGATATTGTTAAACAAATTCTCCATCACACGCCACATCCGCCTGCTGTCTGCCAAAATATAGGCGGGCGTATCACTCTGGGTAAACACAATCTGCAGCTCCCGCTCCTCCATTTTCTCGGAAAACTCGCCTATTCCCTGGTTGATCAGCTCGGTCAGATTCAGCTTTTCCGCCTCCAGCTCAATATTTCCGGATGAAATTTTGGAGGCCTCCACCAAGTCATCCGTCAGCTGTTTCAGCCGCTGGGACTTGCCGTCCAAAATATGAATGTAGCTTTTAGCCGGCTCATCCTCTATCTTCAGCCGCTTCAGCAAATCCACATAATTGATGATAGAGGTAAGGGGTGTCTTGATATCATGGGAAACATTCGTGATCAGATCTGTCTTCATCTGCTCATCCTGCATGCTGGTCTGGACGGCCTTTCGGATTCCCTCCCCGATGTTGTTCACCGCATCTGCCAGTTCTCTGCTGGAACCATGAAGGTTCTCCAGATCCAGCACAAAGTCTACTTCTCCGTCCCGGATCCTGTTTATTCCCTCCACGATCTCTGCCTGCTCCGCATTTTTCTTGAACAGAAGCATCCCTATAATTCCGTCAAAAAGTACGGCTGCCGTCAGAATCAGCAATGCCGCAATTCTGGTTTCCCTGTAGGTATAAATCCCCCACACCCCCGCCAGATTGATCAGCAAAAACAGGTTGTAGGGCAAAAGTGTACTGATCAGAGAATTTCTGTGCCGCAGCACAAGCCTCACCGCTTTGCCAAAGCCCCGGAAAAACCAATACGTAAAGCTTCCGCTCCAAAGGTTCCCGGCCCTTACTCTTCTGGCCAGGCTGTACCAGATCGTTCCGACGGCAACACTCATAAAAAAGCCGTAGATGCCAAAAACACTGTACCGATACAGCCTTGTAAGCTGGAGCCCCATCATTTCCGTCGGAACCACTCCCGCTGTGGCCGCAACCCCCAGGATCATTTCACAGCCCCGATAACCTATATACCCCAGCCCACAGACCAACGCCGCTAAGACCTCTGTCCAGATACGGTCAAACCGGGTCAGTGCTCCCGCCGGCTCCAGAGTAATTGTAAGGAAAGCCGCAAGCCCCAGCCATGCCAGAGACAACAGCAGTATCGCCGTCATAATCATTCCCACATTGGGAACGATCTTGTTGTAGATCATACTGGCGGTATAAAATGCATCTCCTTCCACCGCATAGCCGGTGTCTACCCCCAGCCAGATGTGGGTGGTGTCCGGATAAGCATAATCATAACCGCTGATATATTCGTCGATCTCCTCCTCGCTGAGAACCGTGTTTCCCATAAAAACCAGGCCGTCCGGATAATAGATCAAATATCTCCGAAACTCAGAAAAATACTCTGTTACCTCCTCGTCGTTGGCTCCCTTCAGCGAGGGCACATTTGTGTAGGTGCACATTCCTCCTTCCGTCATCATCCGAACCATATACCGCACATTTGTATTGTTTTCCCTGTATGCCCAGTCGCAGAGCTGGTACTGCTGATAATTTGCGGTCAAACTGTTCACAGACATGACAATGCTCCTCTGAAGCATCATAAAGTCAGTCCAGTTATCCACCAGCTCCGACAGCTGCTTTTTCCCGTCTGCCATGGCATAACGACAGTTCAGCATGGACATAAACACTGTCATCCTGCCGTCGTCCTCCCGATTGACTCTGATTTCCTCCAGATTTTCGGCTATTATATGAGCATACACCATATCCTCCAGCTGCGAGGTGGTATACTCCTGGAGCTTCTGTGCCAGCTCCGCCAGCTCCTCCTGGGTCTTTCCATGATCAGGAAGCTCCTCCTGGGTCTCGTCCTGTGCCGGAATATCCTCCCTCTGATTTCCGGCGTATTTTTGCAGCTGGGCGCTATCGGCTCCTTTTTCATCCCCCACCCGATAAAAATCGTCAAAAATCAGCTCGCCGTACTCGTCAAAGGTAAAATTTTCGGGATACAGTACATTTCCGAAATAATTTACAAATTCCGACAGACTCATGGTTCGATCCGTGTATTTAATACCGTACTTTCCCCATTTGATCAGATTATCCAGTTCATATACCGCGGACACCCGGCTGATATGGTCTTTCTCAATCTTGCCTGCATACGCGGACACATCAATGAGCTTGGAGGGGTCAAACACATCATCCGTCTCCAGCTGTTCCTTGATCACTACCAGCTTGGTAATATCGGAGACTGCATTTCTGAAAAGGTCATGGTAGATCTCCGATTCTTCAAACTCCTGGCTGCTGTCCATGGAAAAGACCTTGTATACCTGTGTCCCGTCGATGGTCTCCACCGCAATATAGGAGTTCAGCAAAAGCCCCGCCACGGCAATGAACACGCCCACTGCCAGCAAATGCTGAATCAGCTCTATTCCCAGCCTCTTTAATGTGGATTTTTTCATGCTTCCTCACTTTTACTGCTTTTCTATTTTATAGCCCACTCCCCAGACCACCTTCAGATACCTGGGTTCCTTGGGGTTGATCTCAATTTTTTCCCTGATATGCCGGATATGAACTGCTACCGTATTGTCCGCTCCGATGGCATCCTCATTCCAGATATTTTCATAAATCTGGTCAATGGAAAACACCCTTCCCTGATTTTTCATCAAAAGAAGCAGTATATTATATTCGATGGGCGTCAGCTTCACCGGCTCGTCGTCCACCGTCACCTGCTTTGTATCGTCGTTGATCGTAAGACCGCCCACCTGATAAACCGCCTTGTTCTCCGCGCTGAGACTGCCCAGCGAGGTATATCGCCGCAAGTTGGATTTTACCCGGGCCGCCAGCTCCAGGGGATTAAAGGGCTTTGTAATATAATCGTCAGCCCCAATATTGAGTCCCAGTATCTTATCGGTGTCCTCCGACTTTGCAGACAGTATAATAATGGGTATACTACTGTACTCACGGATCTTCAGAGTAGCCCTGATCCCGTCCAGACGGGGCATCATAATATCCATGATCAGCAGATGAATCTCCTCCTTTTTCAAAAGCTCTATGGCCTGGATTCCGTCATAAGCTCTGAAAATCTGATATCCGTCCTGGCTCAGATATATTTCTATCGCATCAACTATTTCTTTGTCATCATCACAAACAAGTATATTCGCCATGTTTATACCCTCCGTAAAACCATAGTAATCCGATTATTTTAAGTGTTCCCATCAAATTAATGAAGTTTTCCTTAAATTTCCGGCTTTTTCTTCTATTTTATCTGCTTCTGGAAGCATAAATATGTGAAAACGCATTTTGAATCCACCGGATCTCCTTTCCCTGAATGGCAACCACATCATAGCGCACCCCCGTATCCTCCGTCAGCCCATTTACATACCGATAATAGTCTGCAGTCCTGCAGATCCGGCGCTGCTTTTTCATGTTCACTGCCTGAGCGGCAGAGCCCTTTCCATCGCTGCTGCGGTACTTGACCTCCACAAACACCAAATACCCCTCATGGACGCCAATGATATCGATCTCTCCCTGTGTACAGCGGAAATTGCGTTCCAGTATCCTAAAGGAGCGGGCTTCCAGATATTCTGCAGCCTGACGCTCTCCCTCCGTTCCCGCCATCCTCTTATTCATGGTATGGACCCTTTTCCCTTCAATTTATCCATGGCATCCACAAAAACCAGAATCTCCGCCACCACCTCGTACAGCTCCGGCGGAATCATCTCCCCAATCTCCAGCCGGGACAGGGTATCCGCCAGCTTGTCATCCCTGTGGACGGGAACACTGCTTTCTTTGGCTCTTTCAATAATCCGTTCGGCCAGAGCCCCCCTGCCGCTGGCTATGACTCTGGGCGCGGCATCCGAAGGGTCATACTCCAACGCGATGGCCTGCTTTATTTTGCTGTTTTTTTCCCCTTCCTTACTCATCTGCCCTTCCTTTTCTGCCGGCCTGGACCGACCTGAATTTCTGTGCCGGATATTCTTAAGACCTGTCAGGTCCGCACGTCAAAGGCATACTGGGAAAGCATGATTCCCTTTTCCTGCTCCAGCAGCGGCGCAAGTCCTCCCACTGAATCTTTTTCAGTCTGTTCCCCCCGGGTTGTCATTGAAAAACTGCAGTCATAGCCTCTTTTCTGCAGACGGCCCGTCAGCAGATCCATGTGATCTGCAAGAAAATCCAGCATATTTTCATCCCGCACATAAAATTTCGTGCTGACCTTTGTATTCTGCAGCGCCACATACACGTCCACCGGCCCAAGGTGCTTCATGTCCAAATGGAGCAGAGCGCTTATCTTTCCGTCCTTTCCCGCCAGATTCCTGCGGTTGGTGTATACATACAGATCCCCATGGGCCTCCGATCCGTTCAGACGCAGAGGCAGCTGCACATAAGCATACATTTGATTGAGCTGTTGAAGGAAATCCACGTTCTGGGCCATGGAGGTCACAGCCTTATAGGCTCCCCCGCCGGTCTGCCCTCCCGCCTCCAGGGCCTGGGACAGGTTCTTTAATTGGGTATCCAGCCTCCGATACAGCTTTTCCACATTTTCCCGGGAAGATACCTCTTCCGGGCGAAGCGTCCAGCTCTCCTTCAGCCGTCCCGTAAGAAGCTCATGAAACTCCTTCCCGGAAAAAAGCTTCCGCAAAGCGGCGGCCCCTCCTGCCAAATGCCGGGCCTCATTCAAAAGCTGTCTTGCGGCTTCCAGCAGTTCCCCCGGTGCAGGCGGCTGAGATTGGCCAAGAATCTGGCGAAGGCCTTGTGTCTTCTCCGGATCCGCCTGCATCTCCTCTAAAGCCTTAAGCATACTCTCCGCCAGCTTCTTTTGCATCTCCGGATCCATCTGTATTTTTTCACCGCTGCCTTCTTTGGCGCTTTCCGGCGCTCTCCCGGCAGCCTCTGCCTCAGGGGATTCCCCGGCTGCTGTCAGAGTCTGTCCCTTTTGTATCCCGTCCTCTGCTTTTGTCGATTCTCCCAGATTCCCCAGATCAAGAACCTCCTGTAACGCCACGTCCTTTTCCAGCGCCACGGCTTCTTTTAATGCCGCTGTCTCCTCCTCCGGCGTCATCCCTCCGGCAAGGAGCTCTTCACTGCCGGGAGCAGCTCCCTCCGCGGCGCCGGACTGGCCGCCGTCTGTTTCCGCCCCCGGCGATAAATCTGTTATGCCCTCCTGAAGCATTTGAAAAAGCTCCTGGTACAGTCCTGCCGCCCCCTGTATATTTCCCTCTGCCAGCATAGCCTCCGCCGCCTCAGGAATGGCCTCCAAAACAGTGTTCATGGCGTCGGTAAGCTGATAGGTCAGATTGCGGTAGGAAATCATCTGGTCTATATTGGCCTGGTTCACAGGCATTCCCAGCCGGTGAAGGTTTACCACATCCCCCACTTCCGCCTGGGGAAAGCTGTTAATTTCCCGAAAGATCTGCTGCAGAGAGTTTCTGTTTACAGGAAGTCCTGCCTTCATGAGCTGTTCTGTCATGGAAACGGTTGTACTGTTTATAGGGAGCCGTGCCATATCCAGCGCCTTCAGCACGTTCACATCTGTTGATATATTGGTAAACAACGGGCTTAAGGTCAGAGCGGATCCATTATTTTTTATCTCAAAGGTTACATCCTTTCCCGTCTCCAGATAAATGCTCTGATCCACCCGGGCATTCAGCACCATATCATCCGCCAGCCTGATCTGTACCTCGCTTCCGTTTCTGGACAGAATCTCCCCATGTATGGTCTGCCCCGGCACAAGCGACTGAATCTGCCGTCCTACAGAGGCCGGCTGAGCCTGCGGACGGCTTGCCGCCGCATTTTCTATATTGTTTTCCCCTGTGTAACCTGATAATCTCATAAATATACCCCCTGCCTGCCAAAGCACCCCTGCCTTAGCGGGCGTCTGCTTCAGCGGACGTCAGAAATAAAATTTCCTATAAAGCTTCTCCGGTGAATAGGCGCAGGGCCGCATTTTTTCAACGCCTCAATATGGGCGGCACTGCCATATCCCTTATTTCCTCCAAAACCGTACTGAGGAAATTCTTTGTCATACTCCGCCATCAGTCGGTCTCTTGTAACCTTGGCCATGATGCTGGCGGCGGCAATGGATATGCTTTTTGCGTCACCCTTGACAATGGGAATCTGCCTGATCTCAAGTCCCGGAATAGTCACCGCATCGTTCAGCAAAATATCCGGCTGCGGATCCAGCTTCCCCACCGCTTCCCGCATGGCCTCATAGGTAGCCTGCAGTATGTTGATCTCGTCGATTCTGGCCGGAGAGGCATAGCCCACGGCCCAGGACACCGCCTGCTCACGGATCACCTCATAGAGCTCCTCTCTCTTTTTTTCGGTCATCTGCTTGGAATCATTAATATAAAGGATTCGGCAATCTCTGGGAAGAATCACTGCCCCGGCCACCACAGGGCCTGCCAAAGGTCCTCTGCCCGCCTCGTCGATTCCGCAGATATAAGTATATTCCGCAAACTGTTCCTCGTATCTGCGCATGCCCTCTATCCGCTGCCTCTCCTTTTCCAGAGCCGCCAGACGTTTGGCCGCCGTCTCCACCAGCCGTATTACACCTGCACGGCTGTCTCCCTGATACTCACCTATAAATTCAGGCAGCTCATTCTCGTTAGCTGCCTGCAATTCCTCTTTTATCTCACTGATACTTTTCACCATGTCTCCCGTCTGCCCGCCCCGGCGGCGCAATACCTTTAAAATTATTTCTCAGCCGTGCTTCAGAAATCCCATTTTGGACAGAGGCCAAATCCTGACCCAGGCCCTGCCGATGATCTCGCTGCGATGAATATTTCCCACGATCTCAGTCCGGCTGTCCGTGCTGTTATTCCGGTTATCTCCCATCACGAAATACTCATCATCTCCAAGCACCACTGGCTCAGAGGCAATTCCTACCGTTTCCGGCCGGATAACCTCTCTCCCGAAGCTTTCCTGCAGCAGCTCCCCGTCAATATATATATTTCCGTCATCGTCAATCTGAACCGTCTCTCCCGGCAGTCCGATAATTCTTTTGATGTAATATGTATTTTCCTGATATCGGAAGGGGAACACAATAATATCAAACCGCTTGGGATCGCTGAACCGGTATGTGATCTTATCCACAATCAGGTTGTCCCCCTCCGACAAAGTAGCCTCCATGGATGCACCTTCCACCTCCGTCCTCTGACCCACAAAATGGATCACCAGCCAGGTCAGGCAGAGAACTCCCAACAGGTATATTGCCGTACTCATCAATTCCTTCATCACTTTTTTCATTTTGGGTTCTCCTATCTCTACGGGCGCTCCAGGGTAATACGTCCCAGCTTTCCCTTTCTGAAATCATCTGTCAAAAGCCCTGATGCCTTCTTCAGATCCAGGCTCTCTCCTTTTGTAAAGCATCCCCGGCTGCGGGCGATCTCCTCCAGGGTAAGGGGAAGCGTCTCCTGCCACAAGATTCCGTACCGCTCCTCCACGGCCTTGGGGCAAAGCTCCTTCAGGCAGCTCAGAAGGTCACAGGCCAGCTCCTCCGGTATAATCACCTCATCATTCATGGAGCCGATCAGTGCCAGCCTCATTCCCGCACCGGTTTCCTGCTTCGGCCACAGGATCCCAGGCGTATCCAGAAGCTCCAGATCCTTATTCAGGCGTATCCACTGCTTTCCTCTTGTGACACCGGGCTTGTTGCCGGTTTTAGTGCAGGCCTTCCCCGCAAAGGAATTAATGAACGTGGATTTTCCCACGTTGGGAATCCCGGCTACCATAGCCCTTACAGGCCGATTGACAATTCCTCTCTTTCTGTCCCGCTCCAGCTTTTCCCGGCAGGCCTCCTGCACCAGCCCATTAATGGATCTGATCCCTGCTCCGGTTTTGGAATTGATCTCCAGCGCATGGATCCCCTGGCTTTCAAACCAGTCCATCCATTTTTTATTCCAGACCGGATCTGCCAGATCCGATTTGTTCAGCAACACCATCCGGAACTTGTTTTTTCCCATTTCATCAATGTCCGGATTCCGGCTGCTTAAGGGGATTCTGGCATCCACCAGCTCGATGATCAAATCGATCAGCTTTATATTTTCCTGCATCATACGCTTTGCCTTTGTCATATGACCAGGATACCATTGATAGTTCATCGTATCTTTATCCTATTTCACGAATCCGTATCCGGACTTCTCACAGTCCGCATGGAACCATGCCTTTCCGATAATATCTTCTTCCTTCACTGGACCGATGTTTGCAGAGCGGCTGTCCTCACTGCTTCCGGGACTGTCCCCCATACAGAAATATTCCCCTGTCCCCAAAGTCAGCTCATTCTCCGCGATTCCGGCCTCCACTACCTTTTCCGTCACCCATGGGCTTTCCAGGCCGTTCACATACAGAACACCGCCCCTGATCAGAACTCTGTCCCCCGGCACAGCCACCACACGCTTTACATAAAAGTGCGAATTCTCATTGCCGTTGGGCAGAAACACTACCACATCCCCTCTCTGGGGCGAGGTGACCACATAGAGAAACCGGTTGATATATATTTTTTGTCCGTTATAGAGCGCAGGCTCCATAGACGTCCCCACCACGTTGGTGGCGGCGCCCAGAAAATAATTCAGCACTGCCGCAATAAATACAGCCGCAAAAATGCCAAAGCTCCAGCTGAATATCTCCTTTACAAGCGACGGACTGAGTTTATTTTTCTTTTTATAGAAGCTTAAACCTTTGTGTTTTGCCATTTGTACCAGTATACCATATATTCCCAAAATAGAAAAGGACAACTACGAAAGTAATTGCCCTCCCCGGTTCATTTGCTGTTATTTTACAAGCTCCTTCACCTTTGCCTTCTTGCCCACACGGCTTCTCAGATAGTTCAGCTTGGCGCGTCTGACCTTACCTCTCCTGACTACCTCGATCTTTTCAACGTTGGGAGAATGCAACGGCCAGGTCTTCTCCACGCCGATGCCTCCGGAAGTCTTTCTCACGGTAAAGGTTTCCCTGTTGCTGCCGCCCTGCCTCTTGAGCACGACACCCTCAAACACCTGGATTCTTTCGCGGTTTCCTTCTTTGATCCTGCCGTATACCTTTACGGTATCGCCCACGCTGAACTCGTCGACCTTCTCCTTCAGCTGTCCGGCTTCGATCTCTCTGATGATATCACTCATAATGAGCCTCCTTCAATGTAGTGGATGTTCTTAATACCCTGTGAAGCGCAACATGCGCTTTCGGTAACAGAGGACCATCTTCCTCTTGGCAACATTCAGATTTTACCACAACCTTCGTGGATTTGCAAGCTATTTTTCTATCTATTTTTTCCTGCCACACCACCAAAAATGTCTCTCCGCCCGATAAAATCCCAGCTTTTCCTGAAGCCTGACGGAAGCCTGATTGCCCTCCAGCACATGGCAGTAGGGTGTCCATCCTCTTTCCAGCAGGCGATTCACGCAAAAAGCCTCCAGCGCTTCCGCCAGTCCCTGCCGTCGGTACGGCTCCTCCACATACAGAAGTCCCAGTCCGCCGTCGCTGTGCAGACCCGCAAATCCTGCCAGTTTTTCTTCCACAAAGGCGCCGTACATGGCTCCGGACCGGATCCGTTCCCGGACATACTCTTCCGTATCCATGGAATAATGCGCGCAGACATACGCCAAATGCTCCAAGGTCAGCATACGGATATCCCGATGTCTTACCGGCAAAGCTTCCTTCCGGGTATATAAAAACTGGCAGCAAAAAAGCTCCGGCACAAACCCTGCAGCCTCCAGGATCTCCTTCAGAAACTCTTGGTTCACCACACACAGCTGCGCCTGATCCGGCACCCGGGCGGTCAGCAGCTTCCCCGACTCGGGACCAAAAGCCGTCATCATGCAGGTTCCGCTGTCCCCGTCATAAATCACCAAGTCCTCCCCCTGAGCGTATAATATCTGGCCCCGGCCCCTGGCAAGGCTTTCCATCATATGAATATTGTTGCGCTTATCCCGGGAAAGTCGTCGGATCATTTGTTGTTTTGCTTCATATCGCTCATATAAATCAGGACGACGCATCCGGGTGCGTTCCACGGCCTGCTCCAACCGCCATTTAAAAATATTTTTATGGTTTCCCGACAAAAGAACCTGGGGTACCTGCTTCCCATGCCATACCTCAGGTCTGGAATACTGCGGGTACTCCAGAAGATCATTGCTGAGGCTTTCCGTCTCCGCAGACATAAGATTATTCAACACCCCCGGAACCAGGCGGGCTATGGCATCCACCATCACCATGGCCGCCAGTTCTCCGCCGGTAAGCACATAATCCCCGATGGACACATAATCCGTAACGATCTCTTCCAGCACCCTCTCGTCGATCCCCTCATAATGGCCGCAAAGGATCACAAGCTCCTTCTCCCCGGCAAGCTCTCTGGCCAGCTTCTGGTCAAAGACCCGTCCCTGGGGAGTCACATATACCGTTCTGACAGGCTCCTTCCCAGCTGCCGCCGCCTGCCAGGCATCATAAACCGGCTGCGCCTGCATCAGCATGCCTGCTCCTCCGCCGTAGGTATAGTCATCCACTTTTCCGTGTCTGTCCTGCGTATACTGCCGGATATCCATGGCATTGATGGAAATCGTCCCCTGCTTTACAGCCCTGCCGATAATGCTGGTGTCAAGCCCCTGACGCACCATCTCCGGAAACAGGGTAAGTATATGGAACCTCATAACAACCCCTCCAGGATGTGTATTCTGATAAATCCAGCCTTTACATCCACCTGCAGCACGCACTGTCTGATAGCGGGCAGAAGCAGCTCCCTGCCGTCGTGAAGCTCTATTACATACACATCATTCGCTCCGGTCTCCATCACGTCCTTCAAAACTCCGATTTCACTGCCCTCTTCATTCTGAACGGTCAGGCCGATCAGATCAGCAATAAAATATTCGTCACGGCTCAGGCGCACAGCATTTTCCCTGGAAACCAAAAGAGAAGTTTTCCTGTATTTTTCCGCTTCATCACAGCTGTCAATTCCCCGGAATTTTATGATGACCAAATTTTTGAAAAATTTGACTCCTTCTATTTCAAGTGTGATCCGCTCCTTTCCCGTGTCGGCAATAACCTCCTTAAGGCGCTTAAACCGTCTGGCATCATCAGTGGTGGGAAACACCTTCATCTCCCCACGCACACCGTGGGGAGACGTGACGATCCCCACTTGAAAAAAATCCTCCATAAGCTTTCTCCCTCTTCTTACTGCAAAACGCCCCTCAAGACTTCTTCAGCCCTATAAAACAAGGAGGAATATGCATCTGCACATCCCTCCCGCCATATTCGAAGCACCCTTGCACTCCTATACGATTTCAACATCCACACGTATATCGTCTTTGGATGATGCAGCCTTTACTACAGAGCGGATCGCCTTTGCGATCTTTCCCTGTTTACCGATAACCTTGCCCATATCGGATGCAGCTACATGAAGTTCGATGACCGTATTCTTATTTTCTGTTTTTTCAGTTACAACAACTTCATCAGGATTGTCCACAAGCGCTTTTGCGATAACTTCCACTAATTCCTTCATAAGCCACCTCCAAAGAATCAAATTTTATTTTTCGATGCCGGCAGCCTTGAAAAGCTTTCCTACCACCTCCGTAGGCTGAGCGCCGTTGGCAAGCCATTTTTTTGCCAGTTCCTCGTTGATCTTGAAAGTGCTGGGATCCGTGCTGGGATCATAGGTACCGATCTCCTCGATAAATCTTCCGTCTCTGGGAGAACGAGAATCAGCTACAATGATTCTATAAAAAGGAGCTTTCTTCTGTCCCATTCTTCTCAATCTGATCTTTACTGCCATTTTTCTTTCCCTCCATAAATTTACATGTTAATATTTTTATGAAAAGGGGAACCTGTATTTTACCTGTTCACCCATATCCACCAGCTTTAAAAAGGAAGCCTGCCTCCCATGCCCGGGAAGCCTCCAAACCTGCCGCGGCCTTTCTTTCCTCCGCCAAACTGCTTCATCATCTTTTGAGCCTGTTCAAACTGCTTGATAAACCGATTCACCACTGCGATGTCCACACCGGCTCCCCTGGCAATGCGGTGCTTTCTCTGCGGATTCAGAAGCTTGGGATTCCTGCGCTCCTGCTTTGTCATGGAAAGCACTACAGCCTCCATGTGCTTCAGCTGCTTTTCATCCACCATGGATTCCAAATCAGCCCCGCGGCCTCCCATTCCCGGCAGCATTCCCAATATGCTGGACAAACCGCCCATATTCCGCATCTGCCTCATGCTCTCCAGGTAATCTTCAAAGTCAAACTTACCCTTCTTCATGCGGCCAGCCATATCCCGGCTCTTCTCTTCATCCAGATCAATGCTCTCCTGAGCCTTTTCAATCAGAGACAGCACATCTCCCATACCCAGAATCCGGTTAGCCATCCGGTCCGGATAAAACTGCTCCATATCGGAGAGCTTTTCCCCCATGCTCACATACAGGATGGGTTTTCCGGTGACGGCCTTAATGGAAAGAGCCGCACCGCCTCGGGTATCACCGTCCATTTTGGAAAGGACCACCCCGTCTATGCCTACTTTTTCATCAAATTCTCTGGCCACATTGACGGCGTCCTGACCGGTCATGGCATCCACCACCAACAGGGTCTGATGAACGCTGACCTTTTCCTTGATCTCCTGCAGCTCCTGCATCATATCCTCATCGATGTGCAGACGCCCTGCAGTATCCAGGATCACCACGTTATGTCCGTTCTTCTGCGCATAGGCCACTGCTTCCAGCGCTATCTCCACAGGCCGGTGGTCCGTCCCCATGGAAAACACGTCCACATCCATTTTTTTGCCGTTGATCTGCAGCTGCTCCACGGCGGCGGGCCTGTAAACATCACAGGCTGCCAGAAGGGATTTCTTGCCCTTTGTCTTAAGCTTTCCCGCAATCTTGGCCGTGGCAGTGGTTTTGCCGGCGCCCTGAAGGCCGGCCATCATAATAACCGTCACTGCCTTGCCGGGCTGCATGGCAATCTCGGTGGTTTCGCTTCCCATCAAGGCGATCATCTCCTCATTTACGATCTTGATCACCATCTGTCCCGGGTTCAGGCCGTTCATCACGTCCTGTCCCACGGCACGCTCTTCCACCGCCTTGACAAACTGCTTCACCACACGGAAATTCACATCCGCCTCCAGAAGTGCCATTTTTACTTCCTTCAGCGCTGTCTTTACATCCTCCTCCGTCAGCCGGCCCTTGCTCCTTAAATTCTTAAATACATTCTGTAGTTTTTCCGTTAAACTTTCAAATGCCACCTGCGACTCCTTATGGGTATCATATCTTCGGACTATCTCATGCCCGGGATCAGGGATGAGTAAATCCGGAAAATCTGCCTTGCTCCGCCTGTTCCAACTATTCTTCCCGCTACAGCTCCTTCAAAAGCTCCTGGCAGAGAAGCCGGATCTGCTCCATCCGTTCCACGGTGTCAGAATCTTCTCCCTCCGCACCGGACCGGGAATTTTCCTTTGTCAGCTCCGCAATCTGTGTAACCTTCTCCTTGGCACTGACAAATCGCTCCGCCAGGTGGAGCTTGCTCTCATAATCCTGCAGAGTCCTGCCGCACCTGCGGATCAGATCATGGACTCCTTGCCGGCTGATGCCGTACTCTTCGGCGATCTCGCCCAAAGACATATCATTAAAAACCGCTTCCTCATAAATCTTCTGCTGATGGGGAGTCAGCAGTTCGCCATAAAAATCATACAACAGTGTCTGTTCAAAAATTCTGTCCATGCTTCAACCACCTTACAAAGGATACTACACGCCCCGCCAGGTGTCAAGTATTTTTTCTTGACACGTATGCAATCCTCAGATTTTTTCACTGAAAATGTTTTTGTACCCCTCACCGAATATCTCTGTGGCGCTGGTAACAATCATAAAAGCCGCCGGATCCTCCTGGCGGACAATCTCCTCTGCCTTTGGAGATATCTGCTTTTTCATGACACACATTATAACCTTTTTCTCCTTTCCGCTATAGGCGCCAGTGCCAAAGATATGGGTTACGCCGATATCCAGCTCCTCCAGAAGGCGTTTCGTGATCGCTTCATGTCCGTCGCTGATAATAAACAGCAGCTTTGCCCCGTCCCTTCCGTACAGAACCACATCCACCAGAAGGGAATTGACCACCACCACCAGTCCGGCATACAGAGCCACATCCACATTCTGAAATACAAAGCCTGAAACAGTTACGATTATGGCGTCTGTGATCAGAAAAAGAACTCCTGTTTTTAAATACGGAAAGCGAAGTCTCAAAAGCTTCACAATAATATCGGTTCCTCCGGTGGTGGATCCTGTCTTAAACACCAGCCCTAATCCCACCGCCATCATGGCTCCTCCCACCAATGCCGCCAAAAACCGGTCTGAGGTCAGTGCCTCCAGGGGAGAAAGAAGATTGATAAAAAAAGAAGTCACCGCCGTGCAGTACATAGTGGACATAATAAAGCGAAGCCCAAATTTCCAGGTCCCCAGGGCTATAATGGGAATATTGATAAAAAGCACCCAGGTTCCCGTTTCCACCCCTGTCAGACGGTTCATAATGATGGCGATACCCGTAACTCCGCCGGGAGCCAGGGAATTGGGATCCAGAAACAGACTCACCGCCACGGCATAAATAAGCGATGCCACGGTAATGATCCCATAGTCTCTTATTTGCTGGCCAAAGGACTTATTTTGTCTTTGGGAAGTTTTTTCTGCTTCCTGTGGTTTTCTGCTCTCATTCGCTGACATTTCCATACCTCCATTTCAAAAGCCGCATATTCTTAATATGCGGCTTTTATCGGTGAAAAACTCCACTTCTTTTCAAAAAAAGCAATATTATATATTTGTCTGCACAAGTCTGGGACAGTACCCCTCCTGTTCCAATGCCTCAATAATCCGGTTCTTGTGCTCCGTACCGAATGCCTCCATGGTAATCCGAAGCTCTACGGCGGAATTTCTGTTGATGGAAACAAACTGATTATGCTCCAGCTTAATAACATTTCCGTTGACACCTGCTATGATGCCGGACACACGCCACAACTCTCCCGGCTTATCGGGAAGAAGCACGGACACCGTAAAAATTCTGTCCCGGATAATCAGTCCCTGCTGCACCACAGAGGACATGGTGATCACATCCATATTCCCCCCGCTTAGGATGCAGACAATCCGCTTATCGGCCGCCTTCAGCTGCTTTAAGGCTGCCACCGAAAGCAGCCCTGAATTTTCCACCACCATTTTGTGATTTTCCACCATATCCAGAAAGGCCACCACCAGCTCTTCATCCTTTACCGTGATGATATCATCCAGATTTTTCTGGATGTAAGGAAAAAGCTTGCCTCCCGGGGTTTTTACCGCTGTTCCGTCGGCTATGGTATTCACTCCGGGCAGTGTCACCACCCGGCCCTCCTGCAGAGACACCTGCATACAGTTTGCCTCCGCCGGCTCCACACCGATAACCTTGATCTTAGGATTCAAAAGCTTCGCCAAAGTGGACACGCCCGTGGCCAGGCCGCCTCCGCCGATGGGCACAAGAATATAATCCACCAGGGGCAGCTCCTTCACAATTTCCATGGCGATGGTTCCCTGCCCCGTGGCAACGGCCAGATCGTCAAAGGGATGAATAAAGGTATAGCCGTGCTCCTGCGCCAGCTCATAGGCCTTCGCACAGGCCTCATCATACACGTCTCCGTAAAGCACCACCTCTGCGCCATAGCCCTTGGTGCGGTTCACCTTGATCAAAGGTGTGGTGGTAGGCATGACAATAGTGGCCTTTGCCCCGTAATATTTGGCGGCGTACGCCACGCCCTGGGCATGATTTCCCGCAGAAGCCGTAATCAGTCCTCTTCCCCGTTCTTCTTCCGTCAGAGTACTCATCTTATAGTATGCCCCGCGTACCTTATATGCCCCTGTAAACTGCATGTTTTCCGGCTTAAGATATACCCTTCCCCCTGTCTGGGCACTGAGAAAGTCACTGAATATCAGCTTTGTCTCCAGCGTCACCTTCCGGACTGTCTCCGAAGCCTCTTCAAATTTCTCCAATGTCAGCATTTGTTCTTCCATCTTCTTTTCCCTTCTTATATCTCAAACAACGCATTCACAAAATCATCGGAGTCAAATTTCTGCAAATCGTCAATGGTCTCTCCCACCCCGATATATTTCACAGGCACGTTCAGCTCTGACTGAATCGCAACAGCGATTCCGCCTTTCGCCGTACCATCCATTTTCGTCAGAATAATTCCTGTCAGATCGGCCACTTCCCCAAATTCTCTGGCCTGCACCAGGGCATTCTGTCCTGTGGTCCCATCCAGCACGATCAGGTTTTCCCGGTGCACTCCGGGGTATTCCCTGTCAATGATGCGGTTGATCTTACGCAGCTCCTCCATAAGGTTCTTTTTGTTGTGAAGACGGCCCGCCGTGTCAATCAACAGCACATCCACGCCTCTGGCCTTTGCGGCGTTGACCGCATCGAATACAACACTGGCGGGATCCGCGCCTTCGCTTCCTCCCACCATGGGAACATCGGCCCGTCTGGCCCATTCTGCCAGCTGATCGCCTGCGGCGGCACGAAAGGTATCCGCAGCGGCAATCAACACACGCTTTCCCTGATCCTTCAGCTTGCCCGCAAGCTTCCCTACGGAAGTAGTCTTTCCCACACCGTTGACGCCGATCACCAGGATCACGGACTGCTCCTTTTCAAATTCGTAAGCCGTATCGTCCACCCGCATCTGCTCCCGGATCCCTTCGATCAGCAGCTGTTTGCATTCCGACGGCTCCTTAATATGTCTCTCCTTGATCTGCCCTTTTAAACGCTCTATAATCCGGGTAGTGGCATTGACACCGATGTCGCCCATGATCAATATTTCTTCCAATTCCTCGTAAAAATCATCATCAATGGCGGAAAAACCGCTGAATACCGAATCGATCCCCCTGACAATGTTATCTCTGGTTTTGGCAAGACCTGCCTTCAGCCTGGCAAAAAAACCCTTTTTTTCCTCGCTCATCCCGATATCCCCCTTATCAATCCTCCAGCTCCTTATCGATCAGGTTCACGCTGACCAGCGTGGATACTCCTTTTTCCTGCATGGTGATGCCATACAGGCGATCCACCTGTTCCATAGTGCCTCTTCTGTGGGTAATAACAATAAACTGTGTATTTTTGGTCAGCTTGTGCAGATACTTGGCAAAGCGTCCCACATTGGAATCATCAAGGGCGGCCTCGATCTCGTCCAGCAGACAAAAAGGCGAAGGCTTCAGGTTCTGAATCGCAAACAGCAGCGAGATGGCTGTCAGGGCCTTCTCTCCACCGGACAGCTGCATCATGTTCTGCAGCTTTTTCCCGGGAGGCTGGGCGATAATGCGGATGCCGGCCTCCAGAATATCTTCATCCTCCATCAGCTCCAGCGTGCCCTTTCCCCCGCCGAAAAGCTCCTTGAACACCTTGTCAAATTCCTTTGTAATCTCCGCAAACTTTTCGGTAAACTGCTTTCTCATGGCACTGTCCAGCTCCTGAATAATGTCCTCCAGTGTCTTCTCCGCCTCCACCAGGTCGTCCCGCTGGGTCTTCATAAAGGTAAACCGCTCCATCAGGTTTTTGTAATCCTCAATGGCGTTCACATTCACGTCGCCCAGCTTCCGGATCTGATCCTTCAGGGAAGCGATCTCCTTCTTCATAGCTGCCAGATCCGTCATACTCTCATCCCTGAGTGCTGCGGCATCGCTTAAGGTAATCTCATACTCGTCCCACATATAGTTGATCTGGGACTCCATGGCTTCCTCCAGCTTCTCCTTCTGAATATTCAGGCGGTATACCTCCTTTTCCAGAGAGGTCTTATTCTCCGCCAGCTCCTCCCGTCTCTGAAAAAAGCTTTTCTGGCGAGAAGACAATTCTTCCTTTCGGGCGGTATTTTCCTTAAGCTTCACCTCCGATTCATTCTGTGTATCGTAGGATGCCTCAATGGTTTTTTGGATCTGTGCCACATTCTGGCTCTTCTGCTCTATCTCCTGACGGTTGGCCTCCAGGGCCTCCAGAATTTCTTCCAGCTCTGACCGGCAGCGCCCCAGCTCCTCCTGGATACGGTCCACATTGGTCTGTTTAAATCCTGACTCCTGGCGCATCTTTTCAACCTTCAGTTCCCATTGGGATACCCGGGTGGAAGCTTCCGTCTCCTGACTTCTGTGTATCTCCAGCTCCTGCTGAAACTCTGCGATCTGCTCCTGCACACCTGCCTCCAGGGCTTCGCTTTCCGCCAGCTCCTTCTGAGCGGATTCTTTATCATTTTTGATTTGGAAGATCCTTCCTTCAATCTCCTTTTCTTCCAGCTTCAGAGAGGCCGCCCCTTCCACCTCTTCCTGAATTCGCTCCCGGGTCTGGCCGATGTTCAATCGTGCGGTGTTTTGTTCTATGGATTTTCGCTGAATATCCGCCTTCAACGCCTCCAGGCTCATCCTCAGCTGATTTCTCTTTGCCTTGGTCTCATCGATCTCACGGTTGGATTTGTCGATGGCAAGCAGCAGCTTTTTCACCGACTTTTCCAGCTCATCGATCTCCCGGCGCCTTCCCAGAAGGTTGCTGTTATTTTTAAAGGCGCCTCCGCTGATGGCTCCTCCGGGCACCAGGAGCTCTCCCTCCAACGTCACCATACGGATGCCATACTCATATTTTCTGGCGATCTTTACGGCATTGTCTACATTGTCCACCACCAGAATCCGCCCCAGCATGGCTTTGGCCACATCCCTATACGTATCCTCCGTCCGAACCAGCTCGTCCGCCAGGCCGATGACGCCTTTTTCAGAAAGGGCACCCGAATTTTTAAATTCCTGATGTCTTGTTATGCTGGTAAGGGGAAGAAAGGTGGCGCGCCCCAGCCGGTTGGTCTTCAAAAAACCGATCATCCTCTTGGCGGTCTCCTCATTGTCTGTGACAATGTTCTGTATATTGCCTCCCAGCGCAGTCTCAATGGCAGTCTCATACTTTTTTTCCACCTTGATAATGTCTGCCACCACGCCGATAATGCCCTTTTCCTTCTCCTTCTGCTCCATCACCTTCTTTACGCTGCCGCCGTAGCCCTCATAGCGCTCCGTAAGATTGCTCAGCGCTTCCAGACGTGATTTTTCCATATGGTAAGCACTTTGCGCCTCCCGCAGACCTGCGTCCTTCTTTGTCAGTGTCTCCCGAATATCTCCCAACTCCTGCTCCACGCCGGCCTGCTTCTCGTTCATCCGGTTCAATTCCTCTGTCACCGCCTGGAATTCCGCTTCCAGCTTCCTGACAGTCTCCTCTCTGGCAGCCTCGTCTGCCTTGGCCCGCAGGAGACGGGAATTCAGTTCTGCACGACGAATGTTTTCCTGCTCCATCATCGTGTCGAATCTTCCCAGCTTTGATTTGATGGCAGCCCGCTGGTTCAAAGCATCAATAATTGTATTTTTTCCGGTCTCAATTCTTGTATTCAAGCCGGCAATTTTCTCGTGGATTTCCTCCAGTTCCTTCCTGGCTCTTCCTGCTTCTCCCGCAATCTCTGTCAACTGGCTCTCCGCCCGGTCCTTTTCCTGCAGGATCTGATCTCTGTCCTGCTCTTTGGACGCAATTTCCTCCCGGAGGGTGTTCCTGCGGCTGGTCAGGTGCGCCTCGCTGCCATGGGCAGAATTGATCTGTTCCTTCAGAACGTTCATCTCGCCCTCCAGCTTTCCCCGCAAAAGACCTGTGTCTGTCACCGAGCTTCTGGCCAGCTCAATGGCCGCTTCCAGGCCCTCGATCTCCTCCTGAATCTGCTGGTATTCTTCTTTGATTCCCTCATATTTTTCGTTAACGCCGGTCAATTCGCTTTCTGCAATGCCGTATTTTTCCTCCATGCCCTGCAGCTGTTCCCGCAGCCTCACATTTTCCAGCAAAAACATATTCACATCTAATGTTTTCAGCTCTTCCTTCTTCCGCAGATATACCTTGGCCGTCTCCGACTGCTTCTCCAGAGGACCTGTCTGTTTTTCCAGCTCGGAAAGGATGTCATTGACACGGACCAGATTCTGTTTCTCATTTTCCAGCTTGGTCTGAGCCGCCGCTTTCCTGCGCTTGAATTTCACAATACCGGCAGCTTCATCAAAAAGCTCCCTGCGCTCCTCGGGCTTACCGCTGAGAATCTTGTCGATCTGACCCTGTCCGATAATGGAATATCCTTCTTTGCCTATTCCCGTGTCATAAAAAAGCTCGTTTACATCCTTTAATCGGCAGGGACTTCCGTTGATCAGATATTCACTTTCTCCGGAACGGTAAATGCGTCTTGCCACCGTCACCTCTTCAAAATCGATAGCCAGCTGATGGTCTCCGTTATCCAGTGTAATGGCAACGTAGGCACAGCTCAAGGGCTTTCTGTTTTCTGTTCCCGAGAAAATGACATCCTGCATACTGGCGCCGCGCAGCTGTTTTACCCGCTGCTCTCCCAGAACCCACCGTACAGCATCCGCCACATTGCTTTTACCGCTTCCGTTCGGTCCCACGATGCCGGTTATGCCGTTGTGAAACTGAAAATTTATTTTGTTGGCAAAGGACTTAAAGCCCTGTACCTCAATGCTTTTTAAATACATATCCGTTATCCCTCAAAAACAGCAGCGCCTTATATGCCGCCTGCTGCTCCGCCGCTTTTTTTGTCCGCCCTGTGCCGGCCCCCAGACACTTGCCCTCCATAGTCACCGCAACCCGAAAGGTTTTATCGTGCTCCGGACCGCTCTCCTCCAAAAGCTCATAATAAAATTCTTTTTTCAGCACCCCCTGCATCAGTTCCTGAAGATTGCTCTTGCTGTCGTAAAACAGCTGCTTATCCTCCAGGTCAGACAGAATGAACCGATTGATAAACTCTTTGGCCGCCTCCATGCCTCCATCCAGATAGATAGCGCCGATCACCGCCTCCATACCGTCGGAGACAATGCTCTCCCTGTCCCGGCCCCCGGTGGTCTCCTCTCCTTTTCCCAGCATCATAAACTGTCCCAGCTCCAGATCCCTGGCGCAGAACGCAAGAGAGGACTCACAGACCATGGACGCACGGGTTTTTGTCAGTTCTCCCTCCGGCATGGTTGGGTGCTCACGGAACAGAAATTCACTGGACACCAGCTCCAGCACAGCGTCTCCCAGAAATTCCAGACGCTCATAATTCCCGGTCTTATTAATCTTCCGCTCATTGGTAAAAGAGCTGTGAGTCAGAGCCTGCTTCAGCAATGAACTATTATTGAAGCAATAACCGATACGTTCCTCCAATATCTTCAAGGTATAGCCTTCCAACATCCTATTCTCCTCTTACGGCGTGTCACCCCCGCAAAGCAAACGAGCAGTACGCATAGTGGTTTTACCTCCGGCGGACTGCTCATTATTCACCTTATAAAAGCATTCGAAATCTTTATGTCAGGCTCTTGATCAATTCCACCGCTTCCTCCACGGTAGAGATCTTTTCCGCCTTTTCCGCAGGAATCTCAATGCCGAATTCCTCCTCGATCCCCATGACAATTTCAAATACATCCAGAGAGTCTGCCCCCAGGTCACTCTGGAAAGTAGACTCCATCGTGATTTCGTCCGGATCCACATTCAGGACGCCGGCAATAACTGTTTTTAATTTTTCAAATTCCATGTTGAACCTCCTTGTCCGCTCCGGCGGAAATTATTTTTACAGAACAATCTGTTCTCTGATTTTTTCATTGATGTTCTGTTCTTTAAAAGCAATACATTGCAGAATGGAATTCCTGATTTCGACTGCCTTACTGCTGCCATGAGTCTTCACCACCAGACCGTTCAGTCCCAGAAGCGGCGCTCCGCCATATTCCTCCGTGCTGAAGCCCTTCAGCGTCCGTTTCAGCGCAGGCTTCACCAGAAGAGCGCCCAGCTTGCTGCGCAGATTTTCCATCATGCCTGCCTTGATCTTGGCCACCAGCGCTCCGCTGACACCCTCCAGCATTTTCAGCACAATATTTCCCGCAAAAGCCTCACAAACCAGCACATCGGCGCCTCCAAAAGGAATGTCCCGGGCCTCTACATTCCCCACAAAGTTAATATCGGGACAGTCCCGAAACAAGGGATATGCCTCTCTTGTCAGAGCATTTCCTTTCTCTTCCTCCACGCCGATGTTCACCAGACCCACCCTGGGATTGCTGACACCGATTATGCTTTCCATATAAATGCTTCCGATTCTGGCAAACTGGAGCAGCTGTGATGCCTTTGCATCTACGTTTGCACCGCAGTCCAGCAGAAGGCTGACCCCGTTGATATTGGGAATAATCGGAGCCAGAGGAGGCCTTTCCACACCCTTGATCCGTCCCACGATCACCTGTCCGCCTACCAGCACGGCCCCCGTGCTCCCTGCGGATACCAGCGCGTCACAGCTTCCGTCCTTCACCATATACATGGCCTTGACAATGGAAGAATCCTTCTTTTTACGGATAGCCATAACCGGCGGCTCTCCTGTTTCGATCACCTCCTGGGCATGCACCACTTCCAGCCGCTGTGCGTCATAGGTATAGCTTTTCAATTCTTCCCGAATCTCCGGTTCACGTCCCACCAGAAACACCTTGACGCGTTTATCCTCATTCACGGCTTCCACTGCGCCCTTTACAATTTCTTTCGGCGCATTGTCCCCGCCCATGGCATCCACTGCCACATTTACCATTTCAGCCATAGGATCTTCCTCCACATATATCCGCCAGGAAATTACTTCCTTTTCTGCATTCTATTTTACTATACTAGACACCTATGCAAAAATCAAGATTTTTTTGCATAACAAAACAGGTGCCCCGAAGGACACCTTTACTTGCTGCCGCTTGATCGATCCGCCCTGCCCTCACTGCACGGGCAGGCCTAACATAACTGCAATCCATGGCAAAGCGTCAGGTCTCCCGCAACGGTTTACGCCTCAACGTTAACGACCTGTTTCTTGTTGTAAGAGCCGCAGGCCTTACAAACCCTGTGAGGCGTCATAAGAGCGCCGCACTTGCTGCACTTTACCAGTGTAGGGGCAGACATCTTCCAATTTGCTCTCCTCTTGTCTCTTCTGGATTTGGAAGATTTATTTTTAGGACAAATAGACATGGTTACACCTCCTTATTCCCATTGAAAATATCTTGTATCACTGCCATACGCGGATCGGGAACGAAGGTATCACATCCACAATCCCCCATGTTAAGATTCTGTCCGCATTCAGGACAGATCCCTTTACAGTCCTCTCTGCACAAAATCTTAACCGGCCAGTTACCCATGATCTCGTCATACACAAAAGCTTCCGCATTCAGCTGGCTGCCCTCCATGAAGCCTTGGTCATCCTCATCCTCCTGCTCCCCATCGGGAGAAACCACTATCCTGTCAAAAGACAGCTCCAGACTCAGAGGAACCTCTGTCAGGCACCGGTCACAACAAGCTTGAAATACCAGCGTTGCTTTCCCGGAAATCCTGGCTTTATGAGGCTCTATGTTGGTAAAGGTAAAAGCTGCCGGAGACTTTTCCACAACAGGAAAGCTGCCCATCCTGCTGTTAAACCCTGCAAGCTCCAGCGGAACCTGTGCAGTAACCTCTCTGCTCTCGGACGCCAGCACATCTGATAAATCAATTAACATAACGGCTCCTGTGTATCATTTTTGTGTAAACATGATTTCACACACTGATTCATTATACATAGTGAAACCCTGTTTGTCAACCAAATTCTGCATTATTTTCCAACAGTTCAGCCAGTCCATGCGAACATCTGAAAATCGTGCTCGCACGAATTTTCAGATGTTCACATGGACTGAGGGAACGCCATTCTATGAGCAAAGGCAGCTGCGAAGCAGCGAAAAGTGCCGAAAGGCACGGCTTTGCGAATGGCGTGGGCTGAACGGCCAGGCCAAGCCAATGGCGTGGGCTGAACGGCCAGGCCACCTCCCTGTTTCCCTTATAAAAGCCTCACCGTTTCTCTGGCAATAGCCAGCTCTTCATTGGTCGGAATGACCATAACAGTAGTCCTGCTGTCCGGCGTAGAAATCACTATGTCCTCTCCCCTTCTGCCATTTGCCTCCTGGTCCAGCTCCACTCCCAGATATCCCAGGTACTCGCAGACAAAGGTGCGCACTATTCCTGCATTTTCTCCCACGCCTGCGGTGAAGCAGATCACATCTACTCCATTCATGGCCGCCGTATAGGCTCCCACATATTTTGCCACACGATAGCAGAAGGTTTTCAATGTTCTGACCGCATGGACATTTCCTGCGTGATAGCCATCCTCCAAATCCCTGAAATCTGAAGACAGGTTATCCGAAAGCCCCAGCACACCGGATTTCTTGTTCAGCACATTCATGATCTGATCGATATCCTTCCCTTCCTTATGCGCCAGGAATTCAATGATGGCCGGATCGATATCGCCGGACCGCGTTCCCATGATCAGTCCTTCCAAAGGCGTCAGCCCCATGGAGGTGTCCACACATCTGCCGTTCTTCACGGCGGACACACTGGCACCGTTGCCCAAATGGCAGACAATGATCTTCAAATCCTCATAGCTTTTTCCCAATACCTCTGCCGCTCTTTTCGACACATAAGAATGGCTCGTCCCATGAAACCCATATCTTCTGATCTTATATTTCTGGTAGTATTCATACGGAAGTCCATACATGTATGCCTCCTCAGGCATGGTCTGATGAAACGCCGTATCAAACACCGCCGCCATAGGAGTGGAGGGCATCAGCTTCCGACAGGCGTCGATACCGATCAGGTTGGCCGGATTATGAAGCGGCGCCAGATCGCTGCATTCTCGGATAGCCGCCAGAACCTCCTCATCAATGATTACCGATTCAGCGAACTTCTCTCCGCCATGGACCACACGATGCCCTACCGCACCGATCTCGTCCAGATTCTTTACCACTCCCGTAGCGGGATTTGTCAAAGCCTCCAGCACTAGCCGAATAGCCTCCGTATGATCCGACATGGGAGTGAGCGTTTTTTCTTTGTCGCCGCCCTCCGGCGCATAAGTGATCATGCTGCCGTCTATTCCAATCCGCTCGCAAAGCCCCTTTGCCAGGCACTTTTCAGACTGAGAATCAATCAGCTGAAATTTCAGAGAAGAGCTGCCGCAGTTTATAACCAATACCTTCATAAATGAAATCCGTCCTTTCAATTTATATACATCCTGCAAATTTATACATCCCTCTAAGCCAGCTGGGCCTGTACTGCCGTAAGCGCCACAACACCCACAATATCCTGCCAGGAGCATCCTCTGGACAGATCATTCACGGGCTTTGCGATTCCCTGAAGCATGGGACCGTAGGCCTCCGCCCCTCCCAGCCTCTGTACCAGCTTATAACCGATATTTCCCGCATCCAGATTGGGGAAAATCAGTACATTTGCCCTTCCGCCCACCGGGCTGCCCGGTGCCTTGGACTTGGCCACCCCGGGGACCAGCGCTGCATCCAGCTGAAGCTCCCCGTCCAAAGTCAGATGTGGATACTGCTCTCGGGCAAGTCTTGTGGCCTCCACTACCTTGTCCACCATGACATGCTTTGCGCTTCCTCTTGTTGAATGACTCAACATGGCAATCACTGGCTTGGGACCGATCAACGATTTAAAGCTTCTGGCGGAAGACTCGGCGATTGCGGCCAGCTCCTCCGCAGTGGGATCCTGATTCAGGCCGCAGTCAGCAAAAAGGAATGCTCCGTTCTCGCCCTGATCCTTAAACTGCGTATCCATAATAAAAAATGCCGAAACAAGCTGTACCCCCGGCGCAGTCTTTAATATCTGAAGCGCAGGTCTTAAGGTATCTGCAGTGGAATGACAGGCCCCCGCCACCATTCCATCGGCATCGCCCGCCTTAACCATGACAATACCGAAGGTCAGATAATCCCCAAGCAGTATTTCCCTGGCTTTTTCCTCCGTCATTCCCTTCGCCTTTCTGGTCTCATACAAAACACTGACATATTCCTCCAGCTTGGGCGTATTTGCAGGATTGATCACGGTGATTCCTGTCAGATCCACTTCCAGCCAGCCCGCGCCGTCCATGATCTTTTCCTCATTTCCCACCATGATAATGTCAGCGATTCCCTCCTCCACGATTCTGGCGGCTGCCAGCAGAGTTCTTTTGTCATTGGATTCCGGAAGCACAATGGTCTTTTTGTCCAGCCGCGCCCTCTCCTTGATCAGGTCAATGTATGACATACCCTATCTCCTTTCCGTTCCGGCAATTTCCTGCCGACATATTTTATTTCAGTACCTTGTTTCAGCAACATTTTTATACATTCTTTCCAGTAAAACTACTTAACAAACTGCTTATTTTGTATTATACTAAATATAAGAGTGAGAGACAAGGAAAAATATGCGTTAAATTGTATATTTTCCCGTACATACTTTGTTTATAAATTCACAATATTTGCAATAATATTGCGTGTGTAAACGCTTACCGGTGTGTTATTTTTTTCACATTTTCGTTTCTCTCTCATAAACGCAATTACGATACCCATATCGGGCAGAGAGGTATATTTATGAAGGTAAACGGAATTATCGCTGAATTTAATCCATTCCACAACGGGCACAAATACTTGCTGGAGGAGGCGCTTCGCCAGACTGGCGCCGACATGACCATAGTGGCTATGAGCGGCAATTTCGTCCAACGCGGAGCGCCTGCTCTGCTGGACAAACATGCCCGAACCGAAATGGCGCTGAAATGCGGCGCCGATCTGGTTCTGGAAATTCCCACGGTCTATGCGGTTTCCAGCGCAGACGGCTTTGCCACAGGCGGCGTTTCTCTTTTGCACAGACTGGGAGTCGTCACTCATCTGTGCTTTGGAAGCGAGTGCGGGGAAGTTGATATCCTGAAAAATATTGCTCGAATCCTGCTGTCAGAGCCGGAGGAATTTGCTGATGCTCTGCGCAGTAATCTGCGCCAGGGGTTTTCCTATCCTATTGCACGGACTCAGGCGCTTTTGCAATATGATCCCTCTCTGAGCAGCTCCAGAAACGTACTTTCCTCTCCCAACAACATACTGGGGATCGAATATCTCAAAGCCATTGAACGGCTGTCCAGTTCATTGACTCCTGTAACGATACGCCGTATGGGAGACGGATACCACGACCGGCTTCCCGGCGAAGCCCGGTGCTCCGCTTTGACTATACGACATGCTCTTTATGCAGGCTGCGATTCAAGCTTTCTGCATGCGCATATGCCAGCGGATGCCGCAGACCTGCTGACAGAACATTTATCCCACACGCCGGTGAAGCGGAGAAACGATGTTTCCTCCAGCCTCTATTATAAGCTTGTTTCCGAAAAGGACTCTGGTTTCGATAAATACTTGGATGTTTCACCAGATTTGTCGGCGCGTATCTGCAACAAGCTGAATGAATTCCAGAGCTTTGACAGCTTCTGTGATCTTCTTAAAACAAAAGAATTGACCTATACCAGAATCAGCCGCTGTCTGCTCCACATTCTCCTGAATATTACAAAGGAGGATGTGTCGCTGTATCGCAGCATGGACTATGTGCCTTATGCCCGGGTTCTGGGCTTCCGCAGGAAATCCTCCCAGCTGCTTGGGGACATCAAGGAACGCTCTGCCATTCCTCTGGTGACAAAGCTGGCTGATGCTGAAAAAATATTGACTCTGGACGCCTATTCCATGCTGAAGCAGGATCTCATGGCCAGCCAGCTCTATTATGGCCTGGATGCGTGCTGCTCAGACAAACCTCCCATAAATGAATACACAATTCCCTTGGTCATAATATAACATATAGAAAAGTCCCTCTGCACAGATTGTTTTCTGCACAGCGGGACTTTCATCATTGCTATTCAATTAAGCGGAAATACTGCCGGTCTTTTACATTCTTCACATCATAAGTCACGCACAAATACAGGTTTTCCGGCTCATATCCATCCTGAATCAACCATGCCGCCTTCATATCACTGCTTTCCCCGCCGGGAAGCTGATAATGCAAATAATCCGATGCATCCAGCCGGGAGGAAGATGCCGAAAAATAAGCCGGACTGTTGGAAACTATTGTGACCATTTTGGTGGAAGGATCCGCATACGCTATCATGAATTCACCGATGTGTAAATCCCCGTCTGAGTTCTCATCCAAATTTTTAATCGTCAGGTCGCAGACCAAGATTTTAGTGTCATCCACACTGCACCACTGAGGGTCTCCAGACGTATCATAGTTCTCGACTTCCTTCCTCACCTGAGTCTTGTCGAGTCCTGCATCTTCCAGCGAATCATACATTTCCGCTCCTTGAAGAGTAATATCCCGCCCATGATACAAGGTATTTTCGTTAGTCGGGTACATCACCTGCATAGTATCACCCACTTTCAAAATATGTTCCGAAAGCAGCGTCTCCTCTTCCGTCCATCCCTCAGCTGCTTCCTCAGCCATCTGTGACTTCATGGCTTCTTCCTCCGCCGCACTATCCGCAGACTGCTGCTCTGCATAAGAAGGTGCATTTTTTTCCCGGGACTGATTATCACTTTCCACCGTACCCGGCACCATATCCTTTCCCTGAGCCTCTTCACCACGTCCGCAGGATACAAGCAATACTCCCATCACCAAAAACAATAAGAACAAAAAATTTTTTATCATTAAGACAATCTCCTTTCTGCTTCATACGCCTCACAATATGTAATTTGCATTTAATATAAATTTTTCGAGATTATCCTATCGTTTTTGTGTATCCTTTTGTTCTCAGATTTGTATCCGAACTGTTTCGCCTTCTGTCCTGCAAAATGCCGCGCATACGCATAATACCTTATCCAATACATATACTGATCATAATAATACGCAAGGAGAATATTCATGAAACAGTTAAAGCATTGTACTTTTATCGGAGTTATCTTTGTATTAATTGCAGGCACTCTTGCGCATTTTCTGTATGATTGGTCCGGAAAAAATTTTGTAATTGGCTTTTTTACACCCATCAATGAATCCATATGGGAACATATAAAATTGCTCTTTTTCCCCATGCTGATATATGCACCGATCCTGATTTTGAAATTTAGGAGAAAATACCCCTGCATTATCTCGGCATTGTGCTTGGGAATCTTGGCTGGTTCATTGCTCATTCCCATTCTCTACTATACCTATACCTCCATTGCAGGCAGTGATGTTTTTGTTCTGGATATTGGAATATTCATTTTAAGTACCATAATTGCATTCCGGCTTTCTTATAAGCTGTCATTATCCTGCAGGTCGAAACGCTATACTCTTCTGCTGTGCATACTGACAGTTCTTCTTTTCGCCTGCTTTATAATATTTACTTACCATCCGCCTGGCATGATCCTCTTTGAAGATCCGGCTGCTTCACGTGTACCGGCAGCCATTCTGTCACGAAAAACAATATTCCCATAAAGCCCCGCCAACAGAAAACTCCCCGCTGCTTCTGCAGCGGAGAGTCAAACCCCAGTACGACCTATACCAATCAACCATATGTTTCACTTGTCTGAATTTCTGCCTACATTATAGTCGTCAGCCAACGATGCCACCGCATACTGGAGACTAAATATTCAGCAGATCGCTGTATGCCTTCAGCGCACCGTCAGTGTCATGAGCGAGCACCTTCTTTGCCAGAACCTTTCCAAGCTGAACTCCTTCCTGATCAAAGCTGTTAATATTCCATACAAAGCCCTGATACATCACCTTGTTTTCAAAGTGAGACAGCAACGCCCCCAGTGCCTCAGGCGTTAACTGATCACCGATAATGATACTGGATGGACGCCCTCCCTGGAAGTTTTTGTTGCGGTCCTCATCATCCTTCCCGCAGGCAAACGCTACGATCTGGGCCGCAACATTAGCACAGAGCTTCTGCTGGCTGGTGCTGTTCTGGATCACAACATCCTGTCCCATCTGACCATTCCGAAATCCTACAAACTGCAGAGGAATAATATCCGTTCCCTGGTGCAGCAGCTGATAGAAAGAATGCTGGCCATTAGTGCCCGGCTCGCCGAAAATCACGGGGCCAGTGGAATAGCTCACCGGCTGGCCGAAGCGATTTACCGACTTTCCATTGGATTCCATGTCAAGCTGCTGCAAATGCGCCGGGAAGCGGCTCAAAGCCTGAGAATAGGGCAATACAGCAGTATTCTGATACCCCAGAACGTTGCGCTCATAAACCCCGATCAAAGCGTCCAGCATGGCAGGATTTGCAAATATATCCTTGTTCCTTGCAAGCCGGTCTTCCTCTGCCGCACCCTCAAGGAATCGTGCAAATACCTCCGGACCGAATGCCAGTGATAATACCGCACCGCCCACACCGGAGGTGGAGGAAAATCTGCCGCCGATATAATCATCCATAAAAAATGCTGCCAGATAATCATCACTCTTTGCCAGCGGCGAAGTCTCGCTGGTAACGGCAATCATATGCCGGGAAGCATCCAGGCCGGCATTTTTCAACGCATCCTTTACAAATGACTCATTGGTCAGGGTCTCCAGCGTCGTACCGGATTTGGAGACCAACACAAAAAGGGAATGCTCTACGTCAATGCTATTCAATACCGCAGCCGCATCGTCGGGATCCACATTACTGATGAATTTTGCTTCCATTTTGAATGTGTGATTTACCTTAGCCCAGTTCTCCAAAGCCAGATACATGGCACGGGGCCCCAGGTCGCTTCCGCCGATACCGATCTGCACAACAGTGGTAAATTTCTCTCCTGCCGCGTTTGTAATTTCGCCATTGTGAACCTTATTTGCAAGTTCTGCAATTTTCTCCTGCTGCTCAACATAAAAGCTGCGCTTGTCCACACCATCGGCCTCGACAGCTCCCCCCAGCTGGCCCCGGGTCATATGATGAAGCACTCTGCGCTTCTCTCCGGTATTGATCACCTCGCCATTGTAAAGAGCTTCGAATTTCCCGGCAAGCTGTGTCTCCTCTGCCAATTTTTCTAGAGCTTTCAGCACCTGGTCGTCTACCTGCTTCGCGGCATAATTATAAGTAAGTCCTGCCGCCATGGGAACGCTGTACTTTCTGACGCGCTCTGCGCCCTTCTCTCCCGCCATTGCCTCCGCCAGATTTACAGACGCCGTCTTCAACAGCTCCTGGTATGCAGGAATGGTATCCAAATTGTTCCAAGTTATCATTTTTACTCCGACCTCCTTAGATTTTTATGAAATATATTCCATTGGAGTGCCCTTCTCCCTCCGGAAGACATTCCAGGAAACATTCCATTATTAGTCGTATCAGCCTTGCTCTACGATTATACTATGAAATGCAGGTGAATTCAAGCATGTCAATCAGCATGTTCCTGTTCAACAGCTACATAGGGTTACTTTTCACGGCTTCGCCGTTCAAAGCAACATGATGCACACAAAATGAGCAAAAAGTGCTCATTTTGGCGCGTGCTATCTCGGATTTTTGTGCAAACAGCGCACAAAAACACCTCGCGGCCCCTACCCGCGAAAAGTAACTACATAGGTTTCAGATTTTTATCAAGTCTGTCCACCATCCAGGCAATCCGTCTTTCCCGTCCGGCATCTGTCTTTGCGTCAAAATAAGCCCGTGTATAGGTTTTCTTTACTGATAAGGACATGGCCTGAAAATTTGTGAAAGCAGGCTCATATCCTTCCAGCAATGCAGAAAGATGCTCAATTTGCTCTTCTGTAACCGCCATGGGTTTGGGAGCATCCCATTGGCCGTTCTTTTGGGCTTCCTCTATTTTCTTTCTGCCGAAATCGGTCATAAGTCCCCGTTCTTCAAGTTTTTTCACTAATGTCTTATTTTTCTCTGACCACTTGCTGTTCTCCCTGCGCATGGAAAAATATTTCTTATATGTTTTATCGTCAATACTTTGCATCTGTCCGTCAATCCAACCAAAACAGAGAGCCTCTTCCAGTGCTTCTCCTGCCTTTATTGTTTTTGGCCCACCCGTTTTGCCAAATAAAAGCCACACGCCATCATTTGACAGGCAGTGATCATATAGCCATTTCCTGAATTCTTCTCTGTTGGCAAATTCCATGATTTCGTCCATTGTGCCCTTCCTAATCATACACAGCCCTCCGGTAAGATCCCATCCCGCCCCAACCATTTGGAATACTATTCAATCATTGCAATTGCATTGATCACTTTATCGATGCTTGTTTCTAAAACGTTCTCACCCCAGCCAAGATCCCAATCATCACCTGCGTCCGAATCTGATATTACATATATTCCTGCTGCGTGGCAGGAACGAAACCCTGCTGCCGAAAACAGACCTGCCCCCTCCATTTCAACGCAAAGAACGCCTTTGTTCTCAAAATATTTTATACGCCAATTTGTTTCAACATAACCTGCATCGGTAGTCCAGTGATAACCTCTGTGATATTTGATCCCTTTTGTTTCCATTTCTTTGCAGAGGAAATCTGTAAGCGCTTTTGATGTTTCAACGATTTCGCCATTATATCCGTACAGTCCTGCAACTGCTGTATCATTAAATGCTCCGTTAGTGATAACCACATCGCCTATCCGTGTTCCGACGCGACCTCCTGCAAACCCAACATGGATAAGCTCCTGAGCTCCTGCGGCTATCAGATCCTCAGCCTGGGTCGCAATTCCGGGTGAACACATTTCACCTTTTACAAATCCGACGCAATTGTCATGATTCATAACATACACCTCTCCACCCACATGATAGGTGAGTGTTCCGACATTTTTCGCAAGCATTGTGTCGTACAAACTATCTGCTAGGAGGTATAATCTTTTAGGAAAAGCTTCCCTCATTTTGTCAAAGTCAATCCCCTGCAATTCCATTTCACGTCTTACAAGCTGTGATGGCGCATTATATTCATTCGGATCGATCGGAAAATTATTCCGGCACATAATCTCATATGCCAGCACTTTGTCATTTTCAAGCTTATGCTCCTTGTATTCCTTTGCGACGTATCCACGGCTGCTGTAAAATTTTCCTGCTGGCAACGAGGAATCCAACCATGCAGCTCCATAATTCTTTATGATCTCGCTCTCAAAACGATCCATAATAAGCGTACCTATTCCCTGCCCCTGAAACCTCGGCAATACAAACAAACGCTTAATATGATCGCCGTCGAGTGTTCCTGTTCCGATCACATCTCGTCCAAGAGTAACAACATATACTTTTCCGTCTGAAATGTCTTTTAAAATATTCTTTTTACTGTGAAGTTCCAAAAAAAATCTGACCGCTTCGTCCGAATAATATTTGGTATATATTTCTTCAATTGTCCTATGGATCAATTCATATATTTCTGAAAGCAAAGCTGTTTTTGCTTGAATAATAATCGGTTTATTTATCATTTTTTCTCCCTTTACAATCTTCTTTGACAGCCATCCACAGTTCTGAGTTATACTGTTCTCTGGTTATATAATTCTGCATTTCAGACACCGTGTTCATGAATCACTTTCCATCCCAATTATGCGACCTGCTAATTCTGAATCTAGATGCTAATCATTTTTTAAGGATAGCAATCCGGCACAGAATGAAAGCTTTTCATATTTCATCTTCGGAAATACTTCCGTCAATTCGTCTACTACAAAATAGAACTCTTCATCATCCCATTCTTCGCCAATCAATATTTTGCAACGCTCCAGTTCTTTGCGTGTTTCAAATGCCACGTCTCCAATGTAGAAACATCCTCCATCCTGAAGTAAGGGAAGAATACTTTTAATTAACGTGATTTTTTGCTCATCTGACAGATGATGCAGGGAATAAGTAGCTATTATGGTATCATATCTATTATGTCTTAATTCCTCCACAAGTCCCTTTGAAAAATCTCCTTGATATAATTTTGCCTCTGGCATCTTTGCTTTTGCCAGCTCAATCATTCTTCCCGAAAAATCCTGTCCCCAAATACAGCAGCCCTGCTCATACAATTTAGTGGTAAGTGTACCAGTGCCAAAGCCAATATCCAGGATGGTACTGCATTTACTCGTCAATACTCTTTTATAAATTTCATTCAAAATTTGTTTATATCCTGCAAACGGATAGGTGCCATCATCGTCCGACATCCCCACGCTCATGTCATATCCATCCGCCCATAAATCAAATTCCCTGTTACTAAGCATATTATCCTCCTCATTCACAAACAAGACACCTTTTGTTTTTAAGCACTTCCTAAATCTCCGGCTCTATTCAATTGGTTCAGACGGCTGGTACTTCCTGCAAATATGCGAAAGCAACAGGTTGATACCATTCGATTAAAGCTGATAAAGATTGCTGCGAGAGCAGTCCATTCAGCAGGATATATCACATTCAAACTGTGCAGCAGCTGTCCATATAAAAAAGAATTCTACAGGACATTGGAAAATATCCAGTGTTTAAGTGTACAGTTAGAATAGAAACTATTAACGGACCTTGACAGTTCAAAATGGAACAGTCGGATTTTAAGGGGGATAGTATACCCATTTTTAAGGATGACCCGATTGATTTCAAGAGAACTGGAATAAGGTTTGGTAATTCTGGGCAGTTCTATATGCTCATGAATAATTCAGGTTTAACTTATTTCTTTCAAGTAAGTTTCTTCTGTCAAACCAAATTTCTCTTGAATCTTACTCAAGATAATTTCATCCGCTATCTGTAACTCTTTTAATGTAGATACCATAGCTACTATCCCTTTTCGAATCCCTTTTCGAATCCCTTTCTCTTCCACACCCTTACTTAAATACACATAAGTGACACCTCACTTTCCAATGTCTGAGTCATTCTGATATGAAAATCTTCCTCCAATATCTGACACTTATCCTGTGAACCTGTCTCCGTGGACAGAAGCACATTCAACAGTTTTAATAAATCTGTACCAGAATCTCCCTCTTTTCCAAGGCAAATCATAACAGCCGCCATCAAATCATAATCTGCTTTTCGTTCCTTTACACTTCCCACCAGATTTTCTTCCATAATGTAATAACGGGTAATACTGTTTTCACGGTTCTTTGGCGGATTCATACAAATCCATATGCTGTATACTTTTTTGATATTCTCATAGTGGGAATTTGTAAACTCTGTTCCATATTGGGCGGAAATCATCCGGCTGCAGTAATAGATTCCCCTCTTTATCAGCGGATAACCCGGATAAAAATCATTCTGGGCTTCTATATTGATAATTAAGCGAATTAATTCCCCGGATACAGGAGCGATTGCAAGAAATCGAATATCATAGAAAACCGTCCCTTCCGTCAGAGAAGTATCTTCATTTCCAGCTCCCTGTATCACAGAAACACGGTTAGATTCATCCGGGGCAACTGCCACTTCACCCACCTGCGGCGTACCTTCAATATATTTCTCCGTAATCTCATCCACATCACAGTTCCGGTATTCTTCCAGGCAGTTCTTCATAATCCACGCTAAAATAATCTTTTCCGAAAGCAGCCGCTTGCAGGCCGCATCATAACCTGCTTTCTCATCTGCCACACAAATATTCTTCGCTATGGTAGTATTGATATTCATGGTCTCATCTCCTGCTTCTTTCTTCTATTTTATCACATTCCATGCGAACAAACCACCCATGTATTTCAGTCTTTCAAGATAAGCAACTTATTCTGATAACACTCCCAAAAACACTGTTCCATTTCCTTTGCAATGTTCCAATTTACTCTATTCCACTTTACAACGTTCCTTGCCATATACTTTGATTGTTTTTCTCTTTCCCTCTTCCCCATACAGTTTCAGCATACACTCTTCACACAAATAATCCGTTGCAGCTTCCAAATGTTCTTCCTTAACATCCAAATAAGGCGGATATAATATTTCCCCTTTTTCCAATTCTTTCAGACAGATTCCACAACGATTTGAGATGCATTCTATCGCTTCATATTCATTTCCATCGCACCAATGTACGCCTCTCTGTAATCTTCGAAATATTTTCACTGCTGTTTCTCTGGAAATTTCTCCGGTATCATACATTTCCTTAATCAATACAGCAACAAAATTCATTCCGCGCCCAATATCATGACAACTCATATTATATACCTGCCTTTCTATAAAAAATCTCTGCTGCTATATATACTTTGTCAACTGATTTAACATATGTAAGTTTTTTGCATAATGTACTATCCTATTTACTGCTTTGTCCTGTTTCCTATAGCGTTCAATGACCAAAGAGAATATGTCATCATCTATCGTATTTTTAAACCGTATACAATCGCAAACACTCCTTTCTATATCATAAACCATATAATTCCCAAATTCAGTATCTATTATTTTCTGATGTTCCGAAAAACTGCTTCCGGAATAATAGTGCCTTGTCACAGGAAAGTTCATTGTAATTTTTCTTCTATCATCCCTTCGGGTAGCCACCGAAACAACAGGCGGCTCCACCTCAATAAGTCCCTGATAAAAACACGCACTGTCCGCACATATCACTGCCCTGGGGTTACATCGACATATTTCAATTGCCTTATAATCGCCTGGCTTATCATAATCGGCACAATTAAACCAATATATTCCATAACACACTTTTTCCAACATGCCATTGACTACAAATTCTGAAATTTGCCTGTTTGTCAGTCCCTCTCTCAATAGCTCTGACGTACTGATATACCCATCATACTTTTGGCTCAGCCGATAACATTTTATATAAGTATCCTTTATCACTTTTCTCTCCACAGCATTTTTCATTACACATATACTAGCATTTTTCATTACACATGTCAAGTATGGATAACAATAAAACACCCCATGAAGACCGCAAATTGTTACTTTTCACGGGTAGGGACCGCGAGGTGTTTTTGTGCGCTGTTTGCACAAAAACCTGAGACAGTACGCGCCAAAATGAGTGATTTTTGCTCATTTTGTGTGCATCATGTTGCTTTGAACGGCGAAGCCGTGAAAAGTAACCGCAAATTTACTCCATGGGGTTATCTTCTGCCTGTCCCACCAGCGCCTGATTAAGGCCATTGTTATGACTGTTCCTGATAGGCTAATAAACATTTTATTTCTGTTCTGTCTCCTACAATCGTCTGCTCTTTCGCCCTTACTTATGATATGGTTCCCCATTCATAATCCGATATCCCCGATAAATCTGTTCGCACAGGATCACCCGCATCAGCTGGTGGGGGAATGTCATGTCCGAAAAGCTGAGCTTCAGATCTGCTCTTGCGCTGACCGACTCGTGAAGCCCAAGGGAACCGCCGATCACAAACTGTATATGGCTTTTTCCTCTTACGGCTGCCTGCTCCAGTACCCGGGAAAATTCCGGAGAATCCATCTTTTTCCCCTTGATCTCCAGCGTAACAACAAAGGCTTCGTCCCTGATCCTGGACAGAAGCCTTTCTCCCTCTCTTTTCCTGATTTGTTCCTCCAGCGCGGCGCCGGCGCCCTCCGGCGTCATTTCATCAGCCGTCTCCAGAATCTCCACCCGGCAGTACCGGGAGAGCCTTTTCAGGTATTCCCCGATTGCCTCCCGGTAAAATTTTTCTTTCACCTTTCCCACACACAATATCGATATTTTCATGAATAAACTCTCACTCTGACTCCTGTTTAAAAACCGTCTCATAAACGCAGTCATCAATAAACTTATCCAGAAAATCCTGATCCAGATTCACGAACTGATGATTCAGTCTTTCCTTGATATATGTAACACGCCGAAAATACAAAATTTCCGCAGAATCCTCTCCTGCGCCGATCTCCAGATCGATCTGGTCTCCCCGCAGATTCTCCGCACACCACTCCTGAAGAGTGCTTTTGAGAGAATTCTCCGATTCCGCCTTCTTTGCAAATATTCTGGCACTTTTCATAGACATGGCGCCTGATACCAGAAACAAGATAAATACGGCTCCCATGACCCCGTAAAACAAGTAAGAATTTCCAAACCGGATGGGGAGCACGCCTGCGGCTCCCAGCACCACCGCCGTCAGTCCCAGCGCTCCCACAATGAGAAGCACCCAGGCGGAGGACCTGTTCTCATCTGCGCGCTCCGCGCTGTCCTGATACACCGCACCAGTTGAAGATGTCCCGCAGCCTGCAGTCTTCTCCTGTCCGGCCAGGGCCTCTTCGCGCATGTACTCTTCGCACATGTCCGCTTCCTCCGAAATCGTCGTAACCTGATCCTCAAAATGTTCCGCTGCAGGCTGTTCCGCTTCCTCCGGCTGAATACTCTCTACAAGCCTGCATCCACATTCCGCACACTCTGTAAATCCTTCTCTGTACTCATTCTTACATTTAGGGCACCATGGCATATTCAATTACCTTCCTTCTTTTGTCAAGTCGCTTTACCGCTGTGCCTTCGCCCACAGGCCGGACACACCTCACCATACACTGCTCCGCAAATGCTTTTGCTCATGAATCGGCATTCTCTCAACATTCATAATCCATACATGCTCTGTCCCGCGTGACACTTCTCACATATTTTCCGGCCTCCACATGAGCCGGATGCTCCTGATAGGTCTTTAATGCTTCCACTGTCTCAAACTCAGAAATCAGCGCCACCTCCCGGTTGCCGGAGGGCAGCCCATTTGCCAGCACCTGTATCCTCAATGCTCCCGGTACCAGCTCCCGAATGGGTTCCAGCAATTCCTTCATTTTCTGCCCGGCCTGCGTCTTATCCGCTTCACTGAGTCCCTCTGCAAAATTCCAGAGTACGATATGCTTTACCATAATGACCTCCTTTACTTACCGCTCAGGTATTCGTCAATCCCTTTTGCCGCCGCTTTCCCGGCACCCATAGCCAGAATCACCGTGGCCGCGCCGGTAACCGCATCTCCGCCTGCATAAACGCCTTCCTTGGTGGTCTTTCCGTTATCCTCCTGAGCCACGATACATTTCCACCGATTTATCTCAAGTCCTTCCGTGGTAGAAGAAATCAAAGGATTGGGCGATGTTCCCAGAGACATGATCACCGTATCCAGCTCCATCAAAAACTCGGATCCGGGTACCTCCACCGGACGGCGGCGGCCCGAAGCGTCAGGCTCTCCCAGCTCCATCCGAATACATTTCATGCCTGTAACCCAGCCCTTCTCGTCAGCCAGGATCTCCGTAGGATTTGTGAGCAGGTCAAATATAATACCCTCTTCCTTGGCATGGTGAACCTCCTCCACTCTGGCAGGCAGCTCCTCTTCACTTCTGCGGTACACGATGTGTACCTCCGCACCCAGGCGCAGCGCCGTCCTGGCTGCATCCATGGCCACATTGCCGCCGCCTACCACCGCCACCTTTCTGCTGTGCATAATAGGCGTGTTGGCCTCCTGGTCAAAAGCCTTCATCAAATTGCTTCTGGTCAGATACTCATTGGCAGAAAATACACCGTTGGAATTTTCCCCGGGAATTCCCATAAACTTGGGAAGACCGGCTCCGGAGCCAATAAACACGGCGGAAAAGCCTTCTTCCTCCAACAGCTCGTCGATAGTGACGGATTTTCCCACCACCACATTGGTCTCGATCTTCACCCCCAGGGCTTTTACATTTTCGATCTCCTTGGCCACCACGTCCTGTTTGGGAAGCCGAAACTCCGGAATGCCATATACCAGCACCCCGCCGGGCTCATGAAGCGCTTCAAAAATTGTCACATCGTATCCCATCTTTGCCAGATCCCCTGCACAGGTAAGACCGGCCGGGCCGGATCCGATGACAGCCACGCTTTTTCCCTTCCGCTCCACTGCTCCTGCAGGCTTAATATTATTTTCTCTGGCCCAATCGGCCACAAATCTCTCCAGCTTGCCGATGGAAATAGGGTCACCCTTGATCCCTCTGATACATTTTCCTTCGCACTGACTCTCCTGAGGGCATACACGCCCGCAGACTGCGGGAAGCGCGCTGGCCCGGCTGATAACCTGGTAGGCCTCTTCGATCCGGCCCTCCTTCACCTTCTCAATAAACCCGGGAATATCTATTGCCACAGGGCATCCCTTCACGCATTGCGCATTCTTACAATTGATACACCGGGAAGCCTCCTTCATGGCCTCCTCCTGATTATAACCCAGACACACCTCCTGGAAATTAGCCGCACGCTCCTTTGCGTCCTGCTCTCTCACCGGCACCTTTACTAATACATCCATTCTCTACCAAACCTCTCTATAATGTTGTTTTTACTGATCGTCCCTGTTTTTCCTGTTATCGCTCTCTTTTAAGGCCCGCATCATATCAGACCCTTCAGCAATTGCCGCAGCCGCCGTGATGGGTGTCGCCCTCCTCCAGCTTCAGCATGGCCCTGCCCTCCTGAGTCTTGTAAATCTGCTGGCGGCGCATGGCTTCGTCGAAATTTACTGCATGGCCGTCAAATTCAGGACCGTCCACACAGGCAAATTTCACCTTGCCGTCCACTGTCACCCGGCAGGCTCCGCACATACCGGTGCCGTCCACCATGATGGGATTCAGGCTTACCACGGTGGGAATCCCCAGCTCCTTTGTAAGCAGGCATACAAATTTCATCATGATCATAGGACCTATGGCAATACAGATATCATATTGTTTTCCCTCAGCCACAAGATCCTTGATGGTCTGCGTAACCATGCCGCTTCTGCCGTAAGAACCGTCATCCGTGGTAATATACAGATTTCCGGCCACCGCTTCCATTTCCTTTTCCAGAATCAACAGCTCCTTCGTCTTGCTTCCCACGATCACGTCTGCCGACACTGCGTTTTCATGAAGCCATTTCACCTGAGGATACACAGGCGCAGTCCCCCCCCCGCCTGCAATAAAAACTGCCACAAACAGTATTTTTTTATTTCTCAATTCCTCCAGAGGCTCCTTTGTCAATTCGGAGGGACAGCCCAGAGGACCCACAAAATCCTGGAAGGAATCCCCCTCCTGCAGGCCTGCCATCATGACGGTGCCTGCGCCCACGCTCTGAAACACAATGGTGACGGTTCCCTTCTCCCGGTCATAGTCACAGATCGTCAGAGGAATGCGCTCTCCCTCTCCGTCCATCCTCACAATTACAAACTGACCCGGCTGGCAGGATCTGGCAGTCCTGGGGGCTTCCACATCCATCAGATAAATATTTGTGGTTAATTCCTTTTTCTTTAAAATTTTATACATGCTTCACCTCTCTATTCCCCTTCCTGGGAATCCTCTCTTATTTCTAATTCAACCAGACTGGTTCGGCCTCTCTCATCCCGCTGCAGCCGGAATCGCTCTCCTGTGTATGCGTTTACCGCATAATTATTGCCCGTTCTGGTAAGAGTACCATCAGCCGCCTGATAGATCTCAGCTATAATATAACAATCGTCCGCATCCCTGATATGCGTCACATATTGATATACATACTTGTACATATCTCCGGATTCATCAAAATGCCCCTCCGCATCCAGGATCTTTCCGGTTTCCAGAGCATATGCCGCCACGTCTGCCGCCGCCTGTTCCGGCGTATACTCCGTATGCAGCTGCAGATAATAGGTCCTCTCTGCAATATCTCCCACAACCCCATCCTCTATCTTTGCAAATTTGAAAACCGTCTTCCCCAGAGGCATGGGAATGGGACCTGAATATATGGAAGAAGAATATGTCGGATCACTGCCGTCCGTAGTGTAATAGACCTCATCATTATCGTCAAGCACCTCTATGGATATGGGAAATTCATACTCGCCGCTGACCGCACTGATCTCCGGTGCCGGAATCTCATCATTCTCAACATGATATTCCTTGGAGACGATCTCACTGGGAACTCCATTGTCATTGATAAAGACAGCCTTCACCAGATAATCTCCATCTTCCAGAAGAATGGGAGTGGTATAAGGTGTGGCACTTGCGTCCGGATCGCTTCCGTCCAGCGTATAATATACCTTTCCGGAGCCGGACGCCGTAAGCTTTAATGGTTGAATACCTGTATAATATCCTTCCGTCAGGCTGAACTCCGGCGCCTGTGCAATATAATTTCGATATGTGGCAATCAGCTCCTGATCCTGACTGGCCTGCAGCAGATCGTTGATAGTCTGGTAATCCCCTCTGGCACGGTAGATGGCAATCAGCTTGCCATATGCCCGATCCAGCTGCTCCAGAGTGGCACCTTCATTTTTTACGATCTCCCGCAGCAGATATTCATATTCAATTTTATTATTCTTGAGAAAATAAACCTCTGCCAGACTGAACAGCAGCTCAATATCCTCCCGGTCCAGCTCAATGGCCCGATTGTAGCAGGCAATCGCCCTGTCATAATTTCCTTCGGAAACACACTGGACGGCCCTGGCTGTCTGATATTCCACAGAATGATACTGGTACGCCCAGACCCCCATAAAGACGGCCCCTATGATCACCGCAAAAAGCAATCCGGAAAGGAATTTCCACAGAAGCCGCTCCTGAAAAGAAAGCTTCCCGCTTCCGCCGTCAGCGTTGTCACTCCCTGAATCCGATGGATCATCTTCCTCCGACGGGTCATTCTCTTCCGGGGCGAAAGGATCCTTTCGTCCCAGTTCCTCCAGTATTTCACTGATCGCCAGCTCCATGGTTTTCGCGATGCTTTTTTCCAGTTCGGGTTCAAAATCAGGCACAATATGGATATCTTCGCCGCAATGCTCGCAGTACAGGCTTCCTTCAGCCATTTCCTCTCCGCAGTTGGGACACTTCATGCATATACCTCTATTTGTTAAAACAGACCCTTGATAATCCCGTCTTCATCCACATCGATCCTGTGGGCGGCAGGCTCCTTGGGCAGACCGGGCATCGTCACCACATCCCCTGTCAGAGCCACCACGAATCCCGCTCCCGCAGATACATAAACTTCCCTGACATTTACTTCGAATCCCCTGGGTCTCCCCAACCGCTTCGGGTCATCGGAAAGTGAGTACTGATTCTTTGCCATACATACAGGAAGACTTCCGAAGCCCAGCTCCGTCAGCTTCTGAAGCTGCTTTTGGGCTGCGGGCGCAAATTTGACTCCATCTGCGCCGTATATCCTGCAAGCCACAGTGCGTATCTTTTCCTCCAGAGAAAGCTTGTCTTCATAGAGCACCTGGAACCTGCTTTCTTTCTCGGCCAGCGTCTCCAGCACCTTTTCCGCCAGCTCGATTCCTCCTTCTCCACCCTTCTCCCATACCCGTGCCAGAGCAAAGCCGCAGTTTCTGGCCTGACAAAATTCTCTGATAAAGGCTGTCTCCGCCTCCGTATCCGTGACAAAAGCATTGAGGGCCACCACCACGGGAACTCCGTATTGCTGAAGATTCTCGATATGCTTTTCCAGATTGACAATCCCCCGGCTCAGCGCTTCCAGATCCTCCCGCACCAAATCGGCCTTCGCCATACCACCATTGTATTTTAATGCCCTCACAGTAGCCACCAGCACCACTGCGTCCGGTTTCAGCCCCGACATACGGCATTTGATATCAAAAAATTTCTCTGCTCCCAGATCGGCTCCAAAGCCCGCCTCCGTAACGCAGTAATCCGCCATCTTCAGTGCCGCCCTGGTAGCCCGGACGGAGTTGCAGCCATGAGCAATGTTAGCAAACGGCCCTCCATGGACCAGCGCCGGTGTATGCTCCAGAGTCTGAACCAGATTGGGCTTCAGCGCATCCTTCAGCAGAGCCGCCATGGCTCCCACCGCCTGAAGCTCTCCCGCCGTCACCGGTCTGCCTGCATAATTATATGCCACTATGATCCGGGACAATCTTTCCTTCAGATCCTTCATATTCTCCGCCAGACAAAGTATGGCCATAATCTCACTGGCAACAGTAATGACAAAATGATCCTCCCGCACCACTCCGTCCATTTTGTTTCCCAGGCCCACCACCACGTTCCGCAGTACCCTGTCGTTCATATCTACACATCGCTTCCAGACCACCTGTCTGGTGTCGATCTGCAGCTGGTTCCCCTGCTGAATATGATTATCCAAAAGAGCCGCCAGCAGATTATTGGCTGCGGTAACCGCATGAAAATCTCCTGTAAAATGCAGATTCAATTCTTCCATAGGTACTACCTGGGAATATCCGCCTCCGGCGGCGCCTCCCTTAATCCCAAAGCATGGACCCAGGGACGGTTCCCGGAGAGCGATTACCGCCTTCTTCCCCATTTTCCCCAGGGCCTGTCCCAATCCTATGGTGACGGTAGTCTTCCCCTCTCCCGCCGGAGTGGGGTTGATGGCTGTCACCAGAATCAGCCTGCCGTCCGGACGTTGCTCCAGGCCGGCCAGATATTCGTCGGTAAGCTTGGCCTTGTACTTCCCATAAAGCTCCAGATCCTCCTGGGTCATTCCGAGGCCTTCTGCCACCTGGGTAATGGGTTCCAATAATGTCTCCTGTGCGATTTCAATATCTGTCTTCACTCTCCAGATTTCCTTTCTTTACTGAGCTAATGTAATTACAGGGATTCCTCTATAAGCTGTTCAAACTGCTCCGGTCCCATCAGTATCTTCCTGGGCTTGGTGCCTTCCTCCTCGCCCACCACACCATATTCGCAAAGCTGATCCATAATCCTGGCCGCCCGGTTGAATCCGATTTTCAGCGCCCTTTGCAGCATGCCGATGGAGGCCTTATCTTTTTCAATGATAAATCGGCCAGCCTTCTCAAATAATTCATCCAGCTCCGATTCTGCGCCTTCCACTCCGCCGCCGGAGGATGAACCCATGCTTTTGATCTTTTCTTCGATATCCTCCGCATATGTATTGCCCAGCGCCTGATTCTTCAGGAAATCCACCACATCCGACACCTCCTTGTCGGATACGAAGGCCCCTTGAATACGAGCCGGTTTGGAATAACCCTGAGGATAAAAAAGCATGTCTCCCTTTCCCAAAAGCTTTTCGGCGCCGTTCATGTCCAGAATCGTGCGGGAATCCACGCCGCTGGACACGGAAAACGCCGCCCTGCTGGGCATATTGGCCTTGATCAGACCTGTGATTACATCCACGCTGGGTCTCTGGGTGGCAATGATCAAATGAATTCCCGCAGCTCTGGCCAGCTGAGCCAGGCGGCAGATGGATTCTTCCACCTCGCCGGGACAGACCATCATCAAATCCGCCAGCTCGTCCACAATAATGACGATCTGAGGCAGTCTGGCCGGGGCAGTCTCATCTCCGCCCTCCCGCATGGAATCCACCTTTTTGTTATAGCCCTTCAAATCTCTCACATTGAAATCCGCAAATTTCTTATAGCGGTCTTCCATCTCCGTAACTCCCCAATGCAGCGCCGCCGAGGCCTTTTTGGGATCGGTGACCACCGGAACCAGCAGGTGGGGAATACCGTTGTATACACTCAGTTCCACAACCTTGGGATCTATCATGATTAATTTTACATCCTCCGGACGTGCCTTATAGAGAATACTCATAATCAGCGTATTAATGCACACCGATTTTCCGGAACCCGTAGCGCCGGCAATCAGCATATGGGGCATTTTGGCAATATCCGTTACCACAACCTTACCGGCGATATCCTTTCCCACGGCAAAGGCAATATTCGACGGAAACTCCGCAAATTCCCGGCTCTCCAGCAGATCCCTCAGCGCCACCGGTCTGTTTTCCTTGTTGGGCACCTCAATACCGATTGCGGCCTTGCCGGGTATGGGCGCTTCGATCCGGATATCCGTGGCCGCCAGATTCAGCTTGATATCGTCCGCCAGTCCAACGATCTTGGACACCTTTACTCCCTGCTCCGGCTGCAGCTCATATCGTGTTACGCTGGGGCCCTGGCTGATGTCCGTGATCGTGACCTTCACTCCGAAGGTGCTCAGCGTCTGTTGAAGACGCATGGCTGTCTCCTTCAGCTCTCTGGTAGAATCACCGGACACAGGCTCTCCCATCTGAAGCAGTTTAATAGGAGGAAACTGATACTTTGGAGGTACCTTCTTTTGTTCCGGCTCCTGTTCTGCCGCCTGGGCCTTAAGCTGCTGCGCCTGACCTGTAGAAGCTCCCGCCTTATTTTGGGTGCTTCCGCCTCCCGGCCCGTTCACCGGACCAGCCGCGGCTCCCGTATTACTGCCTGTGCTGCCGGAACCGCTAAAGCTCCTGATCCTGTCCGCTCCGGAGGCTTCCTCTCCATCCGTTCTTTCCGCCGTCTCTGCCGCGGCTGTGGCCTTTTCAATAATATCTTCTTTATGTATCCGGATTGACTGACCCGCAAGCTCCTCCACGGAAAAACCTGCTTCCCCGCCTTCCGGCTCCGGAGGCTCTTTCTGAACTGCCGCGGACTCTCCGTTCCGCCCGGAATCTTCATCCCAGACAGCAAACGCCTCCTGCCCGGGGTACTCCTCCGGCCCAAAGTCCTCCTGGGGATATTCCTCCAAAAATTCTCCCTCCTGGCCGGGAACCTCCTGCAGTGTCACCTGATGCATGCTTCGAATCTGTATTCTGTCAAAGTCAGGAACGAAAACAGCTTCCTCCGGCTCCGAATACTCCTCCGGCAGCGCCTCCTGAAGTTCCTCTTCAAGTATAATTTCGTGGATGTCATCCCTGCGCCGGGTATCATCATGTCTTGCCAGAGAAGTGTCCAGCATGACCCCCGACACCTTTTTCTCCATCCGCAGGATCCGTTCGTTTTCCTTCTCTTCGGCCCGCAGCCTGCGCTCTTCTTCACGCTGTCTGCGCTCCTCCTCCCGAAGCCTTCGATCCTCTTCCCTCCTGCTCCGGGAAGCCTCCTGTTCCTCACGCCTGGCTCTCATATATTCCCTGCGGCGCTCCGCATCCTCCCGGGACAGCTCCCGCATACGGCTTCCGCCTTTCCTGACGCTTTCCAGAAGCGACTTTTCCGTCAGGAGAATCAGACTCACCACGGAACACAAAAGCACCACCAGCACCGTCCCTATGGTTTCCAGATAATGCTGGAGGAAATACCGGATGCTGCCGGCAATAATCCCGCCTCCCGCCTTAAAGTCCCGGCAGGTCTCATAAATGGCTGAAAGACTGTATCCCCCCGATGTCTCTGTGGTTCCGGTTATCAGATCCGCCACCACTCCCAGCATTACGAACAGTACGATCCCCGCCGAAAGCTTTCTCACCGCATTGGGATTTCCTTCATTGGCAAACCAGAAAGCCGCAGCCAAAAATATGAGAACCGGGGCCGCATACGCAGTCAGCCCCAGCACGCCGAATAAAAACCCGCTTATGGCGTCTCCCACAGGACCTATAATGCCAAAATTACAGCAGAACAATATAACCATAGCCACAAACAGAATAATCAGGCCGATTTCATGAAACAAGACGCTGTCCTGTCCTGCCTGAGACTTTGTTGTTTTCTTTTTGGTGCTCCCGGATCTTGTCCCGGTACTTCTTCTATTGGAAGATGATGCCTTTTTGCCAGTAGAACCCGCCATCTCATCATACCTCTCTCATCTCTTCTGACCAGTGCAATAAAAAGTATACCATTTTTAAAGCCGCTTGTCATTACTAATCATATAAACTCCTATTGGTCCGCTTCTTCGGATCCTCTTTTCTGAATCATCTCATGAAGTCTGGCAATAGCCTTATCTATTCCTCCTACTTCATCGATAATCCCATATTTCACGGCGTCTTCCCCTACCAGGATCGTTCCCACATCCTTTGTCAGAACTCCCGTCTCCATCATTAATCTCTCCAAGGTCTCCTTGCCGGCTTTACAATGGCTACACACAAAACCGGTAATCCGGTCCTGTATCAATTTGAAATAATCAAAGGTCTGGGGCACTCCAATAACCATTCCGCTCATCCGCACCGGATGGATCACCATGGTGCCGGTAGGCACAATGTAAGAATAATCCGTACTGACGGCAATAGGCACTCCGATGGAATGACTTCCCCCCAGAACCAGGGACACTGTGGGCTTGCTCAGGGATGCAATCATTTCCGCGATGGCAAGCCCCGCCTCCACGTCGCCTCCCATGGTGTTTAAAAGCACCAGCACCCCCTGAATATCCTTGCTGTCCTCAATGGCGGCCAGACTGGGTAATATATGCTCATACTTTGTTGTTTTGGAATTATTTGAGAGATTATCGTGCCCTTCCACCTCTCCAATGATGGAGAGAAGGTGGATATTGTCCAGACTGGCGCTCTCATCCAGCGTAGCCTGGCCTGTCTTTTCTATTCTCTCGTCCTGATGCTCCTCTTTCTCGATCCGCTTGTCCCGTTCATCTTGGTCACACTGATTTTTGTTTGCCATATCCGCTCCTGTCCGTGCTCATGCACCTGTCTGAATTTCCGGGAAAGCCTGTCTTTCACAGACTCCCGGCCAGACTTAGGATGTCCGGATCCGGCAAAAAACATGCGTCAAATGTAACAGTTCAGATTCGTTTTGCCTCATATATCAAAATCGTCGTTCTCATCCACAAAATAGTCAAATTCCTCCCCGTCCCCCGTATCCTCCAGATGATAATCCAAAACACGTTTCCGATGCTTTTTGGGCAATGGAAGAGGATTATCGATATACTGAACCTTATTTTTCTCTCCGTCAGACTCCAAAGCAGGCGCTTGCTCAGCGTCGGATTCCTTTCTGGCATCCGGCAGCTCCCCTGCAGTTTCCTCCGAAAAGCATCCCTCCAGACCGGTCCCCGCCAGCAGAACCATAAGCAGATACAAAAGCAGACTTCCCGGCATTTCCTCTGTAAAGATTCCAAAGCACATCCCCAGAATCACCAGACCCATTCCGGCAGCATATATGCTCATACGCTCCTTCTGTCTGTTCAGCCAGAAACTGAAAATGCCAAAGGCCATGAGTCCGGCCAAAATCAGCGCTTCCCAATAGAGTGCACCGGCTTCCTCGCCGGTCACCGGCAGCTGGAAAGCTCCCGGTTCATAGAGCCGGTACCAGGCTCCCGCCACCCCCCGGAAGGATTTTCCGCTGAGACAGGAATCCGCAAGCACACAGCCGGCAAAACCGGCCGCGGCTCCCAGAAAGCAAAGCAGCAGCGAACCGGCTTTTCTGCTCGGAGAATTCTCCTTATTTTCATAAGAAAAAACAGCTCCTGCCCCCAGAAGCAACAGCAGCACACCGGAAATATCCAGGTAGATGGCAATAGAAATTATGATTCCGGAAAGAAAGAACCATACCGGCTTTCCCTGCCCGCAGAGCACCGTCACGGCTGCGGCCAGCACAAAAAGTAAATAGAACAGCATTTCCGGCGATAGTACCATACTGCTCTCCACCATGTAGGGTGCGCACATACAAAATGCCAGCACCACTATGGCAGCAATTTTTCCCGCCAGCTTCCGCAGTACAAAATAAAGCAGCAGCGAAGCCGTCAGCTGCAGAAAAATCTGCAGCCCCACACCCACAATATATTTATTCCCCAGAAAAGCAAGCGCAACGCGGAGAACCTGCAGATAAAAGAACACTGCCCCGTGGGCTGCCTGTGGAATTGCCTGACCGGCCTCGATCCTTGCCGCCTCAAAATATATGGATTCCTGGCCCGCCCGCCCCATATCCTGAAGCCGGAGGAACAGTCCGGCGGCAAACAACAGCACCGCCGCCAGCGCCTCTGCTGCCTGGAGGGCTTTTGTCTTCTTTTTCCCAAGTCCCTCCGTCCACAGACGACGCAGCAGAAAGACAAAGCCGCCCAGAGCCGCCAAATAGACGAGAGCCGCCGCACCCCCTGCATATATGGATATTCCTGAACCGGCGCAGGCCGCACCGGCCAGACATACCAGAATCACGCCGGTAAAGAGCGTATATAAAATCCACATCAAATAGCTGAATACGTTTTTCCCCCAACTCATTCCAGCCCTCATATCTGCTCCCGGCCTTCCGCCGCGCTGTCTCTGGTATCAGCCAATATAGTTTCAATGTTGTAGCGGGGCCTGTGCTTTACCTCTATATAAATCTTTCCGATATACTGTCCCACCAGCCCCACGGCGAGAAGCTGCAAGCCTCCCAAAAACCAAATGGACAAAATCAGAGAGGTCCAGCCCGGCACCACATGTCCGGAAAAATATGAAATCAAGGCATAGACAGCCGCCAGAACGGAGGCAAAGATAATAAACATTCCCATCCCCAGAATCAGGCTGATGGGCTTTACACTGAAAGAGGATATACCGTCAAAGGCCAAAGCCAGCATTTTTTTCAAAGGATATTTGGACTCTCCGGCCACCCGTTCCTTCCTGTCATAATACACGCTGTCCGTCCGATACCCGATCAGCGGCATCATCCCTCTCAAAAACAGATTGCTCTCCTGATATCTGGAAAATTCCTTCACCGCCCTGCCGGACATCAGGCGAAAATCCGCATGGTTATATACCGTCTTTACGCCCATCATTGCCATTATTTTATAGAAGCCCTGGGCTGTAACCCGTTTGAAAACGGTATCCGTCCTGCGCTCCTTTCTGACGCCGTATACAATATCGAAGCCCTGGTGATACTTGTCCATCATTTCCTCAATCACAGCCGTATCATCCTGCAGATCCGCGTCAATGGAGACCGTTACATCCGCCATATCCATAGCCGTAATCAATCCTGCCGTCAACGCAAACTGATGCCCTACATTAGCCGCCAGCTTCACGCCCCGCACCTGACAGGGATGCTCCCTGTGCTCTTCCTCAATCAGCTCCCAAGTCCGGTCCCTGCTGCCATCATTTACAAACAAAATAAAGCTGTCCGGCGCGATCTTCCCCTTGCCGTTCAGATCATCAAGCACCTCCCGCAGGGCCTGGGAAGCTATTTTAAGCACCTCTTCTTCATTATAACAGGGAACTACGATTGCCAGTCTGTCCATGTGTTCCTCTCTTTCCCGGTTTCCAGGATCAGTCCTCGTTCCAGTTGTGGTATACCGCCTGCACATCGTCGTCCCCGTCCAGCAGATCCAAAATTCTCTGCAGGTTCTTCACAGCGGTCTCATCTGTAAGATCCACATAATTCTGCGGAATCATGGTTACCTCTGCGCTCATCATGGGAATCCCTGCGTCCTCCAGGGCCTTGCGGACCTCCTCAAAGCTGTCGGGATCCGTCAGCACCTCGAAGCTGTCCTCTTCCTCTGCAAAGTCATCGGCCCCCGCATCTAATGCCGTCATCATCACATCATCCGATGTCATTTCACATTCTTCCCTGTCAATAATGATCTGACCCTTTCTGTCAAACATGAAGGAAACGCAGCCGGGAGTTCCCACGTTGCCCTGTCCTTTGGTAAATGCACTTCTCACATTTGCCGCAGTACGGTTTTTATTGTCTGTCAGCGTGTCCACAATGATAGCGATACCGTTGGGACCGTACCCCTCATAGGTAATATATTCATAATTAACATTCCCCACGTCGCCGGCGGCCTTCTTTATGCCTCTCTCAATGGTATCGTTGGGCATATTATTGGCCTTGGCCTTGGCGATCACCGTCGCCAGCTTGAAATTATTGCTGGGATCCGGCCCACCCTCCTTGACCGCAACGGCAATCTCTCTTCCGATAATAGTAAAAATCTTTCCCTTTGCCGCATCGTTCTTTTCCTTTTTATGCTTGATATTGGCAAATTTTGAATGTCCTGACATAATTGCTCCTTTTCCTCTTTCCGTTTTATTTTCTTCTATGCTACGGCTTTTGCCGTTACATCCCGCGTCTATGGTTTATCCTTCTGCTTCTCTTCCGGGTCTTCGGAAATCTCCGGAAGCTTTGTCACCAAAACGCTTTTGATCATCTTGTTTTCCACCGAAAGAATTTTAAAGTTAAAACCGCTGTAATCAACGTCAAACTCTTCGTCCGGTTCCGGTATCTTGTCCAGCCTGGCAATCAAAAAACCGTTCAGCGTTTCAAATTCTTCATCATCGAAGGAGATACTGATTCTTTCCTCCAGCTCCTCCAGCGGAGTTTTCCCCTCAATAATGTATTCATCTCTTCCTTTTTCTTCTATGTGCTTACTGTCTTCATCATACTCATCCAGAATATTTCCTACGATCTCCTCCAGAATGTCCTCCATGGCCACCAATCCGTCCGTCTGGCCGTATTCATCCACCACAATGACCATCTGCAGCTTCTCCGCCTGCATTTCACGGAACAGTTCGTCAATATTCTTGGTCCGGGGAACGAAATAAGGCTCCCGAAGCAGCCCCTCCAGCTGGCGCAGCGGAAAATGAAGCTTTTCTTCGTCGGCGTGAAAGCGCATGGCATCCTTCAAATGCAAAATTCCTATGATATGGTCGATGGTTTCCTCATACACAGGATATCTGCTGTTTTTTCCCTCCAGCATAAACGTGACCGCATCCCGAAGCAGGGTCCCCGCGTCAATGCCCACCACATAATTTCTGTGGGTCATAATATCCTGAGCCTCTTTATCGCCGAATTCAAAGATATTGGAAATCATCTCTGCCTCGCTGGCCTGGATCAGCCCCTGTTCGTGACCCTCATTGACCATGTTGATGATTTCTTCCTCTGTCACATCCGTTTCACCCGAACTGCCGCCTGCACCAAACAGCCGCATAATCCCGCTTGTGCTCACTGTCACCAGACCGATAAAGGGCGCAAACAGCTTTGTCACCCAATATACGGGCGTGACACAGGCATAAGCCCATTTTTCCGGAGCACGGGAGGCGATTTTTTTTGGCAGAAGCACTCCCAGCGTGAGCGTTATGTACAAAAGCATCACGGTAGAGAGCACGGATGCGATACCCATGATCAACTCTGCCGACAGGATCTGAAGCTTTAGCTGACGCTCCGCCACAAAATGTATGCCGCTGTCCACAGAGCGCAGCAGAATGCCCAGGTGGACCGCACCGATGATCACATTGATCAGCGTGGTGACCAGCTGAACCGTGTTGGCATATCCTGCCGGATTGGCCAGCATGGCCTTCAGCCGGGAAGCTTTCCTGTCCTTTTCCTCCTCTGCCCTCCTTTCCACTTCCTTTTCATTCAGGGAATCCAGCGCCGCCCCGAAGCCATAAAAAAACATGTCAATCAGCAATAGTATGACAAAAAAAATAATACTGGCAGTAGGCCCATCGTCGTCCATATGAAATTCACTTCCTCCAAAGTCGATTATTTGTACCGGTCTGCAAATCCGCCGGTAACACCCCTAAATATACCATTTCACATTGTATTCGTCAAGAACTGCTATGTATCCAGTTCCAGGCTGATCATCAGCGCCCTGTTGATTCTGCGCATGATATCTTTGTCCAGGTGGCATACTTTATCCTTCAGGCGCTTTTTATCAATGGTGCGCAGCTGTTCCAAAAGCACCACTGAATCCTTATCCATGTCATAGAGGCCTGCATTCAATTCGATATGCGTAGGCAGCTTCGCCTTATTCATCTTTGAGGTGATCGCAGCGCAGATGACCGTGGGACTGTGTTTGTTTCCTATATCGTTCTGAATGATCAGCACCGGCCTGATGCCTCCCTGTTCCGAACCTACCACCGGCCTTAAATCCGCATAATAAACATCTCCTCTTCTCATATTCCCTCCAAAATACCTGCCGGTATTCAATACCCTTTGTTCCCGGCAGATATCCCAACTTTATTCATGGATAAGTATTGCCTGTTTTTTCGGAGGTATACACAAGTTTGATATAAGATCGCCTGCTGTGCAGGCATACGGGCCAAGCCGGGCCGACGCCCGGTCTCCCGCCGCCCCATGGACATAGACGCCCACGCAGGCAGCCCTGTATCCGTCCATGCCCTGAGCCATGAGCCCGGCAATTACTCCGGTAAGCACATCTCCGCTTCCCGCTGTGGCCATGCCGCTGTTGCCGCCAAGATTAACACAGATCGGATCCCCTTCCCTGCAGATAAACGTCCGGGCATCCTTCGCCGCCACCGTCCCATGGATTCGGGCCGACAGACGCTGCGCTTCCCCGGAAATATCCTCTCTGAGAGACTCCGCCGGCATGCCGGCCAGACGGGCGAGCTCGCCCACATGGGGCGTCAGTACAATACTTCTGCCCTGTTCTCCCTGCCGGGACAGCTCTCTTGCCAAATCCCCACCGCATGACAGCAGGTTCAGACCATCCGCATCGATCACAAGAGGCAGTCTGCTCTCCCGGATGATCCGGGACAAACAGCTTAACGCCGTCTCGTCCTGGCCCAAGCCAGGCCCCACAGCAGCCACATCCGCCCAGTTCAGGCTTTTTTCCAGATCCTCCGGCGATACCCCTGCAATAAAATCCTCTGCCGCTGTTTTGGATTCCGCTTTCTGCTCCTCCGTCAGGGCAATGCCGTTTTCGGCAGCATAGGCCTTTGCAGCAATCACGCTTTGCAGTGTGCTGATTGTCCTCTCTTCCAGCAGTTCATCGGCTGTCTGCCCGTCAAAATCCATGTTCCAGACGTCTTCCCCTGCGGCGGAAAGGAAATTCTGCGTCGCTGTGTAAAGGTAAACCATATATTCAGACCGTGTAATATTTTCCCCATCTATTTTCAGAACTGTTTCATTGCCGGCAGAACCAATCCCGCCTCCGCAGGATGTCAGCCCCAGTATGGCAAACAGCAGGAAGCAAAGAAGTCGTTTTGTGTATTTTCTCATATATACTCCTTCTTTCTCTTGAGCCAGCCCGCGCGTTCCATGCGGCAGGGCAGACCCTTTGTGTAATGCTCCTATTATACACGTTTTCACAGAATATTTCTAGGCTTTCAGCCTATTTAATAAAGTTTTAATTCCTTCCAGTGTTTTTCCTTCCTCGCCCTTTTTCAGCTTCATTGTCAAATAGGGCTTTGCACCGGCAGT
>OFFL01000148.1_pt1 | contig 81469 bp, 76 predicted proteins | sample 1521391 | NCBI WGS metagenome assembly OFFL01 (sample SAMEA3504082, study PRJEB24116) | mouse gut metagenome | biome: mouse gut; feature: mouse-associated habitat; material: faeces | place: Denmark | collected 2011
CGTTAGGAAAGCCTTTTCTGAAAATTTTATTCCCTGTACTTCAGGCGGATGCGGTGCAGGAGACCATCGACAAGATCATCTCGGCGGATGAACACACCATGCCCGCCCACGATGTCACCCTTTATGCAGTCTATGCGACGGATGCCAACGGCAACGGAAATCCCGATTACAATGATGATTCCGTTCATGTTCGTTACCATGGCAATAACAATGTCCGTACGGATTATATCTGTCCCCATCATCATGTGGTAGGCGGTAAGGCTGCGCTTTCCATCAGCGGTATGGTCTCTGGTAGAGAAGTAGCGCATGATGAACCTGCGGCTAATGCTTCCGGCGATATAAAACCCCAGACATTTACCTATGATACCAACATTTTCATAGGCTGGAGCACCACGCCTATACTGGATCAAGTGATTGAAACCGAGGCGAAGTATGATACTTTGAAGGATAGCATTGTGACAGAGGTCACCATGCTGGATAAGGCACCCGTCGGAACTGATGCTGCCGATACCAGCAAATACGCCGATGCCGACGGCAACACCAATGTCTACGCCGTTTGGGCCGCCGACCGCAATGGAAACAAAGTGGCAGACTATCTGGAAGAATACAAGCTGACCTACGACGGCAATGCCCAGCAGGGCGGCACGGTGAGCGATGTGCCAACGGATGGCGATATCCATCTTCCCGGCGATAAAGTTACATTGACTGGAACTCCCACGTATACCGATGTGGATGGTAAAAAAGTTGTCTTTATCGGCTGGACGGAGACGCAGACAAATTCGATTTATAGCCGTGCGGACACCGCGCCGACAACTATCCGCGAGGTCACCTTTGCGGACGCCGACAAGATGGTCTATGCAGCCTGGGGCTATGACGAGGATGGGAAGAATGGTGCCGATGTGCTGGAAACCTACTCGCTCAGCTATGACCTCAACGGCGGCAGCGGAACTGCACCGCAAGACAAGACCGGTATCCAAAAAGGAGCGCAAATTCCGCTGTCAACGGAGAAAAATTTTACCCGAAATGGCAAAGAGATTTTTGTGGGATGGAGCAGGGAAAATCACAATGTCGCTTTCAAAGCGGGGCAGAAGGAAGATATAGAGAAGATTTTGATTACGGGAACCCAAATCATCATGGGAACGGCGAATGTAACCCTCTACGCTGTCTGGGCAGAGGACCGCAATGGTAACGGGACGCCCGATTACGCGGAGGGAGCACCTCTCCATATTCAATTCAATGGCAATCCATGCGGAGGTACCGTTAATGGTGTGCCAGAGGATATGACGAATTACCTTTCTGGCGAAAAGCTCACTTTGGAAAGTATAACGTCTCCCACACATGATGCTGTAAATGGTAAATCTGTGCTCTTTATAGGTTGGACGCCAGAGCCTGTTGGGAAAATACTCGGCTGGGAGGATGAAGATCCTGTAGTCCTCGCGGAGGTTACCTTTGCTGGTAAAGATATTACCCTTTACGCAGTATGGGGCTATGATGAAGACAAGAGCGGAAAGGCCGATGTGTTGGAGGCAGTTACGGTGGCCTACGATCTTAATGGCGGCAGGAGCGCCGACGGTGAGACCTATGACTGGGAGAGAATGATGCCCAACACGGATATTACGGTCAAGAAAGCTCCCATCAAGAGCGGCTGCACCTTCAATGGGTGGAGCATTGGCGCAACCATCTGTCAGCCCGGCGATGCGCTCACGGTGACTGGAGATACTATTCTGACTGCGCAATGGAGTAGCACAGCCGGATCCGACGGCGGGAGCAGCGGCAGTACCTACTATATCCTGCATTGGCAGTCCAACGGCGGCACCGAGTACGGCGATGCCCAGTATGCGGCCAATACGGTGGCCCGTCTTGACAGGGTACCAATCCGCGAGGGCTATACCTTCACAGGCTGGTATGCCGATGCGGCCTTGACCCAGCGCATCACCGAGATCACCATGAACGGGAGCAGGACTGTTTATGCCGGATGGGAACCCACGGATGTGCCCCAATGGCTCGACGGCAAGACGCACTTTGCCTATGTGTTTGGTTATGAGGACGGCACTGTGCATCCGCTGCACAACATCAGCCGTGCCGAGGTGTCTGCCATCTTCTTCCGCCTGCTGGACGGAGAGATTCGGGATGGAAATTTGACGGCCTCCAATCCCTTTGTCGATGTCCAGGAGGGCGATTGGTACAATACTTCTGTTTCCACCATGGCAAGGCTGGGTATTCTCAAGGGTCGCACTGGGGACTGCTTTGCCCCCGACGCGCCCATTACCCGCGCCGAGTTCGCGGCAATCGCCGCCCGCTTCCTGAAGGACAGCGTGACCGATCCTGGCCAAGATCATTGCTGAACTGCTCCGGTACGACGCCAGTCAGACCTATGACGCCGACTTCGTTGATTTGGAGAACCACTGGGCCAAGAATGTGATCGCTTACTGTGTCCAGCGTGGTGTGATGGGCGGTTATGAGGACGGTACCTTCCGTCCGGAGAACTATATCACCCGTGCCGAGGCCATGACGATGATCAACCGCATGTTGAACCGTCTGCCGGAGGATGAGGCGGATCTGCTGAAGGGCATGAAAACCTGGTCGGATAACAAGCCCGGCACCTGGTACTACTTGACGGTGCAGGAGGCCACCAACAGTCATGCCTTCACCCGCAGAGACGGTGTGCATGAGCAATGGACTGCGCTGACTGCCGACGAAGCATGACCGGGTAGTGACAGCAAGCGCACAACAAAAGCAGGCTTCCCGCGGCAAGGGGGCATAGAAAGGCGTAACGGTTTTTATCCCGTCATGCCTTTCTCCGGCAGCGAAACCTTTTATCGCAGCGTTATAGCTTACTTGAAAAAATACTGCAACGCACAGAAAATCAACAAGGATAGTGTAAGTACAGTACATTTAAAATGAAACGTGTGTAAAAAGAGCTACGAACCGTGGACCAGTATATTTTCATTGCTGGAAAGTCTTACCTATTATATAAAGCAAAAACAGCCTGCCTTATTTTTCCCTCTGCAGGGGGACAAAGCAGGCTGTTTTTTTGTCTTGTTTAGCGGCTTGGCATGGTCACAGTGTCAATAGCGGTTTGAGCAAATTGGGTGGTGACAATTTTATCATAGTCGGCTCGCTGGTCTAACTGCCCTGCCAGGGCCATGACATCCATGAGTTTTTCCAGCGCTTCCCGTTCTAAAAGCGGGTTGGTGTCCCAAGCTTCGATATTTTTGTAGCGCTGCACGATGGTGGTGAGGTCTTCTGTGGACAGGTCTTCAAAGTAAGGCGCCAGTAGCGGAGCGATATCGGCGGCGTCATTTTGGGCGACGAATTGCTGGCCTTTGTAGATGGCATTGGTAAATTTCTGGATGATTTCTGGGTTGGCTTCCATATAGGATTTGCTGGCCGAGTAGGCGGTGTAAGGAATATTGCCGGACTGGGCGCCGATAGAGGCGAGAATATAGCCTTTTCCTTCTCTCTCAAATTGCGTGGCGGTAGGCTCAAACAATGTGACATAATCGCCTTCGCCGGAGGCGAAGCTGCCTGCCATAGCAGCAAATTGGATGTCGGTGCGCACATTCACAGGCTTGCTCTCGTCATCTACGCCGATATCCAGACCATTGGTCTTCAGTACATATTCCAGGGTCATTTCCGGCACGCCGCCTTTCCGGCCGCCGATGATTTCTGCTTTTGTGAGCTGCGCGAAGTTAAAATCTTCCACTGGCTCCCGTCCCACAAAGAAGCTGCCGTCCCGCTGAGTCAGTTGGGCAAAATTGACGGCGTAATCCTCCAGATTTTGATTTGCCACATAAACGCTGGCTTCCGGTCCCATGAGACCTACCTGAATTTCGTCGGAAATCAAGGCGCTCATGACCTTATCGGCGCCCTGCAGGTTGATTAAATCAATCTCCAGTCCCTCATCGGCAAAGTACCCCAAACTCATGGCCACATAGCCCGGCGCGTAAAAGATACTGTGCGCAACCTCTCCCACGGTGATTTTCTGCAACTCGGCGGCATCCTTCTGCGGTTCGGTAGCACCGCAGCCGCTGAACAGCAACAGCGCTGCACATAAAAGCGCTGCCATCCATTTTTTTTGTTTCAAAGTGATTCCCTCCTAAAGATTTTTTATATGATGTTCCAGGAGATTGAGCAGACTGTTCAAAAACCAGGCGCAAACAGCCAGAATCACAACTCCCATCATCACCAAATCCAAGCGGAATACCTGACTGCCATAGACGATGAGATAGCCAATTCCGCAGCGGGAGACAAGAAATTCTCCCACAATCACTCCAATCAGGCACAAGCCCATATTGATTTTGGCCAGACTCAGCATATTGTCGCGGTTTGCCGGCAAAATCAGCTTATATAAAATCTGGCCCCGTGTGGCGCCGAAGCTTTGCAGCATGCGGACTTTATCTTCATCGACGCTGCGGAAATCTGTGTAGGCGGAAATAATGGTTACCACGATACAGATGGATACCGCCACGGCAATGATACCGGGCATACCGGCGCCGAACCAGACGATGACGATGGGCGCCAGCGCAGTTTTGGGCAGCGCATTGAGGACGACCAGAAAGGGGTCCAGAATGCGCGAGAGAATGGGCTTCCACCAGAGCAGTGTGGCGATGGCAATTCCGGAGAATGTGCCGATAAAGAAGCCTGCAAAGGTTTCCTCCATGGTGATGCCAATATGGCGCCAGATGGTGCCGTTGGAAAAATAGGTCCAGAAAATCTGCAAAACAGCGCTGGGGCAGCTGAAGAGAAAGGTGTCAAGGATTCCCAGGCGGGCGGCAGCTTCCCACAGGATTAAAAATCCTGCCAAAAGGCTCACCTGGATACCGCGAATTTTTTGTTTCTCGCGTTTGTGCTGTAAAAGCCAGGCCTGATGCGCTGTCTTTGTTTGTTTAGCTGTGAGAGGCATCCTGCATCATCTCCTCCCATATAATATTGAAATACTCTTGAAATTCAGGTGCCTTTCTGGCGTTGAGCGGTGTGTGGGGTTGCTCGGTTGTAAGTTGTATATGATAAGTTGTTCTGATTTTTGCCGGACGTTTGCTCAGTGTGTAGATGGTGTCGGCAAAGCTGATGGCTTCACTGATATCGTGTGTGACCAAAAGAGTGGTTTTCTTTTCCTGGCGGATGATGTTACAGATATCTTCGCTGACGGTAAGTCTGGTTTGCGAATCAAGGGCGGAAAAGGGTTCATCCAAAAGCAGGATATCAGGGTCTACTGCCAGGGTGCGAATGAGCGCTGCCCGCTGACGCATCCCGCCGGAAAGCTCTGTGGGATAGTGTTTGCGAAATTCCCACAGGCCGTAGGTGCGCAGCAGCCGCTCTATTTTTTGCTGATGCAGATCAGAGTTTTGCAGATGCTGTATTTCCAGGCCAATGCAGACATTGTCATAGATTGTGCGCCAATCCAGCAAATGGTCTCGCTGAAACATATAGCCGATGGTGCCTTGTCGATTTATGGTGCCGCCAGTGGGGGCGAGCAGGCCGGAAAGAATATTCAGAATGGTACTTTTTCCGCAGCCCGATGGTCCCAAAAGCGCGCCAATCTCTCCCTGCTGCAGTGAGAAGCTGATGTCATCCAGCACAGGCAGCACACCGTCTTGATTGAAAAATGTCATGGAGATATGTTCTAATGAGAGTAAAGGCTCTGCCTTCATAAAAATTCACTTCCTTTATTGATCGGCGGAACAGCGTTCCGTTTTTTTAGTTCTCTATAGTATATTTTGCCAGGATGAAAAGGTGACAAAAAGCGAAGGGATTGCGAGATTTGCACATTGGTTTTCTGCTTGCTTTGTGTTACAATATTTCTACATCAGATAAACTATTTTTCGCGAAATTTTTTGTGTAAAGCTGCAAATTATAGTGAAAAAAGACTATACTATAGATAGAAACAAGAAGCAAAGGAAGGATGAAGACAATGGTACAGGAACAACGTTTGGTACAAACTTTATTGGAATTGGTGCAGTTGGATTCGGAGAGCAAAAATGAGCGGGCAGTAGCTGACTATGTGACGGCAAAGCTGCGCGCTTTGGGATATACAGTGACGGAAGATGAGGCGGGCAGGCAGTTTGGCGGCAATGCAGGCAATGTGCTGGCTTATAAGGCGGGCAACTGCGCGGGCAAAAGTGTGCTGTTTTGTTCTCATATGGATACTGTGGTGCCGGGAAACGGTGTGAAACCTATTGTAGAAGACGGTATCATAAAAAGTGACGGAACAACAGTACTGGGCGGAGATGATAAAGCCGGCATCGCCGCTGTGCTGGAAGCGGTAACTGCTTTGGAAGAAGCAAATATTCCTCACGGACCGGTACAGGTGATTTTTACCGTGGCTGAGGAAATTGGCCTGCTGGGCGCCAAATATGTGGATTTAGAAAAGATTCCGCCTGTGGATGGAGCGTTCTTTTTTGACAGTGACGGGATGCCCAATGAAATTTGCGTGGCGTCACCCTATCATATTGATTTGACGGTGACCTTCCAGGGAAAAGCAGCCCACGCCGGTGTGGAGCCGGAAAAGGGCATCAGTGCCGTGCAAATGGCGGCGAAGGCCATTGCCAGTATGCGTTTGGGCCGTTTGGATGAAGAAACCACTGCAAATATCGGCATCATTCAGGGTGGGCGGGCTACCAATGTAGTTGCCGGAGAGACGGTTCTCTACGGAGAGGCGCGCAGCCTGAACAAAGAGAAGGTGGACGGGCAGATTGCTCATATGATAGCCTGCTGTGAGGAAGCTGCACAGGAGATGGGCGGCACAGCAGTATGTAAGGTAGAAGAGTGTTATGCGGCCATTGACTTGGACCCTGAGAGCGTGACAGTGCAGCTGGCCTGTGCGGCTGTACGCCGTCTGGGCATGGAGCCCCATCTGGTGAAAAGCGGCGGTGGCAGCGACGCCAATGTGTTCTGTGGAAAAGGGATTCCCGCCACCAATGTGGGTGTGGGCATGACCAACGTACACAGTGTGGAGGAATATTTGAAGATCAGCGAAATGAAAGCAGCAGCAGAGTTTGTGCTGGCAGTGATAGAGGAAGCCCGGGTATGAACACAGTGGTGCAGGAAAACTTATTTCCGCTGGGTCCCTTACTGGAGGCAAAGTTTGTGAAACGGGAGAATCGCTTTCGGGCACAGGTAGCGCTGCAGGGCGAGGGGGGGCCGGTTCATGTGCCCAATTCGGGCCGTATGGAAGAACTGCTGACGCCAGGCGTGGCAGTGTGGGTGTCGCCTGCGTCAGGTGCACAGCGAAAGACAGCCTATACCTTGCTTCTGGTCAGGCAGGGAACGCGTTTGATTTGTCTGAATGCCCATTTGGCCAACGATTTGATTGCCTTTTGGCTGGCGCAGGGTATTTTACCGGGCTTTGCAGAAGCTGCAGAAATTGAGCGGGAAAAAGTATACGGTGACAGCCGGATAGATTTTCGCTTGAAGCGGCAAAGTCAACCCTGCTATGTGGAAGTGAAGTCGGTGAATTTATTGGAAGGCAGCACGGCGCGGTTTCCCGACGCGCCTACCAAACGGGGCAGCAAACATTTGAGCCAGTTGATACGCTGCAAAGAAGCAGGGATGGACAGCGCGGTAATCTTTTTGGTTATGGGAAATGCGGCTCGTGATTTTGCTGTGAACTGGAAGCGGGATCCTGATTTTGGAGAGCATTTAAAGCTGGCCTACTTGGCTGGTGTAGAAGTGTATGTATACACCTGTGAGATTCATTTGGAGGGAATTGTCTACACAGGTACAATTCCTTTACAGGAGGAACAACTATGGAAGTCTATGCGTTAATTGGTGCCAGCGGCACCGGAAAGAGTCATAATGCCAATTCGGTGATGGAGCAATATCACATTGAAATGATGATTGACGACGGCTTATTGATCAAGGATGGCAAAAAAATGGCAGGAACCTCGGCCAAGGCCGAAGAAACCACTGTGGCGGCGGTAAAACGGGCAATCTTTCACGACCCCATTCATGCTTCCCAGGTGCGGGAACGCATTGCGCAGCTGGAGCCAAAGAAGATTCTGATTCTTGGCACTTCGGAAAGAATGATTGACCGCATCACAGAGGCACTGGGACTGCCACAGGTAAAATATAAAATTTTTATTCAGGATATTGCCACACCGGAACAGATGGAGCTGGCGCAGACCATGCGCCGTGAAGGAAAGCATGTCATTCCGTTGCCCAGCATTGAAGTGAAAAAGGATATACCAAATTATTGGATTGATTCTATCTTTGGCTTTATGACCAAAAAGAATAAAGATAAAGACAAAGAGAAGGACAAGGATAAGTCGGGCAGTATGGCTGCCGATGATAAGTGCATTGTGCGGCCGAGGTTTTCCCAGCTGGGACGGCTGACCATTGCGGAGAACGCCATCGAGCAGATTGTGCGCTACAATTTGCTTCAGCAGGAGGAATTTGACCGGGGCGCCAAAATTCAGGTCGACATGAGTGATTTTGGCGTCAGCATTTACTGTGAAATGAAAATCCGCTTTGGCATTCCCATGCAATCGGCCATTGAGCAATTTCAGATTCATACCATTCAGGATTTGGATAAGATGACCAACCTGACTGTGCAGCGCATTGATGTGCGCATTACAGGGATTACAGTAGGATGAGGTGACAGCATTGACGAAACAGAATGTGACCGCTTGGTTTTTTGAGGGCGGTAGTATCAGTATTCCCAATCGCATGCTGGGGATGATGGAGCAGCTGCATTTGAGTTTTGACGATATCGGAAAAATTATCTATCTGCTCTATTGCGGCGCCGATCAGATTAAGCGCAGCGACAAATATGCAGTGGAGGCGGCCAGGACCTTGCACGAAAAAGGGCTCATTCACTGGTTCACCGACACGGAAACGGTAGATTTTTCTCCGATGTTTGACAAGATGAGCGCCAGCCTTCTGGGAAATGAACCGCTGTACGTTACCGAGGAAGCGGCGAAGTACACGACTTCACAGCTAAATTATGCACAGCTGATCAAAAAGCTGGAGCAGACCTTGGGATTGTTTCTTACCATGCGGGATAAACAGAATATTCAGGAAGCGGTGCAGCGCTATAACTGGTCCTATGATTTGGTCTATGAAATTTTTGTCAAGCATTATCGCGATCACCGCAAGGAATATGATTTTGGTTTTTTCTGCCGGATGGCCTACGGAGCTAATGTGCGGGATGAAGCTAGCTTTCAGAATTTTGTGCAGGATTTGGACACGGTCACTTCCAAAATGACTGCAGTACTGCGCAAGCTAGGGCAAAAGAACAGCTATCCCAGTGAGCCGGAAAAGGAATTGTATCGCAAATGGTTTTATGAGTGGAAATTCAGCCACGAGTTGATTATGCTGGCGGTGGAGGAGACAGTAGGGGCGCAGAATCGCCTGCAATATATGGATACAGTACTTTTTGACTGGCGGGAACAGGGAATTACCACGGCAGAGCTGGTCATGCAGAAAAAACAGCGGCAGGTGAAAGAAAAGGCAGATAAGAAGCAGACCTCCAAAGAGAAAAAATTAATTGTGAAGCACAAATTCCAGTCGGATGATCTGGACTTGAGCTTCCTGGAAGAATAAAAGCTATGGCGAGATAGGATGGGATAGGATGATAAATAGAGATCAGCTGCGGTTGAAAAAGCAGCAGCAGCGGGATGCGCGCCTGGAAGAAATTTATCGCGAGTTACCCCAATTGCAGAAGTTGGATCAGACCATTGCGCAGAAAAATATTGCCATGATCCGCGCAGGTGTGCTGCAAAAAAATCCGCAGGAACGGCAGCGCCTGGAAGAAGAGATTGCCGGACTGTTAAAGCTGCAGCGGCAGGTACTCCTGGAAAATCATTTGGACGAATCAATTTACAGACCGCAGTGGGATTGTTCGCTGTGTGAGGATAAGGGATATCTGGAGCCTGGCGTATTATGCAGCTGCTATCAAAAGGAACGTTTGGAAGAACTTTTTTTGCGCAGCGGCATGCCGGAGGCCATGCGGCAATTTACATTTGATAATTTTGAGACGAAGCGTTATGCCGATGGGGAAGATATGGAAAAAAAAGTAGCTTGGTGCCGGCAGTTTGTCCAAGACATTCTGCAGAAGCAGGCAGGGCAATGTTTATTTTTGACCGGCGATGTGGGCCGCGGCAAAACCCATTTGTCCGCAGCCATTGCCAACGCGGTGCTGGCCAATGGTAATACGGTGCTATACCGGCGTGCTTCTGACTTGTTTGATTTGATTCGGCAGTATCGCTATGAGGAAAGTCGGCAGCTATGCAGTGAAATGCTGGAGCAGCTGCGCAGTTGCGATTTGCTGGTCATTGATGATTTGGGTGCAGAGCGCACCACAGATTTTGTGATAGAGCAGTTAGTACTTATTTTAGAGGACCGCAATTATCAAAATAAGCCTTGGATTATCAATTCCAATCTGGATTTAAATCAGATTAAGGAATACTACACAGCGCGCACTTCCGATCGCATTTTGGAGCGGGCGCGTGTATTCAAGCTGGTCAAGGAAAAAAGTTCCAGAGTGGAAATGGCCAGTCAGAGAAAGCGCAAAGGAACGCTCCGCTAAAAAACGGGCAGGAGAATCATTGGCAGAGGCTGACTGGAAAATAGGGCAGCCTTTTTGCCTTTTGGGCGTGCAAAGCTAGAACAGAAACGACATCTGAACCAAATATATTGCCCGCAGCAAACAATTGGGGGATGCGTGCGAGCTTAAGAAAAGGGTGGTAGCTTGGAAAAAGAAAAATTGTGGACAAAGGAGTTTCTTCTGGCCAACGGCATTCAGTTCGGTGTCAATCTTGGCTATTTTATGCTTTACTCTACCATTGGAATCTATACACGGGGTCTTACGTCTGTTGAGTTTTATGTGGGTTTGGTGACAGGAATCTTTACTTTTGCGTCATTATTAACCCGTCTTATTTCCGGACGTTTGCTAGAGCGGTTCCCTGTCAAAGGAATTTTAATTTTCGGAGTTTGTTTGTCCTTGGCAGCCAGCACAGGATACTTGTTTTCTGATAGTGTGACAATTTTGCTGTGTATGCGGATTGCCAACGGTTTGGGATATGGTCTGTCCAGTGCGGCCATTGCCACCATCGTCAGCTCCATGCTGCCGCCGCGCCGGTTGTTGGAAGGACTGGGCTACAGCATGATGTTTTTCACATTGTGCGGTGCGGTAGGACCATCTCTGGCATTAAACCTGAGTCACAGTGATGCGCAGCAATTTGACAAGGTGTTTATCGTCACGGTGCTTTCTACGGTGCTCACGGCAGTACTGGTATTCTTCCTGCAAAGAGGACAAAAACAATCTCCCAAGGAAACCAATGGGACGTCAAATGATGAAAAAAATTTGCAGCATTCCTTTACATTAGCTACTGGCATTTTTTTGGTATTGACCTTTTTGCTGGCCTTTGGACAGTCTACTGTGGTGGCTTGTCTGAACCTGTATGCGTTGGATAATAGTATGGGAAATCTGTCTTTGTTTTTTATTATATTCGCTGTGGCCAATTTTCTGGTGCGGTTATTTATGAATCCCATTTTGCAGATTTTATCGGAGCGTGTCGTCTTTATTGGGATTACAATCTTGCTGATTGGGGTATATCTGGGCATCTTCTTTGCGGACAGCGCAGTATGGCTTTATGTGTTGGCGGTTCCTTTCGGTGCAGCGATGGGGTTTTATTATCCCCTTTTAACTACCAAAACAATCAAAACCATCAGCAAATTACGACAAGGTACCAGCAACAGTATTTATTTGGCGTCTGAGGATATGGGATTTTTTGTGGGCGCCATTTTCTGGAGCGCTGTGGCAGGCGTGCTGGGCGGTTATCGGCAGATTTATTTTATTGCGGCATGTCTGGCTGTGTGTATGCTGCTGATTGTGCTTTGCTATCCTGCAATTTTGCAGCGCTGGGGCGTAAAAGAAGACGTGTGGTAAGGATGAGAACTAGGAGGGCATGTTATGCGCTTGACGCAATTACAATATTTACTGGAAATAAAGAAACAGGGCTCTATTTCTAAAGCTGCACAGCATCTGTATATTGCGCAGCCTTCTATGAGCGCAGCCATCAAAGAACTGGAAGAAGAATTGGGTTATGAATTGATGAAGCGCAGCAAAAAAGGCGTGACTTTTACCAGCTTGGGAGAGCAGGTGATTGAGAAGGCTGTGGTCATCATAGAGGAGATGGAAGCAATTCGCTGTCTGGGCCAGGGTATGAGCGGCAGCATTAACGGACGCGTCTTTCTCTCGGCCATTCCTTTTGCCTGCGAGCATTTCCTGCTGGATTTGATGGTGCAGATCAGAGAGACACATCCCGGTCTCCATTTACTTTTAGATGAAAATAACGGGGATTCGGTGTTACATCAGGTAAATCGGCGGGAAGCAGATTTGGGCATTATTATGATCTGCAATAATGAGGAAGCCTACTATAAAAAGGAATTGGAGAAACATCATCTGACTTTTCTGAACTTATATGAGGATGAAATGTATTTTTGGGTAGGCAAGCGAAATCCCTATTATGGGAAAGCCTGTGCGTCTCTGGGTGAATTGCTGCAATTTCCCTACATATATTACAAGGATTCCTTCAGCGAGGAGGACCAGGTACTGTTTGGCCGACATTGTGATATCGCACAGCTGCAAGCCATCCCTATGAAGGATAAAGAGAGCGTGAAAAAGTACGTGGCACGTTCTCAAGCGGTCACAGCGATGCCGTTCAGCGCTTCACGGGACAATATATATGGAGATTCGGGTTTGCTCAAACCATTGGCCATAGCCGACGAACGCTGGCTGTGCCGGATTGGTGTGGTGTACCGCAAGGATATGCCGTTGACACGGGAGGAATTGTTTTTGCTGGAAAAGCTTCAGGAATTGACAGCGGACTTTGCCGTGACCTCTGCTGAGTGAAAATTTTTTCCAGAGCAAGCGGCGTGTCAGACAATTTCAAGGTGCAATTTGCAAGTGTAGGAGCTGACTTTACAGATGGGAGGTGCGGAAAATGAAAAAGAAGTTTGTGGTTGCCATAGCTGTGGTATTGGTTTTGCTGATTGTTGCCGGAGGCGTGTACTTTATTGGTGAAAATTTTTATAATCGAACTATTATCGATTTGACATATGCCTATGATACAGCAATTATAAGATTGCCCGACGGGCAAATTGTAAAGGGAAAGGTAGACAGCTGGACAGATTATGCCGACGGAGATCAGATTCAGGTAAAAATAAACGGCAAGGTTTATTTAGTACACAGTGCAAATGTGGCTTTGATTAAAGAATAGGGGAGCGAGTCAAGGGTGAATGGAGAACAGAACGTTCCTGGGCTGACATATCGACTGAGCTGAAAAAGTGAGCTACCTTCGCGATTCGCGGAGGTAGCTCTTTTTTCCTATGAGCAATTTACATGGCACAAGTTTTGACAGCGTAAAGTTTTTGTAGGAAAAATAAAAAAGAAAAGAGAGCTAGCCCTTTGTGGTAAAATAAAGGTTGAAAACAAAAATCAACACAAAGAAGGGAAACTCTCTATGTATAAGAGTATACAACAATTTAACGAAGAAGTCATTAAAAATGTAGAAAAAATATTCATGAAATTTTTTACAATCTTGACAGGAAGAAAGTAGTATGTTATATTGAAACAAAACATCAGATGATGCATATAGGCGGCGTAGAAGGAGAATAGTAATCTGAACAAGGTACAAGCGAGTCGGGGATGGTGCGAGCCCGATGCGGCGTTTTGATGAAGGGCGCTCTGGAGCTGCATCCGTAAAGTGGGCATGGTCCGAAGGACTGTGTCAATCAGGGTGGAACCGCGGGAATACAATCTCTCGTCCCTGTCCGTGTGACAGGAGCGGGAGATTTTTTGTTGATTCTGCAAATCAAAGAAGGAGTGAAACTTGCAATGAATTTTCAGGAAATGATTTTGACATTGAACAAGTTCTGGGGCGAACAGGGCTGCATCATCATGCAGCCGTACGACATTGAAAAAGGGGCGGGAACTATGAATCCCTCTACCTTTTTGCATGCGCTGGGGCCAGAACCGTGGAACGTGGCTTATATTGAGCCATGTCGCCGTCCTGCTGACGGCCGTTATGGAGAAAATCCAAACCGTCTGCAGCATTATTATCAATATCAGGTAATCTTAAAACCATCGCCGGACAATATTCAGGAATTGTATCTGCAAAGCCTGGAGGCGTTGGGCATCAGCCAGCTGGAACATGATATCCGTTTTGTGGAGGACAACTGGGAGTCTCCTACATTGGGCGCCTGGGGCTTGGGCTGGGAAGTGTGGCTGGACGGCATGGAGGTCACCCAGTTTACCTATTTCCAGCAGTGCGGCGGTATTGACTGCAAGCCGGTGTGCGGTGAAATCACCTACGGTTTGGAACGTCTGGCAACCTTCATTCAGGGTGTGGACAGTGTATATGATATTCAATGGGTGGGAGATGTATTATATCGTGACGTTTTCCATCAGAATGAGGTGGACTATTCCACATACAACTTCAAAGTGGCGGACACCGATATGCTCTTTACATTCTTTGACGCATATGAAAAAGAGGCCATCCGCGTGGTGGAAGCGGGCCTGGTGCAGCCGGCCTATGACTATGTGCTGAAGTGCTCCCATACCTTTAATCTGCTGGATGCCCGCGGCGCCATCAGCGTAACGGAGCGCACCCATTATATTGCCCGGGTGCGGAATATGGCGCGGGCCTGTGCGCAGGCTTATGTGAAACAGCGGGAAGCGCTGGGATATCCGTTGGTGAAGGATCCGGTGCTGCGCGCAAAATTGAATTTGGATCAGGCCAAGGAGGAAGAATAATGAGCGATTTGTTATTGGAAATTGGGCTGGAAGAAGTGCCTGCAAAATTTATGCCGCCTGCTTTGGCTGAGCTGAAACAGATGGCGGAAACGCAGCTGAAGGAACAGCGTATTCAGTATGATGAGGTAGCTACCTATGGTACGCCGCGCCGTATTGTGTTGCTGGTAAAGAATCTTGCCGATAAGCAGGAGGATTTGGAAGAAGAAGCCAAGGGGCCTGCTGTGAAAGCAGCTTATGATGCAGAGGGCAATCCGACAAAGGCTGCTTTGGGATTTGCCCGCGGTCAGGGCGTTGATGTGCAAGACTTGTATCAGAAGGAAGTAAACGGCGGGATGTATGTCTTTGCCACCAAAAAGGCTGCCGGTGTGGCCACTGCAGAGACATTGCCGACCCTTCTGCCCCAATTGGTGTGCGGGATTCATTTCCCAAAACCAATGCGTTGGGGCTTTACCGAACTGCGCTATGCCCGTCCCATTCGCTGGATTGTAGCGCTGCATGGCAAGGAAATCGTGCCGTTTACCATTGAGGATATTACTTCCGGCAATATTTCTCGGGGACATCGTTATCTGGGCTCCGATCATCTGGAAATCCCCTGCGCGGAGGACTATCTGGATGTGCTGGAGAAGGGCTATGTCATCGTAGACCAAAACAGACGGCAGACTATGATTTTGGAGCAGATGCAGGCATTGGCCGAACAGGCTGGCGGTACGGCAGACATGGATGAAGAACTGCTGGAGGAGGTTCTCTATCTGGTGGAATATCCGACAGCGCTGATGGGCAACTTTAATCCGGCCTATATGCTCATGCCGGAGCAATTGATCATCACACCGATGAAGGAGCACCAACGGTATTTTCCTGTGCTGAAAGGACATCATCTGATGCCCAAGTTTATCACAGTGCGTAACGGCAACGGAGCGCATCTGGATATTGTACAGCAAGGCAATGAAAAGGTACTGGAAGCCCGTCTGGCTGACGCAAAATTCTTCTATGATGAGGATTTGAAGATCAAATTAGAGGATAATGTAGAAAAATTGAAATCTATCGTGTTTCAGGAAAAATTGGGTACTATTTATGAAAAAATGCTGCGGGTACAGCAGGGCGTCATTGTGATTGCCGATTTGCTGCAACTGGGCGACGGCGTAAAAGAGCGGGCGCTGCGGGCTGCTTATCTGGCCAAGGCTGATCTGGTGAGCAATGTGGTGTATGAATTCCCCGAATTGCAGGGCCTGATGGGGGAAAAATATGCCTATGCCCAGGGAGAACATCCCTTGACAGCCAAGGCGATTTCGGAACACTATTTGCCGAAAAATGCCGATGGCGAAATTCCGTTGACCTTTGAAGGATTGACAGTCAGCATTGCTGATAAGATGGACACCATTGTGGGCTGCTTTGCAGCGGGGATAGAGCCGACAGGTTCTCAGGACCCATATGCCTTGCGCCGTCAGGCAGCGGGCATTTGCAGCATGATTTTGGGCCGCAGTGTATTGGTGAGCCTGACTGCCCTGATCAAACAAGCCATTGCCCACTATCCCGATGAGATTGTAGGCGACAAAGAGGCGTTATGCCAGCGGGTATATGGATTTTTTGAACAGCGGATTCGCAATGTGCTCAATGACCGCGGCTTCCGCTATGATGTGGTGGAGGCGGTTGTATCCTACGGCTACGACAATCTCACAGAAACGCTGCTGCGCGCCGAAGCGCTGAATAAAATGCGCACGACAGATACCTTTGCCAAGGTATTGACGGCCTTCACCCGCGCCAACAATTTGGCGAAAAAGGCTGTTTCCGATGCAGTGGAAGAAGCCAATCTAGTGGAGCCAGTAGAAAAACAATTGTGGAGCGATGTGCAGTTTGCCGAGAACGCCATTGCAGAGCAGGTGCAGAGACGGCAGTATGCGGAGGCATTGACCATCATCTCGACATTGGAAGAATCCATCAGCGCCTTTTTCGATGGCGTGATGGTTATGGATGAAAACGAAGCCATCAAAAATAATCGCCTGGCCTTGCTGCGGCGGGTAAGCGCGCTGTCCAATCAAATTGCCGATTTGACCAAAATTGTGCAGGATTAGAACCTACATTTTGGGAAACGCAATTCTCATAGTGTGAAGTGCAAGAAAGGTGACCGTTGCCCAATGGTGATGGTGACCTTTCTTTTATGTGCTGCAGGATAAAAATCTTCAAGATTTAGTAAAAAGGTACAAACATTCTTTGACAACCATGGGGAAAATGAATATACTATAGAAATACTAGGATTTATTTTCTATAGAGAGAAAGACAGAGGAGGAGATTTATGAGACGGGAGTTAAAGGACAAGCTTTTGTTTGAGCTATCTTACCTGAATACAACGGCATTGTTTGCGCTGCGGGAACGTATTTCCCCGACGATGCTTCCAGAAAAGGCAGAGCGAATTTGGGAATCTGCGTTGTTAAAATCCAGCAATCATTTGCGCAAATAAAAAATCATTCATGGTCCTCGAGATCAGCAGGCAGTGTGAAGTCTATTGCAGAATTTCACACTGTTTTTTTCTGCAAAATTTTATAAAAGCCTATTGACCGATAGCAACTACCGCAAAATATAATGAATTATAGAGTGTGGCGAAATACTCTCATTTCACGATAAAATAAAAAAGAAAAGGAAGCTGATGCACATGGATAAGTTTATGTTTTCGTATCCTACGAAGGTATATTTTGGGGAAGGCAGCGCAAAACAGGCCCTTTCCGCAGAGCTGGGGCAGGTCGGTCCGGTTGTGATGCTGGCTTATGGCGGCGGCTCTATCAAAAAGAATGGCATTTATGATGAGGTAAAAGAGCTGCTGGCTCAGGCGGGGAAGACAGTGGTTGATTTTTCCGGGATCATGTCCAATCCTACCTATGTAAAGGTGCAGGAAGGCGTGGCGTTGGTGCGCGCCCAGCAGGTGGATTTTATTCTTGCAGTGGGCGGCGGCAGTGTGATTGACTGCAGCAAGGTCATAGCGGCCCAGTCGGTATTGGATGAGGATATCTGGAGCATGGAATATGAAAAAGGCAAATTTCCGACAACGGGCATTCCTATGGGGGCAATCGTCACAGCGTCGGGCACCGGTGCGGAAATGAATGCCGGCGGCGTGATTACCCATGAAGAGAAGAAATGGAAGGGCGGTATTTTCGGCTTGGCGCCGACCTTTGCAGTACTGGATCCTGCCTATACCCTTTCTGTGCCGCACCTGCAGGTGCTCTCCGGCGCCTTCGACACCCTCAGCCATGCTCTGGAAACCTATCTGGGCAACTCGGACCAGGACAATGTTTCCGATGATGTGGCGCTGGCAGTTATGCGCAATACGGTAGTCAATATGAGGCGTCTCTTGAAAAATATGGACGATCTGCAGGCGCGAAGCAATTTGATGTGGGATTCGGCCATGGCGGAAAACGGTATTTTGAAATGCGGTCGTTTGACAGATTTTCAGGTCCATCAGATAGAACACCAATTGGGCGCTTACACCGACTGCAACCACGGGCAGGGACTGGCAATGATTCAGCCTATCTATTGCCGCCATATTGTGAAGGATGCGCCGGAAAAATTTGCGCGCTTTGCCAAGCTGGTATTGGGTGCAGATACTGCAGAAGCGGGGATTGCCGCATTAGAGCAGCTGATTAAAGACTGCGGGCTGCCCACCAGGTTGAGCGAGCTCCACTCTACTGTGGAAATTACGCCGGAACTGCTGCGGCAGGTGGCGGACAGCAGCAACCTGATCAAATGCAATCCCCGTGGGTTCAGCCATGATGAGGTCTATGAAATTTTGATGGAATGTCTGTAAAGCGTGTTTTACAGCAACTGCAATGCCTGCCAGCCGGTGAGTAGGCCGGAGAAGATTAGCACGATGTACACAAGACGCAAAAATTGTTGCCCGTCAATCTGTTTGAAGATAAGTTCGCTGACCACATAGGCAGACAATACAGCGGGGATCAGCAGGAAAACAAAGTGGAGTGTTTCTCCCTGATACACGCCTTCTGCCAGATACTGCAAGGCAATGATGCTGGCAGAGGTGGCGCCTATGGCAAATTGGGTAGCGCGAATTTCTTCTTTTTTCCGCAAATTGAGCAGAATATAAATATTGAAAATAGGTCCGCCGCAGGCAAAAGCCGCCTGCATCACACCGCCCATAAAGGGAACGGCGAGAAACAGTGGATTTGCATGGCGCTGCTGTTTGGCTTGTTTTTTGTCAGCTAAACCGCGCAGACCTTTGACAGAAATAAAAAGCATCAGTGCTGCAAGCAGCAGTTTCATCCATCCCTCATGGAGGACGTTAGTCAGATGAATTCCGCATATACCTCCGAGAACTGCCAAAGGCAGCATGGTAAAATAGGTCGGCAGATGGATGCTGCGGTACTGCCGCAGCAGACGGGGAATGCCGTTGGCTAAAACGGTAAGCACTAATACGGGCACAATCGTCTTTACATCTAAAAAGAGAGAAAGAAAGGGCAGTGCCAGAATATTGCTGCCGAACCCTACCAGACCGGAAATAATGCAGGCGAGAAATAGAACAAGAAAAAAGAGTACATTAGATAATGTGAACAATGAAATCATCTCCAGTGAATGGTCCTTTTAGAAATCATATTTATCTAGTGTACTCTTTTTTATAATGTTTGTAAAGAAAGGGAAACCGCGCAGCGTTATTTTTCTACCTTGGCAAAATAATCTTTGGTCAGTTTGACCACAATACCGCTGAGACCGATAATTCCAATCAAGTTGGGGATAGCCATCAGACCGTTGGTGGTGTCGGAGATGGACCAGATGAGCTCCAGATTTTCCGCTCCGCCGAAAGCGCCGACAAAGACAACCGCAGTGTATAAAGCGCGATATGCCAGTACAGCTGTGCGATTTTTGTGGAACAAATATTCAATGGCTTTCTCACCGTAATAGGCCCAGCCCAAAATGGTAGAGGTGGCAAATAGTACAGTAGCCAATGTCACACCCACGCCGCCGATGCCGGGAACGGCGCGATTGTACGCATAGATGGACAGTGCAGAGCCGGAAAGCCCGCTGTCAACAGAACCGGTGGTGATGATGACCAGAGCAGTACAGGTGCAAACGATGATGGTGGTAAAAAATACTTCAAACATTCCCCAAATCCCCTGGTCAACGGGATTTTTGGCGCTGGAAGCGGCATGGGCGATGGGCGCGCTGCCCAGACCGGCTTCGTTGGAAAATACGCCGCGGGCAAAACCATAGCGCATGGCCAGCATAATGCCATACCCGGTTGTGCCCCCTGCTGCAGCGCGGAAATTGAAGGCTTCTTCAAAAATCAGCGCAAAGGCAGCAGGTACTTTGGCGATATTGAGCAGCAGAGCAACAATGGCGATCAATACATAGAACATGGCCATGAAAGGAACCAGCTTTTCATTGACAGCGGCAATTCGGCGAATTCCGCCTAAAATCACAGCGCCCACAAGCAAGGTAAGCACCACGCCGGTAATCCAGGGTTGAATGTGCAGTGTAGACTGCAAAGCGACAGAAATAGAATTGCTCTGGGTAGCGTTGCCGGTCCCTAAGCAGGCAATGCACACAAAAAAGGCAAACAGCACAGCCAGCCATTTAAACCCCAAACCGTTTTGAATATAATACATGGGACCGCCGACCCATTGTCCGTCAGCATTTTTTTCGCGGAAGTGCAGGGAAAGCACAATTTCAGAATATTTGGTCACCATACCTAAAAGGGCGCTGATCCACATCCAGAAAATCGCGCCGGGACCGCCGGAAACCAAAGCGGTGGCCACACCGGTGATACTGCCGGTACCGATGGTGCCGGCCATGGCAGTGGCCACTGCCTGAAAGGGGCTGACGCCTGAAGCATCTTTATGGTGCTGCTTGCCGCTGAATAAACTGCCGATGGTATTTTTCATCACATAGGCGAAACGGGTAAACTGGGGAAATCCCATGCGAATGGATAGGAGCAGACCGGTACCGATTAAGAGGGTCAGCATGATGGGACCCCAGACAATACTGTTGATCTGCGCATTGATTTGAGAAACAAGATCCATGATGTGAGACATAAAATATCCTCCTGTAAATGTTAGAAAATCAGATATCTGCGGCATATATGGGCAGATTGTAAGTTTGTATCTCATTAAAGAAGCAATTATGTGATACAGATAAAGGAAACCATTAGCTTTTGTGTGTATTATAATACAAAATACAGTGTTTTTATAGTACTTTTTGTTAAGATAAAATGAACAGTTTTTATACAACCTATCGCAGAGTATGCGTGAAGCTTCACAGAATGGAGATACGCAGCCAAAAATAATTGTAATATGCAGAGAAATAATGGCGTTTTAGGTAGTGTATGCATTGAAGCAAAAAAAATGCGTCCGAGTGGACGCAAATGGATGAAGGAAAAGAATTCTATTTGTGCTCGAAAGCTTTATTCATAAATTTACGACGCAAATGAAGAACTTATTAAGCCAAGTCAGGGATTATGATAGCGGTGGAATTATTTCTTGAAATAAAATAGTCTGCGAAATTATAATGAAAAATTTTAATCATGTAGGAAAATGAGTGGCAAAGGTTCTGCGTATGTGTTAAGATAATTGCATGTAGAAATATGAAGATTTTGGGCAAATTCAGATGTAATTCGGATTTCTTATGGAGAGAATTTTTTCGTGCAAAATTACAATCCGTTAATTGGCGAATCATGGTCAACGCAAATGCAACGAAATATTAAAGTAGATTTCATGAGGAGGTGTATCATGCGAATCAGTCAACTTCGATTTTTGGTCTTACTGAACAGGTACAAAACGATTTCACGTGTATCAAAAGAAATCATGGTGGCCCAGCCGTCCATCAGTCAGTCTATCCTGGAATTAGAGGAGGAACTTGGATTTGATATTCTCGTTCGTAATCAGCGCAACAAACGTGTTGAAGGTTTCACACAGTTGGGCGAGGTTGTGCTGAGAAAGGCAGAGATTATTCTGCGGGAATTTGATGAAATCAGCATGCTGAAAGGGAGTGACGGCTCAGCAATGGTTGGCAAGCTGACTGTTGGCACAGCACCGTTTTTCTCAAGTGGATTTCTTTATGATACAATCAGTGATTTGCATGGCAAGCATCCAGGTATTCGGGTGGAAATGATTCAGGCCGATACGGGTCAATTAATCAAAATGATGACATTGCAGGAGATCGACATGGCGCTGTGTATGGTGAATGATAACTATAAATCGCTTGTCAGAGAATTGCAGAAAAACAATCTCTTTTTTGATGAGCTTTTTGTGGACACGATGGTACTCATTGTGCGCAGCTGTCATCCTTTAGCCCAACGCAAGCATGTCGCATTGGCAGAGATGACGCCTTATCAATGCATTACCTTTAATAAAGAGTTTGTTGATAATACGATGCAATTGCTGGAAACCTATGGCTATACCAATCATATTATGACCTTCAATGATTGGGATACGATTCGTAAAGTACTGAGTATGACAGATGACTTTCTGCTTGTGCCGTCTTTTTGCGTGCAGGAGAAGTTTACGCCTTATGGTGATTTTTGTCAGCTCTCTGTGGATGACTGTGTTTGGACGGATCGGATTGGTCTTATTGAGCGCAGCACTGTTTTAACAGAGGTGGAACAGATTTTTGTGGATGCGTTGAAGGACTGTCTGGCAGCAGCGGAATCAGGCAAAAACAATGCGTAGATTAAATTAAGCGAAGGGCGAGGAAAATTCTTATAGTTATATGCAAATATTTTTTCACAGAAACTGAAAGGTTATTCCAATAAACCTATTCATTGAAGCGTTGAGCAGCTGGGCTTATGTCCAGCTGTTTTTGTGTGTAAAAGTATAGTAAGAAGTGCGTGCGGCAGAGTATTTTGGGCTGAATTTTTATTAGATAGCTGACAGTATGCTATGGGAAATCATGCGATAGAAATAACCAACTGTATAGAGATTTTCTTATATAGTAAATACTTATATCTGTATTTTACAAGAAAAATAAGCCCGTTTATAATAAAACCATAAGAAAAATTTGTTGCAATAAATAATAAATTGTAGAGTAGGAAGGAGAGTGCGTAAAATGCCTCCAATTATTGACAAAGAGAACTGTATCAAATGCAGTAAATGTATGTCTATCTGTCCGTTGGATGTGTATGGACCTGTGAAGAAAGGGGAATTTCCGGTTGTTCGTTTCCCAGAAGAGTGCTGGCATTGCCGGGCTTGTGTGATGGATTGTCCAGTGGGTGCGATTGAGTTGCGTTATCCGATTCCGTCGTTGATGATGAGCATGAAGGCGCCAGAGGCCACAAAATAAGAGGTGAGAGAAATGGTAGAAATTAATAAAGAGATATTAACTTGTGATTGTTTAGTCGTTGGAGGCGGTATTGCCGGCTTGATGGCTGCGATTGCTGCGGCAGATCAGGAAGCAACAGTTATGATTGCTGAAAAAGCAAATACTCTGCGCAGCGGTTCTGGCGCTACGGGCAATGATCATTTCCGTTGTTATATGCCGGAGCGGCACGGAACGCCGAAGAAATTTCTTAAAGAATTTCAGGGCGGAAGTCAGACCGGTTCTGGTGGTTTTTATGATGTGACGCTGCAAATGGAGTGGCTGTTGCGAACGTTTGAATGTGTGCAGTCCTGGCAGGAGTGGGGGATTAATATGCGTCCTCATGGCGATTGGGAATTTGCCGGACATGCGATGCCGGGGAAAGAGCCGCAGGCGCTGAAATATGATGGCGGCAACCAGAAAACGGTGATGACCCAGCAGGCCTTGAAGCGCGGCGTAAAGATTAAAAATCATCTGCCGATCATTGATTTTCTGGTCAATGACGAGAACCAGATCATTGGTGCCGTTGGGCTGGATATTTCCGATGATAAGCCGACACTTCAGCTGATACGTGCCAAAGCTGTGATTTCCGCGACTGGCGGCACGAATCGTCTGTATCCATCGGTGACAGCAGGTTGGATGTTCAACGTGGCTTATTGTCCGGCGACGGCTGGCGGCGGTCGGGCAGCAGCATATCGTGCTGGTGCAAAACTTGTGAATATGGAAATGCCTTATGTGCATGCCGGTCCAAAATATTTTGAACGTTGCGGCAAGGCTACCTGGATTGGTGTACTTGGTGATATAAAAGGCAACGCTGTCGGCCCCTTTGTGACAAAGCCCAGCCGTAAGTATGGCGATGTGACATCTGATCTCTGGAAAGATGTATTCACAGATAAACTTAAGGATGGAACCGGTCCAGTCTATATGGATTGCAGTAAGACTTCACCGGAAGACATTGATTACATGACTGAGAATTTTGCTTACGAAGGCGATACCTCAATTCCCGATAGCATGGGAAAACAGGGACTTGATTTCAGTAAGGACATGGTTGAATTCATGAAGTACGAACCGGTGCTTATGGGACGCGGCATTCAGATTGATGACCATGCCATGACAAACGTACAAGGTCTCTTTGCTGCTGGGGATGAACTTGGCAACTTCCGCGCAGATATCAGTGGAGCCGCCGTTTTTGGACGTATTGCAGGGGAAAATGCTGGCGCCTATGCGAGCGCAGCAGAGCCAGCCGGAGAAATCACCGCTCACCCGCGTGTGAAAGAGCTGCAGGATTTCTGCACTGCGCTGATGGAGCGTGAGGAAGGCGCATCCTGGAAAGAACTGAACTTGGCTGTACAGCAGATTATCAACGATCATTGCGGAATCGTTTATCCGCGCTCTGAAACGATGATGAGCGCAGGACTGAAATATCTTAAGGATGTTGAAGCCTACGGCAAGGCGACAATTGCTTGTCAGAACGCCCATGAACTTATGCGGGCATTAGAGGCATTTGATTTGGCATTGATTGCGCAGCTGATTTGCGTGGCTGCGCTTGAACGCAAGGAAACCCGCGGATTGCATAAGCGTTCCGATTATACCTTTACCAATCCGCTTCTGGAAGGGAAATTTATCACTTTGCAGAAAGATGGAAACGGCAATCCTGAAACAGCATGGCGCGAGCGTTTAGAGTTAGAAACATCGGAATCATGAGCAAAATTTATTGAAATATTGGGACAGGCGTGAAGATGAAAAGCGCAGTTCCTATCTAAACGCATATCATTATAAAAAGTATATATGGATGGGGAGGAGAAAAATGCGTAAAATTGATACCTTATTACAGCCAGGCCGAATTGGAAATCTGGAATTGAAGAACCGTATTATTTACGCTTCTATGAGTCTGCGTTCTACAGATGGAATGGGACATCTCAGTGAAGAAGCCATTGAAAGTATGGTTTATCGCGCAAAACAAACATACAGTCCTGGGCTCATTGTGTTTCCAGGGTTGCAGGCTTATCATGCTCCGGGGACGAGCTGTGGTTGGGCGGCGCATATCAGTGACGATGAAACCGCTCGGAGAATTGCTTTAGCAGTCAGACGTGTGAAAATCAATGATGTGAAAGTGATGGCAACCATTTCTGCACGGGGAACACGCTTGGTAAATGGGACACATGATAATGTTGGTCCTTCCAATATGCAGTTTGCCTATGAACCTTATCCTGCCCGCGCTTTAACGGTATCGGAGATAAAAGAACGTGTACAGGACTTTATTGATGCGGTTTGCAGATCGCGTGAAGCAGGGTTTGATGCAGCGATGCTCCATGCTTGTTCGGGGAAATTCATCAGTTTATTTCTTTCACCGTATAGCAATCATCGCACAGATGAATATGGCGGTGATGTGCAGGGACGCAGTCAGATTTTAGTTGATATTTTGCAGGGGATTCGCGAAAAGATTGGCTATGACTATCCCTTGACAGTACAACTTGGTGTGGACGATTTGCTTGGAAAATATGGGCTGACACTTGATGAAGGCCTTCAAATAGCCAAAATTATCGAACCTTATATTGACGCGATTTATCCGTCGACGGGAACGCAGGAAAAAATGCAAAATATTTCTGTGGGATATACTTATGCGCACGGATATATGTTAGACGCTGTTGAAAAAGTAAAACAGGCAGTGAATGTGCCTGTGATTGCAATGGGCAAATTGGGGATTCCTTCGTTGGCAGAACACGTTGTCGCCAATGGCCAGGCTGATTTTGTGGCCTTGGGACGTCCGCTTTTGGTTGACCCGGAATGGATTACGAAAGCTGCCACTGAAGAAGGCTCTATTCGTCCGTGTATTGGCTGCGTAAATTGCTTTACTTATGGCAGCCGTAAAGAGATTGTGCCGACGCGGGTGAGCTGCACGATGAATCCGGGTGTGCTGCGGGAAGCAGAGTATGAAACAGTTCCGGAAGCCGAAGTGAAAAAGAAAATGCTTGTGATTGGCGGCGGTCTGGCCGGCATAGAAGTAGCGTTGACGCTGGCACGGCGCGGTCATGATGTGACATTGGCAGAACAAGAGGATGCGCTCGGCGGGCAATGGCTGATTGCCGCCCATGCTCCCCATAAGAGAGATTATAAGCTTCTGATGCCGTACAAATTAGAAGAACTTGCCAACAGTACTGTAATGGTGAAAACAAATTGCTGTGTAGATGAAGCGTTTCTGAAAGATTTTCAGCCCGATGAAGTGGTATTGGCCACCGGCGCTGTGCCAAAGACATTACCTTTTGAATTACCGGACGACGCAGTTCCAGTCGTGCAAGGAAACGATGTGATTATGGGACGTGCTGCGGTCGGTGAGCGCGTGGTCGTGATCGGTGGTCGCTATATTGGTCTGGAAGTCGCCGCCCAACTAGCTTCTGAAGGGAAAGATGTTTCTGTTGTAGATATGACAGAACTGGGCAAAGGAACCAATCCGCGCTTGATTGGCATCTATCGTGATGAAATTGTGGAACATGGCGCGCGTATGTATCCCAATTGTCCCGTTCTGGGGATCACAGATCGCGGTGTGGATATTGCGCAGATGAACAATTTATTAACTTTAAAAGCAGATACAGTTGTGCTTTGCATCGGGACCAGACCACAGGATAAATTATCCGAAATATTGGAGAAACTATCGATTCCCTATTTCAAAATCGGTGACTGTAAGCGCATTGGGGATGCATTGTATTCCATTCGCGATGGCGCTGAAATCGGTCGGTTACTTTAAATATGACAAGGAGAGATGGATATGTTAGCGAATACAGAAGGCGTTTTCAATTTGAGTCGCACTGATATCATTAAATGGGTGTTTACGCTTGGCATTTGCGCAGTGCTGGCTTTTTTGCCAACAAGTGAAGTTTTGACCTTTCAGTTAAAATGGTTTTTTGTAGTTACCTTGTTCTGCATTTTTCTCATGGCGTTCAGTTTGCTGCCAGTGATTGTGCCTGCAATCATGATGCCCCTTGGCTATTGGATGTTTGGCATAGCCAAACCGCCGGTTATTTATGGCGCCTGGGGCAATCAGATTACATGGGTTGTGCTTGGAGGCTTGCTCTTTGCCATTATGATGGGCAATTCAGGCTTGAGCAAACGTGTAGCTTATAAATGTATGTTATGGGCACGGGGCAATCTCATCCTAGTGATGTTGTTTATGTTGGTTGCCGGTCTGGTGATTACACCGTTCGTTCCAGCCGCTGTTGCGCGCTGCGCTATTTTTGGCTCCATTTTGATCGGGCTTTGCCAGGCTTTGGACTATAAGCCAAACAGCCCGAAAGCGGTCTTCCTGTTTACTGCCGGTTATCTTGTATCTGTGAACCCCGGTCATATGTATTTGACAGGAAGTAATACAAACTTGATTCTTACAGGTTTTTTAGGCAACTTTGGTGTTGAGGTTGATTTCCAGCGTTTTCTGTTTGGCAACTTTGTGCCGTGTGTGCTGTGGCTGGGGACAGCAGTGCTGATTGCAGCGTTTATTAATCGTGATAAGAGCGGAAAAAAAGATGACCGCAAAGCAATCCAAGAACATATTGAAAAAGAATATAAGGCGTTGGGCAAAATCACTGGTCCAGAAAAGCGTATGGCTATTTTGATGGTTTTTGTAATGGTGATGCTTTTGACAACAAAATATCACCCATTGAATGCAGGTATGATTTTTTGCCTTGCGGTAACGATTGGTTTTTTACCTGGGGTTAATTTGATTGTACAGGATGACTTGAAAAAAGTGAATTTTACAATGGTATTCCTGGTAGCAGCATGTGTAGCCATCGGGAATGTTGCGACAGAACTTGGCGCAGGAGATTTGATCATGGGATATCTGATGCCATATGCACCGCATAATATCGTACTGTTAATTGGATTCCTATGGCTCGTTTGCTTCTGCGGGAATCTTGTGATGACGCCTGTGGCGATTCTCTCTTCGTTAACAGTTCCGATTCTTACTTTGGCAGAGAATTTGTCCTATAGTCCAGAAGCAATTGCGTATATGTTCAACTTCTGCACCAGTGCTATTATTCTGCCATATGAAATTGCAGCCAGCTTGGTATTGTTTGGTTATGGCATGATGGACACAAAACAATTTATGAAAAACTTTGGTATTCAGTCACTTTGGGTGCTTTTATGCATTATCATTTTCTTCGTTCCATGGTTAAAAATTATTGGATTGCTTTAAGAGAAGGGGAATAGCATTATGATCAAACATTTATTAGAGCCTTGCGAAATTGGCTCGATGACTTTGCGGAATCGTCTTGTGTATGCGGCGATTACATTCAAATTAGGCGATTATAAGGGAAGACTCACCGATGCAGAAGTGGACAGTATGATTTATCGTGCCAAGAAAAATCCTGGCCCAGGGTTGATTATTTTTCCAGGACTGAATGATTCTCTGTTTCCGCGGACAGTGACGTCGGTCAATATCAACAGCGATGATGCGATGTTCTCTCTGCGCAATCAGGTCCGCCGTGTACAGTCCTGCGGTGTGCGCGTAGCTGCGGAAATTGGTGTGTTTGGTTTCTGTCCGGATGGCATTGCCTACGGTGCATCGGATATGCAGCATCTGATTCCGTTGCGCGCTATGACCAAGGATGATATTGCGCGGTACTATCAAAAAATCGAGAAGTTGGCGAAGCGGGCAAAAATGGCCGGGTTTGATGCGGTTGTGTTACAGACAAGCGTCAATAAAAAGATTTTGGGCACGTTTGTTTCGCCCTACACCAATCATCGCACAGATGAATACGGCGGCAGTTTGGAAAACCGTGCGCGTATATTGGTCGAAACAATGAAGCTTGTGAGAGCCGTTGTGGGGAAAGAGATGACAGTTATGCTGGATCTTAAAGTTGATGAACTTCTCGGGGAGAAAGGCCTGCAGCTCAAGGATGGAGTGGCTGTTGCCCGAATGGTTGCGCCGTATGTGGATGTGATCAAACCGATTATTGGCGGCGAATATTCGGTGAACTCGCCCTATGCGCCGTATTTTACACCGGCTGGCATGGCGTTGGATGCCGTAAAAGCCTTGAAAGAAGCTCTTCCTGATACAAAGATTCTGGCAGGCGGCAAATTGGGCCAGCCAAGTTTGGCGGAACGCGCAATCACAGAGTATGGTGCGGACTTGGTTGCTTTGGGCCGTTCCCTGTTTGCAGATCCGGCCTGGCTTGAAAAAGCTGCAAAGGGACAGGAAAAAGAAATTTTACAGTGTATTGGCTGTATGAATTGCTATACAGAAAATGCACGCAAGGAAATCTATCCTGTGCAGCGCGCGTGTACAATTAATCCATGCAATTTGCGTGAGGAGAAATTCTATAATTTGGAGCCAACCTCAGAGCCGAAACGCATTCTCGTCGCTGGCGGCGGGCTGGCAGGGATGGAAGCAGCTGCGACATTGGCTGAACGCGGTCATTCTGTGGTGCTGTGTGAAAAAACAGACCGTCTGGGCGGACAGTTTATTCCAGCCAGTCAGGAAAAAGACAAACCAAGTTATCGCACATTGATTCCGTATAAGCAAAAAATGTTGGAGCGCTCTGGGGCTGAAGTGCGAATGAACACGTTGGTTGACGGAGCTTACCTAAAGCAGGAACAGCCTGATATCGTTGTGCTTGCCAGCGGCGCAGAACCCAAACGTTTGCCGTCATCGTTATTTGGAGCCATGCCGGTTTATCAGGGCAACGATGTGATCATGGGAGAAAAGGTTGCAGGCCAACGGGTTGTTGTGATCGGCGGCGGCTATATTGGGCTTAGTGTTGCGCTTCAGTTGGTGGAAGAAGGCAAATCCGTCAGCATCGTAGATGCGGCGGAGATTGGAACAAAAATGATTCCACGGCTGCTGAACTATTATAATGACAAACTTGCAAGACACGGTGTTCCGATTTATGCAAAATGCCCGATTTTAGGAAGCAACGAAGAAGGTCTTGAAATTTCACGGTTTAACTTTAGAGTAACCATACCAGCTGACGCCATTGTGCAGGCTGTCGGCACCAAACCAGTCAATGATTTGCTGCCCGTTGCAGAACAGCTTGGCATCCCTTGTGTGAGTATTGGCGATTGCAAGCGGATTGGCGATGCGCTTTACGCAATTCGAGATGGTGCGGAAGTTGGTCGTATCTTGTAAAAAAATAAGGGCTTGCCGAGGTGATGCGAGGTCTATCCGGCAAGCCTCGGAAATACAATATCTGTGCAAAAGAAAAGTGTTTTGAGGTGATTTACATTGAAAAACGAAGAATTATATACAATTTTAAGGAAAGAAATTAAACCGGCACTGGGCTGCACTGGTCCCATTGGTATTTGTTATTGTGCTGCGGAAGCTTATGATGCCATCGGCGGCGAGATCAAGTCAATTGATGCGCGCATCGACTGGGGCTTGGGTGCAAAATGCGATGATGTTGCCTTTCCTGGTTCGCGTATGCTTGGAGTTGAAATGGCAATTGCCCTTGGCGCAGTATGCGGTGATGCAAAAGCCGGCTTGGAAGTACTGCACGCTGTTACCCCTGAAGGGGAGTTGAAAGCAAGAAATGTTGCAGAACATGTTCAACTCCAGATGAGATGGGAACAGCAGGATTTGAGTTTTTATTGCGATATTACGATTCACACGGACCAAGGCAGTGGAAGGGCTGTGATTGCCCAGCGCAGTGACGGTTTGATTCTCAAGGAGCGAAACGGAGAAGTGCTGGAGAAACATGAGGAAGACATTTCTGTTCAATCGGGAAAACTGCCAATTCTCAAATATAAGGTGAAGGACTTTTATGATATGGTCATGAGTCTCACTGAAGAGGAGATTGCCTTCTTAAAAGATGCCGTGACCTATAACACAGTGCTTGCCCAGGAAACCTTTAACAAAAAGTTAGGGGCCGGTGTCGGTTGTGCCTTGTATCACAGCACTGCCCAGAACTACATTACCAGAGCGAAAGCCTATGCAGCAGCTGGCTGCGAAGCACGTATGTCCGGTGCAAACTATGCAGCTATGACTTGTGCCAATAAAGGGAATGTTGGTATTGCTGCTTCAATGCCCCTTGTTAGTTTGGCGAAAGATTTTGAGATTGCTGAAATGGATTTACTGCGTGGTATTGCTATGAGTTATATGGTGGCGATTTCTATTATTCATCGCATTGGGAAGGCGCCTTCTATGTGTTCCTGCGAGATGGCGGCGGCGCTTGGAATTTCTGCTGGTGCAACCTTGATGCGTGGCGGCAGCTATGAGCAGATTGGGATTGCCATGCAAAATACCGTACCCAATGTATTTGGTGTAGTGTGCGACGGCGCGAAGCTGGCCTGCGCTCTGCGTATCTCTTCTGGAACTGGTATTGCCGTCGAATGTTCGAATCTGGCATTGCAGGGTGTGCGTATTGCGAATAATCAGGGCGTACTTGGCAGCACTATTGATGAAACCATTGATATCATTGGTCATACTGCGCTGCGGGCTATGGTCAGCAGCGACAGAGAGCTCAGCAAAATGATTTTTGCCAAGAGAAAGATATTTCCGTTGATGACCTTTGAAGATAGACAAAAACAGTGAAGTGAGCAAATTATGAATAAACGAATTGTAATTATTGGTGCAGGCGCATCAGGGATGGTGACTGCTGCTTGGCTTTTACAGCACGGGCATGAAGTGATCGTATGTGATACGGAAGCACAGAGTAAGGCAGACTTTGCCCAGATTAGAGAAAATGGTCTGCATGTTGATGGTTCTGGTTTTGAAAAACTTGATAGAATCCCGATTATGACCCATCGTATTGAGGAGGCTATGGGCGCAGATTGTGTGATTGTCTGCGTATCCAGTGGCCGACAGCAAGCTGTAGCGGAATGGATGGCGCCTTATCTTCGCAAAGAACAATCCCTTTTGTTGGTTCCGGGAAATTTTGGCAGTGTCGTTTTTCATCGTGTATTCCAAGAGAGAGGCGTCCATTGCGCTATATTGGCAGAACTGGCAGAATGTTTGTGGGCTTGTCGTAAGAGGGGAGCGGGTCGATATATTTCAGCAATGCCTCCTGGTATAAAACGCATTGCCGCACTGCCGTCCACAGAGACAGAAAAAGCATTTGAGTACTTTAGTGAATTTTTTGCTCTGCAGCAAGGGCGCAATATTCTTGAGAATAGTCTGAATTCGCCAAATGTAATTTCCCATGTTGCAGGCACCCTATTGAACTTAGGCGGAATTGCTGAAAAAGGCGCCGAATTTGCTTTGTTTGCCCATGGGATGAGCGCTGGATATTTACATTGTATGGCACTGCTTGAAGAGGAACGGGATAAAGTGCTTGCCGCTGCAGACCTAGCAAGCTTTGCCAAATCGGTATCTTCCTTGATGGCGCTGCTTCAGGATATTGAGCATCATCCTGAAATGCTGGCATTTCGTTCGCTTGCGGGACCGGATAACTTGTATCATCGCTTTATTACAGAGGATGCATCGTGCGGTGTAGCAATGCTTTGTTCTCTGGCACAGAAGTATGCTGTAGATATTCCGGTGACCGCTGCGTTGCTGACCCTGGCAAGCAAATTAACCGATGCGGACTATATGCAAAGTGGACGAACTCTTGCATGGTTGGGCGATGAACTGGCATTGATTTGAAGCTGACGACAAATTGTTTGAGTTGAACAGCAGCCAATCTGTTAAGCATTAGAGTAAGATGTGTTTTATGCATCAGGCATGAAACTATAATAAAAAATTGCTTCTATTAAATGTTGGAGTGTCGCAAAAGAGCGGTACATCCAACATTTATTTTTTCCTGATAAAAGGGCACGCAGGAAAAGAGCCCTTGAAATGAAAGCTGAGGAGCCGCGCAAAAGAAAATGAGAGAAACAACTGCCATATACCACACCAATCTATTATGGCGCGGTGTATGGCAGTTGTCTAGGTTTTGTCTCTTGATGGCAGCTGTGTTTGATTGGCTGCTATTTTGCATGCCTTTTACTGTGCCAGGCCTTTTTCCCGCAATTCTTTCTCCCTGCGCAGCTGCTTGCTGCGGTAGCGTTCTTCTTCACTGAAGATGCAGCCGCAATATTTTTGCATATAAAGCTCCAATTCCCGCGCTTTGTCCTGTCCCTCCCGAAAGCCTACGCGGAAATCGCGATAGAGGAAAGGGACGCCGTATTTTTGGGCAGCGGCTTCTCCGGCGGCGATGAGCGCTTCGTGTTTTTGGTAAGGGCTGACCAAAAGCGTCGTGCTGAAGGAATCAAACTGATGCTCCGCCGCATAGCAGGCGGTTTGCTCCAGGCGCACCTGATAGCAATAAAGGCAGCGGTGCTCCAGATCGTCAATCACAGCTTTGACAAAGCTGCGCAGGCCGTAAGTATTGTCGATGACCAGAGGCAGATGGATAGACTGGGCATAGGCTTCCAACGTCGTCTTGCGGCTGCGGTATTCTGTGTAGGGATGAATATTGGGGTTGAACCAGTAGGAAACAGGCTCAATGCCTTCTCTGCGCAGGCTGTCCACACAATAGATGGAGCAGGGGGCGCAGCAGGTGTGCAGTAATGTATTCATGATGATCAATCCTCTCTGGGTTGGGATGGTGTAGATTGCTTTTGGGCTGCATTGCTTTTGGGCGCAAATTCCATGCGGAAGGTTACATATTGTGCGCCCGGTTCCATATAGAAAATGGCGTTGTAATGTTTGCCCGCTTTGGAAACAAGATTGTCAATCTGCATTTTTCCGGTGGAAAGCAATTCCGCAGCCAAATCGGCAGTGAGCGTCACGCCCCGGGCCGCGAGATATTTATTGTTTTTCCAGAGGCTGAAATTGCATTTGTGGGGCTGGCGAAATCCGTCGCAGTAAAAGGATTTTTCACTTTCAATGACAGGACAGCCGCATTTGGGACACTTGCCCACCACGCGGCAAAGGGCGCCTTTGCGGCTGACAGCCTGAAGCCCTTCTGCGGAGCGGTTTTCCTCTACGGTTTGCCGTACATACTGACGGATTTCCTCCATGAATTGCTGCGGGTTGCCTTTGCCGTCGCAGATTTCCTGCAGCTCCAATTCCCACTGGGCAGTCATTTCTACCTGGCGGATAGAGTGGGGCACCAGCTGAATAAACATAGCGCCCTGCTTGGTGGGATAGAGATTTTTTTTGCGCCGCTCTACATAGCCCACTGTGATTAATTTTTCAATGATGCCGGCGCGGGTGGCCGGTGTGCCCAGCCCTTTGCCCTTCATACTTTCCTTGAGAGACTGGTCGTCAATCTCTCTGCTGGCCTTCTCCATGGCAGTGAGCAGCGTTGCTTCGGTGTAAGGCTTGGGCGGCGTTGTTTTCTTTTCCAACACATCGACCTGATCTAAATGCACCCGCTGATGCAGCGCAATGCCGGTGAGGATTTGCTGTTCCTCGTCCTGATTGTCGTTTTTCTGTTCCTCCTGGGTATGCATCGCTTGCCCCAGCAGTGTGCGTTCCGCCAATGTCCAGCCCTCCGCTGTGATGATGCGCCCTGTAGTTTTGAAGACATCCTTTTGATTGTCCAGCGTGATTTCCACTTTGGTTTCGTTATAAGTTTTTTTATCGGAAAGCGAGACAATCATACGCACCATAATCAGCTTCAGGACATTGTTTTCCCGTCCTGTCAGCCGCGCCGGCTGATATTGCTGAATGCGATTGGTTACAATGATAGCATGATGGTCGCTGACCTTGCTGTCGTTGATGATTCGTTTATCCAGGGGCAGCTTTTTGCCGGCGATTTGGCGAATAAAGGGCACGCTTTCGGGAAATACCGCGGCGATTTTCTGCAAAAGCTGCGGAATCAACGGCTTCATGTCTTCTGTGAGATAGCGGCTGTCGGTACGGGGATAGGTGATGAGCTTGTGCTTCTCATAGAGACTCTGCGCGATGTTCAGTGTTTCCTGGGCAGTGTAGCCGAAGCGGCGGTTGCTTTCCCGCTGCAGCTCTGTCAAATCAAACAGCAGTGGACGATCCTCTGTTTTTTTGCTGGTATCCACTCTGGTGACTGTGCCGTCCTGTCCTGTCAGCTGCCGGGCAAGGGCTGCGGCCTGTTCTTTCTGCTCCAAACGGTTTTGATTTCCCCGATGCCACAGCGCCTTGATGTCGCCGAACTGGCCCTCTAGCTGAAAGTAGGGCGCAGCCTCAAACTGCTCAATGGCTTGCTGCCGTTCCACAATGAGCGCCAGCGTAGGGGTCTGCACGCGGCCTACAGTGAGCTTGGTGCCGTAACGCAGCGTAAAAAGACGGGTGAAATTAATGCCCACCAGCCAGTCCGCTTCGCTGCGGCAAAGGGCACTTTGATAGAGACGCTGATATTGGGCGTTATCTTTCAATGCGGCAAAGCCGTCGCGGATGGCTTCATCGGTCATGGAGCTGATCCATAGACGGCGGATGACGCAGTGCGCAGGCGGATGGGAAAGGCGCAGAACATATTCGAAGATCAGCTGTCCTTCCCGCCCGGCGTCGGTGGCGCAGATGATTTCCTCACTGCGGCTGATCAGTTGCTGCACGACGGCAAATTGACTTTGGGTAGCCGGGATAACTTCATAACGAAAGGTTTCCGGAATAATAGGCAGTGTCTCTAAGCTCCAGCGGTGAAGCCTTTCCTCATAAGCCTCCGGATTGGCCAATTGCACCAGATGACCGATACACCAGGTGACCTGATAGCCGTTTCCTTCCAGAAAGCCGCTGCGCTTTTGCTTTGCCCCCAAAACAGAGGCGATATCACGGGCTACGCTGGGTTTTTCTGCAATGACAAGTTTCATGATGACAATCCTTCTCTAAAGGGTAAGATAAAAAAGAACCTTGGGAAACAGGGCGTTCGCTGAAAAAATCCGCAGAAAGATGCGGCAAAGTCTTCTCAGGGCACTGCGCCCGAAGGGTTCTAGGTAACACATTGGGTATGCCTGTTATTGTATCACAAATTGCTGCACGACTACAGGATTTTTTTATAAAGTTCTGTTGCAGATTAGATTTTTGTGATATACTTAACAAGTACTTGTGCTGGAATAGGAAACTTTTTGCAATGTTTACTGCAAGATCATGGAGATAAACGTTAATGGGAGGACATATTTATGAAGTTTACAAAGGTTCACGGGCTGGGCAACGATTTTATCATCCTGAATGGGTTCGATGAGGAGGAGTATATTCCGTCAAAATTGTATCGGGAATTGGCTGTGAAGCTGTGCGACCGGCATTTTGGCATAGGCGCGGACGGTATGATGCTGGTGCTGCCGTCGGCACGGGCAGATATTCGCATGCGCATCATCAACAGCGACGGCAGTGAAGCAGAAATGTGCGGCAACGGAATCCGCTGTTTTGCGCGCTATGTGTATGAAAAAGGCATCGTACGGAAAGAAACCATGACCATCGAGACCTTAGCGGGGATTCTGGTGCCGCGGATGATTTTAGACGAAGCGGGCAGAGTGGTGGCCGTTGAAGTGGATATGGGAGAGCCCATTCTGGAAAAATCGGAAATCCCCATGGTGGGAGAAGGCAGCGCCATCAATGAGTCCATACAAATCGAAGAACAAACCTTTGCCGTGACGGCGGTGAGTATGGGCAATCCCCATTGCGTCATTTTCGTGGAAGACGGCGAGAATTTTCCTGTCGCATTCTGGGGACCGCGCATAGAAAAGAGCGCATATTTTCCCCGCAAAACCAATGTGGAGTTTGTGCAGATTGTCAATGAAAGCGAAGTCATTATGCGTGTGTGGGAGAGAGGCGCGGCGGTTACCTTAGCCTGCGGCACTGGGGCCTGCGCCACAACGGTGGCCTGTGTGCTCAATGAAAAAACCAACCGTGCAATCACGGTGCATCTGGACGGCGGTGACTTGCGGGTGCGCTGGGACAGCGACAGCAATCATCTCTTTATGACAGGACCGGCGGAGGTTGTCTTTGAGGGAAATTTTGTGCTGGAGGCCATGCTGCATGAGTGAACGGCAAAAAATGAATGTGGAAATCTACGGGCAGCTTTATACGCTGCGGGTGGCGCCGGAGGACAAAGCCAACGTGGAGAAGATTGCCCGGCGGGTGGATGAGATGATGCGGCAGGTAGGCGGCGGACAAAGTCACTTGGATTATCGGGATGTGGCAGTGCTGGCTGCGATGAATATTGCAGAAGAATATTTCAAACTGCAAAAAGAATACCAGGAACTGGTGACGATTCTGGACGATGAAAAATAGCAAGGCGGCTGTGTGCAAAAAGAATGGGAAAGAAAAAATTATGCCATACATTTTCATATAGCTGGCTATAGAGTTTAGGGAAAATTCGTGGTATACTAGCCCTATATTATTAATTTAGGAATGGAGCGTTGCAGATGTTAAAAGAACAGATTGTAGAATGTCTGAAAAAAAATGAAGTGATTCATGAAGAATTTAAGGTCGGCGTGTCCTTTGGTCATTTTCTGGTGAGCAGAGAAGATTTGCAGGCAGTACCCTTTGACGGAGAGCAGGGGATTGAGAGCCTGTTGGAGTATCTCAACCGCAATGGCTGGGAAGGCCTGTATGAAGAAGAAGCGCTGATCGGCGCGCAAAAAGAAAATGCGACAGTGCTGTTGGGCGCAGGGGGACAGGTGAACCTGCACATCGCCAAAACTGCCAGCCTGAAAACCATCGACAAGACCTATCTGGAATTTTTGCAGAGCCTGGGCAGTGAGTTGGAAGCCAGAAATCAGCTGCTGCTTTCCATCGGATATCAGCCGGTGAGCAAAGCGGAAGAATTGGAAACAGTGCCGATGGTGAAGGCGCAGCTGCTGACAGATGGGCTGAAGAACGACGCTGCTGCCTTGCAGACACTGAAAGGCGCCGCAAAAACAGTGGTTGTCCTGGACTATGCCCACAGCGACGATTTGGAAAAGAAATACCGTGTGCTGTATATGCTGGCACCTGTATTTGCCGCACTGCTGGACAATGTGCCGGTGCTGGACGGGGAAGCCTATGAAAAATTCACAGCGGGTATTGCTTTGGATGAAGCGATGCAGACCCCATTGGCCAAAGTGGAAAATGTGATCAGCGGTCACAGCTTCAAATACGCCCAGTATGCCAACTTTGCCGCCAACGCACCTGCCGTTGCAGTGGAGGAAAATCAGAAAATCACAGCCACCGATAAGACAAACGAAGAACTTTATGACAACACGGACATGACCGCAGACCAGGTGGTAGGCGTACTGGATATGATGATGCCGGAAATCAAGCTGACAGACAAAGGCATGGAGCTGCATTTTGTGGATGCGCTGCCTTATCCACTGAACATGGCTTATGTCGCTTTAATCAAAGGCTTGATCTACAATATTGATAATCTGAACGCATTGTATGAATTTGTCATCAATCTGAGCAAAGAATTGCAGGATAACCTGCGTCAGAATATCATCGCAGAGGGCATGGAAGCCAAATTTAATGAAGGCACCGTGCGGGAAGTGGCAAAGGATTTGTACTTTATGGCTACGCCGCAGCTTCCAGAAGAAGAACAGCATTATACGCAGCCGTTGGATGCCATCATTTTCAAAAATATCGTTCCCAAAGATGTGACAAAACGTCAGCTGAGTAAAATGCAGGGCAAATAAGGATTCGCAAGAATGCTACAATAAATAGAAAAAACGCAAACAGAAAAACCGTTATTTCCATGGCGAAGTAACGGTTTTTTGCGCGGTGTTATTTGGGGGAGAAAAGCAAATACCCCTGGGTAACGTTTCGTTACCCAGGGGTACGCCATCTTTTTCATAAGCCGGTGATGGGACTCGAACCCGCGACCTGCTGATTACAAATCAGCTGCTCTGCCAATTGAGCTACACCGGCCAGTGTTTCAGAGCGCTTGTCTCTTGAGCACGTTTGATAGTATACCAAAGAAAACTTATTTTGACAAGCCCTTTTTTCATTTTTTGTTAAAAAACTTTACGATTTTACATCAGTTCGCTTAACGGTCGAAAAGACATCCGATGAATTGCACAAGGTCCCACGTCTGCAATCGCGCGCAAATGCGCTTCTGTAGGATACCCTTTGTTGACTGCAAATCCATATGCCGGATATTCTTTGTCGTAAATATCCATCAGATGATCCCGATAAACTTTCGCTATAATAGAAGCTGCCGCAATAGAGATACTTTTATTATCCCCTTTTACAATAGCCTGCGCAGGCAATGTAATTTGCGGATTTGGCAATCCATCCACCAAAACAAAATCAGCTGACTGTGGCAATTTTTCCACTGCGCGGCGCATCGCTAAACGGCTGGCCTCTAAAATATTGACTGCATCAATAGTCTTTTCATCCACCTCCGCAATAGCCCAAGCGACAGCCTGTTCTTTGATTAATTTGTCCAATTGGATTCTTTGCTTTTCAGAAAGTTTTTTCGAATCTTTGATTTCCGGTAAATCAACATCTTCCGGCAAAATTACCGCCGCCGCTACTACAGGACCTGCTAGCGGTCCCCGCCCCACTTCATCTGTCCCGGCAACCATCGTATACCCCATTGCTTTTACCTGTTGTTCATATTGCCACATAGCTGCAATGCGCTGGCGCTCTTTTTCTTTTTTTTCTAGTTGACACTGATACCGTTGAATCAAATTTTGAACAGAACGTCTTTCATCCTGCTGCAGCTTCATTAAGAGCTCCGGCAGTGTTTGCTCTGCTGTCTGCTGCAAAAGACTTTCCAGTTCTTTTACCTTCATCTGTTGTAGTTGCTGAATCTCCATACAAATTCCCTCATCCCGATGAATATTTTTAAATTACATCCTTTTAGGTACTACTGTCATGCAAAAAAGAGCCCATGCTGCAGCATGAGCTCCCCTCGACCTATCCGCTTTATTTATTCATCATCATCATCTAAAGCGCTGTCATCCAGGTCTTCTGCCAATTCTTTCTCAAAAGTATACACAACAGCATCACATTTTGGACAAAGAATCTCTACGGTATCTACATCATCTTCATCTAACATTTCATCATAGAAACAAACGATTTCTCCACATTCCGGACATTCTACCTCAATCAACTCATCATCATACTCATAGTCACAAGGATCTTCACATTCATCACATTCGCCATCACATTCGAATTCGAACTCGTCATCCTCAATGCCCAAAATCTCTTCTACCTTTTCCAGATCTTCATCCATTGCATCCAGAAGTTCTTCTGCGTCCTCTAAATCACTGTCAATGGATTCCACATATTCCTGCAGTTCTTCCTGCTCTTCGTAGAGATCGTCTACTGCTTCGACCAGCTCGTCCAGCACGTCAATCATCGTAGCAAACAATTTCTTTTCTTTGCCATCTTCTAAATCCATGCCATCCAGCATGCCCTTCAGATAAGCCATTTTTCCATAGATATCCATACGCGAAAAACTCCTTTCAAAAATAAAACGCTACTGATATAATTTATTTGTTATGCCCGTTCAATATAAGCGCCTGTTCTGGTATCAATACGCAGAACTTCATCGGCTTCAATAAACAACGGAACATTTACAACTGCGCCAGTTTCCAGTACGGCAGTCTTGCTGCCACCTGTTACAGTGCTGCCCTTAATGCTTGGTTCAGTCTCTACTACACGCAATTCTACTGTATTTGGCAATTCAACCTCCATTACTTCACCTTTGAAGCTGGTAACCAGACAAACCATGTTCTCTTTTAAGAATCTCTGACCGCCATCTAACTGTGCTTCTGTTAAATTGCTCTGTTCAAAAGTTTCATTGTCCATGAAGACATAGAATTCGCCGTCAAAGTACAGATACTCCATCTGTTTCCGCTCCATAACGGCCTCCTGAAATTTTTCACCAGGACGGAATGTACGTTCAATGGAAGCTCCTGTTTTCAGATTCTTAATTTTTGTTCTTACAAATGCTGCGCCTTTTCCTGGCTTTACGTGCTGGAAATCCACAATCTTGCAAGGGTCTCCATCCAATTCAATTGTCAATCCTGTTTTGAAATCGCTTGTATCAATCATACAACGTCCTCCTATAAAATAATCAATTCTTTTGGTGAATGGGTCAAATTAATACAGCCATCCTTTTTCACGACAACCAGATCCTCTATTCTGACACCACCCCAATTCGGCAGATAAAGACCAGGTTCCACAGAAATCACTGTGTTCTCCTGAATAACCTCCTCTGCTCTTGGAGAAAATCTAGGTTCTTCATGAATTTCAAGCCCTACGCTATGCCCGAGGCCATGCCCAAAAAAGGGACCATATCCCGCATCCTGAAACACATTCTGCGCCATCGCATGAATCTCGCTACCAGTCACCCCGGCTTTGATTGCCTGCAATGCATCTTCTTGTGCTTTTCTTACTAGATTATAAACTGTTTCTTGCTTTTCGTCAACTTTTCCCAACGCAATTGTCCGCGTCATATCAGAACAATATCCCTGATAAACACAGCCGTAGTCCATGGTGATAAAATCCCCCACTTCTACTTTCTTATCAGAAGCCACGCCGTGCGGCATAGAAGAACGCTTCCCAGAAGCTACAATGGTATCAAAGCTCACTCCAGAAGCACCGCTTCGCCGCATCTGGAACTCTAATTCCATGGCAATTTCTTTTTCTGTCATACCTGGTTTAATCAATTTTAATACATGGGCAAACGCCTCGTCACCGATTTCCTCGGCCCGCCCAATTGTGGCAATCTCATCTTCGTCCTTAATCTGGCGCAATTCTTCCACAAAGCCTTTTAATGGTGTGATCGCTTTCCGGCGTACCTGATTTGCCAGCAGATCAAATTCCTCCACTGTACAACGGTCACTTTCAATACCTAATGTTACCACTTCCAGGTCTTCCATCAGCATACGAAGTGTTACCACTGGCGCATATTGACGAAACTGTACCAATTTGCAGCCTCTCGCTTGCTGCTGTGCCTGTTCAATATAGCGAAAGTCAGTCATTAAATAAACACTGCTCTGTGTTACCAAAACCCAACCAAAGGTCCCAGTAAAACCAGTTAGATACTGGCGATTTTCTTTTGAAGTGACCAAAAAGCCGTCCAAATCCAATGCTTTCATTTTCGTCTGTAATTTTTCAATACGCTCACGCTTCATCATTTTGCTTCCCCATTTCTACTGCATACTGCAAGGCTAACATATAACTCATCGCACCAAAGCCACAAATTTGTCCTACACAAACTGGTGCCAGCATAGATACGTGCCGGAACTCTTCTCTGGCATGAATATTGCTCAGATGAATCTCAATCGTAGGAATTTCTACAGCTTCAATAGCATCCCGTATGGCCACACTCGTATGTGTGTAAGCACCAGCATTTATAATAATATACTGATATTGCCCTTTCGCATTATGAATTGCATCAATCAATGCCCCTTCATGATTACTTTGCAGAAAGCTCAACTGACAATTTAACTCTTTTGCGCGACGCTGCATCTCTTGTTCAATGTCAGCCAGCGTTGTCGTCCCATAAATTTCCGGTTTTCTCGTCCCCAGTAAATTAAGATTTGGACCATTCAAAACTAAGATACGCAACATGACTCACCTCATTTTAATGATACCATAAAATTCCTGTTCCCGACAAGCCCTTTTCTGTACATTTTACATACCACTTACAGCAATGTCTGCAACACGCACTGTTGGAGCGCCCTGACCGCCAAAAAACGTGAGGTCATCACCCACTCCGGAAATTTTCTGCAACAATTCTTGAAAATTTCCAGCAATAGTAACTCCGCGTATCGGACGAATAAACTGGCCATGTTCAATCAAAATACCTGAAGCCCCGAACGAGAAATCTCCAGAAACAGCATTGGCAGTATGCGCACCCATAATTTCTGTAACATAAATTCCTTTCTCTACTGCTGCAACCAAATCCTGAGGTGATTCTTTTCCCGCCGCTAAATAATAATTCGTGGTCCCTACATGAGGAACTCCTTTATAGGAACCCCGCACGCCATTGCCGGTAGAATGGGTATTAGCTTTCGCTGCAGATAAGGAATCATACAAATACTGCTGCAGATATCCATCTTTCAATAACACTGTGCGCTGTGTAGCTACACCCTCCCCGTCAAATGCTGCCGAGCCCAGCCGCCCTGGTAAAGTACCGTCATCAATCAATGTTATATCTGAGCTGGCTACTTTTTGTCCTAATCTTCCCGCAAAAAAAGATCTCTGTTTCTGTACAGCTTCTCCAGAAAAACAAGAACTGATAATCCCAAAAATTTGCGCTGCAATCATAGGCTCTAGAATCACATCCATTACGCCGCTGGCCACCGATGCTGCCCCCAACAACTGTACAGCCCGCTGCGCAGCCATTCTTCCCGCTTTCTCTGGTGATAGTTCCTGTATGGCAAGGCTAGAATCCATTCCATACCCACTTTGCTGTTCTCCGTCTTTTTCGCCTAAAGCCAAACAGAATAACCCACAATAACTGCCCTTTTGATGCAGACATACTCCGTGACTGTTTGCCAGCCACATTTCCACATCGCCTTCTTCATACCCTGACCGCTCGATGCGTTGTACGCGCTCATCCCATTGCTGCGCTTGACGTGCCGTTTCCTGCGCTAATTCCAGTTTGGCATCCATAGTAGACTGTCCAATCATCGCATCATACAAATTCAGTTTAGGATACTGCCTGCTTTGCCTGGGAAATTGCAGCAGCGGCTCTGCATCATTGTATTTACTGTTTGCAATAGCCTGCACGACCATTTTATCTAAAGCAGTGCTTCGAAAGTCAGAAGAAAAAGAAAATCCCTGCCTTTGTCCTTTTATAATCCGCATCCCAACACCTTGGCTATCGGATTGTTTGATCTCGTCCAGGCTTCCTTCTTTCATTTCCACTTCTAAAGAACGATTTTTTACTATAAATAATTCTGCACTGTCTGCACCTAATTGCCGCGCTTTCTGCAAACCCGTTTTTGCAAAATCTAAAAAGTTCCTGCTCATTCTGTTTCCCGCCCTCATGATTTTATTCGATTTCTATTCTAATGCCGGTTACACTTCCCGTTCCGTCACCAGCACCCTGTATCCTGTTATGCCTTGATTTTCCTCCATAATTTGTTCACTTTCAATTTGCTCTGCGCCAATAATATGTCCACTGACATACACTGCATTCGCCACCATTGGCGCCTCCACAAGCAAATCGCCATGTACATAACAAACATCCAGCGTCACAGGCTGCGGCACTGTCACTTGCAACGTTTCCTTCCCTGCACTGATGACCAAGGGGAAACTGCAAGAAGTATCCAGTGCAAATGTATCTTTCTTGGCCACGACAATGCTTGGTTGCTGCACTGTTTCCACGTTCTCTGCTATTTGCCAATCTGCAACCTGACTCCAGGGGAATTCCAAAAGCTGCACACAGCCCGAGACCTTCTTCTTTACACTGCCAGCGTACGCTTCTGACTGTATGCTGATTTGATTCTCTGCTGTTTCCTGCAATTGCACCTGCGCGCTGCCCGCTTCCTGATTGATGCAGATACTTTCCAGACTGCCCGAAGTTTCCAACTGCTGCAGCGCCATATTCCACCCGCTCCAGGCCAGCAGCCGGCTCTGCTCCTGCCGTACCATCTCATCACTGGCGGCATACCCGTCAGAAAGTGTCAGCAGCAACAAACTTCCCCATAACATCGTGCACGCTAAAAAGAACAGCATCATGGACAGGATATATCCGTTTTGCTTCTTCCACATTCTCATTGATTGGCTCCCGTACCACCTACAGTCAAACCGCAGATTTTCAATGTAGGCTGTGCATCAGATACAGGCGCACTTTGCCCGTTTTTCCCGCAGGTTCCGATGGCATATCCCAAGTCATTTCCCACCATCTCTACTTTGCGCAAACTTTCCGGACCGTTACCCGCCAACGTAGCGCCACGCACGGCGCGGGTAATTTCCCCATGTTCAATGAGATACCCTTCCGCTACGTCAAACACATAATCTCCATTCAGACTGTTCACCTGACCGCCGCCCATTTGTTTCACATACAGACCGTATTCTGTAGACGAAATAATATCTTCCACTTTATCATTTCCCGGCGCGATATAGGTATTGCTCATACGTGTAATCGGCTTTTCTCTGTAAGACTCCCGACGACCGTTTCCAGTTAACGCTGTACCTGTCCGTACAGCAGTCTGATAATCATTCATATATTGCTTCAAAATTCCATTTTCAATCAGCACTGTTTTCTGCCCTATATGCCCTTCATCGTCATATTGATAGCTGCCATATTTTCCTGAAATAGTGGCGTCGTCTATCACAGTAATCTTCTCAGAAGCCACCTGCTGCCCGATTTTTCCGGCATAAGCAGACAACCCTTTCTGCACCAAATCCCCTTCCAGGCCATGCCCACATGCTTCATGGACCATTGTCCCACCGGCTTCACTGCCCATGACAACCGTCATTTGTCCTTTCGGGCAAGGCTGCGCTGACAGTAAGGTCACTGCACGCTGTGCAGCTTCCCGACCTAACGTTTCTACGGACTTCTCGTCAAACAATTCAAATCCGCAGGTTCCACCCAGAGAAGCAAAACCCGTCTGAATTTGACCCTCCTGCTGCGCAATACTATTGCAGGCAAACCGAATCCGCGTCCGTTCGTCCTCCACATAGGTGCCCTCACTGTTGGCAATCAATACATTTTGTACGACGTCACTGTATCCCAACACCACCTGCTTGATGGCTTTGTCTAAAGCTCTCGCCTCCGCATCCGCTATCCGCAGCAATGCAATTTTATCGTCAAGCTCTATCTGCTCCGGGCGTTGCCGCACCACCTGCTGTACGCCTTTAGGAGAAATTTGAAATTCCTGTACAGATTTTTTCTGTCGGTTTTCACGAGCCACCTGTCCGGCCAGTTTCGCCATTTTTCGGCCATTCTCCAGAGAAACATCGTTGCTGTGTACATAAGATGTGCTCTCCCCTGCAATCACCCGAATGCCCATACCCAAATCAATCCCCGTATTGATTTTCTCTATTTTGCCATCTTCACAGCTGATGGCAACACTTTCTTTCTGCTCTATAAAAATTTCTGCAAAATCTGCACCGGCAGCCAAAGCCGAATTTAATATTTCTTTGACCTCTTTTTTCTGCATGATATGCCTCCTCTATAAATAATCCACGCCTTTCAACCGCACAATTTGCCGTTGCTGAAAAACCTTTTCCCGCCAACAGCCTTCCAACACAAATTCTACTGCACAGACCCTGTCGGCGTCCGTTGTGTATTCGCCATCCTTATCTAAATACGTAAGAAGCAAATTCGAAATAAAATTTGCCATAGGTTGACGGCTCTGTTGTGTATGTTCGCGGCGATAAAGTATTTTCCCTTCCAATGGGTAAACGTGGGCGCTCGCCTGCTGATCCTCCCCTAAATTATAATAGATAATCTTTGTCTGCTGCAAGACTAATTGTTGTGACTCGCAACCAAGCACCGCTGTACTCTTAGAAATATCTTCGGCCAAAAGACTGGCTGCAATCATCAAATTGTCCTCCAACTCCAATCTGGCATTGTGCTGTTGCCGCTGTTCGGCAACAAAGAAGAAACAGCGCAGAAAAAAGACTGACAACAAAGACAGCAGACTTAACACCACAAGAACCTCCGCCAATGTAAACCCTTGCTGTGTCTTGAACTTTCTGCTGCATCCTTTATTCATCGTCCCCATCTCCACGCATCGCATAATAGAACTGCCAAACTTGCGCCCCATAAGAAACTGTGACCTTTTTTTCTGTCAACTTTGCGCCAAGCTCCTGCTCTGCCACATCAATCTGCCAGCCCTGGGGCAGCTGAGGAACTTGCTCCGCCAAAACACTCTGCGCCAAAAATACCGCCTGTTCGTTTTGTGCCGCGCGCTGTCTGCTTCTCTCTGCCAACAGACTCCATTGCCACACACTTTGCAAAAGAAGCAAACAAATCGCTAAACTGACCAATACTTCCGGCAGAGTAAAACCATTTTTACAATATAGCCTTTTGGGACACTCTGGTACGCCCTGTCTGATAATAATACACATACCGTTTGCATTCCCCCTTCTGTAACAAGATATGCCCATTTTTCTGAATGCTCTTATCACAATTGATAATAATCGTTTCTGCCGTAATTTTATCTATCCTGTTGGGCAGTTCCCGCCTGCGCAAATGTTCGGTGCTTCCTGCATAGCGAACACTATACGTGTAAGGCTGTTTATACCGATAAAATGTGATGGTTACTAGCTTGTCAGCTTTTTCCGCGGCTCTCTGTGCCCAGCGAATATCACGATGCAGCTGCTGGATTGCATAATCCATCTGCACGTTCCGCCAATTATGAACCAGAGAAGGAATCGCCAAACTGCACAGCAAGGACAGCAGTACCAGCACCACCAGCATTTCCACTAACGTAAATCCATTTTGCGTATCTTTTTTTCTCTGCATGCCGCCACCTCACAATAAATATTGATAGGACTGCAACAAGGGCAGAAATAAACTGCTGGTCAACAGCAATACCAGCACCCCTAAAAAAATGACAAAGCAAGGCTCCAGCAGGCCAATCATTGTAGTCAAACGCTGCTGAAACTGCTGCCGATAATATTGACTCAGCTGCAACAGACCTTGGGATAATGCACCGCTGTGTTCGCTGACTGTCAGCATCTGACATGCCATCTGTGGAATAAAGGTACATTGCTGCATCCCAATACTCAGGCTATAGCCCTGCGCAACATTTTCCGCCAGCTGCTCAACTTCCTCAATGAACAAACTGCGGCCATAAATTTGCTGCACTGCCTTTAAGCTTTGAAGCAAAAGCATCCCTCCAGAAAGCATCATGCCCAACGCCTGCGCAATCTGTACAAACCAGTATTGCTGATAGAGCTTTCCCACCACCGGAAGCTTCAATAACCCTTTTTTCAGCACCACACGTACTTTCGGATGTTTCCCCCAACGCTGCAGCTGCCATAAGAACAACACTGCTGATAAAACTATGACAGCAAGCAGCAAAGGCCAATTATCACGCAGCCACGCGCTGCTCTCTATAAGCCACTGCGTCAACACTGGCAACTGGGCATCAAAATTTTCATAAGTCTGTACAACTGTTGGAACTACCAGAAAAAACATGGCACCTAAAGCAAATATCATCAGCAATAAAAGCACTGCTGGATAAAACAACGCAGAAAAAAGCATCTGTTTCGTTTTATTTTGCTGCTGAAAATAGATAGCCGCCTGGCCAATTGTCTCTCGCAACGCGCCGTTTTCTTCTCCAGCTAAGACAAATTCCAGCAAAACCGGCGAATAGCGAATCTTACTCTGCTGCAACGCCTGTGTAAAGGTACGTCCCTGCCTTACCCATTCCGCCAGTTCCAAAAGGAACTTTTTGCAAAGCGGCTGCCGCATCTCTGTGCCGATTAATAATAATGCTGCTGTCAATGGCATTCCGCCGTCTAACGCAAAAGATAGCTGCTGGCAGATCAGTTGCAGCTGCTGTATGGATAGCCTGCGCACCCATAGGATTTCTGTATCGGCCCATATCGTTATTTTTTCTACTGCTCTATCCCATAAACTCATAATTGCGGCCCCACTACTGCAATCAGCTCTTCCATCGTTGTCCTTCCTTCCTCTACTTTACGCTTACCATCCTCCACCAGAGAAACAAAACCTGCCAACACCGCTTGTTGCCGCTGTAAAAATACTTCATACTGGCTCAGTAATTGCCTAAAAGTATCGTCACAGAGCATAACCTCTTGAATAGCCAGCCTTCCCTGCATGTTGCCCTCAGCGCACCTGCGCACCAAACGCTGCGCAACGACACCATTTAAACAGCTGGCCAGAAGGTGAGAGGCAACTCCCATCTCTACCAATCTCTTGATGGCCCCCAATGCATTGCTGGTATGCAAAGAAGCCAACACCAAATGTCCTGTATAAGCCAAACGTATCGCAATTTCCGCCGACTCTAAATCGCGAATCTCACCTACCATAATAATATCCGGGTCCTGCCGCAATATACTGCGCAGTCCGCGGGCAAAAGTCAATCCCGTTTTTTCGTTGATCTGCACCTGATTAATTCCCTGCATCTCATATTCCACCGGATCCTCCAAAGTGATAATGTTGCTGCCTTTTTTCCGCAGACTATCCAGCATACTATATAAGGTGGTAGTTTTTCCGCTGCCGGTAGGCCCGCAAACTAAAATCATGCCATGAGGAATCTGCAATAACCTCTGCACCTTTTCTAAATTTTCTTCCGAAAAGCCCAATTGCTCAATCTCCAGCATAATTTCCTGCTGCCCCAAAATGCGCAGCACCATCTTTTCACCTTGAAACAGCGGTAAACTGGAAATACGCAAATCAAATTTTTGATTTTGCCACAGCACTGCCAAATGTCCATCCTGCGGCAATCGTTTTTCTGTGATGTCCATCTCTGCCATCACTTTTATACGGTTTAAAATTAGCTGCTGCATTACGCCCTTTACCCGCTGCTCTTCCCTCAGCTGTCCATCACAGCGAAATTTCACCAACAGATACTCTGTACGCGGCTCTAAATGAATATCACTGGCTCGGCACAGCAACGCCTGCCGTAAAATATAGTTGATCATTCCAGCGGCTGTCTGGGCATCTTCCACCTGCTCCTCAATATCATAAATTCGATGCTGTCCGCTTTCCATCTCATTAGCTTGTCTGCCTGACGCAGTCTGAAAAAAACGTACCATCCTAATCCCTCCTGTATCACTCGACACTCCATGCAATGTTTCATCGCAAATACCATATCATGGAAATTCCATTTCTACAAGAAAAGACTTCCGACAAAATGCGCCGACAAACAAATAAAGAAGAAAAGGAAGGCAATATGCATTGCTTCCTCTTCTTCTTTTTCGACAAACTAACCGCTATAAGACACGCATGTTCTTCTGTTTTCCATTATTCTTAAAGGATTCACATAGCCGCTCCATAAATATCCTGTATTGATACTGCCATTACACACTCTGGTTTTCCTCATCATAAAACTCTCGCACCATTGTAAACGTTTCCTCTGCATGCAAACCAGTCTGTGTTTGACCAGCATAGTGGAACTCCAACATCCCGCCATTTCCATCCGCTAATACATCCGCCTTCACCTGAATCATCTGTAAATCACGACGACTGCGCAAACGAATCCAATGATACCGGTCATCATGGTCCACCACAAAAAAAATTCCTGCTCCCTTCAGCATTCTTTTCAGCTTGTCAATCTCCTGACGGCCTGCCGAACAGCCCGCACCGCCGGTAAGCATATTCCATACCTGTTCATCTGGATTAGCTATAATCATTTTTCTGCCTCCTTAATCCCATTCTATGTACTTTACCATCTATCCTGTTTGAAAACGTTTTTCGCTATTTCAGTATAGCATAAAAGCTACTTTTTATGAAAGACATTTCGCTGTTGCAAACTAATTTTACCTATAATCCTGCATATACCACACCTTTCTGGCAAAAATATAGCATAATATGCCCCACGAACAAAACATAATATATACAATATTAAAAATATGTATCCAAATTCTCTTTCTTTTTTCTGCATACTGTATTATACTTTGTTACATTATCATTTCTAATTCACTATATGGAGGAGGATTTCTTGTGTCCCAAGGAAAAAAATCATTGGGTCTCGTTCCCAAACTGCTCATCGGGATTATCGCCGGTATTCTCATTGGCATGTTCTTCCCGAAAATCTTAGTACAAATTTTAGTTACGATTGCATCCATCTTTTCTCTCTTTCTGAAATTTGTCATTCCTTTTATCATTTTGTCCTTTGTGATTGCTGGAATTGCCGATTTGTCACAGGGAGCCGGCAAATTGCTGGGTATTACCACTGCTATCGCCTACGGCTCCACGATCACAGCCGGTATGTTGGCATACCTTGTTTCAACCACTATATTTCCAACCATTTTAGGTTCCGAATTATCTAGCAATATTGGAGATCCCGGTGCTGGAATGCTTTCTTCCCTGATTAACATTCCACTGGAGCCAATGTTTGATGTCACAGGCGCGATTGTATTCGCCTTTATTATGGGAATTGGCATTTCTTACGTACGTACCTCCGGAAAGGGCGAGGTACTTTATCATGCTGTGATGGAGTTTCAGGTTATCGTACGCAAAGTATTAGAAGTCATTATCATTCCTTTTCTGCCTGTTTACATCGCCGGCACTTTTGCTAATATCGCCTACTCCGGTCAGGTATTCAGCATTCTTGGCGTTCTTTGGAAAGTATTCTGCACGGCTATTCCATTGCAATTGATTTACTTATGTGTGATGTTCTGTATCGCTGGCGCTATCGGCAAAAAAAATCCGCTCCAGCTCATAAAAAATCAGATTCCCGCCTATTTGACCGCAGTTGGTACCCAATCCTCCGCAGCTACCATTCCTGTGAATGTATCCTGCGCAGAAAAGAACGGTGTGTCGAAACAAATTCGTGAATTCGTTGTCCCACTGTGTGCAACCATTCACTTAGCCGGAAGCATCACCTCTCTGACCTGTTTTGCAGTTGCATTGCTGTACATGAACGGTATGGACTATTCCTTCAGCGTTTATATCCCATTCCTGTTTATCTTAGGCATCGCAATGGTTGCCGCACCAGGCGCACCAGGCGGCGCAGTGATGAGCGCTCTGCCTTTCCTGCCTATGATTGGGATTGCGGTAGACGGTCCATTGGCTTCTCTTATGATTGCGCTCTATCTCACGCAAGACAGCTTTGGCACCGCAGCTAATGTTTCTGGTGACAATGCCATTGCAGTAGTAATAGATACCATTAATAAAAAAATGCACCCATCAAAGCAAATATAATTTTCCATAGCAGATTTTGTCATATTCTCAACGATACGGCAAAATCTGCTTTTCCTTTTCTCCACAACACAAACAGGGCATAAAAAAGGAGGTATCTGCATCACACAAAATACCTCTCTGTTACATATCCCATTTATAAGACCTACGCATTCTCGCTGATGTAATCTACGATAGCGCCAATATCTTTAATTTTTTCAGCAGCCTCATCTGGAATTTGCAGATCAAACTCACTTTCCAATGTCATAATAACCTCAACTACATCCAGGGAATCGGCATTCAATTCATCAAATCTCGTTTTCATGGTAATCGTTTCGGCATCCACATTTAACTGTTCCGCCACGATATTTCTTACTTTCTCAAAGTAGTCCATACCCGTCACCCCCTTTCCTTTATGCAATATTTCTGCTATTAGGATTCTCTGTTCTGTGTAAAATTCCCTTTTATTTTTTCTACAAAGTTGCTTTCACAACAATGACAGGCCACCTCTATCGCCTTGCTGATTGCCTTGGCCTTTGAACTGCCGTGACAAACAACGCTCACGCCGTTCACTCCTAAAAGAGGCGCGCCGCCATATTCCGCATAATCCATCTTATGCTTCAAGCTGCGCAAAGCCGGTTTCATCAGCAGCGCACCGGTTTTACAGCGCATAGACGCCATCACTTCCTGCTCCAGCATGGTCATAATCACTTTGGCCATACCTTCCATGGTTTTCAAAACCACATTGCCTGTAAAGCCATCGCAGGTCATCACATCTGCCGCACCTGCAGGCATGTCACGGCCTTCGATATTTCCGATAAAATTGATATCCGACAGCTCTGCCAGTCTCTGATAGGCCGCCTGGGTGAGCTCGCTTCCTTTTGTCTCCTCACTGCCGTTATTAATCAATCCTACCTTGGGCGCAGCAATTCCCATCACGCTGTGCATATAGATACTGCCCATCTGCGCAAACTGCACCAAATTTTCTACATTGACATTGGTGTTTGCCCCGGCGTCCACCAAAAGCCTACCGCCAGCCATTGTCGGGATGATACAGCCAATAGCCGGTCGGCTTACGCCTTTGATACGGCCTAGCCCAAACAGAGCCGCAACCATCTGTCCGCCAGTACTACCTGCCGATACCACCGCATCCGCTGCGCCTTCCTTCACTAATCTCGTCGCCACTGTAATGGAAGCATCCTTTTTACGCCGGTAGGCCGTAGCCGGATGGTCTGCCATCTCAATCACTTCATTGGCTTCCACTAACTCAACTTTTTTTCTCTCTACGTGAGGTGCCTGCGCCAATACTGCCTCTATTTTATCCCGTTGACCTACAAAATATATTTTTTCCACTTGAGAATACTGCTCCAAGGCTTGCAAACCACCCAATACAATCTCCTGTGGTGCATGATCGCCGCCCATGGCATCTAATGCAATCTTCATGGATACATCCTTTCCCTGTCTCCTAACTTCCGCCAGAATTTTATGCTGACGTACTACTGCATTCTTATGCTGACAACTCCGTTTTTATTTCCATACAGCAAAAACGCAATCTCTAAAACGTCCTTCTACCGACCCTGCAATGCAAAATGTTTAGATCCTATCGGCATATCGAATTAACAGAAAAAATTTTCCGTTCATCCCTGTTTCAGCGCATCCAAGGACCGTTGGATCTCATCCTTGCCATCTTGTACCACATCATAATAAATTTGCAGTTGCTTTTCTATCTTTTCCATGATGTCATCTGCGTAGTTAAAGGCGCCCAAGGTAATATCGTGTGCTGCCTGATTTGCTTCTTCCAGCATCTCCCGTACACGGATTTCCGCCAAGCGATAAACCTCTGTCTCTGACACCAGTTCCTGGGCACGAGCACGGGCCTCCTCAATGATGCGTTCATAGTCTTCCTGTGCCTTGCGTTTAATCTGTTCCTCTTCCCGTTTCACCCATTGGGCATCTCGAATATCGTCAGGAACACTGGAACGGATTTGGTCAATAATTTTATACAATTCCTCCGGATCTACGATAATCTTATCTGTCTGCATAAAAGCCCGTTTACTGCCTTCAATGGTACTTTCCAACTGATCTAACAAATTATAAATACTCACTCCGCTGCCTCCTCACCAAATTTATGTTTCACATAAACGATACGAGTATCACCATAACATTTTTCTTTATATATAAAATATATACTATTTTCCACCGAAAGGGAAGTATTTTTTGCACATTCCAAAAGAATCATTCCTCCTGGTGCCAGCAAATGGGATACCGCTAACTGATTCAACACCTTTTCATATAATCCTCCCGCATAAGGTGGGTCCACATAAATCAAATCAAATTGTCGCCCCTGTCGGCCCAACGCGCTAAGCAAAGCAAAGGAATCTCCCCGCAGAATGCGGCAGCGCGCTTCCTGTTTACAGGCCGCTACATTGTATGCTATCACCTGCAAGGCATCATGGTCCTTCTCCAGAAGCACCGCCTCCGCAGCACCGCGGCTCACCGCTTCTAAAGCAATACTGCCCGTACCGCTGAATACATCCAAAAAACGGCTGCCAAACAACAATCCATCCACAGAACTGAACACCGCTTCCTTAACTCGATCAGCTGTGGGGCGCGTTTTCATACCCTGCACACTTTTTAATTTTCGTCCCCGATTTTGTCCTGCGATCACACGCACATCCATCACCCTGTTCTATGATACTATACTGCGCAACCCTTGCCAAGGTATTTTTCTCTGCCATCATAGCCACATAGCAAGATACGCTGCATATCATTATATCACAAAAACGCACCTATCGCGTAAAAATACCAGAATACTCCAGCATAAATAAAAAAAGATTACTCATACTAAACAGCGTAAGACAAAATCTTATGCTCCACCCTTCCACAAAAAGACTGCTGTGCAATTTATGACAGAATCCTCCCCTCATTCTGTCGCCGGCAGTCCTTTTGTTTTATTTTCACCGTATAGCTTTTCACATTCCGAAAAAAATATAAAAAAGGAGGTTCGGCAATGCACAAAAAAGAAAAAAAATGCATTGAAAAGAAAAAGCAAAAAACAGGTCAGGAAAAGACTCCATCCATAAAAACAACCATCCCCGGCAGTAAGTTCCAGCTGTATCAGCAATGGGATTTGCTGCCTGAGCTGGCGTTAGAAGCCCATGATCTGCTGCGCGGAGAACACGGTGGTGAAATTCCCGGCGTAAAGCTCACAGAGGAAGTGGGAAAGTTCGCTACGATTCACACTGTTACAATCCTGGATGAACGTGGCAGCCGCATTATGCAAAAGCCGGAAGGTACTTATGTCACCATCTTTTCCCAAGAGCTGGCTGTCAATCACCGCGGCGTCCAGCAAGAGCTCGTCCAGGTGGTACGTCAAGAGCTGCAAAAATTTGTACAGCTCCCCACTTTACAGGATACCGTTCTCGTCGTAGGTTTTGGCAACTGGAAGTCCACTCCCGATTCCCTGGGACCGCAGCTAATCAACCAATTGATGGCTACCCGTCACCTCCACGGCAACGTCCCCGAAGAAATCCTGAAAGGCGTGCGTCCCGTTGTCACCATAGCTCCCGGCGTGTTGGGCATGACCGGTATCGAATCTGCAGATATCGTGCGCGGCATCGCAGAACGGGTAAAACCCAGTCTTATTCTTGCCATCGACGCATTGGCCGCCGGCAGTGCAAGCCGTATCGGCACCACCATCCAAATCAGCGACACCGGCGTAACACCCGGCGTAGGCGTGGGCAACCAGCGGGCTGCAATCAATCAAGAAACCATGGGCATTCCGGTCATCTCCATCGGCGTTCCCACCATCGTAAAGGCCCGCATCATTGCACATAATGTCTTAGAAGAATTCTGGAATCAGCTGCAAACACGCCGTCATCTTTCTCCTCTATTACAGGATCTTCCCCAGCCGGCCCTGCACAATATGATGCAGAATGCACTGCAATCCTGTCAAACCGATTTGGAAGTCACTCCAAAGGAAATCGACGATCTCGTGCGCAACTGCAGCGTCATCCTGGCCAACGCCATCACCCAGACACTGCATCCCAACATGAACGCCGACTTCGCCGCCAGCTTTTTCTAAGGCACCAACTCAATTCAAACAACAGCCCCTTTCAAAGGACAAGGCTCCTGCCAACGCAATGTGGCAAGAGCCATTTTTATATCGCCAAAAATCCACTCGGCAGGTTATTTTTTTGCACTGATCTGGTCTAAATACTGACGCAATTCCTGCAAATCCGCCTCATCAATTCCCTGACCATCATACAAAGAAGCCACCAGACTTTTCAACGAATTTCTGTGCACCCGTTCCAAAAAAGAACGGCTTTCCATCTGCAAATACTCCTCTTTGGCCACAGCCGGTGAAAAATAATGGAACCTCCCCCGTTTTTCTATCGTCAGAAAGCCCCGATCTACTAAACGAGATAAAAAATTTAATACGGTAGTTTTTGCCCAATCTTTCTCTCCTACCAGTTTTTCCAGAATATACGGTGACGCCACAGGTTCCCCTGCATCCCATATAATCATCATCAAACGCAACTCGCTCTCCGGTAAACGTTTCATGTTTTCCATAGCTACAACTCCTTCAACAAATTCTCCCTTTTCTCTTGTTTCTTTTGTTTCCACGAATAAATTTTATAGTACCAAAACTAGATAGTCAATGCCCAGTCCTGTTTTTATACCATTTTTTTCTTAAAACATTCTTGCGGATAAAGGTAAACGCTGCTTCCTCGCCCTCATTTTTCAGCAGCAACAGCAATGTTTCCAAGAGAGCCTGAGACTCAGGATGCATCAAATAAGCCTGCTTGGAATGTTCATAATACGCATACGGATCACTATCACAGTACTGCTCTTTGCGATAAGTCTTACTGGCCGCCATACGGTCACAGAACATCTCCACTACGTATTTCTCTGGCATACGAATGCCCGTCAGCATATGATCCCCCGTTGCACTATAATCAATCCAATACTCCAGATGATGTTTGTTCCGTCCCTTATGGTGCAGCCAGGCCGCGCTGTATCCCTTCGCCTTTCGCTCCGCATCATTGGGACTGCGATCGCCCTGATAATATCGCGCGCCCGCCAAAAATTCTGCTGGCATATATTTTGACAAATCATGGGTAATTCCCTGATAATATAATCCTACTTTGAAGCAATGTTCCATCACCAGCTTTTTGTGATGACTGATTGTTTTCAGATGCTCCAACCACTTCATGTACATCCCTGCCTCTACAGTTTTTCTGTTTCATTATAACAAAAAATCATAAAAAAATAAAAGTAAAATGTAAAGAGGTATTGTATTTTATCCTGCAATCATGCTATGATAAAGAAAAATATACTGCATTACATACGCACAATCCTATTTTGAGGTGATATTTTCATGGAAGCATTGACACAAGCAACATTCCAGCAGCTTTTGCTGGACGAAAAGCGCACCGGTCTGGTCCTCTTTGTAAAAGAAGGCTGCCCTATCTGTCAAGAATTGCACCCACTCATCGAAGAAATTGAGCAGGGTTATACAGACAAACCCTTCGGCTTCTATTATGTAGATGCCGTCGCTGAAGAAAGCTTTTACAAAAGCCTCAAGCTTCAGGGCACCCCTACCGTACTGTTCTACCGTGACGGACAGCAATGCAACAAATTCACAGGTCTGCGGGAATATGAAGAAATCGAGTTCCTCATCGACCGCGTATTGTCCGGCAAATAATATGCCTATATAGACATGCCGTATGTTTCACTGAAAACAACGGCGTGTTTTTATGTTGGTCAATTCGCTTGCTTTTCCTGCTGCAACTTCATTTTTCTTTCTATACTATGATTCCTGCAGATTCATCCTTCTCTGATACACCTGCTCAGCCTTCCTGCGCAAGGGCTCATATTTGGGCTGTTCCAGACCTTCCTCCAAGATTTTCTCCGCCAACCGGCGACTTTGCTCCAATATTTTCACATCATGCACCAAATCAGCAATTTTCAAATCAGGCAAGCCGTGCTGCCGCGTGCCCAATACCTCGCCTGCGCCCCGCAGCAAAAAGTCCTCCTCGGCAATCACAAACCCATCGGTATATTTCACCATGACCGCCATGCGCCGCTTACCATCATCCGTTTTGGGCTCTGCCACCAGAAAACAATACGCCTGCTCGCCGCCTCTACCTACCCGGCCCCGCAGCTGGTGCAGCTGCGCCAGACCAAAACGTTCCGCATTCTCAATGACCATCACATTTGCATTGGGCACATCTACACCCACCTCAATTACCGTGGTGGATACCAATATTTGCAGCATACCGGCACGGAACTGCTCCATAATCTCCCCCTTCTCAGCAGGAGGCATTTTGCCGTGCAAGAGTCCCACCCCATAGTCAGGGAATACATTCACCGCCAAATGGTCCGCCAGCTGCGTAGCATTTTCCAAATCCATTTTCTCCGACTCCTCCACCAGAGGACAGACAATATAGATTTGAAAACCCGCTGCCACTTGCTCCCGCAAAAAGCGATACAACCCTTCCCGCTTATGCTCGCCGATACAATAGGTCTTGATGGCCTGCCGTCCCGGAGGCAGCTCGTCAATCACAGAGAGCGCCATATCTCCATAAAGCGTCAACGCCAGCGAGCGGGGAATGGGCGTGGCTGTCATCACCAGTACGTCCGGCGCCAGGCCCTTGTTTTCCAGCGCCAGGCGCTGCCGTACACCAAAGCGATGTTGTTCATCAATCACCACCACGCCCAGATTGGCAAACTGCACCTCCTTCTGAATCAGCGCGTGGGTGCCTACCACCAGCTGGCAAGTCCCATCCTGCAATTTTTTATAGATACACTCCCGTTTTTTCCTGTTTAAGCTTCCCGTGAGCAGCTCCGGCTCCACACCCAATGCCTGCAGCTTCTCCCGCAGATTCAAAAAATGCTGCTCCGCCAAAATCTCTGTGGGCGTCATCAACACTGCCTGATATCCGCCGCTCACTGCTTTCAGCAGCGCATAAACAGCCACCATCGTTTTCCCGCTGCCCACATCGCCCTGCACCAGTCGCTTCATAGCCTTGGAGGATTCCATATCCTTTTTGACTTCTAAAATCACCTTTTTCTGCGCATCGGTCAAGGCAAAGGGCAGCTGCCGGAAAAACTGTCCTGCCAGCACCTCCTGTCTCCCATGGGCAATACCTTCCTTTTTTTCAATCAGGCTGTGCAGCCCCATTCCCAGCAACAGCTCCAGAAATTCATCGAACACCAGCCTATGCCTAGCACGATTCAGCTGCTGCCAGTCCTCAGGAAAATGAATCTGATAGAGCGCATCCCGATAACCCAGCAAATGATATTCTTCCAGCTCTTCCTGCGGAAGAAATTCCTCCAACCCATCTATCTCCTGCTGCAGGACCTGCTCCACTAGCTTGCGCAGCTGCTTGCCGCTGCTGCGCTCCGTACCTCGGTATATGGGCACGATACGCTGAAAATTACGCAAGTCCTCCTCATCCTCAATGAGCTCAAAATCATTCACGGAAATCTGCCGCACTGTGCCCTTGCCGACCTTGCCCGTCGCTACAATTTGCAAACCCGGCTGCAGCTTTCCCTTCAAATGATTTTGGTTAAACCACACCAGCACTGCATTGCCATCGGCACAGCGAACAGGCACCCGCAGCATCTTCAATCCCCGTCTGGGATAAACCTCCTGCACCTGCCCGAGAATCCCTGTCACGGTTTCCGTATCGCCCTCCTGCATCTCCTTAAGCGGTTTCAAGTGTGTACGATCTTCATAACGGTACGGATAGTGTTCCAGCAAATCGCCCACAGTCACAATCCCCAGCTTTTGCAAATCAGCTGCCCGCTGCTTCCCGATTCCTTTCAAAACCGTAATGGGTTCCTCTTTTTTTCTCATCTCCGCACCTCCTTCTTCTCTTGTAGGATCGAACTACCGCTACTCTGTGATAGAATGTTGCAGACTCCATTCCTTCAAAATACGACCGTCCCGCAGCAAGCTGCGCATTCGCTCTGCATCTCCGTCAGCCAGCGCATCACGATACTCTGCCAATGCTGCCATAATAGTATCAATCTCATATAACAGCGCCGGGCGGTTCATCAAAAACAATTCCGTCCACATATCCTCATTCAGTTTTGCCACCCGCGTGAGGTCCCGAAAGCTACCTGCGCTGAAACCGCTTTCTTCCTTTACCGTAGGGCTTTTAATATAAGCACTGGATACCACATGGGCCAGCTGAGAGGTAAAGGCAATGGTCTGATCATGCTTTTCCGGCGTTGTATATACAATCCGCCCAAATTTTAGCTCAAGCATGAGCTGCTCCACCGTCTTTTTTTTCTCCTCCGGTATCTCTCCTACCGGCGTAAAGATCATGCTGGCGCCTTTGTACAAATCAGCCTGGGAATAGGCAAAGCCTGAAAATTCCCTTCCTGCCATCGGATGGCAGCCGATAAAGATCACACCCCGCGCCGCCAGCACATCCTGCACCGCTTTTACAATACTCTCTTTCACACCACCAGCATCAATTACAATGCTGCCTGGGCGAAAATATTGCTGATTCTCCAAAATAAAATCAATAATCCCCTGGGGATGGAGACAGATAATACTCAAGTCCGCTGCACCCAACTGTTCTGGAATAATCGCCTTATCAATGGCGTCGGCATGAAGCGCCATCTGTACCGATTTACTGTTCAAATCCCGTCCCACACCCAAACAAGTGTGATGGGTGTATGCTTTTATCGCTTTGCAAAACGAACCACCAATTAATCCTAATCCTACTACTGCAATCTGCATGATATCACCTCAAAAAAAATTCTATGTGCCAGTTCACTGCCATTAGTTTACTATTTCTTGTTTTCTCTGGCAAGGCCAATTTGCAAAAGGTTATCTGTTTCCTGAATTTTCAGGACAACGACACCCTGTCGCCAGATGTACAATTTGTCAGAAAAAATATACCATTTTGCTATGGTATCCTAAAATATCGTACTTTTCTCTACTTTCCTGATATGCTATAATAAAATTCGACATTGTACCTAGTATTCACGGTACCCAAAACGATAACCACACAGGAGGTGAGATAGTTGTTCCAAGAAATGCTTCAACTGTATCAAGCCCGACAATCATTTTTCAACCAGCTGCTTTTGGAGCATTTACAACTCTCGGCAATATCCATTCTCTTCGCTCTGATTTTAGGATTGGCACTGGGCATACTCATCGCACAGCAGGACCGATTTTCCCTGCCAGTGCTGGGAACCATCAATTTTATTTACACCATCCCATCCATTGCGCTGTTTGGTTTGCTGCTGCCCTTCACCGGAATCGGCAATAAAACCGCCGTGATTGCGCTCACCGTTTATGCGCTTCTGCCTGTCGTGCGCAACACCTACACCGGTCTGACCAATGTGGATCCTATCATCCTAGAAGCAGGCATCGGCATGGGCAGCACCCCGTGGCAGCTCTTATGGAAAATCAAGCTGCCGCTGGCGCTGCCTGTCATTATGGCAGGTATCCGCAATATGGTCGTCATGGTGATTGCCACCTGCGGGATTGCCTCGTTTATCGGCGCAGGGGGATTGGGCGTGGCCATTTACCGCGGTATCACCACCAACCAGTTCGCCATGACCTATACCGGCAGTCTGATGATTGCCGCCGTGGCCCTGTTCTGCGATATCGCCCTGGGACGATTGGAAAAGTATGTCACATTGCGGATAAATGGCAAAATTCCGACGAAGAAAAAACATGCTTGACAATGGCCATTCTAAAAAGATTTTTGCCCCATGCGCTTGCCAGAAAACATAAACTATTTTACAAAAAGGAGAACTTCACAATGAACCACACCTGCAAAAAAATATTTTCCATCTTGCTGCTATGTACCGTTGCGTTGCTGGCATTCTCAGGCTGCGGCGCCAAACAGGCCCAGCAAACCGAAGCCAATAGCGAACCGCTGCGCGTCGGCTGCAAATCCATGCCGGAACAGATGATTTTACAGGAAATCCTGTCCCAGCTTATTGAAGCAAAGACCGATATCACCGTAGAACGCATTGACCCCATCGCCGGAGGCTCCAGCAATTTGCAGGTAGCAATGGAAAGCGGCGAATTGGATTTATATCCCGAATATACCGGCACTGGCTGGCTCACCGTGCTCAAACTGGAAGAAACCGACAATGCCGATTACATGTTCACCGAGCTGAACAAACGCTACAACGAACAATACGACATGTCTTGGGTCAGTCTCTATGGTTTTGAAAATACCTACACCTTAGCTGTACGCGCAGAAACAGCCCAACAATACCATTTGGAAAAAATCTCTGATTTGGCAGCAGTCAGCGACCAGCTGGTGTTCGGCGCCAACTTCGACTATTTTGAACGAGAAGACGGCTATGATAAAGTCTGCGCCACCTATAATCTGCATTTCAAAGATACTGCCGAGGTCGATATGGGCTTAAAATATCAAACCCTCAATGAAAAGAAATGCGACGTCATCAACGCTTACACCACCGATTCTCAGATTGCCGAATACGGCTTGGTGACCTTAGCCGACGATAAAAAACTGTTCACCGATTACCGCTGCAGCACCGTCGTGCGCAATGACGCTCTGCAAAATTACCCCCAGCTGCAGGAGGTATTGGAACTCATGGACGGACTCATCAGCAATGAAGAAATGATTCAGATGAACTACGACTTGAACACCAACCACCGTCTGGAAAGCGATATCGCCAGAGAATTTTTGCAGGCGAAGGGGCTGGTAGACTGATGGACGCAGTCATCCAGTTTCTGCAGGCGGGAAAACAATACCAATCTCACTGGGCATTGGAGCCGCTCACCTTGTCCGTCGCTCCGGGAGAATTTCTCAGTATTGTAGGTTCCTCCGGCGGCGGCAAGACCACACTGCTCAAACTAATCAACGGACTTTTGCTGCCCAGCGCTGGCAAAGTATTGGTTTTGGGGCAGGATACCACCCAGGTAGACTTGATTGCACTCCGGCGGCAAATCGGCTATGTCATCCAGGGTGCAGCATTGTTTCCCCATCTCTCTATCGCCGACAATATCAACTATGTGCCCGCACTTTCAGGCACATCGCTGTCCCAGGCACAACTGGCCCGGCTGATGGCCATGGTGGATTTACCACTGGAATTGCTGGAGCGCTATCCCATCAGCCTCAGCGGCGGTCAGCAGCAGCGGGTGGGGATTGCCCGCGCTTTGGCCAATAACCCGCCCATTATGCTGATGGACGAGCCTTTCGGCGCAGTGGATGAAATCACGCGCACCGTACTGCAGGACAGCATTCAGCAGCTGCACCATCAGCTGCAAACCACCATTATTTTTGTCACCCACAACATTCGAGAGGCGCTGCGTTTATCTGACCGGGTCCTGATCATCAATCACGGTCAGGTACAGCAGCTGGACACACCCGCCCACATTCAGCAGCAGCCTGCCAATGAATATGTAGCACGCTTATTGCGATAAAGGAGAGATTATGATGCGTAGAAAAGACCGCGAAATCACAGACCTGCAACAGATTACAGCCATTATGGAGCGATGCGATGCCTGTCGCCTGGGGCTCAATGACAACGGCGCACCCTATATAGTGCCCTTATGCTTTGGATATACCGTCAAGGATAAAGCGCATATTACCCTGTTTTTCCACAGCGCCGGTGAAGGCCACAAGCTGGACCTGCTCCGCAAAGACAACCATGTCGCCTTTGAAATGGATACTGCCCACGACCTGTTCTCCCGTGGCAGTGATGCATGCGGCTATGGGATGCGCTATCAATGCGTCATGGGCACCGGAACAGCTCGTCTTGTCACAGAGGACAGCGAAAAGGCAGCCGCCTTTGACCATATCATGGCCCACTACACCCAGGAGAAGCTGCCCTACAGCAGCACTGCCCTTCATGCCGCCATCATCATCGCCGTGGATGTGGCTTCTATCAGCTGTAAAGTGCATCAATAATACACAATAACACGCCTGTCATAGCAAAAAGAATCGCGCAGACTTCTCATAAAATCTGCGCGATTCTTTTTCATTTTTATGGTTTTACTGTGCTGCCCGCATTTTCTGTGCTGTAGCCAGCATGAGTTTTAATCTGTTTTCCTGGTTTACCCGCGTAGCGCTGGCGTCATAGTCAATGGCCACGATATTGGCGTCAGGATGGAATTTCTTAATACGCCGCATCATTCCACGACCGCACACATGGTTGGGCAGACAACCGAAGGGCTGTGTGCAGACGATATTATTGACGCCTTCATCAATCAGGGCCATCATCTCGCCGGTCAGCAGCCAGCCCTCGCCCATTTTCACGCCGTAATCGATGACCTGTCCTGCCAGCTCTTTTGTGCGGCTGAAGCTGGACGGCGCATGAAAGCAGCCGGCCCGTTTTATGGCGCGAATCATATCTTTTTGAATGCCGGTAAAGACATGCATCAGATATTTGGTGATGATGGGCTTGAGTAGCTTGCCGCCATAGCGGATATAATCCTCAATCCCTGTGTCGATGGTATAGAGCAGAAAGTCCAGCAGGCCCGGCACCACCGGCTCGGCATTTTCTTTCAGGAGGAAGGCCTCCAGATTGTTGTTGCCCAGCGGCGCAAATTTTACATAAATCTCGCCCACGATACCCACACGCACTTTATCCTTTTTATACACCGGCACTGCCGCAAAGGCGCCCACGATCTCATCCATTTTTTTGCGGATAGCCTTGGGGCCCATGCTTTCTCCCTTGGCAAAGTCATCGTTCAGCATAGCGGTGAAGCGCTCCACCAGCCTCTGAGATGCGCCTGCTTCTTTCTCGTAGGGCTGAGTCTGATTGTGCAGACACATCAGTAAATCGCCGTAAATTACAGCGTTGGCCATCTCATACACCATTTTTTTCGTAATCACAAAGCCGGGGTTTTCCTCCAGCCCGCTAAAATTGATAGAGACTGCTGGCACAAAATCCAGCCCCGCCCGGTCCAATGCTTTGCGCAGCAGACTGATATAGTTGGAGGCTCTGCAGCCGCCGCCTGTCTGAGACAGCATCACTGCCACCTTGTGCACGTCATATTTTCCGCTCTGCAGCGCATCCATCAACTGACCGATGGTCAATTGGGCGGGATAACAGATATCATTGTGACAATATTTCAGACCCATCTGAATAATATTGCTGTTTTGTGTCTCCAGCACTTCCATATGATAGCCTTCCCGCTGGAAGATTGCTTTCAGCATGGAGAAATGAATCGGCAGCATCATTGGCACCAAAATGATATACTCTTCTTTCATTTCTTCTGTAAACATCAATCGGCCGTTTTTATCATATTCCAGTTTTGCCATGACTGCTCACCTCTTTTCCCTCTTTTTCTGCGCAATGGCGGCAAACAAGCTGCGCAGGCGGATTTTTACCGCGCCCAGATTGTTGATTTCGTCAATTTTGATCTGCGTATATAAATTGCCCCGTTTTTCCAGGATATCCCGCACTTCGTCGGTGGTGACGGCGTCCAGTCCACAGCCGAAGGACACCAACTGCACCAGGTACATATCGGGCTGCTGACTCACATAGTGAGCAGCGCTGTAAAGCCGCGCGTGGTAGGTCCATTGATTCAGCACATTGGTATGGAACTTACCTTTCGCCAGGGGCAGACAATCCTCCGAAATCACCACCGCGCCATAGCTGGTAATCAGCTGGTCAATCCCATGATTTATTTCCGGGTCGATATGATAGGGACGGCCCGCCAGGACAATGATGGGCAGATCGTGCTGCCGTGCAAAGGCAATAGCTTCCTTCCCATATCGTTTCAAATCCTTCAGATAGGCCTGCTGCTCTTTATATCCCACCGCAGCCGCAGCCTTCGCTTCCTGCAGCGTCACATTGTCCTGCTTAAAAAATTGGTACAAGCGTTTCACAAAATGCTTTTCATTGTGAGGACCAAAATATTCTTTCCAAAAACGCACATCCTGCAGGATGGACATATTGGCCGACAGGACTTCAGGATAATAGGCCACCACAGGGCAGTTGTAATGATTGTCACTGATTTTTTCGTCAAAATTGTACGGCATGCAGGGATAGAATATTTTATCGATGCCCTGTTTCTTTATGAGATGGGTCACGCTGCCATGCATCATTTTGGCGGGATAGCATACTGTATCGGAAGGAATTGTCGCCTGCCCTTCCAAAAATAAATCTCTGCTGCCAAAAGGCGCCCGCACTACTTCATAGCCCAGCTCCGTGAGAATGGGCTGCCAGAAGTGATAGTTTTCGTACATATTTAACCCCATGGGCAGACCGATGCGTCCTCTTTTTCCCTTCACACTTTTACGCTTCAGAATTTGCTCCCGTTTATAGCGATAGGCATTGTATGTGACATTCAGGAAATTTTTGTCTTGGCTTTTAATCGGCCGTTCGCAGCGGTTGCCCGCAATCAGCTCTCTGCCGTTCTGGAAGCTATTTACTGTCAGCTTGCAATGATTGCCGCAGAGCTGGCAGACCCGCTGGGTGGTTTCATGGGTGAAATTTTCCAGTTCCTCCTGATTTAACAACGAGGATTGGGGCAACTCCAACGTGCGCGCATACAATGCCGCACCGTAAGCGCCCATCAGTCCCGCCAGATTGGGCCGCACGACCTCCACGCCCACTTCCTGTTCAAACGCCCGCAATATGGCATCATTTAAAAATGTACCGCCCTGCACGATGATATGCCGACCCAGGCTCTCTGCTGACGTCGCGCGAATGACTTTATACAGCGCATTTTTCACCACGCTGATGGAAAGACCCGCCGAGATGTCTTCAATCTCTGCGCCTTCCTTTTGCGCCTGTTTTACAGAAGAATTCATAAACACGGTGCAACGGGAGCCCAAATCCACCGGATGCTTGGCAAACAGTCCCAGCGCCGCAAAATCTTTTACCGAGTAGCCCAGCGCCGTGGCAAAGGTGGAAATAAAGGAACCGCAGCCGGAGGAACACGCTTCGTTCAAAAAGATGGTGTCAATGACCTGATTGCGAATTTTGAAGCACTTCATGTCCTGCCCGCCGATATCTATGATAAAATCCACATCGGGCATCATTTTCTGCGCCGCTGTCAAATGGGCAACAGTTTCCACCAGCCCATCGTCCATGGAGAAAGCGTTTTTCACTAGTTCTTCTCCATAGCCGGTAGCTGCGCTGCCCACAATACGCAGCTGGGGATTGAGCGTGTAGACTTCCTGCAGCATCTCCCGCACCAGTTCCACCGGCCGTCCATTGCTCAGCATATATTTGCTGTAGAGAATTTCATCGTCCTCTCCGATGACCACCAGCTTGATTGTCGTGGAACCCGCGTCAATCCCCACGGTGGCAGTCCCCTGATATCCTGCCAGTTGTCCTTGAGGAATCACTGCTTTGGCGTGTCGCTGTTGAAATTGCTCATATTCGCTTTCATCGGCAAACAGGGGCGGCAAGCCGCTGTCGTACTGTTTCAGAGCCGCAGCATGCTGCATGCGCTCCGCCAAAGCCAGAAAATCCATGGGCTGCTCGCTGGCCGCATACAGCGCAGCGCCGTAAGCTACATAATACTGAGCGTTTTCCGGAAAAATGCCGGTCTTATCATCCAGCTTCAACACATCCACAAAGCTTTTCTGCAAGCCTTTTAAAAAGGTCAGCGGACCGCCCAAAAACATCATTTTTCCTTTGAGCTCCCGTCCTTGCGCCAAACCGCCGATGGTTTGATTGACTACTGCATGAAAAATGCTGGCAGCCACATCTTCTTTGGTAGCACCCTGATTCAAAAGAGGCTGCACATCCGTTTTGGCAAATACGCCGCAGCGGGAAGCGATGGGATAAATACGCTCTGCCTGCAGAGCCAACCCATCCATTTCTTCCACCGACACATCCAACAACACTGCCATCTGGTCGATAAAGGCGCCCGTCCCCCCTGCGCAGGTTCCGTTCATGCGAACCTCCACGCCGTTGGTCAAAAAGAGAATCTTTGCATCCTCTCCGCCTAGCTCTATCACCACGTCCACCGTTTCTGGATATTGTTCCACCGCGATCTGTGTAGCCACAACTTCCTGCACAAAGGGAATTTGAAAATGCTCTGCCATACCCAGAGAAGCCGACCCTGTCAATGCCAAATAGGCTGGCGCACCATGTAAAATATCCTGTCCAATCATCAGTACCAATTCATTGACCTTTTCTTTAATCATGGCCCGATGACGATGATAGGATTTGTACACAATATTATCGTTCTCATCCAGCACAACGCATTTAATCGTCGTAGAGCCTACGTCTATCCCTATCTTATACATACTGTCACCTCAATTACGGATTCAGAATCCTCCTATAACTCTATCTATATTAGAATTTATCTACATTATTATACTCAAATTAAAATTGAAACTCAACTGACAATTTTCTCTTTTTTGTCGTAATCGCGCTTTTTTAATACATTTGAGAGAAATTTTCTTACTTTTCTGCTGTTCTTTGCCGAATATCACCACAAAACAAAGAAACAGTCCCAAAGCAACGAATCGCCTTGAGACTGTCATAACGATTGGAGAACGCAAAACCGTAGAATCTATAGCGCCCACACGTAACCAAATGTTATGTAGGGGTCATTCCATACGCAAAAAGGTCGCTTGGAAATGGATACTCCAATTTCCAAACGACCTTTTCGTCCAGTTTTTTACACTGTTTTTACTCGTGAATTTTCAGATTGTGCAGCATTTTTACAAATGCAGGATCGCTGTGGTCTACAATTTCACTGTGTCCCAAATCCAACTGGGCAATTCTCTGCATATCATCCTCGCTCAGGGCAAAATCCCAGATGGCAAAATTCTGCTCCATGCGGTCTTTGTGCACCGATTTTGGAATCACTACCACGCCTCTCTGCACGTTCCAGCGCAATGCCACCTGTGCTGCGGTCTTGCCGTATTTTTCACCGATGGCAGTAAGTACCGGATGGGTAAAGATGCCGTGTTTGCCCTCGGCAAAAGGCCCCCATGCTTCGGGTACAATTCCGTATTCTTTCATCAGAGCCAAGGCATTCTCCTGCTGGAAAAATGGATGCAACTCTACCTGATTCACTGCGGGAATGACTTCTACGGTTTCGCAAAAATCTGCCAGAGACGCCGGATAAAAATTGCAGACGCCGATGGCGCGAATCTTGCCAGCCTTATATAATTCTTCCATAGCCCGGTATGCACCAACGTAATCGCCCATAGGCTGATGAATCAGATACAAATCAATATAGTTCAGCCCCAGTTTATCCAGCGATGTCTGAAAGGCCGCCTTAGCCATCTCATAGCTGGCATCCTGCACCCATAATTTCGTTGTGATAAATAATTCTTCCCGTGGCACGCCGCATTTTTTGATTGCCGCGCCTACTGCTTCCTCATTCATATAAGCTGCGGCAGTATCAATCAACCGATATCCGCTGGAAATGGCATCTAGCACTGCCTGTTCGCATTCTGCTGCATCGGGCACCTGAAATACACCAAAGCCTTCTAAAGGCATTTTTACACCATTGTTTAAGGTTACAAATTCCATTCTGTTTTCCTCCTGCTATCAATTTTTATCTCTAGAAAAAGTATACGCCCGGCGCAAAAAAAAGTACAATATCAATACTGCATTGTGCTATACTGTATATGCATACTGACTAAAAAGAGGTGGTTTTATGCTTACCCTGGAACAATTGGAACAGCTCGTTGCTGTAGCGGACTATGGCACATTATCTGCCGCAGCGGAGGCATTGCATATCTCACAGCCTACGCTGACCCGCTCCATGCAGAAGCTGGAGACTGAATTTGCCGTACCGCTGTTTATCCGCAGCAAAAATAAACTGACCTTTCACGAAAACGGTGTCCTGGCCACAGAGCAAGCCCGTCGCATTCTAAATAAAATACAGGATATGCTGCAGGTGGTGCGCGCCAACCACACCCTTGCCATCGGCAGCTGCGCTCCCATGCCGCTGCTTGATGTCATGCGCCTGGCTACCCAGTGCTATCCCGACCTCAACATCACCATAGAGATGAAATCGAATTCTGTCCTCCTGCAGGGCTTACAGAATTATCTTTATCAACTGATTGTGCTGCCTTACAGCGTTGGGGAACTAGGGCTGGAGTCGCTGCCCTGCGGCAAAGAGCAAATTTTTTTTGCCCTGCCACCCAATCATCCCCTTGCCGGCTGCACCGGACTCCATTGGCAGGATATGGACGGAACTACCATGCTGCTCTACAACGATATCGGCTTTTGGTATGATATCACACTGGCACACATGCCTCACAGCCATTTTCTAATGCAGAATGAGCTTTCCAGCCTGGCGGAATTGATGGAAGCCTCTGTGATTCCGGCATTCGTTTCAGACCGCTTCATTGCGCAAAGCGGCGCCCCCGCAGGACGGCATATCGTGCCACTGTTGGAAGAGGACGCTCATGCAGCTTATTATGCTGTGTATCGCACAGAGCAGCGGCAACGTTTACAACCGTTATTGCAGGCAATCACCGTCTCTCTGTAAGCTTTTGCAAACAAAAAGAGAAGATCGCTCTCCCATGGAAAGTGACCTTCTCTTTTTTATTTTGCATAGTCTACAGAGCGAGTTTCCCGCACAACGACTACTTTAATCTGACCTGGATATTCCAGTTCTTTTTCTATCCGTTTTACGATATCACGAGACAATTTTGCCGCACCAGCATCGTCTACCTTATCCGGTTTTACCATGATGCGAATCTCACGGCCTGCCTGAATCGCGAAGGATTTCTCTACGCCCTCAAATTCATTGGCGATTTCCTCCAGTTTGGCCAAGCGTTTGAGATAAGATTCTAAAGTTTCGCGGCGTGCGCCCGGACGAGCAGCGGATACTGCATCTGCTGCAGCAACCAATACCGCTTCCACTGTGCGTGGGTCCACATCGCCATGATGGGCTTCGATGGCATTGATGACATCCTTGGATTCCCGATAACGTTTCGCCAAATCTGCACCGATGGATACATGAGGACCTTCTACCTCATGATCTACTGCTTTGCCCAAGTCATGGAGCAGACCGGCACGTTTGGCCAGCTGTACATCCACGCCCAGCTCTGCAGCCATCATCCCTGCCAGATGGGCCACCTCAATGGAGTGATTGAGCACATTTTGTCCGTAACTGGTTCTGTACTTCAAGCGGCCCAAGAGCTTGATTACTTCTGGATGAAGTCCATGTACCCCTGTTTCAAAGGTAGCCTGTTCCCCTTCCTCGCGAATCTTCTGCTCAATTTCTCGCTGCGCTCGTTCCACCATTTCCTCGATACGAGCGGGATGGATACGGCCGTCTACAATGAGTTTTTCCAGGGCAACACGGGCAATGTCACGGCGAATGGGGTCAAAGCCTGACAAAATTACCGCTTCTGGAGTATCATCAATAATCAAATCAATACCGGTTAATGTTTCCAGTGTGCGAATATTACGGCCTTCTCTCCCGATGATGCGGCCTTTCATTTCGTCATTGGGCAAAGATACCACCGATACAGTGGTCTCCGCCACATGGTCTGCTGCACAGCGCTGAATGGCCAAGGAGATAATCTCACGGGCTCTTTTATCCGCCTGTTCCTTGGCAGCAGTTTCCATCTCTTTGATCATCACTGCTGTTTCATGGGTAATTTCTTCTTCTACTTTATGCAAAAGCTGTTCTTTCGCTTCCTCCATAGTAAGGCCTGCCAGACGTTCCAGCTCAGCGGACTGCTGCGCATACAACTGTTCCACACTGGCTCGCACTTTTTCAATTTGAGCCTCTGTTCTCTGCATGCTTTGTTCTTTTTGTTCCAGCGCTTCGTATTTGCGGTCCATGGATTCTTCCTTCTGGATCAAGCGTTTTTCCGAATGCTGCAGCTCAGCGCGCCGTTCTTTCACTTCCTGTTCAGCCTCCGTGCGAATCCGGTAAGCTTCATCCTTTGCTTCCAGCATAGCTTCTTTGCGAATCGCATCAGTGTTGCGGGTAGCTTCCTCCATAATGCGGGCTGCTTCCTCTTCCGCAGAGCCTATTTTGGACTCTCCCACCGATTTGCGCACGACGTAGCCTACAGCTGCACCTACTACAAGAGCAACGATGACTGCAATAATCAATGTTGGCGTCATCTTGTTTTCAATTCCTCCTCCCCGTTTTCATTTTTTAGATTTTCATGAATTGTACTACTGTAAAAGTCGAAATCCTTTTGCAATAAAAAAGCAAACCGGATCCCGATTTGCTGAAATTGTCGCCCGTAAAAAGGCAGACTGCTCCTTCCATATATAAATCTGCAGTTCACAGTAAAAACTATATACCTGTATATGCAATCACATGTATCACCATACTACAATTTTATATAGACAACCTGACCTACGGCAGGTGCAATTTCAGACAAAACCTTTATTTATTAATTTTATAAGTTCTAGTATCGCCTGTCAAGGGGCATATTTAAACCAAAAAAATTATTATATTGCCTATCCCTGCCAGCACAAACAAATGCACGCCAGTCCACTTATTTCTTGTAAGGGATTTTCCTCTATGCTACAATAAAAATATGACTCGGCAGCTTTCAGACTGCCTGCGCATAAAGGATAAAGAATGAGGAGGAATACAGATGCCCTTTGATTACAAGAAAGAATACAAGGAATTTTATCTGCCCAAGGCCAAACCGGAAATTGTAGAAATTCCGGCAATGAATTACCTGGCTATTCGCGGGATGGGAAATCCCAACGAAGAAGGCGGCGCATACAAGGCTTCTATTGAGTTGTTGTATGCACTGGCCTATACCATCAAAATGAGCAAAAAAGGCGAGCATCAAATCGAAGGCTATTTTGATTATGTCGTACCGCCGCTGGAGGGCTTCTGGTGGCAGGAAGGCTTTGGCGGCTTTGACTACACCCGCAAGGATGAATTTCATTGGATTTCCGTTATTCGCCTGCCAGATTTTGTGCAGAAGGCAGACTTTGACTGGGCTGTCGCCGAGGCTACGCAAAAGAAAAAGCGAGATTTTTCCAGCGTAGAATTTTTAACCATTGCAGAAGGCCTGTGCGTGCAAATGATGCATGTAGGCTCATTTGATGAAGAATCTTCCAGTGTTGCGCTGATGGACCAGTATCTCAAAGAGCATGGATATGAAAACGACTTTTCCCCAAGCCGCCTCCATCATGAAATCTATCTCTCCGACGCCAGAAAAGTGGCGCCGGAAAAATGGAAAACGGTACTTCGTCATCCCATCAAAAAAATCTGAATGAGCTAACTTGATTCCAAGTTTATTGACCAAGGCAGCTCCTTTGTCAAGCCATCCTACAAAGGATACTTCTTCACCGCTGTGTCCTGTTCCACAAACTGCAAAAAGCAGCTCTCACTAAGAGAACTGCTTTTTGCGTGTAGTAGTTATATGAAAAAGTGGGTAGCAAAATAATTCACTGCGATAAAACCCAAAAAGAATGCTTGGAATACTGCGGTAACGACTGCTATCAAAAAAACTGCATCAACGAGGCTCCACAATCAACTTAATCGCCGTGCGCTCCTCCTCCTCAATCATGATATCGGTAAAAGCCGGAATACAAATCAAATCAATACCGCTGGGCGCTACAAACCCTCTCGCAATTGCCACTGCTTTTACTGCCTGGTTTAACGCGCCCGCACCGATGGCCTGCATTTCTGCACCGCCTCGTTCCCGAATCACTCCGGCAAGCGCGCCTGCCACAGAATTTGGATTTGATTTTGCTGAAACTTTTAATACTTCCATCATCGTTACCTCCTGAATAATGAAATATAGTAATATCTGGAATATTATTATATATTCAACACTCCACGAAATATTCCTTTTTCTGGAAGAAAAATTTCTTTTCTTTTTCTTTACACTACCTGTATGGGCGTAATCCCTTTTGCTTTGCCGGTTTTATCATCCAACTCCACACATACCGCACACAACCGCGCCGGTCCCTGGGCGTGCTGAAAACGCACCGGAATCTGGCTGGTAAACTGCTGTATCGCCAGTTCTGTTTTCACACCCAGCACCGAGTCAATGGCACCGGTCATGCCCACATCACTGATATATGCCGTACCCTTGGGCAATATGCATCCATCCGCTGTCTGCACATGGGTATGGGTGCCCAGCACTGCGCTCACCCGTCCGTCTACATAGCGGGAAAAGGCAATCTTCTCCGAAGTCGCCTCGCCGTGCAAATCAATGACAATATGCCGCACACCCTGCTGCCGAATTTCCTGTAATAACGAATCAATCACAGCAAAGGGCGACGGCAGCGTACTGACATACACATTGCCCAGAAGATTCACCACAGCCACCTGCGTTCGCCCCTGATCGACGATGCTGTATCCCCGTCCCGGCGTGCCCTCAGGATAATTGTAGGGACGAACCAGCGTTTCCTCCCCATCAATAAAATTGTAAATGTCCTGATTGGCCCACGCATGATTTCCCAAGGTCACCACATCTGCACCTGCAAAGCGCAGCGCACGAAACTGCTGCTCCGTAATACCGTTGCGCTCTGCGGCATTTTCTCCATTGACAATCACCAAATCGCTCTGATACTGCCGCCGCAAACGCCCCAATTCCTGCTGTACCTTCGCCAAACCTGCCTCGCCTGTCACGTCTCCTACAAATAAAATATTCAATCCTGTAAATCCTCCTCAATCTGTTCCCGCATCATTACCTGTCGGGAAATCCGTCGTCCGCAGGCGCACCAATTCACAAAATGTTCGCAGTTGTTACAGAGAAAATTGTATCCGCCGAAATTGCAGCCCACCTGGCTTAATGCCCTCCGCGCCACTTCCTCCTGCGGAAAGCAAAACCGCACATCATAGGCCGGACAAATCACCCCGCCCCGACAAAAGGCGGCGCAGCTAGTGCGCTGAATCCAGGCGTTGGCATGGATATATTCCATTTTTCCGCTGAAATGCACCACCGTGCCATCCCCCATATCTAACCCATAATGGCGGAACGTAGGAAATCCATCCTCAAACTGCTGCAAAAAAATGCGCTGCTTTCCCTCCAACAACGTTTCCCGCACCAATCGCTGCTCCGCCGGAGTCAACCGGCGCACTGTATAAATTGCACGACATGTCATGCTGTACTCACCTCACTGTCTGTTACAGCATATGTGCAACCAAAACAACAGGTGCCAAATTTCCTTTCCCTGCAAAAATCAATCTGCCATTTATTTATCGTCCGTACTGTTTCATTTTCTCAAACAACGCTGCGCTTTCTTTTGCGGGAATTTCCTGAACCCTGCCCATTTGTCCGGCCAGACAGGCTGCCCGGGATCCGTCCTCCAAAATCTGCGCCAGCATGTACGCGCGCTCCATGGTATCTGCCACGGTCACCGCGCCATGATTTGCCAATAAACAGCCGTTGGCTTCCCGCAAAGCCTCTGCCGTTTGCTGTGCCAATTCTTCACTGCCCGGCGAACAATATGGTACCAGGGGAATAGCGCCCGGAACCAGCATGCCCATTTCACTGATCACCGCGCCCAAAGCCTGACCGCTGGCTCCATAGGCAGTACAATAGGCCGCATGGGTATGCACAATTGCACTGCAATCAGGACGGGCCTGATAGATGGCGCAGTGCATAGGCAGCTCCGAGGACGGTTTATAGCCATTGCGTACTCCTGCAATCTCACTGCCATCCATATGCACGATACAGATATCTTCCGCTTTCATCTGATCATACAGCACCCCCGACGGCGTAATGGCCAACAGATCATGCTCTCTATCCACCATGCTGACATTGCCAAAACTACCGCTGCTCAAGCCGTCTTTGGCCATATTCTGCGCGGCAGTCAGCACCTGTTGCTGCAGAGAACGGGCATCGCACTGCAACGCAGGTTGTCCCCGCCGCAGCGCTTCCAGATTCTGCGCAAAGGGCGGATAGGCTACGCCTTTCTCCGTAATAATCGCTGTAATATACCTCTCCGGCGTCACGTCAAAAGCCGGATTGAACACCATCGCCCCGTCAGGTACAGTCTGACGGCCGTTAAACTGGCGGATTTCTTCCTCCTTCCGCTGTTCAATGGGAATCAAACTGCCATCTCTCAACGAAAAGTCCACTGTAGACAGCGGCGCTACCACATAAAAAGGAATGCCATGCTCCTTTGCCAAGACCGCCACCGTATAGGTCCCGATTTTATTGGCAGTATCTCCATTGGCGGCAATGCGGTCCGCGCCCACAACCACCGCCTGCACCTTTTGCTGTGCCATGACCACGCCGGCCATATTATCGCAGATGGTCGTCACCGGAATCCCGCTCTGACTGAGCTCCCACGCAGTAAGCCGCGCCCCCTGCAATAGAGGCCGCGTTTCGTCGGAATAAACCGCTACAGGATGCTGCCGCTCCTGCAAAATATAGGCAGGCGCCAAAGCTGTACCATACATACTAGTAGCCAAAGCGCCGGCATTACAGTGAGTCAGCATTGCTTGAAAATTCGGAATATTCTGCAGCAAGTCCGCGCCATATTCACCCATTGCCTTGCAAGCCGCGATATCCTCCTCCAGCATTCGCTGACATTCCAGATACAATCCCTGCACCAGTTCAGCCGCTGTTATCCTGTCTTCCGCCGCAGCACACTGCGCCACAGCCACATCCTGCATCCGTGTCACCGCCCAATGCAAATTCACCGCTGTGGGCCGCGCAGTGTCCAAATATGCACCGATTTCCTCCACCGCCGCTGTAAAATTGTCCGCCGTCAGCGTTCCGGCTTCCAGTCTGCGTGCCGCGCCCAACCATACGCCAAAAGCCGCCGCCAGACCAATGGCCGGTGCGCCCCGCACCACCAGTCTTTTAATAGCATCCCACATCTGCTCTGCCGTAGTAATCTCCAATTGGCACAATTCCCCCGGCAGCTTTGTCTGGTCAATCAAAAAAACCTTCCCATTCTCTAACCAAATAGGCTTAGGTAACATCGTCAACACACTCCTTTTGTTGTAGTATACCATGACCCACTGAGTTACACAATAAAAAGACTTACAGCAAATCAACTAACGGCGGCAGCCTCGCTGATTCATTGAAACACTGTAAGTCCTTCACTACCTCAGACGACTCTGTTTGCTGAGGCATTTTCTATTATGTGTGATCTTGCAGCAAATATGCTGCCAACATCTGCATTTTCTCTAAACAAAACTATTACATATTGTCAAAACATTCTTCAAAATTTCGCCTTTGTCACCTTGCGCATCTTTGCCTTAATGGGCTTGGTCTGCAATGTTTTCCACACCAGCGGGCCTTTGCCGTTTAAGATTTCTACCGTGCTGGTCCAGTCCATAATCTGAATCACGCCGATATCTGCCGCCTCCACGCCGGGAATGGCACAGATGGTGCCCACAATATCAACAGGGCGAATTTTCGCCTTTTTCCCATCGGCAATTTGCAGCTTGAGAATATTGGCATGAAGCGCAGCGTGTTTGCTGCCTTTTTCCTCTGGCTGAACATCCATCTTCTCGCGGAATGCAGGTTCTGCCTCTGCAACCGCCTGCGCTGTCGGAAGCTCCAACTGCACGATGGGCAATTGCAGCAGCTTCTCAATCTGTTCCAGTTCACGCCGCTCCCAGGATTCCACCAGGGAAATCGCCGTGCCGGACAATCCAGCCCGACCGGTACGACCGATGCGATGAATATATGTTTCCCGTTCCGGCGGCAGCTCATAATTCACCACCAACGAGATATTTTCCACATCAATGCCCCGCGCCGCCACATCAGTAGCCACCAGATACCGAAACAGCCCTTTTTTGAAATCCTGCATCACTTCTGTGCGCTCCCACTGCTCCATACCGCCATGCAGGCGGGCACAGCTGAAACCATCCTCCCACAGCGCATCATAAATCTCCTCTACCTCTGCGCGCATATTGGCGAAAATAATACAACTGTCGGGATTGTACACCTTTAACAGTCCCAGTAGCAATTCCAACCGCTCTGCGTCATCACAGCAATACCATCCGTGAGAGATGGCCCGACTGCTCACAGGCTCGCCCGCTATGGTAATACGCAACGGCTCCCGCAAATACTGCTGTGCCAACACCTCCACCGCCTTGGGCATGGTAGCGGAAAATAGCAGCGTTACCCGATCCTCCGGCAAATAGGACAGAATCTGCTCCACTTGTTCTATAAAACCCATATGCAGCATTTCATCCGCTTCGTCAAGCACAAGATAGCCAATAGAGCCAGTAAACAACGTTCCCCGCTCCAAATGGTCCAACACCCGCCCCGGCGTGCCTACCACCATGTGCGACTTCTGCTTCAAATCTTTCTCCTGCTGACGGAAGGAATGTTTCCCATACAACGCCGGCACCTTGATGCGCTTCAGCTTCCCGATGTCCATGATTTCCTGCTGCACCTGCATAGCCAACTCGCGGGTGGGCGTTAAAATCAATACCTGCGGATGATTTTCCTCCCAATCCACCAATTGACACAGCGGAATACCATAAGCCGCCGTCTTCCCACTGCCAGTCTGCGCCTGCGCAATGAGGTCCTGCTTTTGCAGCACTTTAGGAATCACCTCCCGCTGCACCGCAGTAGGCTGCTCCATACCCAACAACTCCAACGTCTGCAAAATCCTATCATCCAAACCATATTGGGCAAAGCATTGCTGCTCCGCCGTCATCCCATCTCCTGTCATCTGCACTGCTCCTTTTTCACAAAAATACAAGCCCATTTATATCGCCAGCGGATAAATACTCTGCGAAACAAATTTATATTTTGGTAATCTGTTCAATCGCATACAGTGGAAGATCTACAAGCCAATCTTCCTTGTTTACCCATACTTATAACCTAGTAATCCTTAGCCAACAAAAAATCTGCTAAATGCACAATCTTTACGCCGTTGATATTGCCTGCGGCAAGCTCGTCAAGGGTCACTATATATTTGGGGTAGTGGTCTTTGATTTCAAGCAGATTGGCAACCTCACATTCGGATTCCTCCGGCAGATTTCGGCACACCTGCACATAAATACGCTCGTCGCGCCGTACTGCCACAAAGTCAATTTCTTTCGTTTCATTCTTGCCGATATAGACCTCATAGCCTTTTCTGCGAAGTTCAAAGTATACGATGTTTTCAAGCATAGCGGCAACAGATTTCGGGCTAAAACCCATCATGCAGTATTTCAGAGAAGCATCGGCCAGATAAAATTTTTCCTGCGTTTTTAGTATGGATTTTCCCTGCAAATCGTATCGCTGACAGCGGTAGATCACAAAGGCTTTTTCCAACCATTCCAGATAGTTATATACCGATTCTACCGAAAGAGAACGGCCCTCGCTTTTCAGAAACTTCACAATCGCATTAGCAGAAAAGGTCTTGCCAACATTTTCAACAATATACTTTACGACACGGTTGAATAGGTCAAAATTTGTGATGTTATGCCGTTTTGTGATATCGCTGGTGATGACGGAATTATAAATGCCCTCGACGATCTGATAGGCCGCACCCTCGTCAAAATTACTCAACGCAACGAGGGGAAATCCGCCCATGCGGATATACTCGTTTAACAGTTCTTTCGGCGTGCGTCCGCTTGACTTTTTGAACTCCATATACTCGGCAAAGGACAGCGTAAACACGGGGATGGAAATATACCGTCCCGTCAGGTAAGTGGATATTTCGCTTGCCATCAGCTTGGAATTGGACCCAGTCACATAAATGTCCGTATTGGCATTTTCCAAAAGACTGTTGACAGCTTTTTCCCAGCCCGTGATTTCTTGCACTTCGTCAAGCAAAAGATAATAGCGCTCACTGTCTGTCATTTTTTCTTTAATGCCATGATACATATCTTTGTCAGTCATTCCGTCGTTAAAATCTTCCGAGGTATAACGCATATTGATAATGTGGTCGGCAGGAACGCCGCTTTTTGTCAAATCATCTTGCAACATTTCTAAAATCGTGGATTTACCGCAGCGGCGAACGCCTGCAAGAATTTTCACCAGCGGCACATCACGATAGGTTTTAAGTGTTTCTAAGTAATGGGGTCTCACAATCATAGGATCGCCTCCTTTACTATTAGTATATCCAAAAACCTCTGAATAATAAATAGTTTTTACTGAAATTTCGTAAAAACTTTTTAACTTCGTTCTCTCCCCCTTTTCCTGTTTATTACCCCGGTCAAATTTTTTTATTCGCATTTTTTCTTCTTTTAGAGTACAATGAAGACAGTAGTTTTTTATTAAAGAACGGAGGCTTCCCCATGGCAAAGAAAGAAGTAACTGTATATACAATGGACCGCTGCCCTTTTTGCTTGCAGCTCAAACTGTTTTTGAAGCGCAAAGGCGTGGAATTTACCGAAATCAACACCTCACAGCATCCTGAAGTATTAAAAATGCTGCAAGATGAAACCAGCTTTCTCACACTGCCCCAAGTATTTGTGGACGATAACTTCCTGGGCGGCTATGACAATATCATCGAGCTGCACCAAAAAGGAAAATTCAACCGGATTTTCGGTTTGGAAGACTAAACTTTCCGCAAATTTTGGACTGAAAAAACATTTCAGATATTACATGATGAACCGGCCTGTAATCGTTAGATTCCCGTTCTAACGATTACAGGCCGGTTCTTTGTTGCCCCGATATAAAAATGCCCGTCACAATTTTGAATCTGTGATGGACATAGCTATTTAATTCCATTCCTCGGCTAAAAGGAAATCCCGGATATTGCGATGCTTAATCCCATTGCGGCTCATGTCAAATTCATCCAGAGAAACGACATATTTGGGAAAATTATCTCGGATATGATCATACGCTCCGAATTCACGTTGGATTGTTTCATCAGAAGCGAGCAGATAGGTGACTTGAATATACAGCTTCTCATCTCGTTTGTGACAGACAAAATCAATTTCTTTCTCACCATATCTTCCAACTGTGACTTCATATCCGCGACGAAGGAGTTCCATGTACACGATATTCTCTAAAGTAAGATTGATTTCTTTCATATTACCGCCAAAAACTGCTTCACGGATACCATGATCGACAATGTAATATTTTTCGTTGGACGCAAGGATTTGCTTTCCTTGTAAATCTTCACGCTTAACTTGATAGAACAGGTAAGCATCGCAGCAATATTTAATATAGTTTAATATCGTTTCAGGAGCTACCGTGCGCTGCTCGCTTTTGAGAAACTTTGCAAGAGAAGCAGCAGAAAACGTATTTCCTACATGAGCCATCACGTACGCAATGATGCGTTCCAACAAATCCACATCACGAATTTTATTGCGCTTTACAATGTCTTTCAACTGAACAGAGTTGAACAAATCGTGAAGATACTGCCTAGACGGTTCATCAACATATCGGATGTTTGCCAGATAAGGCATACCGCCAGATAGAAGATATTTCTGAAAGCATTTCTGGATTAATTCATCAGGAGCAATTGTCTTATATAATTCCACAAACTCTGCGAAAGAGAATGGATAGATAACAAACTCTACATATCGTCCTCCGAGGTATGTGGCCAGCTCACCGGATAATAACTTGGCATTGGAACCTGTAATATAGATATCACAATTCAAAGATACACGGAAAGAATTGATGCATTTTTCCCAGTCTTTTACCTCCTGAATTTCATCGAAGAACAAATAAACTTTGCCGTCAATAGCAGCGGCTCTTTTTGTGATTTCATCGTGCAGAGCCTTTGCAGTTTGCAGATGTGCATAGTTCATATCCTCGAAATTAATTGAAATAAATTGTGCAGGATTTACGCCGGATTCTGTAAGTTCTTGTTTAATCAGTTCCAGCATCACAGATTTTCCGCAGCGTCGAATGCCGGTCATTACCTTTATCAAATCTGTTCCAATAAATGGACGGATACGGCTCATATACATTTCTCGTTTAATCATAAAAGAAATACGCCCCTTTCTGTTACTGCAAAAAGCATATCATATTTACAAGTGAAAAACAAGAAAATAAAACTGGTATGCAGGGAACTTTATTGTGGAGAAGGATATGGGATGTCG